>Ga0181538_10004984_pt1 | contig 12121 bp, 8 predicted proteins | sample PEATcosm2014_Bin_40_FD_119773 | JGI IMG/M metagenome (GOLD analysis project Ga0181538, IMG submission 119773) | Peatland microbial communities from MTU Mesocosm Facility, Houghton, MI, USA - PEATcosm2014_Bin23_30_metaG | ecosystem: Environmental > Terrestrial > Soil > Wetlands > Peat | place...
ACCAGCTCCTGCTGAACCGGCAAGCGGTTAGCCCCCGCGTGGCGATTTCCCGCTATTTTCCCTCGGCGGGACTGGTGCTGCATGCTTCGTACGACCGCGTTTTCCAGACGCCGTCGTTCGAAAACATCCTGCTTTCAAGTTCCACGGCGGCGACAACGCTTGACACGATTTCTCTCGAATCGCCCGTCCGGCCATCGGTAGGAAACTACATGGAAGCAGGATTGACGAAGGCTCTTTTCAAGAAACTCAGGCTCGACGCCAACTACTTCGAGCGTTTTGTCAACAATTATGCGGACGACGATCAGATCGATAACACGACCATTAGTTTCCCTATCGCTTTTCGGAAGGCCATCGTCTATGGTGCCGAGGGAAAACTGGAATTCCCTGAGTCGCACGGATTTTCGGGCTTCCTGAGCTACTCGTATGAAGTGGGTAACGCCTGGTTCCCGGTGACCGGCGGCCTGTTTCTTGGCGACGACGCGGTCATACCGACCTCCGGCCACTTCCCGGATTCGCAGGACCAGCGAAATACCCTCCGCGGCTGTGTTCGTTACCGCATTTCTCCGCGCCTCTGGGTGGCAGGCGGCATTCAGTATGACTCCGGCCTGCCGTTCGACTTTCAGGGCACCGTTGATGAAGCCCTCGCCGAATATGGCCAGCAGGTGGTTAATCGCATCGACTTTGCCGCCGGGCGTGTAGAGCCGTCGTTTCTAGTCAGCGCTTCGGCAGGCGTGGACCTTTACCAGTCGGACCGCATGGCAATGCGCTTCCAGGTCGATGGAGAAAACCTCAGCAACGTGCTGGACGTAATCGACTTCGGCGGTTTATTCTCGGGTAACGCGATTGGGCCATCAAGAAGCTTCGCGCTTCGTCTGACGACCACTTTCTAATCGGCCCGCGAAGCCCTGGAGTTCTACCGAAAGAACCAGGCGGATAACTGGCAGCGATTCCGCGCCGAGAGCCTGCTGGGCGCGAGCCTGGGTGGACAGAAGCGATATGCTGAAGCGGAGCCGCTGCTGGTTGAAGGATACCAGCCGATGGAGGCGCCGTCCTGGCCTCCAGGCGTTTGATCAATGCGACCGAAACCGCAGCCGAAACAATCGCCGAAGCGATAATCTCGTACATGCGCGGATGCCCCGCCAACAGCCCTGCATCCAAGCGTCACGATCGCTATGAACCAACCTTGGGCTCGCGCTGTCCACCGGTGCGAGTGCCCGCAACGTTTAGAAGCTCAGCTTTGCACCAAGCTGGATAGTCCTCCCAAGTGGAGTCGGGTAATTCCCGTTATTGAAATTGGCGCTGGTGATCACTCCAGCCCCCGGAGTTCCGATATTAGGGTTGGGCTGGCCGAAATTGGCGTGGTTGAACGCGTCGAAGGCGTCCGCTTTAATCTCAAGATCGCCCGCTTCTCCGAGCTTGCTGATAGCGAAATGCTTGGCTAGGGAGATGTCCATTTCCTTCCATGGAGGCCCAAAAAGAACGTCCCGCCCGGAGTTTCCGAAGGTACCCGCATCCGGAACGGCGAACGCATTGGGATTAAACCACTCCTGAACGTTGGGATGGCTGACAGCCGCGTTGCCTACCCTGTTCGGATACCAATACTGGCCTAATGAACCGCTCAAATTAGCGGTTCCCACGATGGGAGTGAAGGGGATGCCCGAATGCACCTGCCAAAGGGAAGACAGTTGCCACCCTCCCAAGAACCCGTTGAGAACACCGCCCTGGTTCAGGAATCGCCTTCCGCGACCGGCAGGGAGTTGGTAAATGAAATCACCGTTAAAGACCTGCGGCATATCCAGCAACGACAAACCATAATTGGAGCGCAGATTGTAATTATCTTGCCACACATCGCCCTCGGCCATCGGGCCGCTCCAACCGCTCCCCGTGTCCATGTCCATGGTTTTGGACCAGGTGTAATTAGCAATGAACTGCAGACCGTAGGAGAAGCGTTTCTGGGCGCTCACCTGCAGGGAGTTATAGTTCGACACGCCCCCGTCTTGGGTACTCATAATCCCGTAGTATTGAGGGTAAGGCCGAAGCAGTTGCAGGTTCGCTCCTGTGTTGATTTGGGAAATCAAATTCTGCGGAAGCGTGTCGATGTCCCGGTTCAGTGTGAGATGCACTCCGTAGCTGCCGACGTAGCCCACATCAACCATAACCCCACCCCGAAGCTGGTGCTGAATGTCGAATTGCCATTCCTCAAGGTATGGAACGGGCGTGTGATATGGGATATAGGTGATTGACTGGCCGTTCAACAGAGCGGGAGTACGACTAGCGGGCGTGGGGTGGATGGGTGATGGAGGACCTTGGGAAAGCGTGAAGATGGGAGAGATCAAATCCGGGGACGTATCGTAGCCTTGAATTGCCCAGCCGATCCCGAGCTGATTTCCGTAGGTATCCGCTCCCTCCTGCATATAGAAGAGCCCGTAAGCACCGCGAATGGACAAGGCGTTCTTGGGGGACCAGGCAAAGCCAATCCGCGGGGCAAACAGATCATAAGCAGTAGCCTGTGGTGCTTTTCGGCCAAGTTGACCCTGGTACAAGATTGCCCCTGGCGTATTGGTTGCCGGATTCAACAACGTAGGATCGAAATCGGCTTGCCTGCCCTGGTTGTCGCTCCAGCCCGGCTGTGTCCCCCACCGTAGCCCAATGTTCAGCGTAAGGTTGGGTTTGAGCTTGAAGTCATCCTGGCCAAAAAGCTGAACTGACCACATCCGTCCTCCGGGTGTTGTTGGGTCATTAACGTACCAGGTCTGGGGCAAGCCAAGCATGAAATCAGCGAGGCCTATGCCGGTACTAGTGGGATCCGACGGGTTGCGGCTGTAAATGCCGCTGAACGCAAAATCTCCGGGGTCGATATTCGGCCATGCGACGTTGGTCTGCCATTTAAAGACCTCGCCTCCCAGCTTTAGTATGTGCTTCCCCTTTACCCAAGTGACAGTGTCAGCGGGGGTTAATCCCAGTTGCCCCATTATGGCATTGGTTCCCGTGCCAATGCTGGTCGGAATGGTTCCAGAGATCGTCATGTTGGGAAAGGCGTTTTCGGTGAGATTCGGCAGCCCAAGGAGGGCCGGATATCCCTTACCCAAGTCGCCGTCATGCCACCCCTGCCCGGCACGAACTACACCGATGTGAAACTCATTCACCAGGGTTGGGCGAATGCTCCATGAATCGGTGACTTGAGCCGAGGAATTCTCGCCGAACCGCGTTGAGTTGCCAACGGGGGAGGTTGGCGCGTACCGGGTGAAAGGAGAACTGGTGATCTTGTACACCACTTCAATGCGGTTACTGGGTGTAAGATCAAAGTCTTCCTTCGTTGTCAGAAAGTAGGTGTGTATGTCCTGGCGAGTGGGAAAGTAATAATTGTTCACAAGACCAGGCTGGTTGGGCAGCGGCATGTATTGCAGAATCTTGCCCGCCACGGGATCAATCTCCCCTGATGGAATCTGGTTCGACGAAAAGGCCTGCCGATTGAATTGCCCGTTCACGAGGGCCGTCGTGCGCGGATCGTAGATTGGCGGCAGCCCGGTGGCGCTGAAATCGCCTTGCCGCATCGCTGGAGTTGGATATGTGTCGAAAGCAATTGGATACGTGATGGAGGGCACGCGCTCGTAATTCACGAAGAAAAAAGCCTTGTTACGCTTGACCGGCCCGCCCACATTGAATCCGTAGTCGTTCCAGCGCAGTGGTTGCACGCCTGAGGCGAAAAAGTTTCGGGCTGAGAACGCATCGTTTTGATCGAATTCAAACACCGAGCCGTGGAAGCTGTTAGTGCCGCCTTTAGCGATGATATTGAAGATAGCTGTACCCATTCCATACTGGGCGCTGAAATTGTGGGTGTCAAAGCTGATTTCCTCAATATCTTGTTGGTTGGCCGTCCACCCAATGGCATTCTGGCTCTGGGGTTGACTGGCGTTGGCCCCGTTCATCATCCAAACTTCCTGGTACGACGGAGCCCCATTGACCGAGACTCCCTCGCCGCTGGCATTTTGGCCACCACCACCGCTAACTCCAGGCATCAGGGCCGTAAAGTTATACCAGCTCGCTCCCACGCTGGGAAGCTCTTCAACCGTTGAGACGTCCAGCGTTGTGCTTTTCTTCGATGTTTCCGTTTCCACCAACTGCACTTCCGCGCTCACGTTGATTTCCTGCGCAACTGACCCGAGCGACAGCGACGCATTCACCGTGATCACTTGCACTTCCAGTGCGATTCCGCTTCGCACAAAGGTCTTGAACCCGGACTTGTTAAAAGTCATCGAATACGGTCCAGGCACCAGGAAGCTCAACTCATAGACACCGCTGGAGTCTGTTTTCACCCGTGTTTCAACACCTGTCGCGGTGTTCGTAGCAGTCACTTCGACGTCGGGTATAACTGCCCCGCTTTGGTCAACTACCGTACCGCGAATCTCTCCGGTCGATCTGTTTTGCGCGGTCAAGCGCCCGGCGCTTAAAACCAGGGCCGCCAAGGCAAATAGAACTATGTGGCTCGCAGTCAGTACAACGTGTGCACGGGAATCCAGGTGCGGACGGTTTCGATCGAGTTCCCGATCCTTGCCCGAAATCAGCAGTTTCATTTTTGTACTCCTTCGCATGAGATCACAGTTCCGCAACAAGTCACTAAGTGGATATTCACTCCGTGTCTCGTCGCAGACGCGGCTTAGCCGTTGGTGTTACAAGGACCTTTTCTCTGAGCTACGTTGAGTAGTTGGTATTTGCCCCGTAAAACAAAAAAGCCCACCGCCGAACTCATGTCCGACGGTGGGCTGGGATTACTTCGTTATTACGATCAGGCCTTTACGTAACCCCCCCACTTGTCGGCGCGGCGATGGTACATGGACAGCAACAGAGATTTGCCGAGGGCGATATGGCCGTGCCGGAATGGGAGAAAGTTACCATTGCAGAAAGTCGAGTATATGATTTCCAGATTGCGTGTCAACCAAAAACGTTTTTATGCATGCGATCAATACAGCGCATGGTAGCTCGCGCGCAGGGCACGAGCTAAAGCTTCAATTCCCATCCCTTGCGGAACGCCGGTTTCAGGTGCTGGTTCGCCTCCGGGTGGTTGGTGAAGCGCCGCGCCTTCGCATCGTATTCGAGTTTACCTTCGAACCGATAGGCGATGGCGCCAAGCGTGATCCACTCCGCGTAAGGCCCGGCTACGCTAAAGTTCGAGCAGGCGGTTTCGCCACCTTTGCAGGCTCTGAGCCAGTCACGATAGTGCCCGGGCGAACGGGGCAGAATGGGAGCGGGAAGAGTGTAGTCCGCCCACCTTGCGGCCGGCAGCAATTGCACTCCTTCACCCCGGCCGACCGTCGCCATGTAGCCCTTGTCGCCCACAAAAATCGCGCCGTCCTGCATCAGCACTCCCGGCAAAGGTCCACCCTCTTTGCGGCCGGGAGGTGGAGCTCCACCTAATCGTGAAGTCTCTGCCCCCAGTCCTGCCGGGTGCTGCGGCTTTCCGCTCCAAGCCCGACTGGAGCCGATATCGGGCCGGCCCCGAGCCGCGAGATTGTCCTCCTCCGGCAAGAGCACCTCATTCTCGAGACCCTTGGCGTGGTAGTAGTTCGCGGGATCGCCTGTGCGCGCCGTGTCGTACCAGTAGACGGATACCGGCGGCATGTTGCCACGGGCTGGGAAATCAAATCGCAGCACGGCATACAACGGATAGCTAAAGCTGCTTCTTTTCCCGGCGCGGACGCACTCAACCGCAATCGGCGCGGCGAGTTGCAACGCCTGGTTTGCCGGTCCTAAGGCGTGGATGGCCGCGTCCCCCAGCGAGCCGGTACCGAAATCATAGAAACCGCGCCAATCGTGGGGCACGTAAAAGCCGTAGTTGCTTCCGTTGTAGGGACCGGTTCTTCCATCGGGAACGTGGTCCTTATCCCAGCCTCCGGACGTATAGGGGCGCATCGAGGCGCAACCCAGCCACAGGTCCCAATCCAGTCCGTCCGGGGCCGGCTCTTCGGGCGGGATCGTTTGGATAGCCTGCGGCCAATTCGGCGAGCTTGTTACGGCGTGAACCTCGGTGACGTTGCCAATCTCGCCGGACCAGATAATCTCGCAAGCAGTCTTATGCCCCTCATGGGAATATCCTTGGTTGCCCATCTGGGTTGCAACTTTGTACTTGAGGGCCGCCTCGGTCAGCAACCGTGCTTCCCAAGGCGTCCGCGTCAGAGGCTTTTCGACGTAAACGTGCTTGCCGCGTTCCATGCACCAGAGCGCGATGGTGGCGTGCATGTGGTCGGCCGTCGAGATGACGACGGCGTCGATGTTCTGACGCTCTTTGTCCAGCATCCTCCGGAAATCCGCGTAGCGCGCGGCTTTGTCAAAGCGCTTGAACGTTGGACTGCCTTGGCGAGCATCAACGTCACACAGTGCCACAATGTTCTCGGAGAGCAGGCCGCTCAGGTTTTGCGCTCCGCGTCCGCCGATTCCAACGGCAGCGATGTTCAGTTTTTCATTGGGCGATTTATATCCGCCCGCTTTCAGCGAAGGTACGCTGCCAACATGCGTTCCGAAAAGCGCGCGGGCACTTCCGCCAGCCAGTGTGAGCAGCGGTCCCATGAAGAAATACCTGCGCGAGATCATCGGGCCTGGCACTCTTTTATCACCTCTCGAGGTCACGATTTACCACCGGATCAGGCAAGCGCGTCTCTGCAAAACTGGAGGCACTTTGCGATCTCCGCTGACGCTGTCGACCCTTGCGGGATACGGTATTCCAGCTCAATTGCCGCAGGGAATTGGTAATTCTCCGCTTTCAGCAGTCGCAGGATTTCCTTCAAGGGCGTGTCACCCTCGCCCCAGGGCGTGTTCCGGCCTCCGTTGGAGCGAAACTTGCGGTCCTTGAGATGCAAACTCGTGATCCTGTCGGGGTGGGCTTTGATAAAGGGGATCGGCGATTGGTTTGTAGCTGCCGCGAAGTGGCCCACATCGAGATTAATCCCGTTGTAGGGCGATTGCGACAGCGCTATGTCCCAACTGTGCTCATTCACTTGAGTGTGGTTGTGATAGCCCATCCTGACCTTGTATTGAGCGGCGAACTCGCCGGCCCTTTTGCTCACGCCGGCGTCCTCGGGAAGTTCGACCGTGATCTGGTTGGCGCCCAGCGCCTGCGCGACGTGAAAGAAGTACTCGAATTCTTCGTCTGTTGTGGCGGGCGTCAGGTTGGCAAGTCTGAAAGCGTAGATACTTACGCCGGCATCGTTGTACAGCTTGCGCAGCGACTGGTATTTGCTCATCGGGACTGAAAGCCGCCACGCTTTGAGTTGTTCGGCAGCTTTGCGTCTTGCGTCCTCCACTTCCTGTGCCGAAGCGCGGGGGCTTACGCCGCTCGGAGCCTGAGGCGATCCGGAGTAGCCTTCCCGCGGCTGGCTGGGTGCTCCCGCGTAAGTCTCCGCCCTGACGTCCTGCATTTCGAACGCGCTTATTCCTAAGCCGACGAGGGTGTTCAGGGTTTCGTCGGCACGCACGGGAATTTCCGGGTAGTTATAGGGCGATATAATGATGCCGATCTGAACGCCGGCATACTTGGAATCTGGCGCCGTGAAGAACGCGGCCGCCGGTTTGGTCCCGGCAAAAGGGAGCGCCGCAAGCGCGCTCTTCAGAATGTCTCTTCGTGTGAAGCTCATTCCTTGAACCACCCTTCTTGTGCAGTCATTTGTAGCCGGCTTGAAGAGCCATGGATTTGCCAAGTTCACCCGTCTCGGAAGCGCGGTGTTCAGATCGCCCAACGAGCGTCACCACAGCACGAACTCGCATGAGCGCCGCGCAATAAGAATGAGCCGGCGGCATTTCACTGCTTCTTGGCGGTAAAGTCGCCGTCCGCACCGGACGGATCAACCGAGATCGAACCCTTGATCGAGCTGTCGGAATCCAAGGTGCCCGTGAACGTGAGCGTATACTGTGTACCTTCATACTCGACGGTGAATTTCCAGCTCACGTCCTTGCCTTTTACTTCCCCGGCCACGTCCGCCGCGTCGGTCTCAGCTAACTTGCAAGACCCTGTGAGCTTAGCGTCGGCCTGTTTCAGGGTACAAATTGGAGCAACCGGATGATCCGCGACTGAACCATCTACTTTCCACACTCCCGAGATATCAGCAGCCGCTGCGGGAACCGCTGTTAACAGCAGCAAAAGCATGGTCGTCTTCATAAGTCTCCTTCGTAAGCTGATGATTTTCTGGAGCAAAAAAAAGAGAATCCGCGCGCCTATTCGAAAGCTGGCAGGGCAGCACGCCGAACTGGCGTCAACACCTTACGGCACCTTGTCCTGCAGCCACGCGGGCGATTCCTCTCCCATCGAATCCCGCCTCAGAAAAAACAAAACCCACCGCAGAACTCGTGTCCGACGGTGGGTTGGAACAGCCCGTTAAATGTAGTGCCCTTTAGCTGATTCCTCCCGCGATCGGCACGTGAGTGCGAGACGTACAAGGGCACGTACAACATTCCCCGTCCCTCTCGCGAATTGTGCCGACTCGTATGGATATGATCATATCGGAAGCCGTAATATAAAATATCTCATCGGCCTTGTCAAACGAAATCATCGAGGGGTAGTGTCCTAATTTCGGCGTAGCGCTGGCCTTTAGGCCAGCATCTGCCGACCTAAAGGTCGGCGCTACGAGTTGAATTAGGACACTACCCATCGAGGGAATCACCGACGGTGTGCTGCTGAATGTACGAAACCACGTTCGGAACGCGTCAAAATGAGCGAGCCCAAGCAGCATCTCACACAGCAGTTCTGCTCTATTCGTACTGTCTGTTGGCGCCGTTCTCGCGCGCTACAAGTAGCATGTGTAGTGTTGCGTTACGGAAATGGGTTTACTTATGCGCGATCCGTCAATCCGTTGTAGCGCCGACCTTTAGGTCGGCAAGTGCTGACCTAAAGGTCAGCGCTACGGTAAACGTATTCGCGTGACGCAACAGTAGCTTGACAGGACAAGGCGGGTATTTACTATATTAGATTTTTGGGCGCTGAGAGATCACTGAGGCTTGAGCGCTTGGCAGCAACCGCTCCGACTTATGGCTCGAGAGGAATGAAGCGCTTGGCGAAGACTGTAGCATTTATCGCGCACGGCGGCGGTCCGACCGCAGTTCTGAACGCCAGTCTGTTGGGCGTGGTCCAGGAGGGGCGCCGGCATTTCCGCCGCCTGTGGGCAGCCTGCGGTGGCTTGCCGGGCCTGCTAAAAGGACAGGTCACAGACCTCCTGGCGGTGCCTGTCTCCCGCATCGGGCGCTTGGCGGAGCAGCCGGGATCCATGATCGGTAGTTTCCGTGGCGCTATAACCGACGATCACATTGCTCGCATTCTTGAGGCCTTTCGGCGAGATGGCGTCCGTCACTACTTCTACACGGGCGGGAACGGCTCAATGGGGACGGCGCTGAGGATCGCGCGGGCTGCCGCCGTCGAGGGATTCGCCCTCACGACGATCGGCATTCCCAAAACTGTTGACAACGACATTTGCGAAACCGATCACTGCCCGGGCTTCGGCAGTGCCGCCCGTTTTGTGGCCACGGCCGTGCGCGAGATCGGCCTTGACCAACGCGCCCTGCCCACTCCGGTCTCGATCATCGAGGTGATGGGGCGAAACGCCGGCTGGCTGGCTGCGGCAGCCATTCTGGCGCGGCAGCGCCGGCACGATCCGCCGCATCTTATCTGTGTTCCCGAACATCGCTTTTTGGTTGGGGAGTTTCTGGAGGCGGTGGACAGAGCACTGCAAAAACTGGGCTGGTTTGTGGGCGTCGTCGCGGAGGGTCTTCGCGACCCAGCGGGACAGATGGTGAGCGCAGCGCACGGTACGAACCTCGACGCGAAGGGCCGGCCTTTGATGGGAGGGGTGGCGGCCGAGTTGGCGGCCCTGGTTTCGGCAAAGCTGCGCGTCCGAGCCCGCAGCGAAAAGCCGGGTATCCTTGGACGGGCCCTGCGTTTGTGTCGATCGTCGGTGGACGCCCAGGAAGCTTATGAGACCGGCCGTTTTGCGGTGCAGTCGGCCGTTTCAGGCGCGTCCGAACGAATGGTGGCCCTGAGGCGGCGACAGGGGAGGAACTACCACGTGGGCTTAGAGTTGGTTCCGCTATCAAAGGTGAGCGAGCGCGAGCGAGTGCTGCCGGCGCGCTATTGCCCTCGCCAATCCGCGATAACCTCCGAGTTTCGTAGCTATGTGGCGCCACTCATCGGGGATGCCCTTCCCTCTGCCGAATACCTGGACGAGGGAGCGTGCTGACTCATGGCTGAATACCAGGAAATCTCATTCCGATACGGCTCCGGGACGCAGCGTTTATCCGTTCCTTCTCAGTATCCGTTCGAGACGTTATTGCCACGATCAATTCCCGCCCTCAACGACCCGGTTTCCGCGATTCGCGCGGCCTTGGCAGAACCGATGGGCACACCGCCTTTACGAAAATGTCTCCATCCGGGCGAGCGTGTGGCGATCCTCGTAAACGACATCACGCGTCTCGTGCACAGCGACGTGTTTCTTCCCATTCTTATCGACGAAATGAATGCTTGTGGCATTCCCGATCGCGACATCTTCATTGTCTTCGCGTTGGGCCTCCATCGGAAGCTGTCGGCAGAAGAGCGATGCCACATTGTTGGGGAGGAAATCGCGCGCCGGATTGCCCTCTTCGATCACGATTGCCGGACGCGCGAGAATCTCGTGTTGCTGGGCCGCACCAGCCGCGGCAATGAGGTTTGGATCAACCGCCGCGTGCATGAGGCTGATCGCGTTGTCCTCACCGGTGAGATTATCTATCATCAGATCGCAGGGTACAGTGGAGGACGCAAGAGCTTGGTTCCGGGGGTGGCAGGAGCAGATACGATCAACTTCAACCACCGGCTAATCCTTGATCCGAATTGCCGCCCGGGCCTGCTCGAGGGCAACCCGGCTCACGAGGATCTGCTGGAAGCGTGCCAACTGTTCGACCCGGACTTCCTGCTGAACGTAGTGTTGTCGCCTTCCGGCGAGTGGGTTCGGGTCGTCGCGGGGCACTACGATCTCGCGCATCGAGCCGGGTGCGAAACGGTCGATCAGTTGTGCCGCATTCCGATCGGCGAGGCGTATGACATGGTGCTGGCGAGTGCGGGCGGCTTCCCTCTGGATATCGACCTGCGGCAAGCCCACAAAGGGATGGAAAACGCTGCGCGGGCGCTTCGTTCGGGCGGCGTCCTGATCTATTTCGCCGAGTGTCCGGATGCCACAGGAAGCCGGCTGATTGACGAATGGGTGCAGAAGTATTCCGATACCCGGGAAATGCAACGTGAACTGCGTTCTCATTTCATCGTAGGCGCCCACAAGGCGTATTGGCTGGCGCGGCTTGGGGACCGCGTACGGGTCCTTTTGGTTTCCAGTTTGCCCGAGAATCTTGTCCGCAAGTGCCACTTGCATCCAGTATCCGATCCGAAGAACGCCCTGGCGGACGAACTGCGCCGGCTCGGGGCAGGCCCGCGCATTGCGTACATTCCCTACGCGGGAATCACGCTTCCTCAGACTGCGGACGAACAGACCTTCGCGGCTTGAGTCGAATGCGCCCGAACGCTTGGAGCAAACGGAAAATGGTGTAGTGTCCTAATTTGACTCGTAGTGCTGCCCTTTAGGCCAGCACATGGCGGCCTGAAGGTCGGCGCTACCCTCGTATCAGGACACCACCGAAAGTGGAGGACGACTATGGCAACAGCGATCGTGGAACAGAGGGAATTTCCCATGCTTATCGGCGGCGAGTGGGTGCGCACAGGCACGCCGCGGACGATCCGATTACCCTACGACGGCACTCCGGTGGGAGAAGTTTACGAGGCGGACGCGGCGCTCGCCGAACGCGCTTTGGCTGCAGCGCACGCCGGAGCGCCCGCCATGGCAGCACTCACTCAATATGAGCGTGCCGAACTCCTCGAGCGCATGCGACGGTTGCTCGAGCGCGACGCCCAAGAGTTTGCCCTGCTCGTCTGTTACGAAACCGGGAAACCAATTCGCGAAGCCCGCGTCGAGGTCGAGCGCAGCCAGCAGACGCTCATCGCCTCCGCGGACGCCGCGCGAAATCTCCGCGGAGAGGTCATTCCGATGGACGCTGCGCCCATCGGAAAAGGGCGTTGGGGCATGACGGTGCGTGAACCACTGGGAGTGATCGGCGCCAT
>Ga0181538_10004987_pt1 | contig 12116 bp, 8 predicted proteins | sample PEATcosm2014_Bin_40_FD_119773 | JGI IMG/M metagenome (GOLD analysis project Ga0181538, IMG submission 119773) | Peatland microbial communities from MTU Mesocosm Facility, Houghton, MI, USA - PEATcosm2014_Bin23_30_metaG | ecosystem: Environmental > Terrestrial > Soil > Wetlands > Peat | place...
ACGCGGCAGGCCAGATCGGCAATCGATTCGAATGGCCGCTTGTCGCGCTCGCGAAGGATTGCCTGCGCTGTCTCCTCGCGCAACCCCCTGGCATAACGAAAGCCCATGCGAAGAGCGAAACACCGCTCGGAATTATGGTTTTGAAGGGGCGCGCCTTCAGGCGCGCCGAAAAGTTGGTTGTGAACGAGTGGCTTTAGCCACTGAGGGTCTTCGGTTTGCTGTTGATTGCCAATGACCTCCGCGGCTGAAGCTGCATCGAACGGCCATTGCCCACGGCGCGGATTAATCCGCGCCGCTTCTGTGCTGTCCCACATTGTGGTACTCTCTTCCGGTTCCAAAGTGCACAGCCAATCCGAACAGGTTATATCCACCGGCTTCACTCGCAGCCCGTGACGCTGGGCGTCTTTCACGATGGTTGCAGGACTATAGAACCCCATCGGCTGGTTGTTAAGCAGGGCCGCGGTGAATGCCGCCAGATAATGGCACTTGAGATAAGCGCTGGCGTAGGCGATCAACGCAAAGCTGGCGGCATGCGACTCGGGAAATCCATACAGTGCAAATGAAGTGATGGAAAGAATGATCTGCTCCTGAGCCTCAGGCGGGATGCCATTGCGTTGCATGCCTTCGCGCAGTTTGACTTCGATATCCCCCATGCGCCGCTCGCTGCGCTTGAACCCGAAAGCCCGCCGTAGCTCTTCCGCTTCGCCGCCGCTGAATCCGGCGGTAATCATCGCCATGCGCAGCAATTGCTCCTGGAAGAGCGGTACACCTAACGTGCGCGCCAGCACCGGCTCAAGTGAGGGATGCGGATAGACAACGGCTTGCCTTCCCTGCCGCCGCATCAGAAAAGGATTGACCATCTGTCCCACGATCGGACCGGGACGGATGATAGCGACTTGTACCACAATGTCGTAGAAGTGCGTGGGATGCAGCCGGGGAAGGCACGACATCTGCGCCCGGCTCTCAATCTGGAACATACCGACCGTATCGGCCTTTTGCAAGGCGTCATACACTGTGGGATCGTCAGCCGGCAGCTTCGCCAGATCGACCTCTTCCCGATAATGATTGCGGATGAGCGTGAGAGATTCTTCCAGCGCAGCCATCATCCCCAATCCCAGCAAGTCAACCTTGACGATGCCCAGGTCGGCGCAATCTTCCTTGTCCCATTGCACCACCACGCGGCCGGGCATGGTGGCCGGCTCCAGCGGCACAATGGAATCCAGTTGCCCCTGGCAAATGACCATGCCGCCGGAGTGCTGTCCCAGGTGGCGTGGCAGGTCCTGCACGGCCACGCACAGCTCGAAAAATTTGCGGATACGTGGATGCCGCAGATCGAATCCGGCGTCGCGAAACTGACGCTCGAGCGTGTCGCCCGGGTCCTTGTACTCCCACGAACTCACCAGAGCTGCAAGGCGATCGAGGGTCTCGCCATCGAAGCTGAGCGCCTTGCCGACCTCGCGCGCCGCCGAGCGCCCGCGATACGTAATAACGTTGGCCGTCATCGCCGCGCCCAGCTTGCCATATCGCTGGTAGACATACTGGATGGCGCGCTCGCGCTGGTCGCCGCTGGGGAGATCGAGATCGATGTCGGGCCACTCGCCGCGCTCCTCCGACAAAAAACGCTCGAACAGCAAATCCATGCCAACGGGATCGACCGCGGTGATGCCCAGCGAATAGCAGACCGCGCTGTTAGCCGCCGAGCCGCGCCCCTGCACCAGAATTCCCTGTTGGCGGCAGTAGCCAACGATGTCCCACACAATAAGGAAGTAGCCCGCCAGATTAAGCTTTTCGATCAGGGCCAGTTCGCGCTCGATCTGGCGTTGCGCCCGCTGCCACAACTCGCCCTGACCGGGACGCAGGTAGCGACCGCGAGCGCCTTCCATAGTGCGCTCGCGCAGGAAAGTGCCCATCGTCTCGCCTTCGGAGACGGGATACCGCGGAAATTCATAGCCAAGGTCATTGAGCGTGAAGTCGAGACGCGACGACAACTCAACAGTATTCGCAGTGGCCTCGGGCAAGTCGACGAACAGTCGCAGCATCTTTTCCGGCGATTTGATATAGCGTTCGCCGTTGCGTGCCAGCAAACGGCCGGCCGTATCAAGCGTATGGTGATTGCGAATGCAGGTGAAAACATCCAGAATTTGTCGCTCTTCGGGCTTGGCGTACTGCGCGCCCTGGGTTGCCAGCAGCGGCAACTGCAAACTGCGCGCGAGTTTAATTGCCGCCTGATTGCGTGCTTCCTGCGCGCGGTTGTAGTGGCGCTGCAATTCTACATAGACATTTCCACGGCCGTAGATCGTGATGAGCTGTTCAAAGAGCTTGTGACCTGCTTCCATGCCGCCACGCTCGAGGGCATGAGCCAGTGGGCCTTCATCGCCTCCGGTCAGGCAAATCAGCCCGGTGGCATACTCGGCGAGATCGGCTGCCGAGGCGATCGCCTGGGATTGCAACACGTCCTGCTCCTCGTTGTCTGTGGCAGTCTTACTACGTGGTACATTGACTGGATATTTTGGCGCACGCAGCTTAGCGCGGGTAATCAGCCGGCAAAGGTTCTGGTAGCCTTCGCGCGAGGCGCAGAGCAGCGGGAGACGCGGAGAGGTCAGCTTGCCCGATTTGGAACCAGCCAGCAGCGAAGTAATCTCCGCGCCGATATGGGCTTTGGTTTTCAGCTTCTTGGCGGTAAGATAAAAACGCGGCGCGCCATAAACCCCATCGCGATCAAGCAAGGCCATCGCCGGCATCTGCTGTTGGGCGCACACTTCGGCCAGCTCCTCTGGAACCGAAGCCCCTTCGAGAAAGCTGAATGCAGAGCGGGCGTGAAGCTCGATGTACATCAGTGGTCAGTTGCCAGTTGTTCGCTAATTGCTAATTGCTAGTTGCTAGTTGCTTCTATTCAGTCGTAGCTGGCGTCAGCAAACCACTGGCCGGTTGCCAGGTCTCGATAAATGCGGTAAAGCGCCACATTGTCTCCAACTTCCTTTGCTCCGTTATTGCCGGCGCAGGCAAGAGCTATGTCCCATTCTTCGCGGTTCCATGGACCGGCCTGCTCGGTATTCGCGCTATCCTGGTTCGCGTTTTCCGCCCACCAGTCGCCTGACGATCGCCACGGCCCAGCCGACCACACTACTTGTCCTTGCAGCTCTTCACGATCTGTTTGCCGTGCGTCCGTGGCAAGGCAGTCAGGCCGACCATCCGTCAAACAGACACGCAGCCGGCACACCGGACGGATAAACCGCATAGCCAAAAGCGGCTGATCGCCGGCCTCCCACGTTGTGGGACAAACGGTTGGTTTTATATCGTCTGTCGTGATCGCAAAACGGCCGACTCGGAAACTGCCTTGCCGATGGCTATCGAGCAACCGCGCAATGCCTGCCCGGCGTTTTCCAACCACTGCGCTGATCCGGGCCAACGTGATCTCCAGCCTCTCCGCTTCAGGAGTGACCGGCAAAAACAGCCCGCACTGGGCCGACCGCGGCGGCGCCGGCACCGCCGAAATCCATACCTTTGTGACCGGAGCGCCCGGCGGATGGGCCGTCAACTCCAACTGGAGCAGCTTCAAAAATATTGTGGGATCGCGCATGGAAACCGGCAGCCGCAGGGTACGGTCGAATATTGGCTTGTGTACCACATTGTGGGATTCGACAAAAGGGCTGACGAGCTCTTGAACCGTTGTGGTCTCTTCGTCGGCAACACGCGGTTCCAACTGCAAGCGCAGGCGCAACTCGTGCGCCGCAAGTGCGCGCGCCTCCAACCGGGCGCACAATTGCTCCAAAAGCCGATTCAGAATGAATGACAGAGACTCGATAGTCTCGACGGGAGACTCCAGCTCCATCGCTTCTTCAAATTGCGACAGCGGCGTACACAGCACCAGCATGCGCATGCCCTCTCCACGGGCCAGCCGCCGCAACTGCGCCCCTGTCTCACCCAGCCGCGAGACCAAGGCATGCTCCGGCAGCAGCGCCAAGGTGCGAAAATCGCGGACTCCCCAACGTTCCAAAGTGTCCAGCATCTGCGCGCGCAGCTTTTCCTGTCCGCGTTCGGACGCTTGTCCGCCTGCCTTGTTCTGCGCAGAAATTTCAAACCCATCCAGCAAGACCTGCAATGGCAGCACACCCAGGTGCTGCGCTTCCTGTCCAGCGGCAATTATCGTGGTCCCATTGAATCCCCGCGCCGCGTGCATTGCGGCATCCGGATTAGCGGCCAGCGCGATGTTCGCTTCCATTCCGACTGCCATCACCCGCGCCGCCAGCTCGCTGGCCATCAATGAAGACTCGCCATAGAGGCGATCCAGGCCAGCGAGATCGAGCAACAGAGTGTCCGGAGCAGCGTCTTCCACGCGCGGAGTAAAAGCGTGAGCAACATCGAGCAGCGCGGCATGGGTCGAGATCTCCTGCGCGGGCGAGCGTTGGCGCAAGATGGCCAGATTGGGATGCCGCAGAGTGCCTATACCGCTGCGTCTGTTCGTAGTATCACAGTGTGGGACTTGCTCTTTCGCATTCTCCGACGGCGAAGTGCCGGCAAAAACAGCAGCTTGCAATTTGGTCATGCCGATTTCCATGCCCAGCAAGCGAGCTTTTTCGTTCAGTGCAATTACGCGCGCCAAGGGAGGTCTGCCTTCCAGAACAGCGACTGCCTGCTCGCGCAGCAATAGCTCGGCGCGAACCATGGCTGCAACCGGGAAATCGGGAACGTGGATGCAGGCAAACATATCTATTGGCGCGACAAAGCCGTGACGCAGATTCATAATGCGGTGCGCAGTTCAAAGTTCACGCCGGCCGATTGCGGCGGTTTGCGCTGCGCCCAGGAGCGCACCACCTCAGCACGAAAACGCATTCCACGTAAGAGTGCCGCATGGCCCACAGCATTGTTTTTCGGAATATGCGAGCCAACACCTGTAAATCCTACATTGTGGGATAACGATGTTAGTCCGAGCTGATCTGGGTCCAAGAAAGTAGTCGAATTGGACGCGAAGATCGCCTCTGGCTGCAATCGCAGCACCAGCGAAGCACAGGTCTTTGCACATGGCTCCTGTTCAATCAGCAGCAGCACGGTCGCGGTCGGCTCGACCGCGCGGCGAAAGCGAAACCACGAAGTGAGCGGCACCCGGCGCGCACTTTCCACAGGAATGTCGCCCAGGTCGAGCACGACCATACCAAAGCCACCGCCCTGCAGAAGCAGATCGGTCACCTTCAGCACCTGCTCCAATACTCCGCCAAACGCAAAACCAGCGTGTGTGGAAGGTCGCGGTTTCATGCCGGCGTCTTTTCGCTTCAGCGCGCTTACTTGTGACTGGCAGCGCACCCACAACAGCCGATCCAGATCGACTCCGGCCGCTGCCGTCGGGGCAGGGTCGAAACTATCGCTGGCATCGACCAGCGCACACACCTCCTGCCGGCGAGTGGCTCCAGCGAGCGCAGCCAGCATCACTCCCGTGCGTCCTGAGGAAGCTGGCCCGGCAATCTCGCTGAGAGCCCCACGCGGCAAACCCCCGGTAAGAGCGTCGAGAGCGGCGATACCAGTCGGGACGGTCAAAGGAGCAGCGCGTTCGCGGAGTAGGAGTATTGAAGAGAAGCGCTCGCCGAGCGACGACTCGATGTGGGAGCGCAGGGTGGAACGCGGGCCGCTGACAGACGTATTTGGCGGAGTGACGGCAACCGACGACATACGAGAACCTCAGGGCGGACGAAGCAGCACGGGCGGGGAACGGCTTTCGCTTTTTATTCGCCTATAAGGAGATTCTGCTACGCGGAATCCGAATTGTCAACCCCCTGCAAAAAGCGGCCCTGAAAGCGTTTTTTGGCATATTTTGCGACAGAACTCCAGGAGCGCGATAGCTCTGTTGACATCCTGCTTTGAAGGGGCCGGCTGAGGGACCTGCTTTTGACTGGCTTGGCAAGCGATTTCCTTCTGGCGGAATGTCAACAGAGCCGAGCGCGATAGAAGTGCTATCGGCAAACCCGGTGGTAGGCAGGACGAAACCCCTTCTGCTGGGCTTCGGATTGTTTCATGTACCCTCCCGACTTGGTGGCTCCATACCAACGCGTGCCGGGGCAGTGATAAATCCCTGACTTGGTGTTGACCCAGACCTGAACATCGGGATTGCCCTGGGTTGCAGAGGATCCTTGCGGCGTAGTCGGTTTCGTTTGCGCGGCTTGCGGATTCGGCGCGGGAGCGGCTTGCGTCTGCTGAGCGCGCGTTGCTCGCGGCACCAGCAGTGCGCACAATACGACCAAGATCGCAGCCAATCGTCTCATCGCTGAAGTTCGCCCCGGATACGGATCTTTTCCCGGAGTATAAGAAATTGTCGTGTCACGAACCTGACTCGATGTCGAACGACACTAGCACTTCGGAAAGATGCGCGCAACAGTTGCAATTAGCACCAGCATGGGCACGTGGAACCCTGATCAATACTTGTTATAATGCCAGAGTCCTCCCAAAGTGGCGCTATCGTCTAGGGGTTAGGACGGAAGATTCTCAATCTTCAAACTCGGGTTCGATTCCCGATAGCGCTACCAGCTATCATTCGCTAAGGCCCGCTAAATCAGCGGTTTCTTTTTTGCTCAAAACAACTCTGACACGCCCTAGCGCACAAAACGCGTTTAGTGGTACACAAAATGGTACATATCCACAGAGTGGGATGCCGCCGCTGTCTGGAACAATAACCATAAGGCAAGCGAGAGAGGGGAGGGCCCTTGGTGAGATGAATCTAAGCTCCCCCCATCACCACCATTCGTGACGGAGAACACAGGGCGGTTATTGTCCCGGGCACGATAATGCTTATCACCCTGAATCTAAACTTGGGTTGATGCGACTACGATTACGGCGGGATAGTCGGTAACTGTTTTCCCCAATTACCTTCGCACGTAGGCTGCCCGTTGCGAGCTCAACATGTACAACTTTTTCGCCCTGATGCCGCACTGCCGTCGGCGGGACGCCATTACCCCGACCGGATTGACCTCGGGCTGCTGGTGGACTTCTGGGTGTGCATGGTCCTGTAAGGGATTATCGAGTTGATCGACCGGAAGTGGCGGCGCAACTGAACCGCCCGTGCAAGAGCCAGACCAGATATTGAATTCCGGCAGCAGATTGGCTGTCCCGGCTCCTGCCGGGACATGCATTCACCAACGTCGTGCTGGCGGTATACCAGCGGCTCCGGGCAAGGCGGTCAAAGGGGACAGTCAAGAGATGCTGCCTAGACACTATGCGTCTTGCCCCAATGTTCCCCCAGCCACTTCGCAGTTACCGCTAGTACCTGATGGTTGAACTCAAGTTCGCCGTGGTTGAACCATCGCGGCAAATACTGGATCAGGCCGTTGTCATCCTGGATGTCAGGATGCAAATCGGTAGTGATATAGCGCAACTCGGAGTTGGGTAGCGCCGCCTGCAGTCCCGCGGCGCCTTCGAGAATGGCCGGGATGTCGCGCTCCGCATAGAGCAGCAGGCAGTGACGACGGTGCGAGCGGACTGGGCCCAAAGCTTCGAGCAATTCCATCACATATCCCGGGTATGGCTCGTGCACGGCAGGACTGGGAAAATTCTCGAACATCCACTTGCCTTGCGGCGATATGGCCGCAACCACGGGGGGCGATATGGCCACCATGCGATCGGCCGAAGACATCAGAGCCAAACGGCCGCCCAAACTGATGCCCACAGCCGCCGTGCGGCCGAAGCGGTGCATGTAACGTACAGCGCATTCCACCTCGTCAAGCATTACCGGCCCGATGGCGGTGCGATTATCGCCGTGGCCGCAAAGATCGATCGAAAGTGTGGCAATGCCCGCCTGTGCGAGGGCGGCGGCAATGCCCAGCATATGCTCCTTCGTGCTGCCATAGGGCGGAATAAGCACGGCACCACCGTGCGCAAAACCCGGGCTAAGAGCATAGGCGGGAATGTTGTGATCATCTGTAGCAGTCAGCTGTGTGATGCGCTCAAGATGCATATGATGTCCCCCAAGCCGGCTCTACTAAGCCTGAACGCCAGATAGCAATGCGTTGCAGAATCCGCATGGTAGCGGCTGCAGCAACATCAGTAATCCGGTTGTAAGGGGGCGGCAGGGCTTGCCACGCCTCCCTCTTTCGGATCGTATTCAAGGCCGATTACAACGGGGCACGGATTTTCATCCATGACCCGTTTTGCAATGGCGCCTCATAAGAAGTGGGCGGCCGAGGCCGCCCATGGTTTGTTAACGCTCGTTGCTGATGGTCGCCGTCGTCCCATCAAACTTGGCAATTTCGATGGTGAACGGCTCGGCATAGCCTCTGGCGCGGTCGTTGAGGACGCTGATCCCGACCTGCTCGCCCAGCAGCATCGACTGCGTGCTTGAACTGCGGAAATGGATGCTGGCACCGACCAGTCCGTGACCGGTGGTGATGTTCCAGCCCAGCTTGGAGAGTTCGCCGTTGATGGTCAACTGGTCGCGATCGCTGCCCGTGTAGGGAACGAGCGAGAGTCCATCCGAGCTTGGCACATAGACATCCGAACCGACAGCTTGCAGCAAGGGCCGGATCGGCTGGCTGCCATCGAAGAAGAACTTCAACGCCGCGATGCACGCCCCGGCGACGGTTCCGTGTCCTGTCGGGTAGCAGGGATGTCCGGGCGCACCCTCGGGGAATGCGAGGGGCAGCAGGTAGGTGCCGTTCAGCGAGTAGACCTTCTGAACCGCCGTTGAGTTCAGGACGTCGGAGTCCAGCGCCGCTGCCGCCTGTGGCATGGGATGTTGGTGGGTGAGGTTGGCCTGCACCAGGGCCCCGTACTCCTCCGGACGGTTGCGCAGGTTGACAACCCACTTGTGGAACCATGCAGCCTTGAGGGCACGCGTCGCCATTTCGGCGAGCGTCGCCGCCGCATCCGGGCCGCCTAGCGTACCGAATCCATGTTGCGTGGGCGAACCGTTATAGGGATTCCCCGGGTTCAGCGGTGCATTGATCCCAGATAGGACTAAGAAGGCGAGAAAGTAGGTTTGGTAGAGCACGTCCACATGGGTGTACGCTGCGAGGTCGCGCCCCATGCGGAGGTACCGGTACACCGGATCGAAGTTCAGGTTGTAGGAGGGCGGGAAGCCATTCTGCACCCGCTGGTACTCGGCCACGGAGGTTAGGTAGTCGGACCCGCCTTGGCCGATGGAAAGGAAGCGCTGATACTTCTGTGTGAGAAACTGTGCGCCGAAATAAGTCGGCTGCATCAGGAACTGCGACACAAACGGCCCCATCACGTTGCCGTCTCCGGGATAGAACTGCCCGCGGAACAGGTTCTGGGGTGTCACCGGGTAAGGGTACTCATGGTCGTTGTGGCTGCGAATGAAGGACAGGCCGTTCAACTCGGCCGCCGCCTGGGCCACCAGTGGACTGGTCGAATATTGAGTGAACTGCACGTCGCGGCACAGAGCACCCCAGTAGTGCTCGACCTCTTCGTCTGCGGTCTGCGCACTGGCGACACTGGGCGCAGGTGGGATGATGGTGGCATGGGAGTCGAGGCCCTCCAGGTCGAACGCATACGAGCACATTGGGCCGTTGAACGTCGCCGTAAAGTTGGTGCCACCGGGATTGCCGACAACTACGTTCTGCCAGTCCGAGAACTGGCCGGTGTAGAGCGCATACAGGAAGCTGCGATAGGAAGCAGGATTCGGTATGCCGAGATAGTCATGCTTCAGGCATTTGCTCCAGTTGCCGCTGTAGTCGGTGAACCTTGCCAAATCTCCATTGTCCGGCAGTTCACCGACGTCGATCCTTTCGTTATCGGCTGTGCTATCGCGGTACGCCCAGCTCGCGTACGTGCGACCCGAAGGATTGTAGGGCACAGTCGAAGCCGCAGCCTCTCCGTGCTTTCCCTCGATCAGCGGTTCCAGTGGAACGGCAGCTAGTGCCATGGCCGCGGCGCCGCCGATGCCCACTTTGCCCATGAAGGAGCGCCGGCTCTTGTCGTTGGGGGCGTCTTTCTGACGTTGAGGGGTCTCGCCCTGGACAGGCGTGGCGCTCTCGCAACCTTCCTGCGGATCTTTCATAAATCTCTCCCTTCAATTGTTGCTGGGGCGAAGCAGGCGCTTCGGAAGAACTAGACAGGGTGGGCGCAAAGTTGCTCAGGCCTGCGTATTCCCACTCCCCGCCTTGAGGAGAACTCCGAGGAGCCTGCGAAGTGGTTATACCTGACCGATAACAACATCAGCGATTCACGAGGACGGGAATAGCGTGGCAAATGAAGACATGTATTACCCAAGTGCTATATGTCAAGTCTTTCGTCGCCCTCGTGTCCGCAATACTGCGAGCAGAGGGGGAAGATGTCAAGAGTTCTTAGGTGCTAATGCTGGTTGTCGCGGTCTGAAATTCCCGTTTTGGTTCTCGCGCTCGACCGTGCGTTCCTAGGCTCATGAGACCTTGGCCTATGGAGCCTTAGGAACTTGGCGTGGCATGAGTAAGGCAATCCCTACTCGTCACTCGGCAACTGCCGGCCTTTACAAACTCTTTATGAACGATTTATTCGCGCTTTACGTTCGCCGATATCCAATCGAACGAGCGCAGAAAGGCGCCCAGGAAGATATGTCAACCCAGGAAATATTGGTTCAGCAGTTCGCCAGGTTATTCCATCACTATCATGAAGCCTTATCGCCCGAGGTGGAACAGGAGAGCGCGTCATTGAACTCGGATCACAACCGGCTGGTTGCGGCTGCGCGTTCGGCGATTCTGGAATTGGAAACCAGGGCCCTCCTGCACGACGACCGGCGTTACTTCGCCAAGCCCGGCGAAGCGGAGTGGGGATGCTGAATCAGTTATTGCTGACAGCTCAATTTTGGCTGGGGCAGACTCCTTCAGTGGCAATCAGGGGGAGCCTGAAGTCTGCCTCGAGATTTCTGTCGGTGCTCAAGAGCTTCACGCCTTGGAGTAGCGCAAGGTGACGTGCACGGACCGATCTTCAGGCGAGCCGCCCGCGGTCAATCTTGGAAGGGTTAGATGGACATTGCGACGATTGCGGTAATCAGTGTGGTCTTGGCCAGCTATTTAGTTGGCGCGTTGACCAGCTCGGTGGAAACAGAAAGGGAATTGCCACACCGCTACTGAGTGGTAGTGACATCGCAGGAGAGTCCCTAATGGCAACCGCGAAAGCAAATCACCTGCCAGATCTTGCCTCATACGTTATCCGTGCCGCTCTCGTCGAAGCCAAGCTGATGACGGAGAAGCATGCCTGCGACGCCGTTTACGTGACCACGCTCGTTGAGGAGCTGCGCAATATTGAGGCAAAGATTGCCGCGATGGAAGAAGCTATGCAGCTTGGGTCCTTTACAGCCCCAAGCCAGCACAGGTACTGCCGTGCTCCCGAGGATCGGCCGGACGCCACCTGGATTCGCGAGAAATCCGGCGAATTGGATCTGCGCCTCCGCCGTCTTGAGCAGTCGTCGAAACAACCGTGAGCCCCAGCCGGTGGTCGAGGAAGCTACGAGGCGCTCTGTTCTTCGTCATCTATTCTTATATTCTTAGTCTAGTGTGTTCTTGGTAGTATCTCTTCAATCGCTAGAGGTTGTCGTGTAAACGGCAACCAAGACACCCACTGCATTGTTCCTATCTGTTCCCGCCGACAAGGAGGGAACATGAGGCAGGGTTCTCGTCGTTGACGATGAGCGTTCAATCCGTCGTGCCCTTCACGCCACGTTGAGTACCCTCGGCTTCGATATTGAGGAAGCCGCGGCGGGAGAGCAGAGTCCCTTGCAGGGTGCTGGCCAATTTCGGAGAATTCGAACCTGACCGGGAGCGGCTTAATCGCGTCAGGTCAAGGTTGAGGCCGCCGGGAACTCAGCCAGGGTATTCTCTGTGCAATGCCGCCTCGGACAGTTGCGCCTGCACGGCGCGGCGCCCCGGCGCCAGCCGCAATCCACCCAACTTCGAAAATGTGTCGCCGTCGCCGGGTCCGGCCGCATCGCCCGCCAAACAGACCAAGAAACAGGAGAAACGTGCAACCGTGGCTCAGTCGCAGTAAGACTGGACTTAAGAACTCATGTACGAGCTCGTCGTTCGTTAACCATTAAAGAGCTATTTCCTTGGCAATATCGGTTGAGAGTAATATGAGCGCAACGAATTCTATGTCTCAGCCGTCTTCCGCCAAACTTCAACTCGCACTGGGTACCGGTG
>Ga0181538_10004988_pt1 | contig 12116 bp, 10 predicted proteins | sample PEATcosm2014_Bin_40_FD_119773 | JGI IMG/M metagenome (GOLD analysis project Ga0181538, IMG submission 119773) | Peatland microbial communities from MTU Mesocosm Facility, Houghton, MI, USA - PEATcosm2014_Bin23_30_metaG | ecosystem: Environmental > Terrestrial > Soil > Wetlands > Peat | place...
CGAGTTTCTGTCGGAAGTCGCGATTCGATGTTGTTTCGACAATGGGAGACGCGATAGAGTGGCTCATTCGCGGGTGAAATGGCCCTTAACAACGCGACTGGTACCGCTGGAACCAGCGTCCCATTGCCCAAATCCCGGCGATTCGTTTAGGTTGTTGATCTCTTCAGGCGACACGAAAGCTCATGTTTCCCAAGATTTTACTCGTTGACGACGAATCGGCTTCGAGAGCCGCGCTCGAAACGCTCCTCCGGCGCGAAGGCTTCGAAGTCCACGACGCGTCCGGCGGCGCCGCCGCGCTTGCCGAGTGCGTTTCTTTCCGCCCCGATCTGGTTCTGCTCGACGTGCTGATGCCGGGAATGAGCGGGTTCGAAGTCTGCAAGCGAATCAAGGCCGCGCCCGAGACGCGGCTTACTCCCGTAGTGCTGATCACGGGACTCTCGGCCACGGAAGACCGCATCAAGGGCATCAACGCAGGCGCCGACGATTTTCTGAGCAAACCGATCGACTTCAACGAGCTGCTCGCTCGCACGCGGTCGCTCATCAAGCTCAAGCATTACACCGACGAACTTGAAAACGCCGAATCGGTGCTGTTCACCCTCGCTCTGAGCATCGAAGCGAGGGATCCGTACACGCGCGGCCACTGCGATCGCCTGTCGGAAATGTCCGCGAGCCTGGGCGAGAGACTCGGCATACCCGAGGAAGATGTGATAGCCCTTCGCCGCGCGGGAATCGTGCACGACGTCGGCAAAGTTGCCGTGCCCGACTCGATTCTGCTGAAGCCGGGCCCTCTTTCGCCGGAAGAAATCGAAGTGATGCGCAAACATCCCGCGGTCGGCGAGCAGATCTGCGAACCGCTGAAAACATTCCGCCTGGTGCTGCCGATCATCCGGCACCATCACGAGCGGCACGACGGCTCGGGATATCCGGACCATCTTCGCGGCTCCGACATTCCCCTCACGGCGCGCATTCTGCAGCTCGCCGACGTGTACGACGCCCTCACCACGGACCGCCCGTACCGCAAAGCGGACACCTCAGACGTTGCCCTCGCGATCATGCACGAAGAGGCGGCGCGTGGCTGGTGGGACCGCGACCTGCTCGAAGCTTTCCGCGCTATGATTCGCGACGCCGGCGTGGCAGGCGCGGACGGTCACGTCCGCTCGCGGACTCGCTCTTCCCCCGCATAGATCACGAAGCGCCGCCCGCGCAAGAATCCGATCAGCGTCAGCCGCAGTTCGCGTGCCAGCTGCACGGCCAGGCTCGACGGAGCCGACACCGACGCCACAACCGGCAGCCCCGCAACGATGGCTTTCTGCACGATCTCGAAACCGCCTCTTCCGCTGACCAGAAGAATCGACTCGGAGAGCGGAATGCGGTCTTCGAGAAGGGCCCATCCGATTGCTTTGTCCACCGCGTTGTGACGTCCGATATCTTCTCGCGTCACCAGCAATTTTCCCTGAGGATCTACCAGTGCCGCACCGTGCAATCCGCCGGTCCGGCCAAAAACAGCCTGAGATGCCCGCAGCGAATCGGGCAGGCCGAGCAGAATCTCCGGATCAATAGCAAAAGCCGGATTCGGCGCTTGAAGCGTTCTCGATCGGACAGACTCGATAGAAGCTTTGCCGCAGATACCGCAACTCGAAGCCGCGAAAAAATTGCGTTGCAGCTTTTCGGAATCGGCGGTGCATTCCGGGGCAAGCTCGGCCCGCAACAGGTTCCCGCGGTTGGGTTCGTCACTTTCCTGATTGATTTCGAGGCTTAGAATCTGCTCGCGCCTTTGCACGAGCCCTTCGGTGAACAAAAACCCGGCGGCCAACTCGAGATCGTTTCCAGGCGTACGCATGGTCACGCTCAGCGGCTTTTCGGCGACGCGAATTTCCAGCGGCTCCTCGGCCGCAAGATAGTCTTGTTTGCGGCCGAGATTTCCGTCGTCCCATTCCACAACCTGCGTTAGATCGGCGCTGCGTGGCGTTCGGGGCAAGTCCTCGCCTCCCGCGTGTATTGGCAGAGCGGTCCGAGCGGCGTCCAGAATACATCGGAGCGAAGAACGATGAGGCCAAAAACGGGGCTGGCTCGCCCCGAAGGATTCGAGGCGAGCCAGGGGGCGTTACTGGGAGTGAGACTACGGGGAATTCCTATTTGCTCTCCGAAACCTCGGCCACGCGCTCGGCTCCTCCGAAATCTTCGGCGCGATTCGTGCGGACATTGGATACTCGCTTCGTGTTAGCGCGAGATAACAAACCTATTAAAACTCTCCCGGGCCGTCTTGCTTTGCCTCCCGACAATCTGCGAGTTTCCAATTCGCGCGTTAATCGAGCATCACAACGCCGAGAACCGGTCCAGTACTGCCAGGCTCTGCGAACGAGCATTCTGTCATCTTCTTTTAGCGCCTCAGTAACTGTTCATAAATGTTCCTAGCCGAGAGTCCCTTCGGTCGTGTCAGTTGTCCTTTGACAGCTGCCCGACACTCTTTCGCAAGACGAGAAAGGTTTATTTCGATGCTAAAAAAAGCACTCACCGTGGGCTTGTTCGCCGCGGCCATGGCAGGAACGCTGGGGGCACAGCAGTCTGATGTCCCTAAGGGCATCCCGCACCTCGATCACGTTTTCGTAATCATGATGGAAAATCACAGCTACGGACAAGTCATCGACAATCCCAACGAGCCATACTTGAACGGCCTTATTGCCGACAAGAAGGTCAACCTCGCAACCAACTATTTCGCCGTCGGGCACCCGAGCCTGACCAACTACCTGGAAATCATCGGCGGCTCGAATTTTGGCATCCGCAGCGACAATCCCCCGAACTGGGGTAGCGCAACCCCCTGCACACCCAACATCGTGAGCGGGATTGTGAACGCCGACGATGACGCAGCCAGCGCGGTGCCGCCGGGGCCGGCAGCGCCGGTTCCGATCGAAACGGACAATGTCTGCCCGATCTCCGGAAAGGGTATGGACGCGGAGACGCCCGCCGTGGACGACTGGAACGAAATCGGAGTCGTGAGTAAGGTCATAATCTTTCCATACCTCGCCGACCTCGACGGTGTGAAGTCGGTCCCCGCCGCGCCCACCGTTGGCAAGTCCATCGCCGACGAGCTGGTGGATGCGGGCCTGAGTTGGAAGAGCTACCAAGAGGACCTTCCGCTCGGCCCGGTCTTTGGCGTCAACTCCAGCAACGGTACTGTTAGCAACTTGACTGACTTCACGGACCTCGCGCCGTGGACCTCCTCAAGCTACGTGCAGGACTATGCAGTCAAGCACAATCCTTTTGCGTACTTCAAAAGCGTGCAGGATGGGTGGCGGGAGGAGAACAGTCTGAAAAACATAGTGGGTTTCGACGGTCCACGCGGCCTCTATGCCGACTTGGCGAGAGGCGACGTCCCGTCCTTGGCCTTCATCGCGCCGAGCCAGTGCGATGACCAGCATGGACGCGGGAATGGAGACGACTTCTGTCAGTACGATTTCGGTGTGGACGATACCCTAACCAACGGAACGCAAGCCGGACTCAATCCCGGCTTGATGCAGCAAGGCGACGTGACCATCGAACGGCTGGTGAAGGCCATCCACGCCTCGCCGGTTTGGAACCAGGGGCGCACGGCCATCGTGATCGTGTGGGATGAGAACGACTACAGCGGCATCACCACGATGCCAACTGGCCTGTTTCCCCCACAGAACCAGAATCGCGTCGTCCTCACGGTCGAGACAAACTGCGATTCTCACCATGGCGTCCAGAGCGCGAACTACTACACCAGCTACTCGTTACTAAAGTCACTGGAGGCGGGTTTTGGCCTTCCGTGCCTGAATCACGCATGCGACTCGAAGGTGGCTGTGATGACGGACTTGTTCGGCAAATAAGGGCCAGTATCGGCAACAAAACAGGGCCTCCGCGCACGTCGGGTGGAGGCCCTTCCCCTTTTTATTTCAGAACCGGCTGCGCCAGCGACAATCGGAAGCTGACCCGCTACTGGCTTCCCCGTCGCTGGTAAATCCTGCGCGTCCGCGATAGGATAGGGCCTTCCTGCCTGGGGGCCGGCTAGCTTTCCATGTCGATCGCGATTTCGTTACCTGCAGGTATTACAGCCGAAATAACGGGCCTCGAAGTTTGGATGAACCGGGCCCTCGAGAAAGCCGACGAACTGCGTCCCAACTGGGATGCCGATGACGTCCACGACGTTCGTGTGGCTCTTCGCCGCTGCCGCACCATGGCAGACACCCTCCGCGAGGTCAATCCCGACCCCGGTTGGCGCAAGCTCAAGAAGGCCAGCAAGGGACTGTTTCACACTCTTGGGGACCTTCGCGACACTCAAGTCGAGCAGGAATGGGTGGAGAAGCTCGGTTCACGAGGAGATCCGGTCCGCAAACACATGCTGCAGGTTTTGTCTCGCCGCGAAAAGAAATGCCGGCAGGCTGCGGAACAGGCGCTCGGCGATTTCGATCGCAAGCTCTGGCGAAAACTCCTGCGAAAACTGCCTGGAAAAGCGCGCTTCTTCCCGCTCGAGAGCGTCGTGTTTCAGCGCCAGGCCCTGGAAAAATTCAACGAAGCGGTGGCTCTCTATCAGAGAGCGCGCAAGAGTCCCAGCAGCATCGCCTGGCACCGGACGCGAATCGGCATCAAGCGTTTCCGCTACGTGGTGGAGAATTTCCTGCCCCACCGCTACGAAGTATGGTCGGGCGACATGAAGAAGATGCAGGACTTGCTCGGGGATGTGCACGACCTGGACGTGCTGCGGGCCGATGTCAGGAAGGAATCGTCCACTCTCGCGCCGGCGAATGTTACCGAGTGGCTGGAGAAAATCAGCGTGGAAAGAAAGCGCCGTTTGGCCGAATTCCGCTTGAAAACTTCGGAGAAAGACTCACCGTGGATTGTTTGGCGCGCCGGATTTCAGTGGGGACACGCCTTGATCGCGGCGAAACCGCCAGGACCTCGCGCCGCTTCCTACGCCAGTTGACGCAGCACCTTCGGCGTCAAAACCCAAAGCAGCTGCCAGGAGCCCTGCGTTCCCGTGTGTTCCAAAGACGCCGCTCCAGCCTTCTTCAGCTCTGTAAATACGCCCCGCGCTCCCACTAGCTGAGCGATCAGTTGGTCCACGTGCGGCGCATGGCCGACGCACATCAATTCCTTGGCTTTCAAATGGGAAATTTCCTTTACGATGTCGGCGGGATTCGCCGCCGGTTTCAACGCGTTGCTCACGCGGATTTTTGACGTCGGAAAACCCAGCGCCTCGGCAAAAATCTCAGCGGTCTGCGCAGCTCGTAGGTAAGGGCTTGTGATCAGCACGTCCGGCTTCACGCCCAGCTCTTTCAGTCCTAGCGCGGCCGAGCGAGTCTTCTGAACTCCTTCCGCGGTGAGCGGCCGTTCCGGTTCGGGCGGGGATTTGGGATCCGCGCGGTCAACGGCAATACCGTGACGCACGACGTAGAGAATCATGGTTTATGCGACCTTTTCCTTTCTCTGGGCGCGCCGGAACTCCGGCCGGAGATGAAACTCCTTTTCAAACAGGCCGGATTTCCTTTCCATGCCCGCGATGTCCAGCCGCGTGCCGTCTGCCGCCCGAATGCAGAAAACTGCGCGATGCCCCGCAATCTGCACGTCCACGCCGGCCACGCGCTGCGTGTGCTCCGATTCGAGTTTCTCCGCGATTCGCAGCAGCGAGCCCAGCATGCGAACCTGCCGGCGCCTGGTTCCGTCCAGCGCTGCGTACGAAGCGTGCTCCACCTGCGGTTCCGACTTGCAATTATGATAGCGCACCAGAGCCGCCACCATGTCTCGACGCCATCCCCGCAAGCCGGGAATTTCGCCATTGCGAATCAGGTATTCCCCGTGACGGTGGTGCGACTTGCGATTCAGGAAATGGCCGATATCGTGGAGCAGCGCCCCGATTTCGAGCACGAGCCGCAACTCCGCGCCCATTTCGTGAATCGGGCGCAGTTGGTCGAAGAGCGACAGCGCAAGACGCGCCACCTGGTCGGCGTGCTGCGAGTTGTAGTCGAGTTTTCTGCCGAACCAGCGCGCATTCGCGAGCAGCTCCGCGGCGCGTCCCTTTTCCTCTTCCGATCCAGCAGCGCCCGAGTACTGCTCGGCCACAAGGTCAAGCAATATCCCTTCGCGCACACCCACGCCCGGCACCAGCATCGTCCGCACGTCGAGCCACTTCGCGAGCGTCGTGATAATGATCGCGGCGATGCCCATCACCTCGGCGCGATCTTGCCGCACTCGAAAGGCTCGCATCCGGCCCGGAACGTCGAGGCTCATCAATCGCCAGGTTTGATCGCGCAGCAGCCGAACGTTGATTGCCGGAGTGTGCCCGAAGTTTGGCCCTGCCGCGATGCGTACGAGGGCTTCGGCATTCCCTCCGCACGCTACTATCGGCGCCCGCCCAAGCTTTGGGGGCACCGGCAGCGCGCTTCGCAGCAAAGACAGCACGTGGTGCCGCAGTTGCGTGGCCTTGTCCTCGTCAATTGCGCCGTCGATCCGGTAGGTTTCCATTACTCGAATCGTGCCCAGCGGCAGCGCGATTCGATGATCGAGCACGCCTCGCTGGAAGAAGTTCAGCTCCAGGCTGCCGCCGCCCAGATCGAATATCAGCCGCGGGTGGAAGCGGTCTCCCAACGCCCAGTGCACCGCTGAACAAACGAGCCGCGCCTCTTCCTCACTGCTGATTACTTCCACTTCGATTCCCGCCTTCCGGCGGATTCGCTCCATTAGCTCCCTGTGGTTGCGCGCTTCTCGCGCGGCCGCGGTGGCGACGGCGCGATAGGCCCCCACGTTGTGGCGCTCCATGCGATCGCGGAAATAGCGGAAGGCCCGTGCGGCGCGGTTGATCGTGTCCTCGTCGAGAAGCCGCCGCGTGAAGGCGTTGTGGCCCAGGCGGACGGCGGCCCGTTCGCTATCGAGGATCTGAATCTGATGCAGGGAGGTGGCGCGGGCAATGACGAGACGAATCGCGTTCGAACCAGCGTCGATCGCTGCCAGTTGGACGGGTGCGGCCACTTAGCGCCAGAGGTGCGACAAGGCGTTCGAAGGATGGTAGTGCGTGCCCCGGATTCCCAGCTGTGCGGCGATCCGCTTCCGCAACACTCGGTTGACCTCGGAGACGCTTCCTTCGCCGTCCACTTCTACGAAGCCGTGCCGGTTCGACAAATACTCGAATTCCCGCTTGATCATCGACTGGTAACGGATGAACGATTGGAACAGGTCGTTCGAGAGCGACATGTCGCGCCCCGATTCCCAGTAGCTGATCGAGTGCGCCTTCTTGAACTCGCGATCGAAGGCGATTTCGGGGCGCACGTTCAGCCAAAAAGTCAGGTCCGGGCGAAGCGCCATTTCGTAAATCCCGTGCAGATAGTCGCGGCCGATTCCTCTCACTGCCGACCGCGCAATCAGCGTGAAAATATAGCGGTCGGCAAGCACCACGAGTCCCGAACGCAGCGCCGGCAGAATTCGCCTCTCGAGCTGATCGAAGAAATCGGTGCTGTACATCAAGGCGAGCGTCATCCGCGTTACCGCGTTTTCCTCGAGCAGCGCATCGATGTTTTCGCCTACCAGGAACGATCGCCGCAGCCCCATCGTCTGCACGGCGAATCCTTGTGATTCGAGCCACTCCGTCAGCAGCGAGATTTGCGTTGAGCGACCCGACCCGTCGCTTCCTTCGAGCACGATCAGCGACCCACCCAGATCCTCGAGTTTCACGCCCGGAAGCGGCAATCCATAGAATCGCGAAGACGCGTCCGCGCGGCCGTTCGATTTCGATTCCTTCCGCGCCGCGCTCGCGCCTCGGCCGTTTCGTCCGTCGCCGCCCGAGTTCTTATTGCTTCGCTTCATGTCTCTTCTTCTTCGGCGCGAACTGATCCAGCTTGATGCGCTCCTCCACGATCCCGCGCATCAGCTTCTGCAGCTTGTTTACGCGAACCGTTCCGTCCATCAGCACGAAACGATCGGTTTCCACCATCTGGTCGTAATTGTTGAGGATTCGCTCCTGGAAAATGCGGAAGCTTTCGGCGCGATCGAGAGAAATCCCCAAGTCCATTCCGGCTTCGTAGTATTTCAATTTCGGACGCCCCGCCACGATCCGGTTCACCGCAACGTCCAGCGGCGCGCGGAAGTAGAAGGTAATGTCCGGAATCGGAGCGAAGCTGTAGAGATTTCGCAGCCACTTCGGCGAACATCCGCGAGCCGCATCTCGCGCGAATGCTGTGTAGATATAACGATCCGCGAGTACGAGATAGCCGCCGTGCAAAAGGGGCATAATTTGCCGCTCGCAGCGATCCGCAAAATCAGCCGCGTGCAACAGCGAAAACGTCACCGGTGTAAGCAGACGCCGCTGCTTCCCCCGCCGCGTGGCGGATTTCACCAGCGGAGACGAATTCCACTCCGTGAAATGGATGCGATAGCCGCCGATTTCAAGCCACCGCTTGAGCAGGTAGAGCTGTGTGCTTTTCCCCGAGCCGTCAATCCCCTCGACTACGATCAAAGCTCCGGGATAGGGGCGTTTGGGCGCGACCGCCTTCTCCAGCGGCGCTTCTGAACTTGTTGGAATTTCAGGAATTACCGTGGCCATGTGGGACCTGAACCAGCGCTATCATACGTTTGCGAATCTGAATGCGCCATGAAAAAAGTGTTACGCCCACGTGACAGGACGCTCTAACTCGCGCGGTTACAATCGCATTCTAGCCCTGATGGCGCCAACGCGTTATCCTTAGCCTCGCAGGCCATCAAGTTGCAGCCAACGGGAAGGCGGATCGTTTCATGTCGAAGGAATTCATCAAACAGCTCATCGTGAAGCCAGGCAAAAAGGTTCATCTCTCCAAGTACGATCCCGACGATACTTTCGGCTGGCACAAGAATAAGAAGACGAAGGCCAGCGTCGAAAAGGCCATGGCGACACTCGACAAGCGCCAATATCTCCTCTACGCCGAGCACAAGCGGGCTTTGCTGATCGTGTTGCAGGCGCTCGATGCCGGCGGCAAAGACGGCACGATTCAGCACGTCATGTCCGGCGTAAATCCGCAGGGCTGCCAGGTGACGTCCTTCAAAGTTCCGTCTCCCGAAGAAGCGGCGCACGATTTTCTCTGGCGCGTCCACAAAGCCGTCCCCGCGCACGGCTATATCGGAATCTTCAATCGCTCGCACTACGAAGACGTTCTCGTCGTCCGCGTCCACAAACTCGTGCCCAAGGACGTGTGGTTGAAGCGGTACGATCAGATCAACGATTTCGAATCGATGCTCGCTGCAAACGGAGTGAAAATCCTCAAGTTCTTCCTCCACATCAGCAAGGAGGAACAGAAAAAACGCTTCCTGCAGCGGATGGATGATCCCGACCGCCGCTGGAAAATCTCCGAAGCCGATTTTGAGGAGCGCAAATACTGGGACGATTACATCGCCGCGTACGAAGACGGACTCACGAAATGCAGCACGAAAGATGCTCCCTGGTTCATCATTCCCGCCAACAAGAAATGGTTTCGCAACCTGGCCGTTTCCCACATCATCGCCGAGACGCTGGAAGACATGGACATGAAGTACCCAGCACCCACAATCGACGTATCGAAAGTTAAATTCTGATTTCTCGATCGAGCACTCGCCGAGGTTCACGGATACATTGCCGGTCTGGAAAGACGCGCGGGAAGCGCCTTGCAAAAGCCCCGCGTTCTGAATAGTCTCAGCAGATTGCCGCGGCCTCTCACGGCACCCAATGAACAACGAAGCAGTCTTTCCCCGAAATTTTCTCAAATCGTATCCGCAAGCGAGCCGTGCTGAGGGCTGTTTCGTCTACACCACGGAAGGCCGCCGATATCTGGACGCCTCAGGCGGCGCCGCGGTCGTCACGATCGGCCACGGCGTGGAACAAGTGGCTCGGGCGATGGCCGAGCAGGCTTCGCGCCTCGCATACGTCCACTCTTCGCAGTTCCACACCGGCATCGTCGAAAAGCTCGCTCAGCGTATTCTCGCGCTCGCGCCTCACGGGATGCGTCGCAACGGCCGCGTCTACTTCACTTCCGGCGGATCGGAGGCCACCGAGACCGCGATCAAACTCGCGCGTCAATACTGGCTCGAGCGCGGCAACCAGAAACGCGCGCGTGTCATCGCGCGACGCCAGAGCTATCATGGCTCAACGCTCGGCGCGCTCTCCGTTTCCGGCAACGTCCGCCGCCGCGAACCCTTCGCTCCTCTGCTTGCGGAATGGGGCCACGTCGCGCCGTGCTTCTGTTACCGCTGCCCGTTCGACCTGCAGTATCCCGAATGCAATGTCGATTGCGCCGACGATCTCGAACGCCTTCTGGCTCGCGACGGCCACGACGACGTAGCCGCATTCATCTTCGAACCGGTTTCCGGAGCCACCCTTGGCGCCGTTGTCCCGCCCGAGGGCTACGTTCAACGAGTGGCCGAAATCTGCCGCCGCCATCAGATTCTTTTCATCGCCGACGAAATCATGACGGGCATGGGACGCACCGGCAAGCCGTTTGCCGTCGAGCATTGGGGCGTGGTGCCGGACATGATTCTGGTCGGAAAGGGAGTCGCCAGCGGTTACGCGCCGCTCGGCGCCGTGATCGCTGCGGGACACGTTGCCGAAGCGATCGCACGCGGCTCCGGCTCCTTTCTTCACGGCTTCACCTACAACTCGCATCCCGTCGCCGCCGCGGCCGGAAACGCCGTGCTCGACTACATCGAGCGGGAAAATCTCTTCGCCCGCGTTGAGCCGGCTGGCCAGGAGCTGGGCGCGGCGCTCGAACGGCTCAAACGATTTTCGATCGTCGGGGATGTTCGCGGGCTGGGTTTGCTCTGGGCCGTCGAGCTGGTTCGCGACACGAAAACGCGCGAGCCTTTCCCGCCCGACGCACGAATCGCAGCGCGAGTTGCCGAAGATGCGATAGAGTCGGGCGTCTTGACCTACCCGATACAAGGCTGCGTCGACGGCCATCGCGGCGATCACATCCTGCTCGCGCCGCCGTTCACGATTACTTCGGGGATGATCCAAATGCTGGCCGCCGCGCTGGAACACGCCGCCGCTGACCTGGAAAAAACTCACCTCGCAGGCACAGGAGGCTCTTCTGCGCTCGTTTGACGCCCGCCGCCGGACCGACCGATATCTGCTCCTGGTCCTCGCTTCGTGCTTTGTTGCGTATGCCGCCTTAGCTGGCGGCTCACCCGAGCCGCTCACTATTTCAGGTTTTTCGCCTCGCGCCTCTGAAGAAGAGAATGCCCTCGAGCAGCGCTATCGCGCCCTCACGTCAACCGACCAAATCAGGACGTTCCATCGCTATCTCACCTCCGAACCGCACCCGGCCGGCACCAAGCGGAACAACGACCTCGCGCTCTGGGTCGCCGACCAGTGGCGGGAGCAGGGACTCGAGAACGTCACCGTTCACGAATACGATGTGCTGAATTCACGCCCGCGCGAAATCTCGCTCGAAATGGTTCACCCAACACATTTTCGCGCAAGCCTTCGCGAAGATGCGTACGACGTTGACCCCGACACGAAAAACCCGAAGGTTGACGGCGCATACCTCGGTTATTCCGCGTCCGGAGAAGTCACCGCGCCGCTCGTTTACGCTCACAGCGGCAATCCCGAGGACTACGCCTACCTGAGCAAGCACGGAATCGACGTTCGCGGAAAGATCGTTCTTGTGCGCTACTCAAATCCGTACAGCTATCGCGGATTCAAAGCGCTCACGGCGCAACAGCTCGGCGCCGCTGCGATTCTGATTTACTCCGATCCGGAAGAAGACGGCTACAAGCAAGGCACCGTCTACCCTGATGGCCCGTGGGGCCCGCCGAGTCACATCCAACGCGGCGCGATTACGTACGATTTTCTCGAGCCGGGCGACCCGCTAACGCCGGGCTACGCGTCGGTTCCCGGAGCAAAACGCATCGCGCCGGAGGATGCGGTCTCGCTGCCGAAAATTATGGGCGTTCCGCTTTCGTGGCGCGACGCAAAACCGCTTCTCGAACATCTCGATGGTCCGGTGGCGCCACAGTCGTGGCAGGGAGGACTTCCGCTGAAGTACCGGCTCGGCGGGAAAAGCGTCCGCATTCACCTGAAAGTTGACATGGACACGAGCGTGCAGCCCTACTACGTCACCGAGGCTCGTATTCGCGGTGCGGAATCTCCCGACGAGTGGGTGATA
>Ga0181538_10004990_pt1 | contig 12114 bp, 9 predicted proteins | sample PEATcosm2014_Bin_40_FD_119773 | JGI IMG/M metagenome (GOLD analysis project Ga0181538, IMG submission 119773) | Peatland microbial communities from MTU Mesocosm Facility, Houghton, MI, USA - PEATcosm2014_Bin23_30_metaG | ecosystem: Environmental > Terrestrial > Soil > Wetlands > Peat | place...
AAAAGTCCGCGTGCTGCTGGCGCAAGCGCTGTTCGGGAATCCGCCCGCCTTGCTCTTGGACGAGCCCACCAACCACCTTGACCTCGATTCCGTCCACTGGCTGCAGGATTATTTGTGCGACTACGAAGGCGTCCTCATCGTGATCTCGCACGACCGGCACTTCCTCAACAGCGTCTGCACGCACACGGCCGACATCGACTACCAAACCGCCATCATGTACAACGGCGGGTACGACGAAATGGTCGTCGCGAAGACGTCGATCCGCGCCCGCATCGAATCGGAGAACGCGCAGCGCGAAAAGAAAATCGAACAATTGAATGAATTCATCGCGCGCTTCTCCGCCGGCACGCGTTCAGCGCAGGCCACCTCGCGCAAGAAGGAAGTGGAACGCCTGAAGACTTCGGAGCTCGCGCGATCGAATATTGCGCGGCCCTACATTCGGTTTGCGATGGACCAGCACTCCGGAAAGCATCCGCTCGAGATCAAGAGCTTGACGAAATCGTACGACGGCGTGAAAGTAATCCTTCCGTTTACGGCCAGCATCGCGCGCGGCGAGAAGATCGCCCTCATGGGGCGCAACGGCGCGGGCAAAACCACGCTCCTGAAGTCGCTGATCCGCAATGCCACCGGATTCATCGAAGACTCGGACCACCAATTCCCGGTCGACGGTGGACAAGTCATCTGGGGCCACAACGTGGCCGTCGGCTACTTTGCGCAAGACCACTCCGAAACGATTGCGAAGGGCTCCACCGCCATCGAATGGCTGCAGCAGTACAAACCAATGGCCCCGCAGGAAGAATTGCGCGCGGTGCTCGGGCAGATGCTATTCAGCGGCGACGACGCCACGAAGATGACGCAAACCCTTTCGGGCGGCGAGGCGGCGCGGCTGATTTTCTGCCGGCTCATGCTTCAGAAGCCGAACGTCCTCGTGCTCGACGAACCAACGAACCACCTGGACCTGGAATCGATCAACGCGCTCAACATCGCGCTGCAGCGTTACGACGGCACGGTGCTGCTCGTAACCCACGACTACGACGTAATCGACGAGGTCGCCACGCGCATCTGGCATTTCGACAAGGGCCACGTCGAGGATTTCAAGGGTCCGTACGCGGACTACTTACTTCACCTCGAACAGAATGCCTCCATCGCCCTTCGCGAAGTTTCACCCTCAAATCGGAAGTCTCCCGGCGCCGAACAGGTGGCGGCCGGCAGTCGCCGCAATCAGCGCCGCTGACCGCGTCATCCTTTAGCCGCATCTGAAAACGGTACCATTACTCATGGTTTGAAAGTTGGATTGCCCCCGTCGTAGCCCCGTGTCAATATCAGCAAATATTGCGGCAAAACGGCTTCTGTAGTAGTGTCCAGAAATGCCCCGGCGCATCCGTCGAGCGTCCCTCCGGAAGGGCATCCCGAATTCGAAAAGGAGTAGGAAAATGGCATCCCCGGCCGAAGCAAGAGTCCCCAACCCAGAAAAAGAAGGCGCCAATGTAGACAAGATCCGCGACATTCTCTTCGGTTCGCAGATGCGCGACTACGAGAAACGCTTCGCGCGGCTGGAAGAAAGCGTCACCAAGGCGCTCGACGCGCTCCGCGACGACACCACCAAGCGCCTCGACACCCTGAGCGGTTTCGTGCAGCAGGAGGTGGAGTCGCTGAGCCAGCGCATCAAGACGGAAAAATCCGAGCGCGGCGAAAGCGTGAAGGATCTTGCGCGCGAACTGAAGGACGCCGCGAAAGTGCTGGAGAAAAAACTCTCGGCGCTCGACGAGCAGCTCTCCGACGGCCAAAGCGAACTTCGCGCGAAACTTCTGGAGCATTCCAAGAGTTTTGCCGCCGAACTGGAAAAACACCGCCGCGAAGCGGCCGCTTCGCTCGACCGCGAAGTCCAGGGGTTGCGGCACGAAAAGACCGACCGCGCCGCTCTGGCCGACCTGCTGGCCGAATTTTCGCTGCGCCTGAAAAACAATTTCGAGTTGCCGGAAGAATAGAATAGCCGCTGTGCAGGCGCCGCGGCCCCGTCCCGGCCGGACTAGCCCGCATCAAGCCGCCACCTGCCAACATGCCTGAACAAGCTCAACGCCGCGCTCCGATCGCGCCACCCGAAGAAAAATCGGTGGACGGCGCGTTCGAGGACGTCTCCCACGTCGTGCTCTCGCCGGAGCCCAAACAGCCCAAAGACAACGACGCCAGCCGCGCCGCCGCTGACGCCATCAAGATGCGCCGCGATAAGGAAGATGAGGCGGCTCTCGCCGAGGCTCTGGCACCCACGATTCAGGCCACGCTCCGCGAATCCGTTCGCACGAATCCCCACGTCCTGGCCGACGCGCTTTTCCCTGTCATGGGTCCCGCGATTCGCAAGTCGATTACCGAAACCTTGCGCTCCATGATTGAGTCGTTCAATGAAGCGCTCGAACACAGCCTCTCCTGGCGCGGAGTCCAATGGCGAGTGGAAGCGCTCCGCACCGGCAAGCCCTTCGCTGAAATCGTGCTGATGCACAGCCTCCTCTTTCGCGTGGAACAGGTTTTCCTGATCCACCGCAAGACGGGCCTGGTGCTCAACCACGTGACGGCGCCAGCCGTCTTGAGTCAGGACCCCGCGATGGTGGCGGGGATGCTCTCGGCGATTCAGCAGTTCGTCCACGACTCGTTTTCCTCGCCGCGAGAAGACTCGCTGGACAGCATGACCGTCGGCGGCCTCGAAGTCTGGATCGAAGAGGGTCCGCACGCCGTGCTAGCGGCCGTGATTCGGGGTCACGCGCCGGCCGATTACCGCGTCGCGCTGAAGGAGACTCTGGAAGCGACCGAGAGAGATTTCGGCTCCGCCCTCGATAATTTTCAAGGCGACGCCGCTCCCTTCCGCGCCGCCGATGGCAGGCTTCAGAATCTTCTGGTTACGCACTATCGGGCAAAGCGAGAGGCTCGCAAGCCTAGAATGGCAATCGCGGCGGGCGTTTTGCTGCTGCTTCTCGCGGCCGGCTGGATCGGATACGTCACATACGAAATCCACAAATGGTCGGAGTTCGCGCGCTCGCTCGGCCAGCATCCCGGCATCGTCGTTACTTCCTATGAGAAGTCTGGCGGCCGCTGGCGCGTCCACGGCTTTCGCGATCCCCTCGCCGCCGATCCTTCCCTGGACTTCGCTCAGCAAGGCATGAAGCCCGGCGATGCCGATCTCGACCTTGTTCCTTTCTATTCTCTCGATGATTCCATGGTGACGAAGCGCGCGCGGAAGATCCTTTCTCCGCCGCCCGGCGTCGAGCTCGCGGAGCACGGAGAGAATCTTGCAGTCTCCGGCACAGCGCCTTCCCTGTGGATTGTTGAATTGCAGGAACGCGCGCCGATGATTCCAGGTGTGTCGCACGTTGACGATTCGCAACTCCGCAACGCCGAAATCGTCTCAATGCAAGCCATCGTGCTCACATTTCCAGTCGGCCGCGCAGAGCTCGATCCCGGCCAGGGAGCTGGCGTCGCGCAGGCGGAAGAGGATCTTCGCGCGATCCGCAACTACGCCGTTCGCACCAACCGGCAAGCGACGGTGTCGATCATCGGGCATACCGATTCCACCGGCGTCGAGGGGACAAACCAGGTTTTGAGCAAGCAGCGCGCAGGTACGATTGCGGCGATCCTCGCTCGTGCGGGAGTTCCCGCGGACGCGCTGGCGCCGCGCGGTGTGGGCACCACGCAGCCTCTTCGCGCGGAAGACACCGAAGAGGGCCGTCGCCTCAACCGGAGCGTCACGTTTACGGTGACTCTAGCGTCCGCTCCTGGGGCGCCCTGAGCGGCTCGCGCGCATGATCCAGAAAAAAGCCTGCATGCTCGGATCCTTCTCCGTGGGAAAGACCAGCCTGGTTCGACGCTTTGTCGAAAGCATCTTCGACGAGAAATATCAGACGACCATCGGCGTGAAAGTGGACAAGAAAGTCGTCCAGGCGGACGGCGAGGAAGTCACGCTCGTTCTCTGGGACCTTCACGGGGAAGACGCATTTCAAAAAATGCGCATGAGCTACCTCCGCGGCATGTCGGGATATTTGCTGGTGATCGATCCCACGCGCCGCCAGACTCTGGAAGACGCGCTGTCGTTGCAGGAGCGCGTCCAGGAAGCGATGGGCGCGATTCCGTCGATTCTCGTGCTTAATAAATCCGACCTGTTGGAGGAATGGGACATCGATCTCGACCGCGTGGCTCTGCTCGAGGAGCGCGGCCAGGCGGTGATCCGCGCCAGCGCCAAGACGGGTGAAGGCGTCGAACAAGGGTTCTCGCGTCTCGCCTCGGCCATGCTCCAGTTTCCTGTGTGACCCAACCTTCCGATCATGAAATCGCCCTCCATCTATGACGCCTTTCTCGCGCAACAGGGCGCAGCGCTGCTGGAATTCCGTAGCCGCGGCGTGTTCAAGCCTCTGGCCGCGCTACCGGATTGGTTCCATGCACTTTGGCAAACGGGTCGCAGGAAATCGTTTCGACTGGTGGAGAAATCTCCCTTCCTCGAAAACTTTCTTGCCGACGCCGAGGAATTCTGGAACTCGAGGGCGCCGGGCGCAGCGAACTCCGGCAATTGGATCGAGCGGGACGCCTCCGGCAAGGAAATCCCTCTGGAGGCCTCCGCGTTTTGGCTGGAGGGCAAACGGGTGTTGCTGGTTCGCGATCTTTCCGGCACGTTTGCCCAACAGCAGCAGCTCCTTCAAACCGCCCGCGATTCCTTGCTCGCCCACGAGCGCCTGATTCGCGAAACTCAGAAGAAAGAAATCCTGCTGCACTGTATTATTCACGACCTCTCGCAGCCTCTCACGGCCATGCGCGGCTGCTTCGATCTTCTGCTCGCCAGGAACCTCCCGCCTGACATCGCGAAATTCGTTCAAACCGGCCATCAGGAGTCCCAGCGACAAGAACAGATGATTCGCGGCATCCTCGAGGCTTTTTCTGCGGACCTCTCCGGGCAGCAAGCCGCTGGGGCCGACACGGCGGCACCGCCCGATCTCGCGGTCTGCGCGCAGCAGGCCGTCGAGCAGTTTTCTCCGGCGTTCACCGAACGCGGCATCAGTCTCGTCTTCGACCAGAGCCTCGATCCGCATCGCAACTGGCGCTCGGTGGGAGACGCACCGCGCATCGACCGTATCTTCGGCAATCTTCTGGAAAACGCTCTGCGGTATAGCCCCAAAGGCTCGACGGTCACAGTCGGCGTGGAGGATTGCGGCGCCACGCTCATCGCGTTTGTTGACGACGAAGGGCCCGGCCTTCCCACGGATGCTTCGCGCGATCGAGTTTTCGCGCTGTTCGGTAAGGGAAAAGACCGCCCCGGCAAAGCGGGCCTCGGTCTCTACTTTTGCAAAATGACGGTTGAGCGCTGGGGCGGCACCATCGGCGCGGACAATCGTCCCGGCGCAGGGTCGCGCTTTTGGTTTCGCTTGCCTCGCGCGCCTGAAAAATCAGTGGCGCCACAGGAAGCGCCCGCGCCTGCCGAACGAGTCGTTCGCGCGCCTGTTTCCGCTGGGGCTCCGGGCGAATCGATTGAGCCGCCCGAAAAAGCGCTCCGCGTCCTCGTCGCGGATGACAACGAGACCATTCGCGAACTCGCCGTCGAGCTTCTCCGCGCTCGCGGCCATTTCGTCACGGGTGTCGCCGACGGCCGCGCCGCTCTCAGCGCGATGGGCCGCGCGAAACCCGATGTCGTTCTGCTCGATCATGAAATGCCGCAATTGAACGGGGTGGAGACCGCTCGCGCAATCCGGGAGAGAGAAAAATCGAGTGGAAAGCGCGCGAGGATTATCGCGCTCTCCGGCAGTGCCCTCGCCGAAGACAAGCGCCGCGCGCTCGACGCGGGCATGGACGCGTTTCTCGCCAAACCATTCGATCGCGGCGCGCTGTTTCAGATCGTCGAGACGCCCGCCCATGCCTCAATCGTTGCATCTTCCGGGGAAAATGCGCCCCTCGCGGAAGAGAATACGGATCTTCGCGCGCATCTCCAGAGGATCACTGGCGGCAGCGAAAAACTTCTGCGCTCGCTCATCAGCAGTTTTCTCGCGGATGCGCCTGGAAAGCTCGCAGCCATCGAGCGGGCTGTCGCGCGCGAGGATGCGGACGCGCTTGCCGCGAGCGCGCACTCGCTTAAAGGCGCCATCGCAATTTTCAACGCCCAGCGGTCCGTTTCCGCCGCGCGCAATCTGGAAGGTCTGGGCCGCGCGCGCCACTTCCAAGGTGCGGGCGAAAAGGTTCGCGCGCTCAAAGAAGATCTTGCTCGCCTCGAACGCGAACTCCGCGCCCTTCTTCCTCAAGCCTCAGGGCGTCGCAACGCTCGTTCGACTCGAACACACCGTCGCACGCGCCCCGGGCGCTGATCTTGAGGTTCTTAGTCCTGATTTTCAATCGCGCTTGAAGCGAGTTATTTAGTCACCGCGCCGGCTGAACCTGCATATGCCGGAGAGGCTTTGCCTGGCGGACTTCCAGGAACCTTGGCAATAGGCTTGTCCGGTTCGGCCGAGGCTATTGGATTCAGCACGACGATATCGACGCGCCGGTTGTTCGCGCGGCCCTCTGCGGTATCGTTCGTATCGGTGGGGTGATACTCCGCGTAGCCGGCCGCGGCGAGCCGGGCCGGCGGGAATTTATACATAACAATGAATGTCTTGATCAGCTCCGTCGCGCGGGCAGTAGAAAGCTCCCAATTCGACTTAAACTGCGCGTTGTGAATCGGAACGTTGTCCGTGTGGCCCTCGATTCGCAGCGTCTCCGGCCGCTTCCCCAACACTTTGGCCAACCGATCGATCGCATCCATCGAGGATCGGCGCACGCTTGCCGATCCGCTCTCGAAAAACCCGATCTCTCGCAGGCTGATGACGAGACCCTCGCGCCGAGGCGTTAGCTGCAGGACGTGGCGTCGGATTTCGGGCGCGAGCGCTTTTTCAAGCTCGCCCTGTATATCGCTGAGTTCGCCTGGCAGCACGGTGCCGCTCAAAGGCCCATTCGCAGGTTGAACGAATCGCTGCAGGTCCTCGGTGCGCACCACGTTCTCAACGGCCTGAACATCCTGAAAGGGCATCGGTTCGGTGGTCGCGAGCGGAATCTTCGCATTCGAGCTGTCGAAAACGCCCATCTGCTGGAACGCCACTTGAATCGCCATCGCCAGCTTTCCCACTTTGCGTTTGTCTACCTGAGAAGACGAATAGAGAACGACGAAGAAAGCGAACAAGAGGGTGATGAAGTCTGCATAAGAGACGAGCCAGCGCTCGTGGTTGGCGTGTTCTGGGTGGCGTTTTTTACGGCTCATGCGGTCTTCTCCTGGGTCCTTACGGCTACCTTGCCCGCCGGCGCCGCTTTGTTCGCTTCAGCGAAGAAGCCGAGGAGTTTCGTCTCAATCATGCGCGGGTTCATGCCCTCCAGAATTGAGATGACGCCTTCCAACATCATTTCGCGGACGATTTGTTCCTGGCGAATGCGCATCTTGATTTTTCCGGACGCAGGCAGAAAGAAAAGGTTCGCCGCGCCCACGCCGTAGATGGTTGCCACGAACGCGACGGCGATGCCCCGGCCGACTTCGTTGATATCGTCCAGGTGCTGCATGACTTGAATGAGCCCCAGCACCGCGCCAATGATTCCCACCGTCGGCGAGAATCCGCCGGCGGCTTCGAAGACTTTGGGGATGTGATCTTCGTGCTCGGCTTGGTTGTCGAGCTCGAGCTCCATCATTTTCCTTAGTTCTGTTGGTTCCGTACCGTCAACGGCGAGCATGAGCGACTTCTTGAGAAACGGATCCTGAATGGACTCGACTTCCTTGTCCAGAGATACGATCCCTCCCCGGCGCGCTTTATTGGCGTAGCCGACAATCTCGGCAATTCGCACATGAGGGTCCTTGGCATTGTCAAAAAACACGGAGCCCAGCCGCTTGAACGCCACCAAGACGACGGGCAGGGGGAATTGGAGCATCACCGCTCCTAGAGTTCCTCCGAAAACGATCATCGCCGCCGTCGGCTGCAGGATTTGAGCGATCTTGCCGCCCTCGAGCGTGAGGCCAAGGAGAATGCCTCCGGCCGCGACCACAAGTCCGCCAAAGCTGCTCTTATCCATCCCTGTGTTCCTTAACTCTTTTTGACCTGCACTCGCGCTTCACGGGCAAGACCAGAAACATGCGAACCAACGCCGGCCATCTCGATCGGCTGCAACGGAAGGCCAGATAGAATTCTGCGGCGGAACTCGACGATTCTCTCCAGAACCTGGTCGCTGGACTCGAGCACCACGATTTTCTCCCCTGTCACCAGCGTCAAGACGGTATCAGGCGCGTTTTCAATCAGCTTCACTAGGTCGGAATTGATGATCAAGGGGTGATTGTTCAGACGTGTGAGTTGAATCATGGCTCTTTGCCTTCTGTCGACACCCGCCCGCCGACGCTAGAAGACTGGGACGACGCCTCAAGTTCCCTATCGGCACAACCGTGCCCCAGGTTGAGCGGTGTTCGCGGGAGCTATGTGTCTCTTTGGTAGCTCGCGCTTATTCCGACTCTCTAATGGGGCCACTCGCGTGCATTACTCTCATCGGAAACGGATGAATCATAGCCAGTTAGGGGCATTTCGCCCGGCAGCCTTTGCCCAACCCTTAGGCAGGAATGTCCGCTCGGCCAAGTGGTGGCCGGATAGCAGTCCAGAGTGAAAGTTGAGGTCGCAAGATTAGAGTCCTCTAATACATCGACCAAAAGGTAGTGGGCAGTCCGGCTTCTGTCGAGCTGCGAAGGATGAAGGTGAATATGAGAGGCGCTGATGAGCCAAGAGTTATTCGTCGAAAGCGAGTCGGTCGCATCCGAGCAGACAATTCACCGCGCGAAGGTGCATTCGACGGCAGCTACCTCCGTTCGACCGACCGGCGTGCTGGTTCGGGGCGCGGTATACGGTGGAAGCGGCTACGCGGATGAGACGCTGGCAGTAGTCCTGGGTCTGGCCAAGCGCGGAATTCCCGTCGAGCTGCAGCCGATGTACATGCACACGGACACGATGTCCCTGCTTGCTCCGGATGTGCGCGACACGCTGGAAGTGCTCAAGCTGCAGCGCGTGAATCCTGCGCGTAGCGTGCTCTTTCAGTGCCTGACCGCTCACGATTTCAGTCGCGACGTCTACGCCAGGTTCCAAGTAGGCCGCACGACTTTTGAAACTGACCGTTTGCCGGTGGGCTGGCTCGACGCCTGCCAGGCGATGGATGAGGTTTGGGTGCCAAGCCAGTTCAACCGCGACGTTTTCGCAGCGGAAGGTGTCGATGAGCAGAAACTGAAAGTTCTGCCGGAAGGTGTTCACGCCGAAATATTCCGGCCGGATGTCGAGCCCCTCAATATTCCTCACCGTCGCGGTTTCAACTTTCTCTCCATCTTCGAATGGACTCAGCGCAAGGCACCCGAACTCCTGCTGCGCGCGTACCTGGCCGAGTTCAAAGCCGATGAGGATGTAACGTTGATCATAAAGACTTACGCACGGCCTGATCCTCGAGCCGAAATCCTGCCGCGGCTCGTGAATTTCGTGGAGCGAGAGATGGGTCTGCCGTTGGAGAAAGCGCCCGCAATCATTCTTCTGCCCGGATTCATGAGAAACGAGGACATTCCTCGGCTGTACCGCGCCGCTGATGCGTTCGTTCTGCCGAGCCGTGGAGAAGGTTGGGGCCGCCCTTACATGGAGGCTTTGGCTTCTGAGTGCCCGGTCATCGCCAGCCGCTGGAGCGGTCAGACCGACTTTCTTCATGACCGGAACAGCTACTTGATCGACTGCCGAGTTGTCCCAGCCCCGGCCAACATTGATGTGGAGCTCTACGCAGGTCACTGCTGGGCCGAGCCCGACTTCGATCAGCTTCGACACCTGATGCGCCACGTGTTCACTCACCGAGAGGAGGCGAAGAGTTTGGCCCTTCAAGGCCGGAGAGAAATGGTGGAGCGCTGGGACTGGAACGTCATCATCGAGCAATGGGTAAAAGAATTTCTACGACTGCTTGGGAATTGATACTGACTTCGTGACGGAGGCATTACTGTGCAACTAGCCGAGCTTCAGCGCAACTGGAACGAGTTTGGCCAGACGGATCCGCTATGGTCCGTGTTGACCGATGTTCGCTTCAAAGACAACAAGTGGGATCCCGTCGCTTTTTTCAATACGGGCGAACAGGAAGTCGAGTCAGTGCTCGCAGGCCTGAACGCCATGGGGGTTACGATGCCTCGCCGGCGCGCCCTCGATTTTGGCTGCGCCGTGGGAAGGCTTACGCAGGCGCTGTGTCGACACTTCGAGCGGTGCGATGGTGTTGATATCGCACCGTCGATGATCGAGCTTGCCAGAAAGTACGACCGCTTCCCCGGGAGATGCCACTACCACCTGAACGAAACCGATGATTTGGCTCTCTTCGAGGACAGCACCTTCGATTTCGTTTACTCGCGGCTCGTTCTGCAGCACATGCAACCGCGCTACAGCAAGAAGTACATCGCTGAATTCTTGAGGGTGCTTGCTCCTGGAGGCGTCGCGATCTTCCAGATTCCTGCCGGGCCGCCGGCACCCGGCCAAAACTGGGGCAAAGACTGGGCGTTGCCAGAAGCGGGCTTCAAGGCGTCCATCGCAATCGACAATCCGCCTGCGACGCTCGAAGGTGGCTTACCTCATACTCTGCAGGTTCGGGTCACAAATATCAGCTCGGTTGCTTGGCCTCGAGGCCGACACTCCAGCGGGCGCGATCTAGTCGTGCTGGGAAATCACTGGCTGTCGGCGGACGGGAAACTGGTTGCCAACGACGACGGCCGGACGCCGCTCATCGACGGCTTGGGGCCATCGGAAGCTGCATGCGTTCCGCTCCGAGTGGTTGCTCCCACGGTGCCGGGAACCTACGTTCTCGAACTGGATCTGGTCCAGGAAGGGCTGACTTGGTTCTCTCAAAAAGGTTCTCGAACAACCAGAACAAAAGTGGAAGTTCGCAAGGGCCCAGCCGCACAACCCGAAAAAAAGCCACCGGTTATGGAAATGTACGGCGTACCCAAAATGGAGGTCCTGACCGTCGTGGAGGCAGCGGGCGGCAAACTCGTCCTGGCTCTGGATGATCACTCGGCCGATCCCCTGCTCAGCTACCAATACATTGTCACCAAGACCGAAGCGCAGCAGAAACCCAGGGAGGTGCCCGCCGGTCAAGACACGTCCACACTGGCTTCCGTTCCCGCTAGAGGCAAGTCGGAAACAGATGAGACGTTATTGTTGCTGGCTGGTCTGGCGCAGCATGCCACGCTGCAGGCTCGCGTGAACGAAGCGCTTGTCAGGCGTCTGTTAGGTATCGAGAATCTCGTTCGCGAGACGTATCAAGTGGTCAACCACCTTGGCGCAGGCGCGCCTCCCGGGGGCCGGTTTGCGGTCTATCAGGGGAACAACCTCGCCCTGACGCGCATCCTCAATCGTTACCATATGTACGTCGACACGACGGATCTCAGCCTCGGGCCACATCTGATTGCGCAAGGCCAGTGGGAACCGTGGATCACGAACCTGTTGGCAGGCCTACTGCGGCCGGGAATGACGGCGGTCGATATCGGCGCAAACTTCGGCTACTACACTATTCTGGCGGGCTTTGCAGTCGGCGCCACTGGCAAGGTCTATGCTCTCGAGGCCGACCCACGCAACTACGAGATACTCCAGCTCAACCTCATAGTGAATGGGCTCCTGGATATCGTGCAGCCGCGGCATTGCGCGGTGCTGGATTCGAAGAAGCGGGTGGAGCTTCACCGAAATCCGACCCTTCTCGGTTGCCACAGCTTATTTGCAGGGGAACGCGGCAATCCCAAGAACATTTCAGTCGAGGCAATGCCTCTGGACGACATCATCCCGGGCAGTGTTGATTTCATGAAAATTGATGCGGAGGGCAGCGAGCCCTTTATCTTCGATGGTATGCGCAACGTGCTCAAGCGCAGCCCACAAGTGAAAATCGTCATTGAGTTCAACGTTCCCGTACTGAAGCTCGCCGGCGTGGAACCCGCAAGCTTTCTGAGGAAGATCCAAGGCCACGGTTTCAAAGTTTCGATCATCACGCGTGAAGGGCATCTGGAGCCGTTAAACGAACGAAAGCTGCTCGACGGCCCGCTGTACGACCTTCTGCTGACGAGAAGTTGAGCGGGCAATAGCGGACACG
>Ga0181538_10004991_pt1 | contig 12111 bp, 9 predicted proteins | sample PEATcosm2014_Bin_40_FD_119773 | JGI IMG/M metagenome (GOLD analysis project Ga0181538, IMG submission 119773) | Peatland microbial communities from MTU Mesocosm Facility, Houghton, MI, USA - PEATcosm2014_Bin23_30_metaG | ecosystem: Environmental > Terrestrial > Soil > Wetlands > Peat | place...
AGCGGTCACCGGCCGATCACCGCCCGGGCTGCCGCGTACTCGGCGGCCAGACGCTGGTCGGATAGGTGCTCTGGCGGTGGTTTCCGGGGAAGCGTGACCCATCAGCTGCCGCAATGCCAGCAGGTCGATGCCCGCCGCCGCCAGCTCGGTGCCATAGGTATGACGCAGCCGGTGCGGGCGCACCCGGACCGCGCCCGAGCGCTGCCGATGGTAGCGGAACACGCTGCGCATCCCGGCCTCGGTGAGCGGCCCGCCCGCAGTTGGTCCGTGCAGCACCACGAAACACTCCGGCGTGCCAAGTCCCGGCGGGCGCTCGCGGGCCAGGTAAGCGGCAAGCTCGGCGAAGAACACGTCATCGACAGGGACGACCCGTTCCCGGCCGCCCTTGCCCATCACGCGCAGCTGCCGGCGTCCCTGGTCGACATCGGCGAGCAGGAGTCGGCGGACCTCCCCGGCCCGCAGCCCGCCGAGCACCATGGCCAGCACAACCGCCCGGTCCCGGTGCGACCCGAGACCAGCCAGGAACATCGACACATCGGCCGGGTCAAGCGACTCCGGCAGCCGCCGTTCCTGACGGACCAGCCGCCCCCCGCCCCGCACCCGGCCCGGGCCCAGGTGCCCCAGCAGCCCTCGCGACTTCGGCCGCAGCCCCTGGCCGCGCCGGGGCGCCGGCACCGGGTTATCAGCCCGGGCACCGGCCAGAACCAGATACTCAAACAGTGCCCGGGCCGCAGCAACCCGCCTGTTCACCGACGCAGGCGCTGCGCCACGCCCGGCAACGATCGGCACCACCTTGCCGTCTCGCCGCCTGGGCAGCGACTGCCAGTCGATCCAGTCGAAGACATCGGTGGGAACCAGGCCGCCCAGGCCGATGCCTCTGTCCTCGAGGAACCTTGCCAGGCACACGATGTCGAACGCGTAGGCCCGCACCGTCGCCGGAGAGAACCGGCGGGCCTCCAAATGCGACAAGAACGCGTTCGCTGGTCCGATGCCGGCCCACGTGCCGTCAAGCCGGTGGGAACCGTCGCTGCGCTTCACAGCCACCGTCATCGCCAACCCCCCACGGGCCGCGCCCAGGCTCAGGATGAACCCGGACCCCTCCCGGCCCGGGGGACGTCAGGCCGCTTCGGCGAGTCGGGCCTCCCATGGCCGGTTAACCCATATCGGGTTGGTAGTGCGCAGGTGCACCCAGTGCTCGCAGGGGTAGTCGCAGAACGCCAGCAGCTGGTCCGCATCGTCGGTGATCTTCGCGGCCGCCTTGCGGAACTTCGCGCCGTAGGCCGCGTCGAACGCCTTCGCCGCGGCCCGGGCCTGCTGCTTGTCCTCGGCGCCCCAGCTCTCGGCCAGGGCCTTCTTCGCGGCCGGGTGCGCGGACTTGGGCAGCGCCGCGAGGACATTCGCAGTTTTATGGAACCAGCAGCGCTGCTCGGTGGTTTCGGGGAACACCTCGCGCAGCGCGCCCCAGAACCCCAGCGCCCCGTCCCCGGCGGCGAGCACCGGGGCGCGCATGCCGCGGCGGGCGCAGTCGCGCAGCAGGTCCGCCCACGACTCCGCGGACTCCCGGTACCCGTCGGCCAGGGCGATGAGCTCCTTATGGCCGTCCGCCCGCACGCCGATCATGACCAGCAGGCACAGCTTGTGCTCCTCGAGCCGGATGTTCACGTGGTGAGGTCGGACCGGGGCGCCCTGCCGGTGTTTCCACCGGTGGGTTTCTAATAAATATCTCCAGAGTTCCCTGAGGTCCCTTCAGGCTCTCTAGCCCCTGGACCAGGGGGTTCTTCCTCTGGTTGTGCTGGTGCTGTCTTCTGAGGTGATTTCGGGTTTTCCGAGGGTCTATCGTCTCCAGTACTGATCTTGCTGGATCAGTGAAGGCGAGGAGGCCCTGGTGAGCCTGGCGGTCGTGCGGGACCTGCGTGAGGTGCGTTCCCCGGCCGGCCCGGATGAGCTGGCGGCGTTCGAGACGGATGCGCTGGCCGGGTTCGTCCTGGCCCGGGCGGCGGCCGGGCTGGCGGATGCCACGATCCGCTCGGACGTGTCGCATCTGGAGCAGATGCGGGCGTGGTTCGGCCGCCCGTTATGGGAGATGCAGCCCGCTGACGCTGACACGTATTTCGGCAGCGTGCTGCGGGATGCGGCGAAGGGCACCCGGCTGGGCCGGTCGCAGGCGCTGCGGACCTATTTCCTGTTCCTGGAAATCCGGCACAAGGCCGAGATCCACCAGCTGACCGGCCGGGTGGCGGACTGCCCGGTCGATGAGATGAACCGGCCGCGGGGCGCGGGCCACGCCGCGCTGCGGATCCCGCCGTCCGCGGTGCAGGTGGCGGCGTTGTTCGCGGGGTGGCGGGCGGAGCTGGCGACCTGCCGGAAGTTCGCCCCGGCCGCTCGCAGCTATGCGGCGGCCCGGCTGATGGCCGAGGTGGGGCTGCGGGTCAACGAGGCCAGCCACCTTGATCTCGCTGACGTCAAATGGGACCTGGGCCGGTTCGGGAAGCTGCATGTGCGCAGGGGCAAGGGCGCCCGCGGGTCCGGGCCCCGCGAGCGGATGGTGCCGCTGATCAACGGCGCCGGGGTGACACTGCGGTGGTTCATCGAGGATGTGTGGTGCTGCTTCGATGATGACCACGCCCGGCCCGGCGCGCCACTGTTCTGTTCCGAGCGCCGCAACGTCGACGGGACCGCGGCCCGGGTCGGTAATGAGACACTGCGCTCGGCACTGGCCACGGCAGCGGGAGTGCACCTGCCGGGCTGGCCGGAGCGGGTCACCCCGCACGTGCTGCGGCATTTCTGCGCCTCGCAGCTGTACCTGGGCGGGATGGACCTGGTCGCGATCCAGCAGGCCCTCGGCCATGCCTGGGTGGCCACGACCATGAACTACATTCACGTCCGCGCCACCCACGTCGAAGACGCCTGGGTCACCGGCCAGCAGCGGGCAGCCGATCGCCTGAAGGGGTTGCTTCCATGAGGTGGAACCTGCGGCTGGCCGCCGCCAACCGCCGTATCTGGAAGGCCAGCGAACTGCAGCGGATGCTCGCCGGGGCGGGCCTGGTGATCAGCGCCGGGAAGATGTCCGGTCTGTGGTCAGGCAGCCCGGCCAGCATCAAGCTTGATGACCTCGACGTCATCTGCGCCGTCCTGGGATGCGGGGTGGAGGAGCTGCTGATCGCCGAACCGGCCAGGACGGCCGCCGGCCGGCAAGAGGCCGCGGTGTCCTCCCAGCCCTCCGGGCAGGCCGGGCCGTCCGTCACGCCCAGGCGCCGTGACGGACGCTCACTGCCGCCCGCCTGATGGCCGTGCGGATCCGGGCCGGCACCCCGGTCGGCAGCTGCCCGGACTGCCTGTCGTGGGGCTCGTCCTACGGATCGCGGTCGTACTGCCGGGCCTGCTATGACTTCACCCGCCGCTATGACCGCGGCGAGTGTGCCGGCTGCCAGAGGATCATCGCGGTCAAGAAAGGGCACTGCCGGCTGTGCTGGCTGCAGGCCGGCATCGCCGCCGCAGGCAGGCGCAGGATCACGCCGGAAGACTTTGAGCACACCGGCTGCTGGCAGCTGTCGCTGGCGGGCATGAACCGCCTCGGCAGCACCGGGCCGGCGCCCGAAGCCATTGCCGCCGGCCCTCTTCCGCCAGCCGGCCCGGCCGCAGGGACGCAGCTGGAGCTGCGCGCGCCAGGTGAATCGCGGCACTTCGACGCACGCCACTGGGCCGCCTCCAGGATCGATGGCGAGGCACTGGCCCTGACCAGGCGGATAGCTTCCGGGCTCGCCGAGACCCGCGGCTGGAACGCCCGGATCGTCATCGAGACGGGCCGGGCGCTGGCCGTCGTCCTGGCCGATCACGCACCCGGAGACATGATCGCCTGGTCCGGGCTGTCACCAGCCCTGCATTCACGGGACCTGAGCGTCACCCGGACCGCCGAGATCCTGGATCTCGCCGGGCTCCTGGACGATGACCGGGTCTCCTCCTTCGCCCGCCTGACGCGGGCCCGGCTCGCGCTGCTGCCCCCGCCGATGGCCGCCGACGTCGGGCACTGGCTGCGCACCCGCAGCGAAGGCGGGCCCCGCAGCCGTCCCCGCGACGAGCACACCGTCCGGATGAACCTCAACCGGGTGCACCCGCTGCTGCTGAGGTGGGCCGGGGACTACATCCATCTGCGGGAGGTCACCACCGCCGACGTCATCGCCGCCACCGGGCTCCTGTCCGCAAGCCGGCGCCGTCAGACCCTCACCGCCTTGCGCTCACTGTTCGGCCACTGCAAGAAGACCGGCAGGATCTTCCGCGACCCGACCAGCGGCGTCCACGACGGCCAGCGTCCCCTGATCCTCATCCAGCCGCTGCAGCCCGCCGAGATAGACCAGGCCACGGCTGCCGCCGTGACACCTGCCGCCCGCCTCGCGGTCGCCCTGGCCGCCGTCCACGCCGCCCGGCCCAAGACCATCCGGGAGCTTCATCTCGGCGACGTCGACCTCGGCAACCGGCGGCTGGTCATTACGGGCAGGGCCCGCCCGCTCGACGACCTGACCAGACGCCTGCTCCTGGCCTGGCTGCAACACCGCGGCCGCCGCTGGCCCGGCACCGCCAACCCGCACCTGATCGTCAACCAGCAGACCGCCATGACCACCCGGGCAGTCAGCGAGAACTGGCTGACCGAGTCATGCCGCGGGCTCACCGCCACCCTCGAGCGGCTCCGCGCCGACCGGCAACTCGAGGAAGCCCTCACCTGCGGTGCCGACCCACTCCACCTCGCCGCCGTGTTCGGCATCGACGACACCACCGCCATCAAGTACGCGACCATCGCCCGCCAGCTCCTGCAGACCGCCGCCGAGCACCACGACCCCTCCGGCTCCCGCGAACCCAAGGGCAGAACAACCCACAGAGCGTGAAGACCCCTCAGTTCCCGCTGCGGATCCTTCAGTTCGCGCGAACTCTGGGCAAAGCCCGGCCCGCCTCCCGAACCGGACGTGCGCCTCGTCGACGCATCCGGCTTTCCGCAAGTCGCGGTAGGCCGGTGGTGGTGTCCTCATCCGGCGCTCGGCCAGGGCGACGGGATCCTCGTGCCCCGGTAGCGGTAGCGGGTGGTCCGCACCGCGCCCGGATTGAACATGATCACGTCACCGTCGGCGGGCCACCATCCGTTGATGCAGAAGCGTCGCCGGAGTTCCTTCCAGGTGATCCCGCGGTGCTTGCGGCGAAGCCAGCGGACTACCTGCCGCCAGGTGAAGGCACGCAGGTAGCCGAAGGCGATGCTGGACACTCCGGGCCGGAAGTAGGCGGTCCACCCCCGCAGCACCGGATTGAGCTGGCGCAGCAGGGTTTCGAGCGGCAGGTTGAGGTTCTGCCGGCACCGGGTCTTCACCTTGCCAGTCACGGCCTTGACGGCCTTGCGCGAGGGGTAGGTGTAGACGTAGCGCAGGCTGGTGCCTCGCTTGCGGCGGCGCTGGATGTGCCAGCCGAGGAAATCGAGGCCCTCGTCGATGTGGGTGATCAAGGTCTTTTCCTCCGACAGGCGCAGGCCTATCGTGCACAGGACCCCGGCGATCTCCTCACGCAGGGCTTCCGCGTCGGCCTTGGTGCCCGACACGACCAGGCACCAGTCGTCGGCGTATCTGGACAGCCGATAGTTCGGCAGACCATGCCGGCGACGCGTGAGCCGGTCGTTGCGGCTTGCTCCGGGCCCGCCCGGAGCCTGGGCGACGTACTCGTCCAGGACGGACAGTGCCACGTTGCTGAGCAACGGGGAGAGGATCGAACCTTGCGGGGTACCGGCGTCGGTTTCCCGCAGCACGCGATCCTCATCGAGGATCCCGGCCTTGAGGAACGCCTTCACCAGGGCCAGAACGCGTTTATCCCCGACTCGTGCCCGCACCCTGCCCAGCAGAGCGGAATGCGAGATCTCGTCGAAACAGCTTCGGATGTCGCCCTCCACGACCCACTCATACGTGCGGGAGGTGAAGCGGCGTACCTCGGCCACCCCGTCGTGAGCCCGGCGGTTCGGGCGGAACCCGTAGGAACACGGGAGGAAATCCGCCTCGAAGATCGGCTCCAGCACCAGTTTCAGGGACGCCTGGACCACCCGGTCCCGCACGGCGGAGATCCCCAGGCGCCGACGTTTCGTCGTGCCCGGTTTCGGGATCATCCGCTCCCGCGCCGGGAGGGGGCGGAAACTGCGGTCCTTGACCTCGGTCCGCAGCCGGTCGAGAAACACCTCGACCCCGATCTCGGCCTCCACGTAGTAAGCAGTCTGCCCGTCCACGCCGGCCGTGCGTGCGCCCTTGTTTCCCCGCACCCGATCCCAGGCCACCAACAGGAAGCCGGGATCGGCAACGAGGTTGAACAGATCATCAAACCTGCGACGAGGATCATCGCCGGCCCAACGGTGCAGCTTGGTCTGGATCTCCAGTACCCGGCGCTCCGCAGGAAACAGAGCGTGCTCCAGTTCGCCGGTGTTCACCGACGCCCTCCTGGTCTTCCAACACCTTTGCTGCCGACTTGCTGGTCCCCTTCGCCCTGTGACCGGCTTTCCCGGCCTCCATGACGGGTCGTCACGCCCGCGACTACTACGAGACCTCCGCCCCACCCGGCGCCCGCAGCGGACGACGCGCCTGCCCATTCCCGCACCGGCTGCACGGGACGAGGGCGACACCGGATGGTTCCCACGTTCACCACACCACCGATTGACGGGGTCGGCGCCCAGCTCTGCCCCAGCGGCATGCCACGACTACGCCGTGGGCTTTCACCGTGGCCTCCTGCCGGGAGGTATCAGTCCCGGCTCGGAGTTCCCGCCCGGCGTTGCCCGCCAGACGGTGCGCACCGCAACCCAGCCCAGATCCGCCAGGTTCGAGCTGGAGGGCCGATTGAGGGGCTTTAAGCGCTGGTTTCTCACGTACGCCTTTCCGTTCTCGCTAGCCCGAAGTTTCGCTGGTTTTGAGGCCGGTTTAGCGGATGGCCTGGGCGGATAGCCGGAATGGGTTAAGAATTGTAGACAGGATAATCTTCGGTTTGCCGGACACCGGTCCGCCCAGGGCGGGATAATTGCCTGATGGGCAGGCAGGCGACGGGCGGGATGCACGTAGACAGGGTCCGGAGCCGGCACACGTCGAAGTCCGGGGAGACCCGTGAGTACGAGTCGCGGCTGCTGCGCCGCTCGTTCCGCAAGCCCGACGGCAAGGTTGGCAAGGAAACCCTCGCCAACCTGTCGATGCTGCCCGCCGCGGCCGTGGATGCGATCGAGGCGGTCCTGAAAGGCAAGACCCTGGTCGAGGCTGACGCGGCGCTGCGCGTCACCCGGTCCCGCGCGCACGGCCACGTCGCCCTGGTCCATGCCGCCGCGCGGCAACTGGGGCTGCCGGACCTGCTCGGCCCGCCGTGCCCGGAGCGGGACCTGGCCTATGCGCTGATCGTCTCCCGGGTGGTGGCGCCCGGGCCGAAGCTGGCGACCCTGGCGTGGTGGCAGGACGTCACCCTCGGCCCGGACCTGGGCGTCGCCGGCGCGCCCCGCGATCAGGTCTATGAGGCGATGGACTGGCTGCTGGCCCGCCAGGACGACATCGAGGCGGAGCTGGCCGGGCGGCACCTGCGCGAGGGCGGCATCGCGATGTTCGACCTGTCCTCGTCGTGGGTGGAGGGCAGTCACTGCGAGCTGGCTGCCCGGGGGTACTCCCGGGACGGGAAGAAGGGCCGGGAGCAGATCGAGTACGGGCTGCTCACCGACCCGCAGGGCCGCCCGGTCGCGATCCGGGTCTTCTCCGGCAATACCGCCGACCCGGCCGCGTTCACCGAGGCCGTCGAGGTGGTCCGCGGGAAGTTCGGGCTCGGTGAGCTGGTCATGGTCGGTGACCGGGGGATGATCACCTCCGCGCGGATCCGGGCGCTGAAAGAGATCGGCGGCCTGTCGTGGATCACCTGCCTGCGGGCCCCGGCGATCCGCAGGCTCGCCGAAGGCGGCGGCCCGCTGCAGCTCAGCCTCTTCGACCAGCAGGACCTGGCTGAGATCACCCACCCGGACTACCCCGGCGAGCGGCTGATCGCGTGCCGCAACCCGCACCTGGCCGCCGAGCGGGCCCGCAAGCGCGAGGCCCTGCTAGCCGCGACCGAGGCCCTGCTGGCCACGGTCAGGGACCAGGCCGCAGCCGGGCGCATCCGCGGCGCGGACAAGATCGGGGTACGGGCCGGGAAAGTCATCGGCCGGTACAAGGTCGCCAAGCACTTCGTCCTCGACATCGCCGATGACCGCCTGTCCTGGCGGCGCGACCGGGCCGCCATCGACGCCGAGGCCGCCCTGGACGGCATCTACATCATCCGCACCCCCGTCCCCGCCGCCGAGCTGGACACCCCCGCCGCCGTCACCGCCTACAAGAACCTCGCCCGCGTCGAGCGCGACTTCCGGTCCCTCAAGGCCGGCGACCTGGACCTGCGCCCCATCCACCACTGGCTGGAGGACCGGGTCCGCGGCCACGTCCTGATCTGCATGCTCGCCGCCTACCTCACCTGGCACCTGCGCGCGGCGCTGGCCCCGCTCACCTACGCCGACGAGCAGCCCCCCGCCCGCGCTAACCCGGTCGCCCCCGCCCGCCGCTCCGCGCGCGCCGATGCCAAGGCCGCCGCCCACGCCAGCACCGACGGCCAGGCCCTGCGCAGCTTCCGCGGCCTGCTCACCCACCTGGGCGCCCTCACCCGCAGCACCATCGCCGTCAGCGGCACCACCTTCGAGAAAATCAGCGACCCCACCCCCGCCCAGCGCCGCGCCTTCGACCTCATCGGCGCGCCGATCCCGCTGACCCTGACCCTGAAGTAGACAGAACCCCCTGCCAGCCCAGCAGCAAACTCCCAGCACAACGGCGCTATCACTTACCCGAGGACACGAAACTTCGGGCTAGCGGACCCGCGCTGTCTGGCAGTGCCAGCACGTCCCGGCATTGTCAGGGCCGCTTCCCGCCCTTCCCGGCATCTCCCGGGTCAGGCTGCCCTCAGCTTCACCCGGCTGCCACGACAGCCTGGGCGGTGGAGGTCTTCCACCCCCACTCGGTCATGCGGCGCCTCGTGGCGCACGGTCCCGTCGGCCCACACATAGACGTAGTCCGCGCCGGACAGGTCCCGGCTCGCGAACGCCCGCTGCTCAGCCTGCCACTGCCCGGTCAGCCGGGTGATCACCGCCGCCGACAGCCCGGCCGGGGAGCCGAGGAACTGGCCCAGCGCGGGCACGAAATCCCCCGACGACAGGCCGTGCAGATACAGCAGCGGCAGCACCTCGGTGACCTTCGGGGTCTTGCGCGCCCACGGCGGCAAGATCGCCGAGGAGAACCGCAGCCGCTCGCCCGTCGCAGGGTCGGTCCGCTTGTCGTTCACCCGCGGCGCGGTCACCTGCACCGCGCCCGCGCTCGTCAGCACCTCCCGGTCCCGGTGATAACCGTTACGCACCACCAGCCGGCGGCCGTTCTCATCCCGCTCAGCGGCGAACCGCGCAACATAGGCGTCCACCTCGGCGGCCAGCGCCTCAGCGAGCATCCGCCGGGCGCCCTCCCGGACGATCTCATCAATCAGCGACGCCGGCGCCGAACTGTCGCAGCCGGCCGGATCAGGGACTACGGTAAGCATCGGGCTGTACCTTCCCAGCCAGCGCGCCAACGCCGGCCATTGCCTGAGAACCTCTACGACTCGATCACCGGGAAGGTACACCCCTTTCTCTTGCCCTTCCCGGCAGATCCACAGGTCTCAAGCATTGCTCCCCCTACCAGCCAACCACCGCTCAGCCACACGCACTCGAACCGCTCGGCGCAGCCGCCTGACCTGACCATCACAGGCCGGCTACAGCGACTTGCCACGCTAGCTGCTATAGGCTTGGAGCTGATGACGAAAAGCGTCTACGGCCGCCGAGTTGCCCTCCAGGCGCCAGTTCTGATGGAAGATACCTTCATTTTGGGTCTGGTCGAACCACACAAAGCCAAGCGCCTGCGCGGCCTGAACGCCAGAAAACAGATCGGGAATCTTCGCCGCTTGCCCTGCGACCTGACCGATAGCCGTCTCAGACAGCAGAATTGGTTTCCTGGTAAGTGCTCTTACCTGATTAACGGTGGCACCGAAGGTGCTGACAAATGTGCTGGCCGAGTAGAAGTAGTAACCGTCAATTCCAACCCATGTAACGTAGTTGGCGCCCGGCCACCACTCGTTTATAGGGCCAGTGCTGCTATTCTCCGCCGCATTGACAGTCCACAGCCAGGTGACATTGCTTGCTCCCTGTCGGCGGAAAACCGTGACGACATGGCGCCAGCCGGCTTTCCAGGTAGCCGGGCTCGTGTGATGCCATCCCCAGCTGTCCCAGCTGCCGTTCATCTCGGGAGCGAATCCGATGATAACCGCGTGCCTATAGGCGCGGACCTGATCGGCATACGATCGCAGATAGGCATCGTTGCGGCCTGCCGCTATGGCCGCCATGCTGACGTGACCTGGGTTAATCTGCACGAACGGTACCGCTCCGTGCGCATACGCCTCATTAGCGAGACGTTCCTGGAATGGATCACCCAGCGCGCTATAATAAAGTACGATGTTAGGTTGACGCCCGATAGTTGCCGCAAACTTATTGATCGGCTTGTAAGAACTTGTTTCGTTGGGCTCGGCCACTCCTAGGTAATAGCCCGTTCTTACGATCAGCTTCCCGTTAACTGTTGGCTGGGCCGGTAGTGGCGGCTGGTGGAGGTGTACCACGACATAGAGGATGGCAAGCAATGCGATCGCGGCCAGGGCCGAGAGCTTTTTTAGCTTGCTGAATAGCAGATATGGGCGTTGCGTGCTCTGAGAATATGCAGTTGTCCGGTGACGTGCGCGGCGGCCGCGCTGGGTTACCCTGGATGTCCTTCGCAGTTTCACGCGGTTTTTACCTTCAGATGTATTACCTGCCTACGGTCAGCGTTCGTATTAAGTCAGCATTCCTTAGAGAGCAGCCGATGCACGATAGCGAGAAGCGTGTCAAGCCGATACAACTTCCTTTCGCGCCACCTGCTGCTTGATCGTCAAGCTTACCGGGCATGTGGTTTGATCTCCTGCCTTTGCCGCCACTGGCACGGTTATCCGAGGCTATGGCCGATGTGCGCGTCAAGGGGACTGAGCTGCTGGGGTGAGCTCGTCGCGGACGCCGAGGCGGAAGGCGTACTCGGCCGCCTGGTTGTCCTCGATGCGCCAGTCCTGGTGGTAGGAGCCGTCATGCTGGGAGATGTCGAACCAGACTAGGCCGAGAGTGTTGTATGTGGCCATGCCGTGGAACAGGTCGAGGATCTTCACCGTCTGGCCGGCCTGCGGCCCGACGGCGGTCTCGGACAGCAGCACCGGCCTGCCAGTGAACTGGCGCACCTGGTCGATGGTCTTGCCGAAGACGGTGGCGAAGGTGTCGGTGGGACGGTAGTAGTAGCCGTCGATGCCGATCCAGGTGACGTACTGGCTACCGGGCCACCAGTCGGCGATAGGCCCGGTGCCGGGGGCGTCCGCCTCCAGTGTCCAGAGCCAGGTGACGTTGTCCGCTCCCTCGGCCCGGAAGATCGTCACGATGTGCCGCCACGCTTTCACGAAAGTCGCGGCCGGGACGTGCCCGTAGCCCCAGGAGTACTTACCGGAGTTCATCTCGTGACCGAAGCCGATGACCACAGCATGGCCGAAATCCGCGACGCCGTCGGCGAACTGGCGCAGGTAGGAGTCCTCGTCGCCGGCGGCGATGTCTGGCAGGGAGGCATCGGTCGGATCGATCTGGACGAAGGGGGTAGCGCCGTGACTCCGGCTCATGTTCGCGAACGAGGTGTTGAAGGGCTCGACCCAGCCGCTGTAATACCCGATCAGGTTAGGCTGCGTGCCCGCTGCCGCCGCGAACTCGGCGACCGGCTGATAATTCGGTGGCGTCCCGGTCTCGTAGACACCCAGGTACGCGCCCTTCGCCGTGGGGAGCGTTGCGTGCGCGGCGGGCGGCCGGGCGGGGGGAGCGGCGGCAACGAAGCGGGCGGCCGCGAACCCGACGGCCACCGCGGCGACCGCGAAGGCGACCAGGACTACCAGTCGGGATCTCATGCTGTCTTGTTTCCCGGGAAGATGACGCGACCGACGAGGATAAGGTTGAGCAGGCCGACGATCAGC
>Ga0181538_10005000_pt1 | contig 12094 bp, 10 predicted proteins | sample PEATcosm2014_Bin_40_FD_119773 | JGI IMG/M metagenome (GOLD analysis project Ga0181538, IMG submission 119773) | Peatland microbial communities from MTU Mesocosm Facility, Houghton, MI, USA - PEATcosm2014_Bin23_30_metaG | ecosystem: Environmental > Terrestrial > Soil > Wetlands > Peat | place...
AATTGCGCCATCCTGGTGCTGGCCGCGGCCGTGTTCTTCAAGCACGGCATCGTCGTCACCGAGATTCAGCAGGCGCAACAACTGCTCGTGCCGCTGCTTTCCACCACTCTCGCCGGGGTAATTTTCGCCATCGCCCTGCTCTGCTCCGGGCAATCCTCCACGCTCACCGGAACCCTTGCCGGTCAAATCACCATGGAGGGTTTCCTCAACCTTCGCATGAGGCCTTGGCTGCGCCGGCTCATCACCCGCTCCATCGCCATCATCCCCGCGGCCCTCACCATCAAATTCATGGGCGACAGCTCCACCCTCGATCTGCTCCTCCTCAGCCAGGTGATCATCAGCATGCAGCTTCCGTTCGCCGTCATCCCGCTGATTCACTTCACCAATGACCGCGAGCGCATGGGCTCCTTCGCCAACCGCACATGGGTGAAAGCCTTGTCGTGGAGCTGCGCGGTCGTCATCCTGGGATTGAATTTCTGGCTCGTCGGACAGGCCCTGGCTGATTGGTTGGGTAATACCGGACCATGGCGCCTCGTCATCCGGCTGGTCACCCTTCCCACGCTCGCCGCCGTCACCCTGCTGCTCGCGTGGATTTCGTTCGAGCCGCTGTTCACCCGCTGGGGCCGCTACGGCCGCGCCCCTGTGGTGCTGCCGGAAACCGCGACGGAAGCCGCGCCCCTGGTATACCGCCACATCCTGGTCACCGTCGACCACACCGAGCTCGACCGTATGGCCGTGAGCCACGCGGCCGCCATGGGCCGGATGCACGCCGCCAAGATCTATGTTCTGCACGTCGAGGAAGGCGTCACCAGCCAGGTGTACGGCCAGGCGGCTTCCACGGCCGAAACCGAAGCCGGAGAACAGTACGTGGAAAACATCGCACAACGCTTGCGAGATCAAGGGCTTATAGTTGAAACTTCAATTGTTCATTCAACTCATCCCGATCGCGAAATCGTGCGCTACGCCCGCCAGGTCAATGCCGATCTCGTGATCATGGGCGCCCACGGCCACGGCGGCCTCAAAGACCTTATCTTCGGCAACACCATCAACCCCGTGCGCCACCATCTCAGCGTGCCCATGTTGATTGTGCGCCCCGGTAAAACATGATATTGCTTGTGCCGCCCCGGCAAAACACTAGGGTTGCCTACGCAACCCGTTAAAACATAGAATAGAGGTCATGTTTCTGGGACAGGTTGTCTCAAGCCCGTGTCCGGGAAACACAGGCGGCTCGATTCCTAACCCCGTAACCGGCGCGGAATCAGCCAGATCGATTGGAATGTTAAATGCATCCGCCACACCCGTGAAGCGTCTGCTCCTCTCTACGCTGATACTGGCTTACTGCGCGGTAGCGCTCCCGGCGGCGACCTTGGAGCGGCTCAGTCTGGACGATCTGATCGGCAAGTCCACGACCATCGTGCGGGGCAAAATCCTAAATTCTTATACTGCGGTGAACGGCCCGGTGATCTATACCCATTACCGTGTGCAAACCAGCGAGACCCTCAAGGGCACGGCGAACACCATCGTCGAATTCCAGCTTCCCGGCGGCATCGCCAACAATATGCGGCAGAGTTTTGCCGGCGTGCCGCAATTCAAGCCCGGCGACGAGTACGTCTTCTTTTTATGGACTGGCAGAACCGGCACGACCCAGGTCATGGGGCTGACGCAAGGGCTGTTTTCAGTGGCGCCCGGAGGCGCGGCGGACCCGCTCACCACGCGCGCCGCCACCCATGAAGTAATGCTCGATCGTTCCACCGGCAAACAGGTGAAAGATCAGACGTTGACAATGTACTTGAGCGAGCTGCGGGCGCGCATTCGGGGGGCTGCGAAATAACATGCGACGCTTCCTTCCGCTGGCCGCTGCCCTCGTCGCCATGGTTCTGCCGTCGAGCGCCTATTACCACTACGTCCACTACGGCGTACCCAACCTGCCCTATTATCTTCCCGTGCCGGAAGCTTTCGATCTCACTGCTCTACCCAACAAGATCGTCACTTTCTTCGTCAGCGACACCGGTCTCAACGCCTACGGACCGAACGACAGCTTCGGCTCCGTGCTGAGCCAGGTGAAGAACGCCGCCGCGGTATGGAATTCGGTGGCCAACTCCGATCTCCGCGTGGCCTTCGGCGGGCTCGAGACCTACAATCCGAACCAGCTTTCCGCCACGCCTGCGGGTGACGTCGTATTCGCGGAATTCGCGCCTGGAATTCTGGGCCTGGGAGGCCACTCGATATCGACGGTAGCCTCCGTCCAGACCGGCCAGAATGGACAGTTTTTCCCGATTTCCCGCGGATTGGTGGAATTGACGAATTCCACCGATCCCAATGCCGCCTATGGTCCCGGTCCGAGCTACCTCGAAGAGTTCTACACCACGGCGGTACACGAATTCGGCCACGCCCTGGGATTGCAGCACACCTGGACGGCGGCGGCCATGTCACAGGACGTTATTCGCAATACCTCCCGCGCGCGGCCCATCGATGCCGACGACGTCGCGTCCCTTCTCGAACTCTACGGGACCGCAGGCTGGGCGGCCAACACCGGTTCGATCTCGGGCACCGTGGCGGCAAACGGCCAGCCGTGGAATATGGCTTCGGTAGTAGCGATTCCGCCGCAGGGACCGGCGGTCAGCGCGCTCACCAATCCCGACGGCAGTTACACCATCGGCGGTCTTACTCCGGGGCAATATATGCTGTACGCCCATCCGCTGCCACCGGATGCCGTGACCCAGACCAACACCGGCCTGGCGCTCCCGGTGAATCCTACGGGGCTGCCGTACCTTCCCAGCGGCGGTTATTTCCAGACCGTCTTTTATCCCGGCACAACCGACGTCACGCAGGCGAAGACATTCAACGTCACTGCCGGCCAGACGCTGGCGGGCGTGAATTTCGCCGTCTCGCCGCGCAGTTCCATTCCGGTCTACGATGTTGTCTCCTGGGCGTGGCTCAATTCTGTCGAGCGGACGTACTCCTTTGGCAGCGCGCCCACCTGCCCGAACTGCACGTTCATCTCGCCCGCCTACGCCAGCACCGATCAGCAGTACCTCCACATGTACGTGGAAGCGAATTATCTGAACACCATGCCGCTTCCCGCGAGTGCCACGCTGCTCGGACCGGGCACGGGGGCGGCGGTGACCATCGTGCCTTACCCCGACTACCCGGACTTCGTGGTATTGTATTTCCCCAATCTGGGCGGATTGACCCCCGGACCGCACCACCTGGTGATGACCTTCAACACCAGCCAGGGACCCGACGTGTTCGTGGTGCCCGACGCCATCAACATCGTCGCCAACGGACCGCCCGCCATCAGTTCGCTCACGCAGAACGGCGATGGCAGCGTTACCGTGGCGGCGGCTGGATTGACGCCCGACAGCCGCATCTTCTTCGACGGCCTGCAGGCCGCGGTCACCGTGCCCTATCAGGCCACCGACGCGACCGATGGCGTGATTACCGTCATGCCGCCCGCGGGCGCGAGCGGCCAGAATGCGACCGTCACCGTGTTCACGGCCGATAACCAGAACTCCATGCTGGTGCAATCGGACAATCCGGTGACGTACGCGTACCCCGCTGCCAGCGCTCCGCAGATTACCGCGATCTATCCGCCCGGTTTGCCTGCCGGGTTCAATTCCGACGGCATGGCGGCGATGGTTGAAGTCACCACGGCCAACACCAATTTCACCGCTGGAAAAGTGACCGTCGGGTTTGGCACCAGCGACATCTCGGTGCGGCGCGTGTGGGTGCTGGACGCGACGCACGTGGTCGCAGACGTAGTGGTGGAGAATAATGCCGTGGTCACCGCGTGGCCCGTCACCGTGATTTCGGGCTTCCAGGTGGCGGAGCAGCAGACCGCTTTTCAGCTCATTCCGCCCAATGTCAGCTTGCCGGCGCCGGCGCTGCCGGTTTTCAACGCCGTGAGTTATGCGACGGTGCTGCATGACGGCGATTACGGCGCGATCTTTGGGTCCAACCTGATGGTGGGAACAAGCGCCCCGCAGGTGCTGCTCGATGGTGCGGCCGCGCCGATTCTATATGCGTCGCCTACCCAGATCAATTTCCAGATTCCGCCCGGTTTGCCGCTCGGACCTGCCGCGCTGCAGCTCAATAACGGCTCCGTTAGTGGGTTCCCGGTGATGCTGCAGGTAGATGCATCGCCCGCGGTGATCAGCGTTCCGGCATCGGCGCCGAGCGCGGTATCGGATGCCGCGGGCAACGCCGTCTCGGTAGTGAATCCCGGCGATGTGGCAAGCGTCCAGGTGACTAACGTCGACCCAGGAATCGTGAACGCACCCAATCGAGTGGCGGTGACGCTCTCGGGCGTGCCCATGGCGGTGCAGAATGTGACGGCAGTGGGCGGCGGTGCATTCCAGATTCAATTCGCGGTCACGCAATCCTTCGCCGGCTGGCAGGTTCCCCTCGTCGTGCTGGTGGACGGCTCCCCCAGCTTGGCAGTTCAAGTCACCGCGCGATAAAGCCTACTGAGCCGCTACCGCGAGGTAGCGGTGCTTTTTGCAGATTAATGACGTGAGTTAGAATACTCGTCGCAGGATGTGCCAATGGAGATCTTCTGCGAAGCGCTCATCGTCTTATCGCTTATTACATTCCAAGCTCCAGTTCAGGAGCCCAGCGCCCCCGGGCACGGTGTTTTCCGGGTCGGCAAAGGAGTAGCACCGCCGGTGCTGCTCTCCAAGACCGAGCCCGAGTATTCTGAGCAGGCGCGCAAAGCCAGGTATCAGGGAAGCGTCATGCTCTATGTGCAGATCGATCCCTCCGGCGAGCCCACTAATATTAAGGTGGTCAGGGCCCTCGGCCTGGGGTTGGATCAAAAGGCCATGGAAGCCATTGCCAAGTGGAAGTTCAGGCCCGGTTCCAAAGAAGGCAATCCCGTCACAGTGGAGGCCACAATCGAAGTCAGCTTCCGGCTTTCAGGCGAGGGCTGGGCGATCGCGCGGAACGACTTTACTACCGCCGCCGGAGCGTCCAAGCCCGTTCTGAAAGCCGTGGCATCGCCCCCAAAATGCAAATCGTCCGACTCCAAACTGACGTTGTCTTTGACTGTCCACGCTGATGGCAGTGTGGGAAAGGTGCATATGGTCAGTAGCACCGAGCCATCGCTCAACCACGGCGTCATGGACTCGGTTAAGAAGTGGACTTTCGTTCCTGCTCTTCAGGCCGGCGTCCCTCAATCGGTGGATGGCCAAATCGACGTCGTTTGTAGCCTAACGCATATGCACTGATCGCCCGGGAAAAGGCTGAATTGGCATTGCCCGCCAGAAGTCTATTGCATATCTAATGTGCGGAATTAGAATGTGAGCTGCTCTGCTGGCGGGAACCGCCGTTGTTGCGGTTGCTCGCCAATCGTGGTGTACAACAACGTGAGTACGCGTAGGTGATCACGCCGCCGATGTGCGTATTGTGGATGGAAACGCAGTCGCCGGTGTGCCGCGGGATGAATTGGAAATCGCCGACGCCGGCGCTCGTCTTGACTGACGCCACGTCGAACTCCGGCCGCTGCGCGGAAGCCGTCCAACACACCGCGAGCGCGCCCACGAGCGCCGAAATGAGTGTCGCCGGAGAACGCATTTTACGAGCATTGTACACCGGGCCGATTCAGTTCGCGCTCGGCGGCGCCACCTGGTCGATGACCACCACTTCCACCGGACTGCGCGCGGGCTCGAGTTTGAGTCCAAGCTGCGCCTTGAGAGCCGTGGACAAATCCGGCGCGGAATCCGGTCCCGGATTCGCGTCCAGCGGCGTCCATTTCATGGAACCCGGATCAACGATGCCATGTCCGCGCCCGGCCGTTGGTAACGCCCGGACCAGCCGAGACCCCACCAGGCATGACGCCTCTTTCAGCTTGTGGCCGCCTTTCGCAACGGTCAGCCGGTAGATTGGCAGGTCGCGCGTCTCCTGATGAAACCGGACTCTGAATCTGAAACTCCTCCACACCGAAGGCAAAACGAACCAGGCACTTGACGGTCGCGTTGGTCGCGCGAAAGGTCACCTGGTCGGGCCAGAAATATTGGCAGGTCCGTCTCGTAGCAATGTGAACTCCGCCCGGGTTCGCGGAGGTATCATAAGCTCGATGCGAATCGCGGCCGGTACACTTGCACTTTTCCTCATTCTTGGTGTCAACCAGGCGTTAGCGCAGCGCGGCGGAAGGCGCGGCGGCGTTGCCGGGGCCGTCACCGTGCTCCAGCCGGCGCGCGTGTTCGATGGCGAGACCAAGCAGGAAGGCTGGGCGGTGCGCGTACGCGGCGAACGCATTGAAGCGGCCGGTCCCGCGGCCGGCATCGATACGGCCGGCGCCACGGTCATCGACCTTCCCGGCTTGACCGTGATGCCGGGCATGGTCGAGGGCCACTCGCACATGCTGCTGCACCCCTACAACGAGACGCCGTGGAACGACCAGGTAGCGCATGAGGGGCTGGCGCTGCGCGTCGCCCGCGCCACCAATCATCTGCGCGACACCCTGATGGCCGGCTTCACCACCATGCGCGACCTGGGAACCGAAGGCGCTGCGTATGCCGACGTCGAACTCAAGCAGGCCGTCAACCAGGACATCATTCCCGGGCCGCGCATCCTCGCTTCCACGCGCGCCATCGTCGCCACCGGCAGCTATGCGCCCAAAGGCTTCGCGCTCGAATGGCGAGTGCCGCAGGGCGCCGAAGAGGCCGATGGCGTCGACAGCCTCATCCACGTCGTGCGCGACCAGATCGGCCACGGCGCCGATTGGATCAAGCTCTACGGCGATTATCGCTGGGGGCCGAATCCCGGTTCGCACCCCACGTTTTCGCTCGAAGAGATGAAGCTCGCGGTCGAAACCGCGCACAGCGCCGGCGTGCCCGTCGCGGTCCATACCACCACCCCCGAAGGCATGCGGCGCGCCACGGTCGCGGGCGTCGACACCATCGAGCACGGCGATGGCGGCACGCCGGAAATTTTCAAGTTGATGGCCGAACATCACGTGGTGCTGTGTCCCACGCTCGCCGCCGGTGACGCTACCGCGCAGTACGCCGGATGGCGCAAGGGCGAGGCGCCGGAGCCGGCAGGCATCGCGCGCAAGCGGGCCAGCTTCAAGGCCGCGCTCGACGCCGGTGTCACCATTCTGAACGGCAGCGACGTGGGCGTGTTCGCGCACGGCGACAACGCGCGCGAAGTGGAAATGCTGGTGGCTTACGGCATGCCCGCGGTGAACGCGCTGAAGGCCGCGACGTCGGTTGCCGGCGACGTGCTGCACATGGACATCGGACGCGTGAAAGAGGGAATGTTCGCCGACCTCATCGCGGTGGATGGCGACCCCACCCAGGACATCGCCGCCATCCGCAAGGTCAAGCTGGTGATGAAAGGCGGCAAGATCTACAAGCAGTAAGCGGGGCAGGCAATCGTGCCAGGCAATCCTGCCTCGAAAAACACCGCCCCCTGGCGGTCGCGGCTCATCATTGCGCAAGGGAGCGGTGTTTTTTACATCGTTTTACCGCGCCGTGGGGCAACCCGTCGTCTCTTCGGTATCGAGAATCGCCGCCACTTTCCACCCATCGGCCGTCTTCACCAGGTTGAAGGAATCCACGCCGCAGTGGGTGAACTTGCCGTCGCGCAGAAACTCGTACTCACCCCAAACGTTGGCGATGGTTCCGTGAATCGCGACGGTGGGCGCCTTAGTGAAGTGCTCGTCGAACTTACTCTTGATGGATGCGATGCGGTTGGCCCACTGCTCCGCCGGCATAGCGTAGGCGGCGCCGTTGCGCACGCCGAAAAGCCGCGCGTCGGCGGTCATCGACGCCAGAATTCCGGGGGCATCGTTGGCGGCCATTCCGTCGAAAGTCTTTTGCACTACGGCTAGCACGTCCTTCTCGTCGGACGTCTGGGCGGCGAGCGGCACCAAGGCGAAGAGGAGGGCAATCGACAGGCGCATAGTGCGATGATACCTTACTCGACAATTCCTCCTTCCGCCAGCAGGCGATGCAGCACCGGAGGGTGGACATGCACGTCGTCGAAGAAATCTTCCCGCGTCACATGTGCGGCCCACGGCGAATAAGCGCCAATCACTGTCACTCCGCGGCCCGCCATTTCGCTGCGAATCCAGGAATCGTCGTAACCGCCCTGCCGCGCATAGAAATCGTAAGCCGTGGGATGGACCGGCACCAGCACCACCACTACGCGGATGCCGCGCGCATCGAGATCGTCGAGGAATCCGGAGAGGAGCCTGCGGTTGAACCAATCGGGATGTGACGTCGTCCGCCAATGCAGATATTGGCCATCGAGATGTTGCATCTGCGATCTAACGCCCCGCTCGATGTCATCGGCGCTCCCGGGGTCGTCCAGGTTCCACCAGTCGGCGCTTCCATCGGGACGCATTCTATATGCCTCCGGCTCCAAGGTGTCCGACACCCTCCACGGATGCCGGCGCAGAAAAATCTGCGGGTTCCAGCGAATGGCATCCAGCGTGAGCGGCCCCGAAAGCAGAATCGGCGAGAAGGCCCGGTAGCGCAACATCGCTCGGCGATAGAATGGCGCCAGCGCCGGCGCGTCGCGGGCTTTGCCCTCCAACGCCAGTGTGGGATTCAATTCCAGCAGCACCAGTTTCGGGGCCATCCCGGCATCCAGGCATTTCTGAAAAATCGCCACTGCGTCCTCAAAATCGCCGGCCAGCACTGCCAGGTTCAACATGGCTCGCGGCCGGAACCAGTCGTGCGGAACTTGCGCCACGCGGCTGGACCCGAGCACGATTACGTCGGGGCGGATTTGCACATGCTCGATCCAGATTGGCTTGAGGTCGAGCATATCGATGTGAGCGGTGATGGTGTTGCCGGCGACGAGCGATTCCGCGGCCGCGTCCAACGTGGAGGTGAGGCAGCGGCGCACGGGAGGCTGCGCGGCGATCCAGTTGACCAAAATCAGCCCGCCTGCGAACGGCGCGAAACATGCGAGCCGGGTGAGAAGTCGAATTGTTCCGGCGTTCCGCATGGCGGTCAAAACGCGAAGTAGATAAATGGCGCCACGGTTTGCGGCACCAGCAGCAGCGCCGCCGCGGCGCCAGCATAATACAGACTCCAGCGCCACCAGAACGGCAGGGCGGCAATTCGCGGACGCAACGGGCCGCGCGATCTCAGCCACTCGACCGCTTCGATCACCAGGATCAGACCGATCGCCGCGATCATGGAATACATCGGCAACTGCGTCCGCGCAATCTCCGAGACGATGGCCGCCGGATGGAGCAGCGTTCCCCAGCCCGCGCCGAGACGAGCGACCACGCGGAGACTGTCGCTCAGACTGCGCCCGCGGAAGAAGATGAACGCGAACGTCATCAGGGTAAACACCAGCAGAGTCCGCGCCAGCTTCACCGGTTTTTGCCAGCGGTGATCGAGCCGCCAACCGGCGCGAGACATGGCGCGTCCGGCGAGCAATTCAGTCACGCGATAGGTGCCGTGCAGCAGCCCCGAAACCAGGTAATTCAGGCGTGCGCCGTGCCAGAGAGCATTGGCCAGAAAAACCAGAACGATGCTGGCGCAAATGCGCGGCATGTGCGGGCGCCTTCCGCACAACGGAAAGAAGACGTAATCCCGCATCCAGTTGGAAAGCGAGATGTGCCACCGCTTCCAGTATTCGGCCATGGAATCGGAATGAAACGGCCGGTTGAAATTGCGCGTCAGGCGCAGCCCCAATACCTGCGCCGCTCCCATGGCGATCTCGGAATAGCCGGCGAAATCGCAGAAAATCTGAAACGAAAAGCAGACTGCTCCGAACACCGTGATGGGGCCGGAGAGTTTCGCCGGGTTGTCGTAGATGGAGTCGACTATGCGCGCCAGATGGTTGGCCACCACGTATTTCTGAAAGATGCCCCACACCATGAGCTGCAAGCCGGCCACTGCATCGGCATAGCGGAACGGCTGCGGTTTGTGGAAGAAATTATGAAACTGGGGCAGCATGTCGCCGGGGCGCTCGATGGGGCCTGCGCAGATCTGCGGAAAGAACATGATGTACAGCGCGAAGACGGAGAACGACCGCTCCGCCTGCTGGCGTCCGCGATAGATGTCGATGGCGTACGACATCGCCTGAAAGGCGTGGAACGAGAGTCCGATGGGGATGACGCCGAACGACCGGCCGAGCACGTCCGGGCTGTATTTGAATACCGCCATCAGGCCGATGTCGATGGCCAGCGCGACAATCAGCCAGAACTTGCGCGTGCGCCGGTCAGATGCGCGCTCGATCAGCGCGCCGGTCACATAGCTGGCGGCGATTAACGCGGTGAGAACGTAAATGTTCTGCGCGGCGAAGGAGAGATAGAACAGAAGGCTCGCCGCCAGCAGCACCGGCACGCGGCGCGCGGATGGAACAAGGTAGTAGACCGCCACCACCAGCGCGAAGAACAGTCCGAATTCGAGGGAGTGGAAGCTCATCGCGTCAAAGACTGGTAATCCACTTTGCTGTTGGCAAGGCGCGGAATCGCGTCGACGGCGCGGATTTCGAAGCCGGAGCGATGGAGATTCAGCTTGCGGGCGAGATTGTCTACGGCTTCGGCGAGCGTGGCGCCCGGCCGCTCGGCGTAGATCAATAGGCGCTCGCCATCATTCACCGCCGCCACCGGCGCGGCGTGGGAAAGAAGCTGCTCCACCTCATCGAGCGAGACGCGCCAGCCGAAGAGCTTGACGAAGCGCGAGCGCCGGCCGGTGATATAGAACAGGCCGCGCTCGTCGCGATATCCCAGATCGCCGGTCGCGACCCTGCCGCCGGTCTCATCGCCTTTGGCGAGATCGTCCGCGCAGGTAGCGTAGCCCATCATCACGTTTGGCCCCTCGTAAACCAGCTCGCCCTCCCCCATGGGCGCGCACTCGCGGCCATCGTTCTCGATCCACAGCCGCCCGCCCGGGAGCGCGAAACCGACCGAGCGGCAGGCCTCCGGCAGGAGTTCCGGCGGCAAACCGGAAATGCGCGCCGTAGCTTCCGCCTGTCCGTACATGAGGTGTAGTTCACCCCCGCGGGCGCGAGCGATGGCGTGAAATTTCTCCGCCAGATCGGGCGGCATGCGCCCGCCAATCTGCACGAATTTCCCGAGCCGCGGAACGTCGAGCGAATCGAGGTCGAGCCGTTCCAGCGTCTGATAAAAGAACGGAGTGCCGCCGATCACGTTGCACTCCGCTTTGCGGGCGGTATCCCAGAATTCGCGCGACACCACGCGCGCATGGGTTAGTGCGAAGCTGCCGCCAGCCAGCAGCATGGTGTGGATGACCGATTGGCCGTACCCGTTGAAGATGGGCGCCGTGATCATGGTGCGGTCGCGCGCGGTGTGGTGCAAAGCCTCGATGATCTGGCGGGCGTTCGATTCGAGATTGCGCCAGGAGAGCCGCACCAGCTTGGGGGAGCCGGTCGAGCCGGAGGTGGAAATCAGCAGCGAGAGATCGGGATGGATGTCATGCCGGTGGGGCTCCGCGGCGCGCACCAGTTCGCCGGCGCCCGACCGGACGATGAAGTCCGGCTGAAACAGCGCGATCAGCTTCGCGGCGAGTGCCGCGTCGAGCTCCGGATTGAGCACCGCTACCGCATGGCCGGCCTGCAGCGCTGCCAGGTAGGCGACGAGAGATTCGACATCGTTCGACGCGAAGAGAAAGATGAGCGCCTTGCGCGGCAATTCCAACCGCTCCGCGAATGCCGTCACGCAGCGCATAAGTTCCGCGCGCGTCAACCAGCGGCCGTTGTTGCCGTCGAAAACCGCGGGACTGGCGGGGTCGAAACCCGCGTCGTTCAGGAATCCGAGGTCAGGCATCCCGCCATGCTCCGAGACGCTGTAAGATCTCGATGGCGGCTGAGTAACTCTTCAGCTCGATCACATCGGCGGGGCTGAGCCGGACACCGAATTCATCCTCAATGGCGACTACTAATTGCAGATGCGCCACCGAGTCCCACTGCCGCAGGCTATTATCGGCATTAGTTACGTCACACTTAGGCGGTAATGCAAGCCCTTGCCTAAAAGCTCCCTCAAGCCTCTGAGCGCTACTCACCGGGTTACTCTCCTGATCGTACGAAAGGCACCGCTTCCTTGCGGTCGCGGCTCATTAACTGCTTTCTGAGCGCTACTCACCGGGTTACTCTCCTGATCGTACGAAAG
>Ga0181538_10005001_pt1 | contig 12089 bp, 10 predicted proteins | sample PEATcosm2014_Bin_40_FD_119773 | JGI IMG/M metagenome (GOLD analysis project Ga0181538, IMG submission 119773) | Peatland microbial communities from MTU Mesocosm Facility, Houghton, MI, USA - PEATcosm2014_Bin23_30_metaG | ecosystem: Environmental > Terrestrial > Soil > Wetlands > Peat | place...
CCGGTTTGCTGAGGAACAGTTTGCGGATGGTTCCGGAAACCACCGCACGCACGGGTGTCCCTCTCGGCTCCATAATGTCGATCGCCTCATGCTTATGTCCGTCGTGAACTTCTTCGAATGTATCCCGCAAATCCGCGAAGGCGAGCCCGCGGATGGGCGGAGTCATCTCGAGGATGGAAGAGGTCGCGCCAACGGCGAGCAGCATTGACAATAGCGCAGCAATGCAAACCCAGGGTTTCAACGCTACTCCTCCAGGTCGACCGGTGTGCCCCGGCGAACCATGCGCGACAGCTCATCCACATCCCAGTTCGTCAGCCGGATACACCCGTCCGACACGCCGTGCCCGATGTTTCCCGGATCCGGCGTCCCATGGATTCCATAGTCCACCTTCGAGAGGCCGATCCAAGCGACGCCGACGGGATTGTTCGGGCCCGGCGCGAGTTCGGCTATCGCGAGCTTCTGGTCCACATTCCAAAGGAGCTTCGGGTCCCACTTGAACCACGGGTAGTGCACAATGCCGACGATAGTCCAATGACCGATCGGCAGGGGATCGTGCGAGTCCCCAATAGTGGCCGGATACTGCGCCAGTTCCTTGCCGCTCGCGCCGTAGACGATGACGGTGCGTTTTGACTTCGACACTACCAGGCGCAGCGCCAGGCGCAGAGCGGTGCGCCGCACATTCGGTACGATGATTCGCTCTCCCACTGTGTCCAGTTTCTTGCCTGCATTCAACTCGGCCAGCAGCTTCGGCGAGATATGGAACTTCTCGCCCAGTCCCTCCTCCGGCGTTTCGAAGCCAAGCCACTTCAACTTCGCCTTATCCTGGACCTCAGCCGGCAGCGGCAGGAACGGGCCCTTCTCGTCCGCTTGGGTGATCGTGTAGGTCAACAGGAGAGGCCCGGTGTCGCTCTCGAGCAGGCGCCACATCTCGGCATCGATTAGGCCGGTCGGCTGCAGACCGTGGTTTTCCCGATATCCCTTGACCGCAACCCCGAAATCGTCGCCGTAGACGCCGTCAATCTGGCCCGGCGAGAACCTGGCACGGTCCAGAAGAATCTGCGCTCGCGTCACCCTTGGCCCCGCCGCTCCCGGACCCACCGCGCCGGTCTTGGTCGAGTCCTCTATTTCGCTCGCAGCAGTACTCCGGGCGACTGGCGTAGCAGCCTGCCGTTGCGCCGCGCCGGCCAGAGCCAGAACTGAGCCAGTCACCGCTAGTAGTTGAGTTAGACGCACACCGAACAGTGGGCACTTCGCGGGCCGTTCCCAGACCATTGCCGCTCGGGCCAATGTTTTTTCCTATTCGGCCGAACGAACACTGGCAGGCAACTTGCTCTAACAATTGCGAGGTGAATTTAATGCGCGGATTTGCATTTCTAGTGGTAGCTGCTGTTGCTGGAATCGGCTTCACGGTTACTGCTCCCAAAGCAGAGGCTCAGGTCGGCGTCTCCGTCGGAGTTGCCCCCGAATGTCCTTATGGCTACTATGACGTCGCTCCGTATAACTGTGCTCCCACTGGCTACTACGGTCCGGAATGGTTTAACGGGGACGGCTTCATTGGCGCTGGCCCGTGGTTTCATGGCCCCAGCGACTTCCAGGGCAACGTAAATAATCGTCTCCATCCGGAGCACGGTTATAAGGGCCCACTGCCAAAGGCTGGCGAGAAAGCGGAACCGGCAAAGCGCGTCGATAGTGCGCATTTCAGTGGAAACGAAGCGCGGGACGGACGTGGTCACGTAACCGGAGGCAAGAAATAGCCGAGTCGGGGAAGTAAAAGCAGAGCGGTAGCGCCATCATTGACAGCTACCGCTTCGCCATTATCTACATCGTGTGTGCCATCTCTTGGGCGTCAGCCCGATAGCTCCGTGCATGCAGAAACTGCTGGAACATGCAGCTTTTGCCGCTTACGCCTTGGGCCGGAGTAGTTCCTGAATCTGCACGACAGCCTGCGCCATGCTAGTGAGCAATCGATCTGGTTGGGTGCGTTCGAAGCGCGCCTTGGCTTTCTCCGTATCGCCAGTGAACCCCCAGACTCCGACGACAAGCTTGACTTTTGGAAAGCGTTCCCGAATCAGTTTGCACATCGTCCGCGCGGGTGGAAAGGCAAAAGGCGGCAACGCGGAGATGCAGATGACGTCGTCTTGTCTTATCTCAAGCAACGTCAGCATCTCCAGGAGGGAAGAGTGGGCTATCGGAAGAGACAGCGCCGCGTGGCCCGCCTGCTCCAGGATCTGCGCCAGCATAGCGGCCGTCACCTCATCGGCCCGATCGTTTGCGGGAAGGCAGATTATCCTGACGCTGAGACGCTCCGCCGCGCCCGATGCCGCCGCGGCATCTTCGGTTGGGGATGCATCGTGCGCCGGTTGGTACTCTGAAAGCTCGGTGATCATATCGTTGATGCTGAGAAAGAGGAACTCCTCCCTGGTTGTGTCAATTGCCCCTTTGTGCCGATCCTGCTCGACCAGACTCAAAGCGGGTATGAGCACCGAATCGTATAACTCTACCAGAGGTTTTTCTTTCAAGAACTGGTCCACGATAGCATGGGCCTCCGACTGGTCCATCGCCAGTAAGCGCTGGTAGATCTGAGCTTCGGCCCCCAGAATCACTTCATCCCCCAGCAGGACATGAAGAAAAGAGAGTTGCGGCACATAGCGGCCCAGCACAACCACGCAAACCGTGAGAGGCGTAGACAGGATCAGACCGGCGGGCCCCCACAGAAGAGTCCAAAAGACAGCCGCCACCAGCAGCGCCAACGAGGAGATTCCCGTGTTTGCTCCGTAAAGCCACGGCTCGACGAAGTTGCCAATGATCAGCTCAAGGCCGGCAAACAGCAGGAACACCAGCAGCGGCGGCAGCCAGGTATTAAAAGCCGCTAACGAGAGTGCGATCGGCAGCGCGGCGGCAACCAGCGTGCCGATATACGGCACGAGGCGCAGTAGGCCGGCGACGCCTCCCCATAGCGCGGGATAGGGCACGCCAATAAAGTACAGACCGAATCCGAACAGAACTCCAAAGCCGGCATTGACCAGGAACTGCATCAACAGGTATCGGCTGACACGTTGTGCCGCGTCGTCGAGCACTTGCGTCATGATGTTGATCTGACCGAGTCCAACCAGCCGGAAGAGACGATGTCTCAAGTCGAATCTCTTGATCAGCATGAAGATTGTGAAGAGGAGGACAAGCCCTGTCAGTGCCAGAGGCCGAAGAACGGGCTGAACCAGATCGCGAGCGTACTCCAATTCATTTGCCGGCGGCTGCACGATCTGTACGGGCAAGGGAGTCCCGGAAGGAACCGGCGCAGTGCGCTGCTTCCGATTCTGCACGGGAGGAGCTAGCTCGGGAGAGGGTGCCCCCAGGTTGGAAAAGTCATGCGCAATTTCCTTAAAACTGTTGGCCGCGAGGCCTAACGGTCCCTTCGTGGGAATGCGAAGCGTTTCCATCTTGGCTTGAATGTTCTGACGGTACCTGGGAAGCTCCTGGGCGACGTCAACGAACTGAATTGCGATGATCCCGCCAACGCAGCCGGCCGCCGCCATGGTTACCAGGACGGTCACAGCGACGGACGGTAAGCGGCCGATCCGCGATCTTTCGAGGAGCGCCACCACAGGGGTCAAAACGAATGTCAGGGTGAGAGCAAATGCCAGGGGGATCAGAATTCCGCGGGCAAAGTACAGCACCGCAATCGTACCAAAGAGCGTGACCATCGCCCAGTTATTGGGGCTTGGGAAGTGCCGGTTTGATCCGCTGATGGTCGCCGGTACTGGAGCACTACGCACATCAATCGGGTTTGTCGCGGGACCCCTTTCGGGGCGCCTGTGGAAAAACGGCTGGTTCCAGAAGAAAGCCATGCTAGTTGGAATAGCCTACCTTCAGCTAGCCTTAGGGCCTTCTCTCTCGAAACACTCGCTTCAATTCACACGCACAGTACTTCATCGTCGTTCCATCTTGCCTCTGCACGGCATATGCGAATTCCTGAAGCAAGTTAGCGAATTCGTGCTCTAGCTTTTCTTCGGAATTCAAGTTGTGGGTCCAACTGGCAGCCGGGAAAATAGCTTTCGCTGACGTCATACGCGCCGTCCCCTCATCTGCGCACGGCAAGCCTGTCGCATTGCGAATCAGCGTCCGGTCCCCTAACTATTCTGAGTTCGGTCGTCGACTGTGCCGCTGTTTCGGCAACACCGGGGCGATCAAATTGTTCCAGGGAGAGGATGGCCTGTTGGATGTCGCCCAGCTCCAAACGAAGCTCCGAGATGATTCTCGCCACATCCATGAATTTGCCCTTGGCCTACCCTTTTTACGCGATCCACTTGCCCAAGCCATGGGCGTGCCTCCGATCCCCGCTCTGAGGAGTAGGGCCGTCACGCCCATGCTGGATCAGGCACACCACGGTTCTCTGACGTGCCATCGTGCACGAACTGACCCTTTGGCTCTAGTCCATTCCGCTCGTCGGTGTCCGTGTGGTGAACCAACGGTAGCAAGTTAACGTCTTGCAGTCTGTTCAAAAGTGCTCACCCCAGGAACTCTGTGCTATTTGGCTTGAGCGCCGGCAGGATCACCCCGCGGCACTCGCCGAAACCGATCCGCCGGAATCCGGGCTGCTCGCACCACCCACGCAGGATCACTTCGTCGCCGTCCTCCAGGAACCGCCGAGTCTCACCTGCCGGCAGTTCGAGCGGTTCCCTGCCCCGCGATGTGATTTCCAGCAGACAGCCGCGGTTGCGCTGGTCGGGCCCCGACACCGTTCCGCTGCCGATCAAGTCGCCCGTGCGGATGGGGCAGCCGTTGGAGGTGTGGTGCGCAATCATTTGCCCGAGCGTCCAGTACATTGTGGAGAAATCGCTTTGGCTCACCAGCACGGGCTCCTGCATCTTTGCCGAACGGAGCCAAACCTCCAGCGTGATGCGATACGCCCCGCCGGGGGCGTGCAGGTGCGGCAGCGGTTGAGGGTCTTCAGCCGCCCGCTGCGGCACGGCGCACCGGAACGGCGCCAGCGCTTCGCGGGTTACTACCCAAGGTGAGATCGAGGTTGCGAAGTTCTTGGCGAGGAATGGCCCGAGCGGCTGGTACTCCCAGGTTTGGATGTCCCGCGCAGACCAATCGTTGAGCAGGCAAACTCCAAACAGATGCTCTTCCGCTTCCGCGATCGGGACCGGCTCACCCATCGCGCTGCCGGGACCGAGAAACGCGCCGGCCTCCAACTCGTAATCGAGCGCCCCGCTCGGTCGATAGACCGGGGGCCCCGCGGCAGCTTCCACGATCTGTCCACACGGGCGGCGCACCGCGGTCCCACTCACCACGACCGACGAGCTGCGCCCGTGATAGGCAATCGGCATCCACTTATAGTTCGGAAATAGCGGGTTATCCGGCCGAAATAGCCGCCCCACATTGGTCGCGTGGTCTATGGATGCGTAGAAATCGGTGTAGTCTCCGATCGGGCACGGCAGCAACAACTCAACGCCGGACATCGGCGTCAGAAACCTCGCGAAGCCTGGCGTGTGCGTGGCGAGCGAATCGCCGATCCGTTGCCGCAACCGCACGCGGGCCGCGCGCGGCATCGCCATCACCGCTTGCATGGAAGCGATGCCGAAAGCTTCGGTGATATCGAGAACCTGGTCTCCAATGGCGACGCCCAGACAAACCCGTTCGTCCCCGGTGCGCCGGAAGCTCGCATACGCCAGGTTCTGGATCGGAAACTCAGTCTCAGGCGCATTGGCCGATTCCACCCAGCTCTTCAATTCCGGTTGATGAGTGCGATCGATCATTTCAGCAGACCCAGTGCCCGCAGATCGTCGATCGGTTCCTCGAACGAGCACGAACCGAAGCTGTGGGCGAATTCGCGGCGAGCCTGCGCCACTTCCGCGGCGGAAGCCCGCCAATCCCGCCACCGCAGTCCGTCGTTTTGAAAATCGAAAGCCGTCGGATCGGTCTCGTTCAGCAGACTTGTCAACATTGTCCGGTCCATGCCCAGCCACGCAAAGGTCGCCCCGACGAAGACGTTCAGGAAGCCGTGCATGGACGTTCGCATCGGATGGTGAAGTCCGGCGGTGGCTTTGAACGGCAAACGGCGCGCCGCCACCGCACACAGGAACTCCGCCAAACTCTCCGCTGACGGAGTCGCGGTGCGAATCTTGGCATACCCGTCTTCGACCCGGTCCAGCGGCACTTCACAGTATGTCGGCAACGAGAGCCGCTTGCCGGCTTTCGTCTCCAGCGTTTCCACCTGCGGCGGCAGAGGCCCGGGTTCTCCCCCCACCAACAGCGTTACGCGCCACTCCTCGCCCAACGCCACTTCACCAAGGTTTTCAATGGGCAGCACCAACCGGTTCAGCATCCACGCTTCCGGCGCTAGGAGGTAGCGCCGATAGTTCGCTACCACCTCCGCCAACGGCAGTGACGCCGGCGGATACAGGCCGGCGTAGTCCACCACATTGGCGAGTAGTGCCCGCAGGGATTCCGCCATCACGATGCCAACGCCCCCGGATTCGCCACCGTGGAAAGATCGCCCAACCGCTCGCCCAGATACTGTTGGCGCAAGAGGCGCCGCACGATCTTCCCGCTCTGCGTCTTGGGCAGCTCCCCGGTAACCACCACTTCACGCGGCCGGAACATCGGCCCCAATTCCTCGACCACGGTCGAGCAAACCAGAGCCGCGTCCACCTTCGCACCCGTCTGCGGCACTACGTACCCGACGATCGCTTCGCCCTTCAACCCGTCCGGCACTCCGATCACCGCAGCTTCGGCAACCCCAGGATGCCGCATCATGGCCTCCTCCACTTCGGCCGGTCCTACCTTCCTGCCTGCGATATTCATCGATTCATCGGCGCGGCCGTGCAGGAACCAGTGGCCGTCTTCATCCACGCTGGCCCAATCGCCCTGATACCACATGCCGGGGAAGCGCGACCAGTACGTGTCGAGATAGCGCTGGGGGTCGTTCCAGATGCCGCGAGTCATCGAAGGAGCGGGCGCAGTGCACACCAGGTAACCCATTCGCCCGCGCACGGGAAGTCCATTTTCGTCCACCACCTCGGTCGCCATTCCGGGTGCGGGCGCTCCCAGCGTGCAAGGCTTGAGTTCCTGGATCGGCAACGGAAAAAGGAAGCTGCCGACAATTTCCGTGCCTCCCGAAATGTTGATGATCGGGCACCGTCCGCCGCCCACTCGCTCGAAATAGCAGCGCCACGACCGCTCGTCCCATGGTTCGCCGGTCGAGCCCAGGATGCGCAGAGACGGCATCGGCGGCAGTTCCTCCCCGGCCTTGATGAGCATCCGGATCGCCGTCGGCGAGACGCCAAAAGTGGTGATCCGGTGGCGTCCGATCATCTCCCACAGACGCATCGGCGTAGGATAATCGGGCGCGCCGTCGTAGAGAAAAATCGTGCCGCCGAACAGGTGGTTCCCCAGGATGCTCCATGCCCCCATCATCCAGCCGATATCGGAAAGCCAGAAGAATCGGTCGTCGGGCTGGTGATCGAACGCCAGCCAGATCTCTTTGCCCATTTGCGCCAGACAGCCCGCGTGAGTGTGGACCACGCCTTTCGGTTTTCCGGTGGTGCCCGAGGTGTAGAGCATGAGCGCGCGGTGCTCCGCATCGAGCGAGGCCGTCGAGAAAGACGCCGGCTGTTCCGTCAGGAACTGGCGCCAGGCGGGGCTGCCTACGATGATTCTGTCGACCGCGCCTGGCATCTTCTCGGCGAGCGGCAGCCGTCTCCCGCGCCGCGTCAGATGGTCGCTTGTGAACAGCAATCGCGCGCCGCTATCTTCGATGCGCGCGGCGATAGCCCCGGCGCCGAATCCGGCAAAGATCGGCACCACCGCGATGCCGGCTTTCCAGCAGCCGTAGAGAATCGACAGCGTCTCGGGGACCATCGGCATGCATACGGCCACACGGTCGCCCGGCGCCAAGCCGCGCGCCACCAGTCCGTTTGCCACCCGGTTGGCTTCGTCGCGCAATTCGCCAAACGCGATACTCCGTGTCTCGCCGCTTTCGCTTTCCCAGATGCACGCTACGCGGCCGGAATCCGCCCAGCGGTCCAGGCAATTGTGCGCGATATTGAGGCGGCCACCGACGAACCATTGCGCCCATTCCGGCCCGCGGCTCGTGTCCATCACCTGGCGGTAAGGCTCGAACCACTCGACGCGCATTTCGCGCATCAGCTCGTCCCAGAATCGTTCCGATTGGTCTCGCGAAAAGCGCAGGAACGCCTCGCGGTCGTCGAATCCCAGGCGCTGCATGAATCGCCACACATTGGTCTTCTCGATCCATTCCCGCGATGGTTTCCAGACAGCGTCCAATTACCTCTCCTCCTACCCGGTAGCGCCGCTTCAAAGTTTCAAGTCACCGCCGGCAAGATCGGCGGCGCTACCGCTTCATCGAGCCAACTGGACCAATACTCTTTCCACTCCACCTGTTCGCCCGCCGGGAGCACGTGGATCGGGTTCAACCCATCCAGCATGACCGCATATTCGTCGGTGCGGGATCTCTTCTTCTGGTTGAGCAGCGCCTTGGGATGCGGTCCGTGGTGAATGCCGCGGGGGTGCAGGGTCGCCATCCCAGCCCGAATGCCGTCGCGGCTGAAGAAGTCGCCGTCATGGTAGAAGATGAACTCGTCGTAGTCGGTGTTGCGGTGGAAGAACGGAACGCGCATGGCATCCTCGTCCTGCTCGAGTGGCCGCGGCAGAAAGCTGCACACCACCGCGCCCTCGGTGACAAAGGTGCTGTGCGCGCTCGGCGGAAGATGGGCGCGAAGGCTCATCACGGGCCGGATATCGCGCATGTTGATCTTCCACGCCGTGAGATCACCCTTCCATCCAACCACGTCGAGCGGATTGAAGGGGTACACCACTTTCGAAATCTCGTCCTCCGCCTTGATGCGGATCTCCCACTCGCCCGCCGAAGCGGCGCCGTCGTCGAGATGAGGCTCCGGCTCCGGCGTCGTGACCACTGCCGGATCGTACAGCGCGTGCTGCCCGAGGAGCCCTTTCTCCGGAGGGTCGAACTCCGTGCGTGACTGGATGATCAGAAAGAAGTTGTCCGTGGTCTCCGGCGCCACCCGGTATGTCACCGCCCGCGGCATCACCACGTAGTCGCCTTTTTCGAAACGCAGCGGACCGAAGTCGGTTTCGATAATACCGGCGCCGCGATGCACGAAGATCAGCTCGTCGCCATCCGCGTTGCGGTAGTAGAACGGCATCGCCTGCGACCGCCGCGACACGTACACCTGCACGTCCCGATTGCCCAGCACCGCTAGCGGTGTTCCTTCGCGGTCGCGCAGATCCGAAGGTTCCACCCGGTTCAGATCGAAGCAGTGCGGCCGCAGCTTGCCTTCGAACCGAATCCAGCCTGTCGGCGGATGCGCGTGATAGAGATGCGCGCTCTTTCCGTAGAATCCCTTGCGCCCGTGCTCTTCCTCGTAAGTGCCTTCCGGCAGGCCCACGTGCGCCTGGCTTGCGAACTTGCCTTTCTTGAGTGGATACATAATCCCCCTTACAGATTCCCGCGCAGCGCCTGTTCGCGCTCGATGGCTTCGAACAGCGCCTTGAAGTTTCCCTTCCCGAAACTGCGGCTCCCCTTGCGCTGAATGGCTTCAAAAAACAGTGTGGGCCGGTCCTCCACCGGACGAGTGAAGATCTGCAACATGTAGCCTTCGTCGTCCCGATCGACAAGAATGCCCAATTCCTGGAGCGCTGCGGCGGGCTCATCGATGGGTCCCGTCCGCGCCGGCAGGTCCCGATAATACGTCGAGGGCACGCGCAGGAATTCCACGCCCTGCCGCTGGAGTTTCGATACGGTGTCGATGATGTCGCCGGTCGCCAACGCGATGTGCTGCACGCCGGGTCCCCGGTAGAACTCCAGGTATTCTTCGATTTGCGATTTGCGTTTGCCCTCGGCCGGTTCGTTGATGGGGAACTTCACCCGCTGGTTGCCGTTCGACATCACCTTCGACATCAGCGCCGAGTATTCTGTGCTGATGTCCTTGTCGTCGAAATGTTTGAATAACTGGAATCCCATCACGTCGCGATAGAAATCCACCCAGCGGTTCATCTCGCCCCAACCGACGTTGCCCACGATGTGGTCGATATGCGTAAACCCGGCCGGCCGTGACACCGGATCATCGCCTTCCACCTTTCGAAAGCCCGGCAGAAATGCGCCGCTGTAGTTGGCCCTTTCGACAAAGGTGTGAATGGTGTCGCCGTAGGTTGCGATCGCCGCCAGACGGACCTCGCCGTCCCCATCCCGCTGGGTCTCCGGCTCGCGCACGCTGCGCGCGCCGCGCCCGGTGGTCTCGCGCCAGGCAGCCTCTGCGTCATCCACCCACAGCGCGATATCGTGCACACCATCTCCGTGCAACCGGATGGAATCGGAGATCGGATGGTCCGGGCCCAGCGGCGTCGTCAATACCAGGCAGATCCGCTTCTGCACCAGCACGTAGGATGCCCGGTCGCGTGTGCCGGTCTCAGGGCCGCGGTAAGCAGCCAGTCGGAACCCGAACGCCGAACGGTAATAGTGCGCCGACTGGCGCGCGTTGCCGACATAGAATTCCACGTGATCGATGCCGTTGAGCGGAAGGAAGTCCTCCCCGGCCTCCCGGCTAGCGGACGGCGTTTGTTCGAGCGATGGCGGCATAACTTCTCCTGAAAGCTTCGATGCAAAGTGAGTTGTCCTGGTCGGTGCCAGTGGAAATGCGCAGGCAGTTGGGCAGGCCGAAAGCCTTCAGCGGCCGGACCACCACGCCCTGCGCCAACAACTCCTCAAAAATGCGGCATGCCTCGGTCTCGCCCGGCAGCACAATCATCACGAAGTTGGCCTGCGAAGGCACCACGCGAATGCCGATTTCCTCGAGATCGGAAGTAAGTTGCCTGAGCCCCCGCGAATTCAGTTCGAGCGAGGAAGCGAGAAACTCATCATCCGACAGGGCGGCCATCCCGGCGGCCTGCGCCGGCGTCGAAGGCTCGAACGGCAACTTCACCTTGAGCAGGTTGCGGATCAGTTCCTCATGCGCGAACCCGTACCCGATGCGCACGCCAGCCAGCCCGTAGACCTTCGAAAACGTGCGCAGCGTAATCACGTTGTCGTAACGGTAATGCATGGAATCGGGGTACTGCGGGTTCGACTTCGCGTATTCGAAGTAGGCTTCGTCGAGAATGATCAGCACGCGCGACGGCACGTGACGGTAGAAATCGTCGAACTCTCGCCTGGTGAAAATCGTGCCTGTGGGGTTGTTCGGATTAGCGAGATAAACCAACTTGGTGTGCGAATTGATCTCCGCGGCAAGCGCCGCCAGGTCGTAGTGCCAGTCGCGGTAGGGCACGGTCCGGTATTTCACGCCGCGGGAACGCGCCAGCACCTGGAAGCCGATGAAGGCCGCCTCGCTGGTGAGCACCTCATCGTCATCGCACAGAAATGCGCGCACGATGTTAGACATGATGCCTTCCGACCCGCTGCCGGCGATCACGTTTTCGGGCTTGAGCTCGAACCTGCGCGCCAGAGCCTCCCGCAAATCGAGCCCGCCGTTCGGATATAAGTTCAGCCCCTCGAGCGAGCGCCGGACGGCCTCCACCGCCCGCGGCGAGGCACCCAGCGGATTCTCGTTGGAAGCCAGTTTCGCGACCCGGCTCAGCCCGTATTGCCTGCGAACCGATTCGGCCGTCCGCCCGGCTTCATAGGGCCGGAGAGCCTCGATATAGGAAGGAACCAGTGGCACCCTAGACGCATCCCTGTTCGCAGTCTACCATAGCACCTCCTGAAGGTGGTTGTATTTTGTAGCGACCTCTGGTATAAACAGGACAAGGATGGATTGAGGGGAGGGGATGATGTCTGAAGCCTCTGTAACCCAAGAGGACCTGGAGCGCGGACTGACCACCGGCCACGCCCCGTTCATTGAGGAAGCCCGCTCGCGCGGCAAGCTTTACATCCACCAGCCGTACGAACTGTACTCCGCGGCGAACCACGAATCGTGGCGTGGGCTTTGGGAGCGCATCCAGCCGCGCTGGGAACGCTACGCCAACCGTCACTTCCTGCACGGAGTCGAGACGCTGCACCTGCCTGCCGACCGCATTCCGCGGCTCGAAGATATTAATCGCGCACTCGTGCC
>Ga0181538_10005004_pt1 | contig 12086 bp, 12 predicted proteins | sample PEATcosm2014_Bin_40_FD_119773 | JGI IMG/M metagenome (GOLD analysis project Ga0181538, IMG submission 119773) | Peatland microbial communities from MTU Mesocosm Facility, Houghton, MI, USA - PEATcosm2014_Bin23_30_metaG | ecosystem: Environmental > Terrestrial > Soil > Wetlands > Peat | place...
GATCCCGAACAGGACAAGCCCGGCCAGTATGTGGATCGCCAGGTTTGCGGCATGGTAGCTCCACACCGCGGTCCCGCTGGCGGCATAGTTGAGCGCCAGCGACAGGTTCAGCATGGGCCGGCCGCTTGCCGTTGAGTCATTCGGCGGCCCCAGCACCGTCTCCCAGTGCCGGATCGTGGGGTTCCCGGCGATTGTGGGGGTGTCGTCGTAGAGCAGGGGGACGGAGAAGGTCCCGCTGTAGGCGACGATCGCCGCTGCCGCGAGAACGGCCCCGCCCAGCAACCAGGACCAATCCACGCGCCCGGCGCGGCCGCTCCCGTCGGGCGGGGTGCCTGTCTGCGGATTTCGCGTTAGCATGGCGGGGGACGGGGCATCCCGTGGGTGATTCTTAGGGGCATGTCTGCTTTGTTTGGCGCTGGATGCCCAGAATCTTTTCGTCGCCGCGTCATGCCTTCATGATCCCCGCTCGGGCCGCTTCCGCCAAGAACTCTTGATCGTGATGGCCGGCGAAACTGCCCGTGGCTCAGTCGGACGGCCGCTTCCGGAGCCCGAAATGGCCCAGCCGACGGAGAGGGTCGCGGCGGACGGGGCCGGCGTTCCGGCACGTGTTTGCCCTTGGCATAGGCAGTATTTATAAATGGATACACATCCCGCCGCTCTAGGGAGCCCCTGCCGAGGCCATCCCGAAACACCTGGATTCCGTCGACGGCTGGCACCCTTCGCTTGGAGCGGTCGAGGCCGGCGAACCCGCCGTTGACGGGGCGCCAACCGGCTCTAGCCTTCGTGCCCGATGCCGGCAGGAACGCGGAACAGCCAAATGGACGGGCTGCGAGGGTATGCCGCGGCCGCGGTGGTGGTGTTTCATTCGATCATGGATTGCGATCCGACCCTGGACCAGCGCATCGTGCGCCCCACCATCCAGGAGACCCATGGTCTTTACGACGTGGCAACCAAGCTTGTGCTCATGGTCGTGAGCGGTGAGGCGGCGGTTGTGATCTTCTTTGTGCTGAGCGGAGCGGTGCTGTTCGAGAGCCTCAAGCAGCGCCATGCGGGTGCCGTTGCAACGGCGGTCGGCTTTTCCGTCAGGCGTATTCTCCGGCTCTACCCCACCTTTCTTGTGAGCCTGGCCGGCTGTCTGGCAGCGTTCGCGGTCGCCGGCGCGTTTTCCTCCCAGGCCGGCCACTTCTGGCCGAATGCCGCCCTCTATGACTTTTCGGTCCATGGCGCGTCTTGGACGTTGCAGGTGGAGTTCTTGGCGGTTCCCTTCGTCTTGGTTGGGTACTGGTGCTATCGGCGCTTTGGAGTCTTGGGGATAGCGTCGGCATACGCGATCTTCGCCGCAGTCCTTTGCGCGCCATGGTTGCGGACGCATTTCGTCATCTACCAGCGGTTCCTGTCCTGTTTTGCCCTCGGCCTCCTGATTCCCACGCGCATCGGAGCCGAGGTGGCCAAGCGGCTGCCAGCGGGGTCTTGGCTGGCCGTCCTGGCCGGGATGCTCGCCTCCCGCAGCATGATGGGGCTCCACTGGTGGTCGATGGATGCGGAGCAGGTTCTGGCGGCGCTTCTTGTCACGCTCCTCTTTTACAAGCGGGCGGGCGGCCTCGGGCGATTCTTCGACCGGGATGTGTCGCAAGCCCTTGGCCGCATGAGTTACAGCCTGTATTTGTTCAACGTCATCTATCTAATCCTGGTCGATCATTGGACCCAGGGGCTCAACGTGGTCAGGAGCCATCCGCTCGAGTGGGGCATCCTGCTCGCCATACCGATTCTCGCGGCGACAATCGTGACCGCCCACTTTGCCGAGATCGGCCTCGAGCGCCCGTCGATCGCATGGGGCCGAAGGCTGACCCAGTTTTCAGTACGACCGGAGCGCCGCGCCGAACCCGTTCCCGCTCTTCCGTAATCCGGGCCAAGGCGGTTTGCTCGGGCTCGGACAACGGCCAGGCGACGAATCTGGATCGGGGCTTCTCGGTCCACAAAGGCGGGCGAAATCGCTTGTCGCGCCATTTGATGACGGCGTGATTCCCGCCCCTTGTCTCCAGGCGGCAAAGAGGCGGGATGGCGGCGCGCCGAGTAGCGGTCAGGGTTGTGAAAGCAGCTTCGCCTTGGCCCTTTGGAACTCTTCGTCGCTCAGCACGTCTTGGTCCTTAAGCGCCTTGAGCATTTCCAGCTCAGCCACCAAATCGACACGGGGCCCCGTGCTGCCCGTCCTGACGACGGTCGGCGGCGGCAGCGGGCTTCCCAGGTTGTATGCCGGCTGTGGAAAACCGGGTTGGCCAGGAAGCGCCGTGGTGACTGGCCGGTTATACAGATCAAAGAGCTCCGCAAAGCGGCCGAACGACTCGACCTTGCCGTCGATCAGGCGGATGGCGTACGGTCGGTCGCGAAAGAAGGAGTCCACGTGAGTCGGCAGCTCGAGGTAATAGACCATGTACTCTGCGTTCGCCTGCGCGCTTGTGCTGTCGGGAGTGCCTAGGATTGATTGCACCTCCGCCTTGGCCATGCCGATTCGAATGCTGCTGAGCCTCGCGGAGGAAGCATCCCGAAAGGTGCTGCTAGGCGCCTTGAAGGAATACCCCCCCGGAACATAGTTGGGGTCGGCTGAGGATTGGCATCCGCCAAAGAGCATTCCTATGAGCGACGCGAAGATCGCGATGCCCCTGGGTTTCATTCTGCCGAACGAGAAGTCTTAATGCTCAACACGTTGCGAAAACCATCCATCAGCGGGATGGCGGCGCGCCGAGTGGCGGTCAGGGTTGGGAAAGCAGCTTCGCCTTGGCCTTCTGAAATTCCTCGTCGGTCAGTACGCCCTGGTCCTTGAGCGCCTTGAGCTGCTGCAGCTCGGCCGCCAAGTCGACTCTGACAGCCGGACTGTCGGTTCTTACGACTGTCGGGGGCGGCAGCAGCGGGTTTCCCATATTGTACGCCGGTTGCGGAAAATCGGGTTGGCCGGGAAGCGCAGTAGTAACCGGTCGGTTGTAAAGGTCGAAGAGCTGAGCAAAGCGGCCGAACGACTCGACCCTGCCATTGACCAGGCGGATCATGTACGGCTGATCGCGGCCGTACCCGGATTCAGCCTCGAGGTAATAGGTCATGTACTCCACGTTTGCCTGCGCGCTCGTGCTGTCGGGCGTTCCGAGGATCGATTGCACCTCCGCTTTTGTCATGCCGATCCGAATATTATTGAGCTTCGCGGAGGATTCACATCCGGCGAGGAGTACGCCGGCGAGCAAGGCCAAGACTAGGACGATGTTTGATTTCATTTTTCCATGCCATTCGGGTTGCCGATCGGGTTTCAATTGACGCTTGGATCCTCGGGGCGTGCTCTCATGAATGAGAAGCGGGCGTTTCAAGGGTGCTTGCAAAATGGCAAGACGTGCTTCCCCCGGAAAGGTTGTGCGTAGGGGCAATGGCCGCCGCAAGGTGGCAGCAGGTTCCTTGGCGCTGACGCTTCTACCTCGAAAGCCATCGAAACTCCCCATGAACGGCCGCACTGTATTCTCCGTCGGGATATTGCTCCGATGAAAAAAGAGGCCGCGTGAAATCCGATCTTCGCTACGCCCAATGCACTGATGCCGTGAGGTGTTCATCCTTGGGGTGAGCACGCTGGCCTGCCCAGCGCTCTACTCTGACGAGCGCCCGAACCCGTCATTGACGCCAATTCGGGCACGGGCCCCAGGCGGTTCTCCCTGCGACGGTGCGCAATCGACGGATAATCCTTACTTGTGCCGTCAGGAAGGAGCGACTATACGCAGGACGCAGTCATGCAGTGGCTGCAATAACCCCACGCCAACATGAGTGATGCAGTGGCACCGACACCCCAGAAAAAGAGCCCCGTAGCGGCAATCGTTATCGGACTTCTCGCGATAGCCATTGTGGCTGTCGCCGCGACCCTCGGATCCAAGGTGCGCAACCTGAACAGCCAAGTCGCAAAAACCCAGGCTGACCTGACCCAGTCCCAAGCCCAGACGGCCCAGTTGAAGACGCAATTGGACGTGGCTGATGCCGGATCGGCCAAGCTCCAGGCTGAACTGGATAAAGCCAAGGCCGAATGCGCCACGCTGATGAAACAATGTGATGAGTCGATGGCCGGATCGGCCAAGCTCCAGGCGGAACTGACCAAAGCCAAGGCCGAATGCGCCACGTTGATGAAACAATGTGACGAGTCGATGGCTGGATCGGCCAAGCTCCAGGCGGAACTGGACAAAGCCAAGGCCGAATGCGCCAAGCTGATGACGCAATGTGATGAGTCGATGGCCGGATCGGCCAAGCTCCAGGCCCAGTTAAAGGATGCCAACGCTCATGCTGCTGACCTGCAGGCGAAATTGGACCAGGCTCAGGCTGAGATCGCGAAACTGCAGGTAAAGACGAAGAAGTAGCGAGTCCGCTCCGTTTCCTGGCTTTGGGCGTTCCTTCCCGAGGTGTGCGACCTTGGTGGGGTGGTCATGCCCATGTTAGAGCTGTGCGGCACGCTGTGCGAAAAAGGTTCTGCAACGGACGCGGCAGGGGAATGCCGATGGCCTCTTGAGCTGCCAGTTAGGAGACCTGGGGGGACGAAACGGGCATCATGGCCTGTTTCCTCCTGAGTCATCCGGTGTCTGAATACACGGGATGCCGAAGCGGTTGCGCAAAAGGGCAATGATCCCGGGGCATCCCGGATTCTTGAATTCGGTTGCAACAGCTTCCGTGTAGAGCGGCCGGACCCGTTGGTTTCGGCTCACCCGCAGAAGGTATTGTGATGCAATGCGGCTGGCGAATTAAGCTCCGCTTGTGTTAATCATCGCCGGTTTGAGGGTCTTGAGCTCGCCAACAACCTCCGCAACCGAACCGGCCAAATGGATGCAAAAGCTGCCGCGCCGCTAGATGGGTTGCACAATGGGTTCGGGCTGCGGATCACCTCGCTGCTGGTTGTGCTGTGCGTTGCCATCGCGGCGGCGGGCATAGTCGACAAAGCGTGGGATATGTTTGGGCCAGCGCGTCGCCCGATGCTGCAGGGCTGGAACGACAGTTTCTATTACTACTGGCTGCCTTCAGTCGTCATCGACCACGATCTTGATTTCTCCAACCAACTCACGCACAGCGGCACGGTGGACGCGCTAGCGCGGGATGCTGGGCTGATGCTGCCCCGCACAGCGACCGGTTTGCTGCCGAATAAATATCCGCCAGGATGGGCGCTCGGGAGCTTACCGTTCTTTCTTGCTGCCCACGTGGTCGCTCCATCCGGGGCGACGGGGTTCGAGCCGGTGTATTTGCTGGCGGTCTGGTTCGGTCAATTGACCTACGCCGCGGCAGGACTTTGGTTCGCGGCCAGCATCATCCGGCGGCTCATTCCCGGTGCGCCTGCAACGGCCGCCGTGCTTGCGGTCTGGCTGGCGAGCCCGTTGGTCTATTATCAGACAGTGCGCATTTCGCTGAGCCACAGCCAAGTTTTCGCCCTGGCGATGGCGGTGTTTTGGCTCGCGATTCGAGTGGCGGACGGCGACGGCCGTCGGCGTACCTGGGTGGCACTCGGGTTCTGCAGCGCCCTGCTCGTAATCACCCGAAACATCTCGGTGGTGTATCTGGTTTTTCCAGCCGCGCTGCTGATCCGACATCTTCGATCTTGGTGGGCAGCGGCCTGGCTTTCGTTGGGCGCCGCCGGGCCAGTCGCCGTTCAGATGGCCGCATGGAAGATTCTATTTGGCTCTTGGTTGGCCTATTCTTACGGCACCGAGTGGTTTGATTTTGCCCACCCGCACGTGTTGGACGTGCTGTTTTCACCGCGGCACGGGTGGTTTTACTGGCATCCTCTGCTATTGGTCGGAATCGTCGGCTTCCTCGGCTGGACGCCGCGGCGGTCCGTGGGCTGGCCATGGGTGGCCTCGCTCGGTGCAATCATCTTCTTGAACGCCGCTTGGCCGTGCTGGTGGTTTGCATCGTCGTTCGGAAATCGGGGTTTTGAGGTGGGAACATTTCTTGGCATGCTCGGCCTTGCTGCGCTCTTCAGCGCCTTGCAAACCCGGCAATTCTGGCGCCGGACGCTCGCCTGCCTCGTATCGCTTGCTGTGCTTTGGAACGTGCTTCTTCTCTCGTTGTTTCTCTCGCGGCGGATCCCGCGCGAGGAGGCGGTAACCTACGCTGACGCGGGCCGCGCCCTGGCCAACTGGTTCGTGGGCTCCCGCTAGAAGTCCGTCGAGTGGAAGGCGGCCGAGGCAAGTCCGTTTAGGCCTGAGGCACCCCCGGTTTGGATTCAAGCGATGGGCGGGCTCTTGCCGTTTGTTGGGCCAGAAACGTTTCCAGCCTTGGTTGGGACTCTCGAAGGCGCCGGCCGGCCAAATTGCGGTCCTCGATCCGCAGGGAGCGGCGAAATTGCTCGAATCCCCGTTCGGTGAAAGCGTAATACCCGCCACTCATCTTCAATCGGCAAAACAGCTCAGTTGGTAGAACAGAGGACCGAAGAGACGAAACGGGCATATTGAATTGTTTCATCCTGAGTCATCGGACGTCATAATCCACTGGATGCAGGGGGCTTGCGGATGGAGGCCGATCATCCTGAGTCATCCCGGAAAGGCCTAGCCTTTTTGAATTGGGTGACAACTTCTTGGGGGCGGAGTTGACACGGCGGCAGGCATGTATCTACATGTAGATATGCCCACCACATCATCCCGCGCCAAACTCTTTCGGCATGGCGGATCCCAAGCTGCCAGATTGCCTCGCGAATTTCGTCTTCCCGGCACCGAAGCTGCGATTTCACGCACTCCGACCGGCGGCGTTCTTCTCGAACCTCTCGATGCCGATTTCGAAGCCAGGCGCCGGCGTTTCATTGCTCTGGCCGGCTCGTGTCCCGACCTCCTCGACGTTCCGCCGCACTCCGCGCCTGACGTTCCTCGCGACGAATGATCTTCCTGCCAGACACAAACGCGGTCTCTGCGTACATGCGCGGGGACAATCCGAAGCTCGTGGAGAAAATGAAAGACTCCTTTGGCGAGCTGTGCCTGTCCGTCATCGTGCTTGCTGAGCGAGAATTTGGCGTGACCAAGGGGTCCAACGCTAACGCTAGGTTAAAACTCGCTGAGCTGGCTCAGACCCTCCCGGTTGAGCCGTTCACCAGAGACGACAGCACTCACTACGCAGCCATCCGCCACGATCTCGAAGCTCGTGGGGCTGGAATTGGGCCAATGGACGCTCTGATCGCCGCACAGGCCTTGCGTCTTGGAGCCACAATCATCACTCGCTACGTGCGTGAATTTGGGCGCGTGTCTGGCTTGAGGATCGAAAATTGGCAGGATTGATATTGGTTTTATCTGACGGCGAAATTACTTGTCACTCCGTTTGTTGAAGGCGTAATGCGCGTCACTCGTCTTCAATCGGCAAGACAGCTCAGTTGGTAGAGCAGAGGACCGAAAAAACGAAACGGGCATTCTAGCCTGTGTCCTCCCGAATCATCTGGCGTCATAATTCGTCGGATACGGATGCGGTTGCACAAGAAGGCAATCATCCTGAGGCATCCTGAGAAGGCCTAAATTTCAAAGCCGTGTGACAACTCGGGTGACAACATTTTGAGGCCGGGCAGGAAGACCCAGGGCCACATCCGTGCTGCCAGAGGCACTTGAAGGGGCAACACGCTGAGGCCTGCGGAATGCGCTTGTGGATTCGACAAGCGACGTTGAAGCGACGGCTTTGTTACCAAACTTCAAATAACTCAGCGCTAACTGGATTCGAGGAGGCAGGGCCTGTCTGAATTATCTCTTCCAGCTGGATTTCAAAAGGTTACGTTCGCAATGAACACCGGCCAGGCAATGAGCCAGCGTATTCAGTGTCGTCAAATCTTACAACACAAGGGGATCAGGTTAAGTGCTGAAGAAATAATGAATGCGCAATAAATTGCCAATAAGGGGGATGGATTAAGCGAATGGAGTTCTGGCACCACCCATGCTTCCAAGAAAGCATCGCAGAGTCGAAACGAGATAACATGAAAAACCATTCCGTTAGGTATTTCGCGCCATTTATGGGTCTTGCTATGTTGACCGCCCTTGCAGCACACGCGGGCCCGTCTCAGGTCGCAGTTTCAAGTGGATATAACGATGAACCTCGGAATGGGGTTCCTTTCAGCAGCGGATCAGGGCAGCCTGTCCCGTGGTATGGCTCTCCTGATACGACATTCTACGGCAACGCAAGTGTCGCTCAAGCCTATGACCCTGACGAAGATGCGATACTCTTGGAGAATTTGGGTGCGACCTCCATAAGCCTAACCGCAGCGAGTATCGGCTCATACAACCTCTTTAGCTTGGATTCGATCTCGAGCCCCGTTGCGCTCAATCCTGATCAATTCGTGATCATTGCAGGCGTCGACGGCTCGGACGCGTTTTCAGGTGTGCAGACGGTGGGATTGACCATCGGCGGAACCAGTTACTCCTACTCGGATGTGACTGCATCGCAGGCGCCGGATGGCGTGCTGGATGGCGCCATGCCGTGGATTGGCGGAGCCGAATCCATGCCGTGGACAAGTATCTACGCACCAAGAATCAGTGGTCCGCCCGTTCCGGATTCCTCATCTGCATTTTGGCTATTTGGAATAGCCCTTTGCGGGCTGGCGATCTGCAGGTGGCACCGAAACAGGCCGCAGACTGCCTGACCGGCTTGCGGGCTGTCGTCCTTGTAGTCTGGCGCAATGTGTAACGTCGCTGGGCGCGGCAGGGGATCGCGTCCTGGATTTGCGCGGATCTTATGGATCGTACTCGAGGCGCCCTTATGGGCTTTGACCGAATTCGACGCTACGACTAGTACATTGAGATAGCACCTTTGCGACTTGATGCTGCGAACCGAGCGCAACGGGAGGCGCAAGGGCCAAACCGCCGGCCTGGGAGGAGTCAGTAGATCGGTTACACGACGTTCCGAAATGGGTTGGTGGCTTTAGCTGAATGGAAATTTGCCGTCATTGGTGTTGATCGGTGAGCGAATGAAATGCCGTCTTAGCCTTTATTGCCTTATTGGGGTGTTCCACGAAACGCCTGTCTGCCACATTGCAGTCCTTGTTCCTCGGCGACCGGCGAAATTACTTGTCACTCCGTTTGATGAGGGCGTAATAGCCGCCACTCGTCTTCAAACGGCAAGATAGCTCAGTTGGTAGAGCAGAGGACTGAAAATCCTTGTGTCGCCGGTTCGATTCCGGCTCTTGCCACCATTCTCAAAACTACCCGGCTGCAACACTTTTGCCCCTAAATGCTCCAACAAAGCCGGCGCACTCGCGACGCCGCCTCTGGCTATTCCGCTTCGTTGCGCTCATTTTCCCATTCGCGCTATTGAGCATGCTTGAGCTCCTATTACGGGTGGTACCGGCGTGGAGCGAGGACCGCGACCCCTTCGTCAATATCTCGCCGGTATCGGTTTTTTCGCGGACGACGGTCGATGGCTTGGAGTACTACAATATCACGCATCATTTGGTCTTGGGCGGTAGCAGCGTGCGTATTCTGGTCAAGAAGCCTACGAATACCCTTTGAATCTTCTGCCTGGGCTCCTCGGCTTGCGCAGGATGGCCCCATTCGAGGGAGGACTCTTTCAGTGCCTATCTCCAATGAGCGCTAGAAGCGGCATACCCCGAGAAGAAAATCGAGGTGGTCAATGCCGCAGCGCACGGATTTGCGGCGTATCGCGATCGTCTTGTGCTCGATGAAGTGGTGGAGATGCAACCGGACGCCATCTTGGTCTGGGAGGGCAACAACGAATTCTTGGAGGATCGCAACTGCGATCCGCCTGGAGCCATCCTTTCAATCCTTTCCCGCCATCTACGCACCGTGCAATGGTTGCGAGCGCAGTTGTTCCCAAGAACGGAGCTCAAGGGAGAAGAACTCAAGGATGTAGCCCAATTCTTTTGGAACAAGACGCGGCAAAAATCGCTGCGGCTGCGCGAAGATCCTTAGCAGTTCGAGCAAGTTCAGAGGCATTTCGAGGAGAGTTTCATTCACATGGTGCGGCGCGCCCAGCTTCAGCATGTACCCATTATACTCTGCACTGTTCCCGTAAATCTGCGCGACTGGCTGCCCACGGTTTCGTTCAACCATCTCAACGGCGACTCACTTCATCGCTGGCAGGAGCTTTACCGCGAAGGCCGGCGGGGGTTGCTCGAGGATCGGCTTGAGGACGGCATCCGGGCCTTGCGCGCGGCCCTCGCTTTGGAAGGCGACCATGCCGAATCGTATTTCTGGCTCGGGCGCCTGCTTGAGGCCAAAGGGGAGAAAGCCGCGGCAGCAGAAGCCTATAGCCGCGCGCGCGACCTTGATTACAACCCATTCCGAGCGCTTAGCAGTTTCAATCAGGCCCTGCGCAGCTTGGCACAAGCAAACCGCGATCATGGAGTCTATCTCCTGGATCTAGATTCGATATTTGCGCAGGCAGCTCGCGGCGCCGCGCCCGGCTTTGATCTGTTTCTCGATTACGTGCACCCGACCAAAACGGGTAATCTGCTTGTTGCTAGCCAAGCCTATGAGTTGTTCACCCGGGGGGTGTCTTTGCCAATAGCTCGGCGCCCTTCACCTTCCGCGGCCGGGCCGACGATCGGAACGCAGAGCACACCTTGGACAAGGAAGATTGGAAGGCGCTCGTGACCGCACTGAATATGGCGACGATCAATCGCCAATATGAAGCGGTTGTCCACCAGATTGAAACACTTGTCGGGCTGGCTTTCGGACACGCACCGACCGGGCCCGATGATCCCGTATTATCCAGGTGTCCGCCCGAGATCGTCGAGGGCTACCGCACTTTCCGCGCCTACGTCGAAGCCCAGCAGCAACAGATTCTCGGCTTGCCCGATGGTGATTTCCGAGAGCGCGCCGCGGCTCAAAGGGTGAATGAGTTCTTCGAAAAGTGGTATCCTTTGGGTGGAAGCTACTGAGCGGTCTGCTTTCAATTAAGGATATCGCGGCTCGCATAGGCGGGTGCTCGCGGGTTGTCTCTGTGGCATCACCAGAAGTACAGGGCCGCATCCGGCAGTTCGGTGCGCGTGGGTCCGACATGGGCGTGAAACGCAGGTGGGCTACGGGCCTCGAACCAGCAACGCGTGCAATCCAGGCGTTCCGGGGGTGAATCAAATTCCCAGGAATCAACCCTTGCCCTTCGTCGTCTCCATCTGGCGCATCGGCCTCTTCCGGTTCCCGTCCTTCATCGTGCGCCTGATCTTCTGCATCCGCTGTGTGTGTTGGATAGCATGGGAGAACAACAGGTTAGTCTATCCGGTCATCATGGCCTTTGGCGGGCTCCGGGAGTGCCGGGATTCCAACCATTCAATGCTTCGGTGCCGTCTAACGGGCTTGAACTTGCGGCTCCGGTCGAGTCCTGCCGATTAGCCGGTCGATCGAAGAAGTCATGGCAGCATTTCCTTCGTAAACCGAAAGGAGCCGCGCCTCAAGGAGGTGCGTCATCGATTCGTCCGCGCGCTTTAACTGGAAAAGATCAAACGCGAGCTCTAACTCGATCGCAGAGTTCACCGGTCCGTTGCACTCGGCGGCCGAAAGGGTTCGGACCACCCCGGCCAAGTCGCCCTTTTCCTTGAAGTACTTTGCCGCGCGCAGGCTGTTTTCATGGTTCCTCGGCTGAATGTCCGCAGCCGCAGCGCTCACCTTTGCGACCTCGTCAGACCTTCCCAGACTGTTGAGAACTGCAACGAGCGCCTCTAGTGAATCCTCGCTTGCTGGATTCTCCGCGAGGATGGCCCGGAACTCGCGCTCGGCACCCGCAAGGTCGCCCGATGCGCGCAGGAGACCGGCTCGGCTAACTCGAAGTTCTAGGTCGTGGGGCCGGTCAGCAATTGCCTTGTCGAAGAAGCGGCGTCCTTCATCAAAACGCTTGGTGCGGGCCCAATAGTCTGCAAAGGCTCGGTTCAGCATTTCCAAATCGGCGCCCGCCGCGGCAGCCCGCCAAAGCACAGTCTCGGCCTCCGCGTAGCGGCCGAGCCCTGTGAGGATCGAAGCCTCGCCCGTGGCCAATCCAACAACGCTGGGGAACAAATCCTCCGCCCTCCTTGCGAGGGCCAGCGCCCCGTTTAGGTCCCCAAGGTTGGCCTCGATTTCCTCGAGTATGATCGTAAGGTCCGGATTTTCGGGATCACGAGA
>Ga0181538_10005005_pt1 | contig 12085 bp, 6 predicted proteins | sample PEATcosm2014_Bin_40_FD_119773 | JGI IMG/M metagenome (GOLD analysis project Ga0181538, IMG submission 119773) | Peatland microbial communities from MTU Mesocosm Facility, Houghton, MI, USA - PEATcosm2014_Bin23_30_metaG | ecosystem: Environmental > Terrestrial > Soil > Wetlands > Peat | place...
GCCTGTGGCAACCCGGACCAGTCCCGGTTCTTCGAGGAGATTCCTCTAACGAGGATCTGAACCATTTATGAAATCGACGAAATTACTTCGCCCGCGCAAATCTGGCGCGGTTACGCTGCGGGCGGTTGCAGACCATTTGGGGCTTACGGCCGGCACGGTTTCCGCGGTTTTGAACGATTCGCCGGCAGCGCGTTCCATCCCGGCACATACCCGCGCACGGGTGATGGATGCTGCGCGTAAACTGAATTATCGCCCCAATTTTTTTGCTCGATCGCTGCGTGTGCAGCGCAGCCTGACCGTAGGTGTCATCGCGGAAGAGATTGGGAACGTCTACGGCGGGATGGTCTGCAGCGGGATCGAAGCGTACCTCCGGGAGAATAATTACTTTTTCCTGACGGTCGCCCATCGGCACGATCCGGAGCTCTTGCGGAGCTACTCGCAAATGTTGATGTCGCGCGGCGTCGAGGGGATCATCACCATCGATACCTCGATTGGCCACCAACCCTTGCTGCCCACGGTTGCTGTTGCCGGCCATCAAAAAGTCGAGAACGTCACCAATATTATTCTGGATCATCACCGCGCCGCGGAATTAGCCCTGGGGTACTTGAAACAGTTAGGCCACCGGGAGATCGCTTTCTTGCGCGGGAGCTTGCAAAGTTCGGACACCATTTCGCGATGGGACGCCATTCAGGAAGTTGCGCAGGAACTCGGCATTTCCATCCGCCCGGAACTGATCGTCCAGTTGGAGGGATTGGAATCGACTCCCTTGCTGGGCTATCCATCGGGGAAGGCACTCCTTGCGCGGAATGTTCCGTTCACTGCGCTCTTCGCCTATAACGATATTTCCGCTCTCGGAGCGATGCGCGCTTTTCAGGAAGCGGGGCTGCGCGTTCCCGAGGATGTTTCTGTTGTGGGATTCGATGACATCGCGCTCGCGACTTATTCCATTCCGCAGATTACGACAGTGCGCCAGCCACTTTCCAAAATGGGGCGCATTGCGGCGCAAACGTTGCTCGATCGTATCGAAGACCGCGCGCCCTTCGTCGAGGAGATCGCTATCGAACCGGAATTGGTCGTGCGTGCTTCCAGCGGGCCGCCGCGCGCGTAGATTCAGTCCTACATTCCACTGTTCTCGAAATCGCCCTTGCTGCGTTCGGTTGAGCTTACTCAACACCTACCGGGCGCGAGCCACGCAACCCATAAAAGGCTATATAGAGGTAACAGATTACCGGCAGAAGAAATGCGTGATGGATGCCGATTTTATCTGCAATGGCTCCCTGCGCGACCGGGAGAATTGCTCCTCCAACAATCGACATAATCAGTAAGCCCGAACCGTCGCCGGTACGAGGACCCAGCTTGGCGATTCCAAGTGTAAAGATGCTTGGGAACATGATGGAGTTGAAGAAGCCCACCAGGATGATGCTCCACATGGCCACATGGCCCGTGGTGAGCATGGATGTCAACACCAGTGCGCAAGCGAAGAACGCGGAAATCCCCAGGACAGTTCCCGTTTTCACTTTCTGGAGAATGGCCGAGCCGATAAAGCGCCCCACCATCGCGCCGCCCCAGTAATAGGCCACAAACTTGGCCCCGATGAATTCCGGCAAGTTTCCGATTTCCGGTTCCTTGAAGTAGTTGATCAAGAAGCTCCCAATCGATACCTCTGCACCAACGTAGACAAAAATCGCAACGCAGCCGAGGATCAGATGCCGGTACTTCCACATGCTCCCCTCGTGACGTCCATCGGAATGTCTCTCCACTTCAGGGATCGCCGGCAGTTTGAATAATCCGATCACAACGGCAAAGGCAAGCAGGGCCAGTCCGATTACGACGTAGGGCAGTTTCACGGTGCTCGCCTGATTCACGCGCATAGCATGTAGCGCGGTCGCGGACATATTTGCGATTGCGTCTTTGTTTTCGACCACAGTGCCCAGGATGAACAATCCCCCGACATACGGTCCCACCGTCGTCCCGAGCGAATTGAAGGCTTGCGCCAGATTCAAGCGGCTGGAGGCGGTTTCTGGCGGTCCAAGAACGGACACATATGCATTCGCCGCAACTTGCAACGCGGTCATGCCCGCTGCCAGCACCATCAAAGCTCCAAGAAAAAGGGGATAAGACAGCGCGCTGGCTGCGGGCAGGAACAGGAAGGCGCCGAGGGCCATGGTTATGAGCCCGACTACCATCGTTCTTTTGTAGCCAATTGCATCGACAACTTTTGATGCGGGAATTGAAAATATGAAGTAAGCCAGAAAGAACGCAAATTGAATCAGCATTATCTTCGTATAACTCAAACTAAAGACAGACTTCAGATGGGGCACCAGAATGTCGTTCAGAACGGTCACAAATCCCCAGAAAAAGAACAGCACTGTTACCAGTGATAACGCGGCTGGATACCTTTCACTTCCGCCCGCCGCCGCTGTTGTTTGCGAATTCCCCGTGCTCACCATGGCCATGGTTGTCGCGTTCCATTTCTCCGCGTCATCGCGGGACGTGCCGTGCTCATCTTGACACACCTCTCGACCACATCCCCAATTTTGTCAATTTCCCGTGCACTTCTTGGAATGATGGTAAAAGAGACGCAGTGCCGCTATTCTATTCACCAATACGAGATTCGACCATGAAAATTTCTGAGTGTTTCCTGATTTTACTTTGTTCACTCCTCCCGTAGTCAGCTTCCACCATTCTTTCGCGTCGGGCGGCCCTCGGCATCATCAATGAGCACACTAAGCAGATCGTCGCCAGGGACGGCTTCTAAGTTCGTGTCAATATCCGATATTGCCTATGTCAGGCGTGGGAAACGACTGCCTGTTTCTTTTCCGCGATGTGCGCGAGGCCCGCTTCAAGCACGTCTAGACCTTCGTCGAACTGTTCATCGGTGACGACGAGCGGCACCAGGATGCGCATGACGTTGCCCAGAGTTCCCGCCGTAATGGTGATGAGGCCGTGCTCGTAGGCGTACTTTGCCAACTCCTTGGTTTCCGCACTGGCGGGCTCTTTGGTTTCGCGATCGCGGACAAGTTCAAACGCACACATTCCGCCGAGAGCGCGCACATCACCGATGAGTGGCCATTTTTTCTGCCAGCCCTTCACACGTTCCTCGAACCGCTTGCCGAGGGCCGTGGAACGCGCCAGCAAGCCGTCCTTTTCGATGGCTTCGATGGAAGCAAGGGCTGCAACACACGCTGCTGGATTGCCGGCGAAGGTGCTGCCAAGTCCGCCCGGAATCGCGGCGTCCATAATTTCCGCGCGCCCGGTTACGCCGCCGAGAGGCAATCCGCCACCGATGGATTTAGCGGTGGCAATCAGATCCGGCTCTATTCCGTAATGTTCGATGGCGAAGAATTTACCGGTACGGCCAACACCGCTCTGTACTTCGTCCGCGATGAGCACAATGCCGTACTTGGAGCAGATTTCGCGCAGAACGGAGAAGAACTCCTTTGGCGGGGCGACGAATCCGCCTTCGCCCAAAACGGTCTCCGCAATGATCGCCGCGACGGAATTGGCTTCTACCACGCGTCTGAAGGTGTCTTCGAGATGCCGCGCACAAAATATTTCGCAGGAGGGATAGGTCTTGCTGTACGAGCAACGATAGCAGTAGGCGTAAGGGATGCGATAAACCTCGGGGGCGAACGGAGCGAAACCAACCTTGTACGGATTGATTTTGCTCGTGAGCGTCATCGTCAGCAGCGTGCGTCCGTGAAACGCATCCTCGAATGCAATTACGGCGGGGCGTTTCGTGTAGGCGCGGGCGATCTTGACTGCGTTTTCAACGGCTTCGGCGCCGGAATTGATAAACATCGTTTTCTTGGGTCCGCTGATGGGAGCGAGTGCATTCAGTTTTTCGGCGAGAGCGATGTAAGACTCGTAGGGAGTCACACCGAAACAGAGATGCAGGAACTTGTCCACCTGCTCGTGGAGCGCCTTTGTGACCAGCGGATGGCGATGGCCAGCGTTAAGGCATCCAATGCCGCCGGCAAAATCGAGATAGCGATTCCCATCCACATCTTCGATCGATGCGCCTTCCGACTTCGCTGCGCAGATGGGTGTAACCAAGGCCGGGCCCCGAGGTATGGCCGCATCGCGGCGCGCCACAAGCGCGCGCGACTTGGGCCCGGGAATTTCGGTGCGAATCTGAATTGTTTTCATGGTTGCATGTTCCTTTTTGCAAATTTCAGACGATCTCTTACCAACTCTTAGTACCACCCAATCGGAGCTTCATCGAGATTGACGAAAACCTGCTTGGTCTCCAGATATTCCTCGAGACCCCACGGCCCGAGTTCACGTCCGAAACCGGACTGTTTGTAGCCGCCCCATGGCGCTTCAACATATGTGGGCTGCATATGATTCACCCACACGATTCCCGCGCGGATGGACTTGACCACACGAAACGCTTTGTAAATGTCGCGCGTCCACACCGCCGCCGCCAACCCATACGGCGTGTCGTTAGAAATCCGGATGGCTTCTGCTTCGTTTTCGAACGGAATCACGCTGGCCACGGGGCCAAAAATCTCTTCGCGGGCGATGCGCGAGGAGTTCTGCACGTCGTAAAAAATGGTTGGCTCGACGTAGTAGCCTTTACCAAACGCTTTTGCCCTGCCGCCGCCAATCGCAGTCTTGGCCTCTTTTTTCCCAATTTCAAGATAGGAAGTGACACGGTCGTACTGTTCTTTGCTGACCAGCGGTCCCATTTTCGTTTCACGATCCAGCGGCGGCCCCAGCTTTATACGTTTGGCCTTTTCTGTCATGGCTTCCACGAACTTCTTGTAGATTTTCTTTTCTACTAACACGCGGCTGCCTGCAGAGCAGACTTCACCCTGATTGATAAACACGCCAAAAAGCGCGCCATCCACGGCCGCTTCCCAATCGGCATCGGCAAAAAATACGTTCGGCGATTTGCCTCCCAGTTCCAACGTTACGCGCTTCAGCGTGTCGGCGGCGCTCTTCACGATGATCTTTCCAACCGCTGCGCTCCCCGTGAAGGCCACCTTGTCTACGCCGGGATGCGCCACAAGGGCCGCGCCCGTGGTTTCTCCCGCGCCGTTTATGACGTTCACCACGCCCGGCGGCAATCCTACTTCCTCAAACCAGTTCGCCAATTCCATCGCCGTCAGCGGTGTCTGCTCGGCGGGCTTAAGCACACAGGTACAGCCCGCCGCGATTGCCGGAGCCAGTTTCCACGCTGCCATCAAGAGCGGGAAATTCCACGGAATAATCTGCGCGGCGACACCGACCGGCTCTCGCAGGGTGAAGCTCAGCGCGTTTGCGGGCACCGGATTCACGTGACCCGTTACCTTATTCGCCAGACCGCCATAATATTCAAAGCAGGTGGCCACATCGGCGAGGTCATATTCGGCCTCCACGATGGGTTTGCCGCAGTTACGCGCTTCCAGTTCCGCCAGCATCGCGGTGTTCTGCCGGATTTTGTCGGCGATCTTGAAGAGAATGCGGCCGCGATCCTGCGCCGTGGTTTGCGCCCATGGGCCGGAGTCAAAAGCAGCGCGTGCCGCGTTTACAGCCTTGTCCACGTCGGTGGCGGTTGCCGAGGCTACCTGGGCGATCACCTCTTCAGTTGAGGGATCATAAACGGGAAAGGTCTCACCAGAAGAACTGGCAACCCATTGCCCATTGATATAGTTCTGGTAGGTTTTCACCGTTGGCTTTGCCGTCGTAGACATAAACCGCCTCCAAAATCCGCTTTTTCAAGCCGCCGGAGAACTCGCTGCCAACTTCCGCGCCGCTTTCCGGCTTCCGTACACATAGAAGAAAAATGCGGCCAGCCCGATGAACAGAAGAGTTCCGCCCACCATCCAGATTTCATACGAAAGCAGCGAAGTGATCTGCTGAGCGGGGAAATAGGCCAGCGCAATGCCGAGGATGGTCGTGATCAACCCGCTTAAGCCCGAGAAGATGAGCGTTCCTTTGCCGTAGTGGCCGCGCACAAATTTCTTATCCGCGGCGATTTTCAAAAGCGCGACAAATATGTAGAGGAACGGAATCAGTTGCAGGACAACCGCAAGCGACAGCAAGCGCTGGAACGATTCCTGCACGCCTCCCGTAGCCACAAAGTTGGCTATCACCAAAATCAGCGAGACGCTCGCGTGCACGATCAGCGCGGCATACGGCGTGGCGTACTTGGGGTGAATCTTTCCGAGCCACGAAGGCAGGTAGGAATCCAGGCCTGCCACGAACGGAATGCGCGCCGAGCCGCCCAGCCACGCGGAGCCAATGCCCGCGATGGACAGGCTGAGCAGAAAAGCGAACGGCGCCACGATCCAGGCAACGCCGACTTGCGAAGCCATGTGGCTTACCGCCTGCACAATGCCCTGCAGCACGCTGATACTGTTTTTGTCCACGGCCACCAGCAACGTCAGAGTCGCGCCAATATAAAGGAAACCGGAGAGGACACCGCCCCAAGCGACTGCGCCGGGTAAGGTTTTGCGGGGATTTTCTATTTCATCGCCCATGACGGAGGCGAGTTCCAAACCCACAAGGCCGAAGCAAATGACCCCGAACGAATTTAAAACGAATCGCGGATTAGCGGGAACCTGGAAATCCGCCCAGCGGATGTTGGTGCCAAATTTAAGGCAAACGATAACGCCGAGGCCCATCAGCAAAAACGCCGCGACAAACGTTCCAATCCCGCCAAGATTGTTGATCCACTTGCCAACGCCAAGTCCCAAAATGTTCAAAATGACGAGGAGACTGAGGAGCACAACGGAAGCAATCAGGGCAAACGTGCGGTTATCGGCAAGACCCGCGTGGCTAGGGCCCAGCACAAACACTGACACGCCCACGAAATATAGCATCACTGTGGGCACGTACATCATATTGTTCGTCCAGTAGCACCAGCCGGACAGAAAGCCGTGGAAGTCTCCAAACTCTTCCTTGGCCCACAGATAGACGCCGCCTTCGCCGGGATAGCGGTGCGCCAGTTCAATCACGGCGATGCCTTGCGGCCAGAAAAATAGAATTAGCGAGATCAGCCACAGCCAGATGGTGACTCCGCCGTTGGCCGCGATGGAAGGCAACACGTTGAGGTTAAAGACGGCAACAACAAAAAGCAGGATGAGGTCACGCCGCCCGAGCACCCGCTTTAAATGCGGCTGCACCGATTCGGAAGATAGCAAAGCGGCTTTCGCTGTCGTGACCTCGTCGCTCAACCCTGTCGCTCCTCAGTGTCCGGCAACGCCGACGAATTGAGCGCCGCGCTCCTGCTGGGTCTTGGCCAGCCCGGACGCGACTTCTTCAAACACGGCGAGGTGCTTGTCAATGTCCGCTTCGGTGTGCTGCACGGAAATAGTCCACTGTTCATCCCACCAGTACGGCATCGCCAAAACGCCACGATTTACCATGCCAAACCAAAATTGCCGCCACAGGTCCACGTCAATCTTCATCCAGTCACGGTAGTTGCGGATTTCCTGCGGGTACAGCATCAGCGCGCCGTTGACCCCTGCTTGGGCCACATACGCTTTCAGTCCGGACTTTTTCAGGATCGCTCGGTAGCCTTCCGCAAGCTTCTTGCCGAGTTTATCCACGTACGCATAGTTTTCGCGGGTGAGCACTTCACGAAAGACGGCAAGGCCAGCCGCCATCGCGAACCGGTTCGTGTTGTACGTGCCGCCGTGGAAAACCTTGTGCTGAACGATCAGGTCCATCACCTGACGGCTTGCGCCAAACGCCGCCAGCGGTACGCCCCCGCCGATGGACTTCGCCAGGGTGATGATGTCGGGCTTCACGCCATAATATTCGCTGGCGCCGCCCCAGCATAGTTTTGCGCCGGTCTTCACTTCATCGAAGATCAAGAGCGCGCCGTTCTTGTTGCAGATTTCGCGCAATCCTTCCAGAAATCCCGGTTGTGGCATACAGATGCCGACATTCATCATGATCGGTTCCAGAATGATCGCCGCAATCTGACTGGGGAATTGCCTAAAGCGATGTTCCACGCTGGGCAAGCTGTTGAACGTGGCAACGGTTACATTGTCGAGAACCGGCTTGATGACGCCCAGGCCGCCGGGTACGGAATTCGGCGCATCGATATCGCCGTAGTCCTCTTCTTTCGGCTTTACGCTGACGAGAGCGGTGTCATGCAAACCGTGGTAGCAACCCTCGAATCTCAGAATGATGTTGCGGCCAGTGGCGGCGCGGGCGATGCGGCAGGCGTGCATGGTCGCTTCCGTACCGCTGGAGCCGAAGCGCACCATCTCAACAGGGTAGCGGGCGCAAATTTCTTCAGCCAATTCCGCTTCCATGCCGTGAGGCATGCCAAACGTGGTGCCGTTCTGCAGCGCCCACTGGACCGCCTTGACCACCGAGGGATGCCCGTGTCCGGCCATCAGCGTGCCAAAGCACAGGTTGTGGTCGATGTACTCATTTCCATCAACGTCCACGATCTTGCTGCCATGACCTTCGGCCACAAAGATCGGGTAGGGTTCGTAGGCGCGGTAATTGCTGGCCACGCCCAGTGGAATCCGTTTCTCCGCTTTCTTATGCGCTACCGCGGATTTCGGCGTGCGCTTCTCGTACAAAGCGAGTTCCTTCTGTAATGCTTCTTGCATTTGCGTACTCCATGCAGGCTGGCCTTCCTAAGCGGTCACCTGTGGCAGGTCTGTTCCCTGCGGTCAGTTTCGGCGAGGTAAACTTCGCGGTAATTGGGACGGACTGCGAATCTATCTTACGCCTTCCTTTGAGCTCGAAGCTGAGCGGAGGAGCGATTCTGCCAGCTTCGTATTTTCTCTCGCTTGAAAGCGCCCCAGCCATGTTGGGGCGCCTTCCGCGGGTTCCAGTCGAACCAGATAGTTCTAGAACATCAGCTTGAGGGCAAACTGCATGACGCGAGGATCGCGCGCTTTGAGCACCTGCCCGAAGGTCGAATCGCTGAAATTCCCGTCGGGGTTCTCAAACTCGGTGTGATTCCAGGCGTTGTAGAATTCGGCGCGGAATTCAGTGCTCAACCGTTCGCTAATGGGAGTTTTCTTGGCGATCACCAGGTCCGTGTTGCTTAACGCAGGGCCGCAGCACAGCGAATGCGGCAGATTGCCAAACGTGCCCAGGGCGGGATCGCCGATATTCGATGTGTTGAACCAATAATTCGCAGTCCCATTCGCGGTCTGGACGCTGCCGGTAGTCTTGGGATTCAAGAACTGCACGTTGCCGGTAACATAAGGCGTATTCGCGTCCTCAAAGAAGTAACTGCTCTCGAGTTCCGCATCGTCCTGAGTCTGCATCCGGATGGGGAAACCGCTCTGGTAAGTGATGATGGCGGAAAGTTGCCAGCCGTTGGCGACTTTACCGGCCATCCCTTCTTTTTTCGGAATGGGCAATTCCCAAACCGGACTGAACACGAAGCGGTTTTTCGCATCCAGCAGCGATAAGCCGCGCGTCGCTTCCGGATTTATGGGGTTGAGTTCGTTTTCGAACGACGCGCCTTGGTCAATCGCCTTGCTAAACGTGTAGGAAGCCTGGAACAGCAGTCCGTGCGAAAAACTCTTTTCCAGCGAGATTTGCAGGCCATTGTAGTTGGAGTTGGCTACCGTGTCTTCCGCGAAGATATTGCTGAACACCGGCACGTTGTCGACCGGGCATCCCGTGTTTGCGATGGGGTTGCAGTTAGGCGAGGAATACGGACGGAGACCAACGAGATTGATGGGAATCCCAACGTTTCCGTTATTTGTCATTGTGCAGCCTGCTGGATTGTGCGGGTTTCCATATGGGCAGGGAATATTCGGCCCATTCGCCACTGGCCCAGGGATGTACGGCATGTGAATGGTCTGGCCTGGCAGGAGCATGAATGAGAACTGGGAGTCCGAGTAAAACGGTCCGCAAGTTCCCGGGCCCACAATCGCATTTAAGTCCTGACATGTCTGTGAATTGCCGTAGTTCAAATCGTGGATGGAAAGCAGATGGTGTGCTTGGGTACCAACGTAGGCGACGCGCAGCAGCATGTCCGAAGTCAACTGCCGTTCAATCGTGAAGTTGTACTGTTCGGCGTACTGCGTCCGCAAGTGGGGCTGGAATTCGCCGTAGAGCAGCAGCGGCCGGAACAGTGACCAGTCCACACATCCGGCAGGCCCACCGGAATAGGGGCATGGGGTGCTTGGCGTCTGGTGGATGATGGCACCCGCATTGTTCGGCGATTGCACGCCGTTCTGTCCCATAAACGGTGTATTAAAGAGTGGGCCCGAGAGCAGCGCACTGACGCCGAATGGAGGCTCTGCGCTGAACTGCTCCATCACCAATTGCTCGATGGGGTTATAGAAAATCCCATAGCCGCCTCGGATTGTGGATTTCCCCGGGCCGCCGGTAAGCTTGGCCAGGGGACCATTGGTCCAACTGGGGCTGTAGGCCAACCCGATTCTTGGCGCAAAGGCCTTGTAGTACGTCGAGGTCAAGCCTTGTGGAACGCCTTTGTCTCCCGGGAAAACCAAGCCTAGCGGGAAATACGCATTGTTTGGCGATGATTCGCCGCAGTCTTGACTGGAGCCTGGGACGCCCAACGCTCCAAAATCCGCAGGCGACAAATAGCAGGGATATTTGGTCGTAGCCTGTCCTGGCCGGAACGTCTGCAGGCGGTCCCCGCTATCGACGTAGGGCGTGTTCAGTTCCCAGCGCAAGCCATAGTTCAACGTAAGATTCGGCCTGATCTTCCAACTGTCTTGCGCGAATAAATAAAGGCCGTAGTTCGTCAGATCTTCCGCCTGAGCCGCGCCCTGAGAATAGGAAGTCGGCACCCCTAGGAAGTAATCAGGATAGGCATCCGCGCTAGGAGAAGCAGGAACCAACGAATTCGCCGACCCGCCGTTCTGGAACGTAAAGTCGCCATTGATGTCGTAGTAGAGGAACTGGTTGAATTTCTGATCGCGAAAATCACCGCCGAATTTCAGGCTATGCGTTCCCATCACTTTGCTGTAATTATCGGAAATCTGGTAGGTATTTCCGGTCTGTGGGAGTTCTCCCTCGAAGTTGTTCCCGATGGAGAATCCACCGAGGACCTGTACGAATGGGACGCCCTCGCGGCCCGGAATGTTTGTGGTAATCCCCGAACTGGGATTGTTGGGATCGGCAAAACAATTCGTCGCCGGGACAAGCGATCCACAGGCATCATGCAGGCTAGAAAGCGTATTCACTGGATGGTTCAAGTTTCCCTGGCCTTCCCGGAAGTAATTGAAACGCAATTCGTTTACGGCCGTCGAGCCAATCGTGGAAGTCTCGCTCACGTTCAACTGCTGTACTCGCGTCTTGAAGAGGCCTCCAAAACCCGGGACGTTCGCGCCCGCAGCCTGAAAGTCGGAAAAGGGATCCGTGTGGTTATCGTCATCGAAATAATAGTAGGCGGAGAAGTGTTGCGTGGTTGTGAAGGTGTGGTCGAACCGCAGAGTGAATTGATCTTCGCGATCTTTCTTGTCCGGCGCATACGAAACCACTCCGGTTCCTGAGGGCAGTACATATTTGTTATAGAGCGCCACGGCCGTGGGATCGAAGCACGCCGTCGGCACAATACCGTTCGGAAAAATCGAGTCGTAGGGAACTGGTACTATCTGAGGAGAACCCTCGGGCAACTTCGCCAGCGTCGCCAGTGGCCCCGCTCCGGGCGTAGCAGCAATAGCATCCGCGCAGCCGGGTCGGCCGGGTTGGCTGGGTTGGCCAGGTACGCCGATCAACTGCTGCGCAAACGTTGGGTTGCTGACCACTCCTGTAAACGGACCCTCCGCAGAAAAGTTGCCGTCGCGCGCTTCGTCTTGTGTTGGCAAGTCAACTTGACCGGAAGAAATGCCCTGGCGCAGGCGGTCACCCTCGTAAGAACCAAAGATGAAAGTCCTGTCTTTCTTGATCGGGCCGCCCAGCGTTGCGCCAAACTGATTCTGTTTGTAGTCCGGAACCGTAGTGTCAAAAAAACCCTTCGTATTCAAAACCTTGTTGCGGAAGAATTCGTAGAAATCTCCATGCAAGGAGTTGGTCCCGGATTTGGTTACCACGTTGACCACCGACCCTGAATTGCGGCCGTACTCCGCGTCAAATGTATTCGTCAGAACGCGAAACTCTTCAATGGCGTCGGGAGACGGTTGAATCGCCGGGCCATTCACGA
>Ga0181538_10005009_pt1 | contig 12079 bp, 7 predicted proteins | sample PEATcosm2014_Bin_40_FD_119773 | JGI IMG/M metagenome (GOLD analysis project Ga0181538, IMG submission 119773) | Peatland microbial communities from MTU Mesocosm Facility, Houghton, MI, USA - PEATcosm2014_Bin23_30_metaG | ecosystem: Environmental > Terrestrial > Soil > Wetlands > Peat | place...
ACGCCGGGCGGGGAATCTGTTCACATGGACCTGTACATATATAAGAACGCGGCGAGTCCGGTGAAGCATCAGAACGAGGTCGTGATTGAAAAGTTTGAGTACCTTCCTTGACTTGTTAAGCGGGCGCAGCCGGCTATCGAAATGGCTGGCCGCAGGCCTCGGCTTGGCGTGTGCCGCGGGTCCCCTTCTTGCGAAAGCACCGAAGAAGGCGATGTCGCAGTATGTGCGCGAGCGCTGGGGGATTGATCGGGGATTTCCAAGCGGGGCGGTGTATGCCATCACGCAAACCGCAGACGGTTACCTTTGGATTGGGACTGAAAAAGGACTGGTTCGTTTTGACGGATTGAATTTCCGCCTTTTTCAGAAATCGAACATCGCGACAGGACCGGTCGGTCCGATTCTAGGCCTGACTGCTGATTCCGAGAACAACCTCTGGATAACGATGCAAGCAGGTTTGTTGCGCTACCACGAAGGAAAATTCGAAGGAGCCTCGAATGATTTCCAGCGGCCTGAGACTACCGTAACGGCGATGTGCCGGGGAAAAGACGGCGAAGCAATTTTTGCCGCGCTCCATAACGGCATCGTCAGATCGGGAGAAGGGGGACTTTTGACGCTGGCGTCGATGCCCGCGATGCCGAACTTCCTTGTGCTTTCCATGGCGGAAATGGCAGACGGGAGAATCTTGCTGGGTACGCGTGACACGGGCCTGTTCCAACTAAACGGAGGGCAATACTCGGCAGGTCCCGTTGAGTTGCGGGACCGGAAAATCAATTGCCTTCTTCCCTCTGACAAACAACAGTTGTGGATCGGCACCGATAATGGTCTCGTGCGATGGAACGGAAAAGAAGTCGTCAACGCAACAATACCGCCTGGCTTGAGCCACACTCAAATTCTCGCCCTCGGGAAAGATCGCGAATCGAATACCTGGGTTGGTACGGCTGAGGGTCTCTTCAGAATCGACTCGGATGGAGTGTCTTTCCGTGATGAAGAGCGCCGTTCGCCCGGTGCAGGCGTTACGGCGATCTTCGAGGATCGGGAAGGCAACATGTGGACGGGGAGTGCTCAAGGTCTTGAGCGCTTTCGCGACACCCTGTTCACCACGTATTCCCTTCCCGAGGATCTGCCGTCGGAGAGCAACGGACCAGTCTACGTAGATTCCGGTGACCGCACGTGGTTCGCTCCTTCCGAGGGCGGGCTCTACTGGCTCAAAGATGGAGTGGTTGGGCGCATAAGGAGCGCCGGGCTGGGTGGAGACGTTGTTTATTCCGTGACAGGTGACGGCGGTGAATTGTGGGTGGGCCGGCAGCGCGGCGGGTTGACGCATCTGCAGTATCGGGGCGGGACGTGGGCGAGCGAAACCTATACGCAAGCACAAGGGCTATCCCAAAACAGCGTTTATGCGGTTCATGAAAACCATGACGGAACGGTTTGGGCTGCCACATTAAGCGGCGGCGTCAGCAGATTGAAGGACGGTAAATTCTCTAATTTCACATCCGCGGACGGACTCCTGTCCAACTCGGTAGCGTCGATTACGGAAGGCTCTGATGGCACAATGTGGTTCGCGACACCCAAGGGCCTGAGCGCGTTTTCGAATGGACGCTGGCGGTCTTTTACCCAAAAGGATGGTTTGCCATCGGAGGAGGTAATCTGTCTGCTCGAAGATTCAACGGGGACGCTTTGGCTCGGCACCGCGAAAGGGCTCGCCTGGATTCGCTCCGGGACTGTTGGAGCGCCCGAAGAGGCGCCTGATTCACTTCGAGAACCTATCTATGGAGTCGAACAGGGCCGGAGCGGAGGCTTGTGGATAGCAACCGCGAATCGCGTGCTGCGCGTTGATCGCGTCAGACTGCTCCAAGGAAAAGTTAGCGACGACGACCTCCGCGAATACGGCCTGGCCGACGGCCTGCGGGGCACGGAAGGCGTCAAGAGAAACAGGTCGGTCGTTGCGGATCGCTTCGGACAGATTTGGTTTTCGATGAGTCGCGGGATTTCTTTTGTGGATCCTGTTCGCGCGATTGTTAGCTCCGCTCCCGCGCTCGTTCACATTGAAGGAATTTCAGCGGATGGCACCGCGATTGACACGCAAGGGGACGTGCGAATCCCCGCGGCACACCAGAGAGTGACGTTCAGCTACGCCGGTTTGAGCTTGTCGGTTCCGGAACGCGTCCGGTTCAAATACAAGCTGGAAGGTTTCGACCGGGACTGGAGCGAGCCGACTGTCGCGCACGAAGCGACGTACACCAACCTCAGTTCAGACTCGTATCGCTTTCGCGTTATCGCAAGCAATAGCGATGGGCTCTGGAACAGCTCGGAATCGGCGGTTGGGTTCAAAATTGACCCGGCCTTTTGGCAGACTTGGTGGTTCCGGCTTTCCGGCGTTTTGCTGGTCGGACTCGCTACTCTGGCGTTCTTCCGGCTTCGGGTGCTAACGCTGACGAGACAGATGAACATGCGTTTCGAAGAACGGCTGGCCGAGCGCACGCGCATCGCGCAGGAGTTGCACGATACCTTGTTGCAGGGTTTTCTGAGCGCCTCCATGCAGCTGCATGTGGCTGACGACTATATCGATGCCGATTCGCCTGCCAAGCCTTTTGTCGGCCGGGTCCTCGAACTGATGGGTCGCGTGATTGATGAGGGGCGGAACGCCGTTCGAGGCCTCCGTCTGCCCAATAGGGAGGCTGAAGATCTCGAACAAGCATTTGCCGGAATTCAGCAGGAGGTCGGCGGGGCGCAGGAAACTGATTTTCGCGTGGTTGCGGAAGGATCGGCGCGGCAGTTGCGCCCCGTGATCCGCGAGGAGGTGTACCGGATCGGTCGCGAAGCTCTGGTCAACGCGTTCCGTCACTCCAAAGCGAGCAACGTCGAGGTTGAACTCGAATACGCGCCCAGTCATTTGCGTCTTCTCGTGCGCGACAACGGCAGTGGGATCGACCCTCACGTAATCCACGCCGGGCGCGATGGGCACTGGGGTTTGTCGGGAATGCGCGAGCGCGCGGAAAGAATAGGCGCCAGATTCAGAGTTCTGAGCGGCGCTTCCGCAGGGACGGAAGTAGAACTCTCCGTTCCCGGCCATATCGCTTTCGAATTTCCGCCTTCCGAAAGCCCGTGGGGATGGCTCGCGAAGGTGAGCCCTCGAAAGGCTAGAGGAGCAAAGGGCAAAAGCGAGAAACAAAAATGAGCGAAGAGAAACGCATTCGCGTTTTCAGCGTGGATGACCACCCCTTATTGCGCGAGGGGATCGCCGCCATCATCGACAACCAGCCGGATATGGTGATGGTGGCCCAAGCGGCCAACTCGCAGGACGCCATTCAGCAATTTCGAAAACATCGGCCGGACGTCACACTGATGGACCTTCGGCTTCCCGATGGTAGCGGCATCGAAACGATGATCGCCATTCGAGCCGAATTTCCCGATGCGCGAATCATCATGCTGACGACGTTTGAAGGCGATGTGGAGATCAAAAATGCCCTGGAGTCGGGAGCCCGGGGCTACATTCTCAAGAGCATGCCCCCCAAGGAGCTGGTGGAGGTTATTCGCCAAGTCCACGCGGGGAAAAAGCGCATACCTCCGCAGTTAGCGGCTCAACTTGCCGAACATATGAGCGACGAAGCCCTCACCGAACGTGAGGTCCAGGTGCTGAGTCAAATCGCGGGTGGAAACCGGAATCGAGACATCGCGGAGCAGCTCTTTATTTCGGAAGAAACCGTGAAGGTTCACATCAAGCACATTATGGAGAAGTTGGGGGCAAGCGATCGCACCCAAGCCGTGGCCATCGGTATTCGCCGCGGAATCATTCAACTTTAGGAAAAAAAATCGACATCGCCAGTGCCGCGACTTGCTGGCTCCCGGTGCAGATTTCCCCGAAAGTGGTATTCCCAACCGGTCCTGGAGTGGTACGGAAAAACCATTCCATCTCGTGATGTTTCCTTGTCTTGAATCCTGCAGAGTGTCGCTGTGACGGGGCCGGTAACGAACCTAGCCCTCGCACGTGATTTCAAAAACGAAAGGGGAGGGTAAGGTCGTGGCGACAATTGCATGCAGTACGGTGAACATGAGTGATCTCTTCACGGGTCATTCTCAAACGCTATGTGAGGCGAGCCTGGTGTCGGCTGCGAAGAGAGGACATCAAGAAGCTTTCGGGGAGCTTTGCCAACGCCACGCCAAGAGGGTGTTCCGCACGATGCTTCGCATCACCAGAAATCGCGAAGATGCGGAAGACGCCGTGCAAGACGCATTCTTGCAGGCCTTCCGACACCTCGATAATTTTGACGGACGCTCCACCTTCTCCACCTGGCTCACACGGATCGCGATCAACTCCGCTCTGATGATTCTTCGTAGAAGACGAAACGTGCGCTTCGTTTCCCTGGACGTCCCCGACGATCCGGATGGAGGGGAGACGTGTCCCGAGGTAGCGGATCGCGCCGTGGATCCAGAGGGGCGCTACCTGGAAAACGAAAGAAGGTGGATTCTTCGGGACGCAATCCAGACGCTGCGGCCGTCCGCGCGGCGAGTGATCGAGCTTCAACAGTTGGAAGAACGGTCCATGAGGGAGGCTGCTCAGGCGATGGGCATTACGGTTCCCGCGGCCAAAAGCAGGCTGTTTCACGCCAAGGCGGCGTTGCGTAAATCGCCCAAGCTGAGGCCGTTCACCGCGCGCGAGGAAAGCGAATCGGTTGACTTGCTTATCGCCGCTCAAGCCGCAACCCGGCAAGTCAGCGTCGAACTCTGAACGAGCTCAATCGCTCTGAACCGTTACGGTACACGCACAGGACCGGTTCCTCAGAAGTGGTACGGAAAGATGCCGCAATGTGGGGTTACACGCGACGTGAGCGTCTGCTTATTGTTAGAGGTCACGCGCTTCCGATAGCGCGCCAAGGGAGACATGCAAAGACTATATTCCACATTTCCGGGGGGCCGGCCCGGTATAGGTCTGTTGCTGTTGCGTGCCGCGGTGGGTCTCGCTACGTGCGCTGAAGGGATTTCGTATTTCTCCGGTCCGTCTAATCCTACTTCGGAGAAATGGCTGCTTGGTTTGGTTTTGATCGCGAGCGGTGCGGCCCTCGCGGCGGGATTCCTCACCCCGATCGCGGCGCTCTTGGTGGGCCTATCCTTTCTGGGGACCGCCTTTTCATGGTTTCCCGAGCCTCCTTGGGGTTCGCAGGATGCCAGGTTGGTGGCTTTCGGGATGATTATTGCGGCTGCGGCGCTTGCGTTACTCGGGCCGGGAGCTTTCTCCTTCGATGGCCGCTTGTTCGGACGTCGCGAAATTGTGATTCCGCCCTCATCGCACCCGCCAGAATCTTAGTTCCGCGGGGTTCGAGCGGCTCAGAGGGCCTACCAGTCAACCGAAAGTGGTATTCCGAGTCGCCCCCTAAGTGGTAGACGAGAACCATTCCATCTCGTGATGTGGTCGCAGACCTAATCCTGCATAGTGCCGCTCGAGGACGAGCGGCCACGACCGACTTTCTCGTAGGGCAAAAGGATTCTTTCGAGGATCTCAAGTCGTCAGAGGTTTCGCTTCTGGCTGGAACTTTTACATGTGAGACCACATCCAATCGTGCTCAAGCACGCGGTCGGAGACAAAAATGAACACGTTTTGGAAATATAAGTTCTGGATAGGCGGAGCGTTGGGCTTGGTCGTCGTCGGTCTGATTATTGGCGCGATACGTCCGAAGCACGTGTCGGGGGCGCAGCCGGGCGCCCCGCCGGACGTTGAGCTTGTGGAAGTCGACCAGAAAGACGTTCCGATTTATGGCGAGTGGATCGGCACGCTCGACGGATTCACAAACGCCGACGTCAGGGCGCAGGTTACGGGCTACCTTCTGCAGCAGGGGTACCAGGAAGGCGCATTCGTCAAAAAGGGGCAATTGCTCTTCGAGATCGATCCGCGTCCCTTTCAGGCCGCGCTCGATCAAGCGCAGGGACAGTTAGCACAGGCGAAGGCTCAGCTCGCCAACGCTCAGGCGGTTCAGGGCAGGACCGAACTTGACGTTAACCGCTACACGCCTCTCGCGCGGGAGCAGGCCGCCAGCCAACAGGACTTGGACAACGCCATTCAGAACGATCTGGCGGCCAAGGCGACAGTCGCCACCGCCGAAGCTCAAATCAAGTCGGCGGAGGCAGCCGTTGAAACCGCGAAGATCAACCTCGATTTCACCCGCCTCATAGCGCCGATCGACGGCATCGCCGGCCAGGCTCAACTTCAAGTCGGCGCGCTGGTGAATCCAGCCAGCGGGCCCGTAACCTCCGTATCCACCGTCGACCCAATCAAGGTGTACTTCACTGTCAGCGAAAGCGAGTACCTCGACTGGAACAAACGGTTCCCGACCGAGACAACACGGCTAGCCGCTGACAAGAATCTTCGCCTCCAACTGATTTTGGCTGACGGTTCGACGTATCCGCGTGACGGCACCTTCTATTTTGCGGATCGCCAAGTGGATCAGAGCACAGGCGCGATTCGCCTTGCTGGGCTGTTTCCGAATCCCGGGAACATTCTGCGCCCCGGCGGCTACGGCAAAGTTCGCACGGTTGTCCGAATCCAGAAAGACGCGCTACTGGTCCCCCAGCGCGCGGTGTCCGAACTGCAAGGCGGCTATCAAGTCGCGGTGGTGGACGGCGAGAACAAGGTGAGCATCCGAAGCGTCAAAGTGGGCGACTCTTTCGGCACCCGGTGGGTTATCACGGACGGACTGAAGGGCGGTGAGCGGGTCGTTGCGGAAGGGGTGCAAAAGGTGCGTCCGGGGATGTTGGTGAACCCCAAGCCTTTTGCCACGGAAGCTCAAGGAAGGTAATCCCATGTCAAAATTCTTCATCAACCGTCCCATTGTCGCGATGGTGATTTCTATTGTCCTAGTGCTCGTCGGCGCCATCACCATACTGAGTTTGCCCATAGCGCAGTTTCCCAGCATCGCTCCACCCGAGATTCAGATTGTTGCCACCTACACCGGTGCGGACGCCCAAACCCTGGAGCAGTCGGTTGCCACTCCGATCGAGCAGCAGATGAACGGCGTGGACAACATGAATTACATGTATTCGCTGAACGCCACCGGCAACTCATCCACGAGCCTGATCGTTGACTTCGACCCAAAAACCGATCCGAACACGGATTATATCCTCGCGCAAAGCCGGGAGACGCTCGCGGCTTCTCAGCTTCCCGTCGACGTCACCAATTTCGGAGTCACCGTTCGAAAGTCAGTGACTGCTCCGCTCATGTTGATCGCGGTGTACTCGCCGCATGGAACCTACGACGCTAAGTTTTTGGCCAACTATGCGTACATCAATCTTGCGGATCCCATTTTGCGTTCGCCGGGCATCGGCAATGTTCAGGTATTCGGCTCCGGCCAATACGCGATGCGACTGTGGGTAAAACCCGACCAGTTGGCAAAGTTGGGCATCACGGTCCCGGAAATCGTCAGCGCCATTCAAGCCCAGAACACCGTCAACCCGGCCGGGAAGGCCGGAGGAGAACCGGCGCCTAAGGGCCAGGAATTTACCTACTCGGTTCTCGCGCAAGGCCGCCTTACCTCCCCGGAGGAATTCGGGCAGATCGTGGTTCGCGAAACGCCGGACGGCGGAGTCGTGCGCGTCCGCGACGTAGCCCGAATCGAGCTGGGGTCCCAGGACTATAGCGTCGCGGGACGTTTTAACGGCACGCCCAGCGCCGTTATCGCCACCTACCAATTGCCTGGCTCGAATGCTGTCGACGCCGCCGCAGGCGTTAATAAGCTGATGACCCAAATGAAGCAGCGCTTCCCGGAGGACCTGGACTTCGCCGTCGCTCTGGATACGACGCGGGCAGTCACGCAAGGCATAAAGGAAATCGTCCTGACGCTTGTGATTGCCCTCGCACTTGTGATCCTTGTGGTGTACCTGTTCCTGCAGGGCTGGCGCGCCACGCTGATTCCGCTCCTGGCGGTTCCGGTTTCGCTGATCGGCACGTTCATACTATTCCCCGTATTCGGTTTTTCCATCAACACGCTTTCTCTCTTTGGTCTCGTGCTGGCGATCGGTCTTGTGGTGGACGACGCCATCGTCGTCGTCGAAGGAGTGCAACGGCACATCGAGGAAGGCATGACGCCAAAGGACGCGGCGTTGAAAGCGATGGAAGAACTCTCCGGCCCAGTAGTCGGCATCGCACTGGTTCTCTCTGCGGTATTTGTGCCGACGGCTTTCATCCCCGGAATCACCGGCAAGCTCTACCAGCAATTCGCCGTAACCATCGCGATTTCCGTTCTGCTCTCCGCGTTCAACGCGCTCACGCTCAGCCCGGCGCTGGCGGCGCTCCTGCTGCGGCCGAAGCAACCGAGCCGCGGACTCCTCAGGAGATTTTTTGATTGGTTTAACCGCGTCTTCGAGCGAGCGACGGACGGTTATGTGCGATGGAGCGGGGTATTAGTCCGAAAGACAGTCGTCGTGGTCGTGTTGCTTCTGGTGTTTTGCGGGGCGGGTGGCTTTTTCGCCAGCCGAATTCCGTCCAGCTTTCTTCCTGACGAAGATCAGGGCTACCTCTACGTCAACGTGCAGCTGCCGAACGGGGCCTCTCTGGAGCGCACCACGGCCGTCACGGCGGACGTCGAAAAAATCCTCATGAATGCGCCGGGGGTCGAACACGTCACCACCTTCGTCGGTTTCAGTTTGCTCAGTTTTGTCCGCACCAGTTACAACTCCACCTTTTTTGTGACTCTGAAACCATGGGACCAACGAACGACAAGGGCTGAGCAATTCCAATCGCTTAAGGCACATCTGAACCAGCAGTTGAGCAAGTTGCCCGCAGCAGTTGCTTTCGGCTTTTCCCCGCCTGCGATTCCGGGCGTCGGCACTGCGGGCGGATTTACGCTGATCCTCGAAGACCGTTCGGGTAGCGATATTCAGTTCCTCGCGAAAAACTTGGGCATCTTCCTTGAAGCCGCCCGTAAGCGCCCGGAAATCGCCAGCCTCAGCACCACTTTCTTGGCGAGCGTACCCCAAGAATTCGTCCACGTGGACCGCGACAAGGTGCTGAAGCAAGGTGTGGCCCTCAACGATGTCTACCGGACAATCCAGGCCTTCATGGGCGGATACTTCATCAACTATTTCAATCGCTTTGGGCGACAGTGGCAAGTCTATATCGAAGCGGAAGGCGAGTACCGCACCAAGGCGGAAAACGTCGGCCAGTTCTACGTCCGGAACAACAAGGGAGAGAATGTCCCCCTCTCCACACTTACCACCGTGGAGTCGCGGCTCGGCCCGGAATTCACCTTGCGATTCAACGAATATCGTTCGGCGCAGATTAACGGCAGCGCCGCCCCCGGCTACAGCTCGGACCAAGCCACAGCAGCCCTGGAAGATGTCTTCCGGCAGACGATGCCGCGGGAAATGGGCTTCGATTACTCCGGCATATCCTTCCAGGAGCAGAAAGCGCGAGAGGGCGTGCCACCGGCGGTGATCTTCGGACTCTCGCTGTTGTTCGTCTTCCTGATTCTGGCGGCTCTCTACGAAAGCTGGACGCTCCCGTTCAGCGTGCTGTTGAGCACTCCCGTGGCGATTTTCGGAGCCTTTGGAATCCTTCTGTTACGCCGTGTGTTGATCGGGGTCTTCCTTCCGCCCTACCTGAATCAGATCGAGACCGATATCTACTCTCAAATCGGACTCGTCATGCTCATCGGTTTGGCCGCCAAGAACGCGATCTTGATCGTCGAGTTCGCCAAAGACCAGTACGACAATGGAAAGCCTCTGGCGGATGCCGCGCTCGAAGGAGCCAGACTTCGTCTGCGGCCGATTTTAATGACGTCCTTTGCGTTCATTCTCGGCTGTGTGCCGCTGTGGACCGCCACTGGCGCCGGAGCGGTGGCCCGCCAAATCATGGGCACCACTGTTATCGGGGGGATGCTGGCTGCCAGTTTGATCGGGATCTTCTTCGTTCCCGCAATCTTTTACCTTGTGGAGAGATGGTCGGGCGCCGACACGCAGCACGCTTCGGGAGCGTTGCCGGCAACGCCCGCTCCGGCGGAGGGAGACTGAGATGCAACATTGGTGGGAGCCGCCCATCAGGAAATTGGCGCCATTCATGGCCGCCATGCTCGGCTCAAGTCTCGCCGGGGGTTGCATGGTAGGTCCAAACTACCATCGCCCCGCCGTTCAGACTCCGGCGGCCTACCGCGACCTGAGCGAGAATCCGCAAGTCCAGGCTCAAGCTGCGTCTTATGCCGATCTTCCCTGGTGGCAAGTCTTCCAGGACCCGCAACTCCAGGAACTGATCCGCACGGCGCTGAAGCAAAACTATGATTTGCAACTTGCCACGGAGCGCATCAACGCGGGACGCGCGGAGGTTGCCATCACGCGTTCCAGCCTGTTCCCGCAAGTGCAGGGGGAAGGCAATTTCTCCGGCGGAAGAGAAAACAACTTCCAAACCAAGTACAACTTCCTCACGCTGACGGCCGACGCCGCATTCCAGTTGGACTTCTTCGGCAAGTTGCGACGGGCCACCGAAGCGTCACGTGCCGAACTCCTTGCCACCGAGGACGCACGGCAGACGGTGATATTGACGCTCGTAAGCGACGTGGCCAGCGACTATTTCGCGCTTCTGCAACTGGACCTTCAACTACAAATCACTCGTGAAACCGTCGCGACGCAGCAAGATTCGGTAAAACTCAACAATCTTCGTGTTCAGCACGGCGTCGCTACGAAGCTCGACGTTTTGCAGGCTCAGCAGGTCCTCGATATCGCAAATGCCCAGATCCCCGACCTCGAGCGACAGATCGCGCAGGAAGAAGATGCCATCAGCATACTGCTAGGCAATTATCCTCAGGGCGTCCCACGCGGACGCCCGCTGATCGAGCAGCCGTTGCCTCCCGAAGTGCCGCCCGGCCTGCCATCTTCCCTCATCGAGCGCCGGCCCGACATTCGCGAGGCCGAGCAAACCCTGGTGGCAGCGAACGCCGAAATCGGAGTTGCCAAAGCCCAGTTCTTTCCCCAAATCTCCTTGACGGGCTCCGGCGGCGGCTCGTTCGGTCGAAGCAGCGCATTCTCCAGCCTGATGAGTTCGCAAATCGGAATCTGGTCTTACGGCGCACAGGTGACGCAGCCGATTTTCACGGGGGGAGCTCTTCGCGGAGATCTTCGGCTAGCGGAATCGGAGCATAAGCAGGCTCTGATTTCTTACCAGCAAACCATTCAGCGCGCGTTCGGGGACGTCTCCGACGCGCTGATCGCCTATGAGAAATTCCATCAGGTCCGGGTGCGCCAGGAGGACACGGTCGCGGACCTGCGGGAATCCGTCCGCCTCTCTAACTTGCGGTACACGGGTGGCACCACCACTTATCTCGAAGTTTTAGACGGCCAACGGTCACTCTTCGCAGCAGAACTCACACTCGCGGGAGCACGTGGCACCGAATACCAGAGTCTCGTGCAACTCTATAGGGCACTTGGCGGAGGCTGGCAGCAGAGTTAGAGCTCTGGCAGAGCCGGATTGGCCGGCACCACCGCCCGCCCCCGCCGCCTGGGCGACTGGCTGAAAACCACCAGCACCGCTTGAAAATCACCGAACGCCCCAGTTAGCGACCTTCCGTTATTGAGAGACGACTCGCCCATTCCATTGAAAATAAATGGGTTCGCGCGCCAGCAGGATGATCGGGCCATTTGGCAATGCTTGTGCACTCTCTTAGAACGGCAGTTCGGAAAAGGGTTCAAGGATCTCAAAGGAGGTCCAAAATGCGATACCTAAAAGTTCTGGCCTTAATTGCGGTTTGTGGCATTTGCTTGGTTTCAGCGCCTCTCGCAAGCGCACAAAGAGTGGCAATCGGCGTTGGAATCGGCCCCGGTTATGTCGGCCCGGCTCCCGTTTGCGCCTACGGTTACTACGGATATTACCCGTACGCGTGCGCGCCTTACGGCTACTACGGCCCTAGCTGGTTCTCCGGTGGCCTCTTTATCGGGGCTGGCCCGTGGTTTCACGGAGGCTGGTACGGACGGGGCGGCTTCTATGGTCGTGGCGGCTACTACGGGCGTCCCGGCTATCGTGGGTTCTCTGGTCGCGGTCCAGTAGGGGCAGGACGCGGCTTCGCGGGACGTGGTCCAGTAGGCGGCTTCCGAGGTGGCGCTG
>Ga0181538_10005011_pt1 | contig 12077 bp, 9 predicted proteins | sample PEATcosm2014_Bin_40_FD_119773 | JGI IMG/M metagenome (GOLD analysis project Ga0181538, IMG submission 119773) | Peatland microbial communities from MTU Mesocosm Facility, Houghton, MI, USA - PEATcosm2014_Bin23_30_metaG | ecosystem: Environmental > Terrestrial > Soil > Wetlands > Peat | place...
ATTAAAAAACCCATATGCTCTTTCTAGATCGAATTCTTAATTATGTCAGCAAAGCTGCGCGCTTCCAGCGCCGCGCCGCCCACCAGGGCGCCATCCACGTCCGTTTGGCTCATCAGCTCGCGGGCGTTGGACGGCTTGACACTCCCACCATATTGGATACGGACCCGCCGGGCAACAGCTTCGTCGAACATTCTTCCCAGCACCCCGCGGATGAACGCATGGGACTCTTGCGCTTGTGCGGTCGTTGCGGTCTTGCCGGTGCCGATCGCCCAGACCGGTTCATAGGCGACGATTGTCTCCACCATCTGCTCTTTGCTCAACCCCGCCAGGCTGCCCCGCACCTGGGTTTCGAGCACCTTCTGCATCTGGCCCGCTTCCCGTTCCGCCAGCGTCTCCCCGACGCAGACAATCGGCTTGAGCGAGGCCGCATGGACGGCCGCGGCTTTGCGGGCAATCAGCGCGTCCGGCTCCTTCTGATACTGCCGCCGCTCCGAGTGCCCGAGAATAACGTAGCGCACCGAGAATTCCTTCAGCATCCCGGCGGCGATTTCGCCGGTGTAAGCTCCGCCGTGCTGCTCGCTCATGTTCTGCGCGCCCAGCCGGATGTTGGAATCGAGGATCGCCTTTGACACCTCGCACAGCGCGGTGAACGGCGGGCAGACCACGATGTCCACCTCCTTGACGTTGGCCAGCTCGATCTTCAGGCTGCGCACCAGGTCGAGCGCCTCCGCGACCGTCTTGTTCATCTTCCAATTCCCGGCAATAATCAGTTTCCGTTCTTTGTTCATAAATTGGGTATCCTTGCGCCTTCGCCTCTTGGCGTCTTTGCGTTAGTTCATTTATCCGATAACGCAGCCACACCCGGGAGCACCTGGCCTTCGAGGAATTCCAAGCTCGCCCCGCCACCCGTGCTCATGAAGGTCACTTTATCTCCCAGCTTGGCCTTGTTCAGCGCCTTTACACTGTCGCCGCCGCCGATGATGCTCTTGGCGCCGCTCTTATGCGTCACTTCCGCCACTGCCCGGGCGACGGCGAACGTCCCTTCCGCAAATCGTTTGTCCTCGAACAGGCCCATCGGGCCGTTCCACAGGATGGTCTTGGCCTTGGCCACCTCGTCGCAATACGCCTTCACGGTCGCCGGACCGATGTCGAGCCCCGCCGCGTCATCCGGGCAGTTCATGCTCGTACAGACGCGCAGGTTCTGGTAATCAATAACCGGCTTGCCCTTCTTGTCCAGCTTGTCGGTCTTCACCGGCACGGCCACCACGTCGTCCACAGGCAGCAGGAACTTCACCCCGCGCTGTTTCGCCTTGGCCAGGGCCGACTTCGCGATGTCCGTCTTATCCGCTTCGACGAGCGATTTGCCCGTCTTGTAGCCCTGCGCCAGGCGGAACGTGTAAGCCATCGCCCCGCCGATGAGCAGCGCATCCGCTTTGTCCAACAACCGGTCGATGACCTGAATCTTATCCGACACCTTCGCCCCGCCGAGAATCACCACAAAGGGGCGCGCCGGATTCTCCAGCTCCTCGCCCAGAAACTTTAGCTCGCGTTCCATTAACAGACCTGCCGCGCACTGGCCGCCGCGTTTGGCCACCACGCGGGCCACGCCTTCAGTCGAGGCATGAGCGCGATGAGCCGCGCCGAACGCGTCGTTGACATAAACGTCAGCCACCTTGGCCAGCTTCTCCGCAAACGCCGGATCGTTGTCCTCTTCTTCGTTGTAATAGCGAGTGTTCTCCAGCAGCAGCACATCGCCCGGCTTCATTACACCGACTGTCTGCTCGACCTTCGGGCCGATGCAATCATCCGCGAACGCCACAGGGCAGCCGAGCAGGTCCGCCAATTTGGCCGCCACCGGGCGCAGGGACATGGAAGGTTCGCGCTTGCCTTTGGGCCGGCCCAGGTGCGCCGCCAGGATCAACTTCCCCCCTTGCTCGATCAGCAGCCGCAGCGTCGGCAGCGTCTCCACGATGCGCGTTGCATCGGTGATGACCATCTGCCCGTCTTTCTCTTCCAGCGGCACATTATAGTCCACGCGCAGAAACACGCGTTTGCCTCGCACGTTCAGATCTCTAACGGTCAGTTTTGCCATAAAATCTAGTCTTCCGAATTAGGGTCGCAGAGCATACCCAAGCCGTGCGATGAGTCAAATCCATTTCCAGTCTCTGCGTCCAATTGTGCGCATGCGCTCACGGCCACCAGGTAGCGGCGGGCATCCTGCCCGCCCTGAAGGGCGGCATCCTGCCGCCCGGCCCGGCGCTCGAAAGCACAAGCGCCGCAGGCGGCAGCAACGACTCGATGCCTCATCCTGCCACCTCCGGCCTACCGCGAGGCCAGCCCCAGATCAGGTGCCTACTAATGCGCTTACTTCACCGTTACTACCACGTCACGACACCGTCATATGTGCCTACCATCTCCGGGGTTGGCCGGTTTTAGCATTGGAGGCGGTGCTGTAGCAGACGCAGGACGTTCCTGAAACTGCATAAGTCACTTGCGTCTATCGACTTACATGAGGCGACGGGACGATCTTAAGTCAGCCGTTTAGCCGTTCGACGGCGGTTCAGCTCAGGACAGGTTCCGGCCTTGAGGCCGTATGCGGCAGAGGCCATTGAGTCAATCAGGAAAAGCCAAGACACCTCTTGCAACTCCGTGCAAGCGCCTAACAGACCCGAACCGCTCAGATGAACCAAATGATGAACGTTTGCCGCTGCGCAATGTCCCTTTCTTGCGAAAGCGCGGCCCAGCGCGCGAAGTTTTGGGTTGGCGGCCTGGGAAAACTCTGTTTGGCTATTCGATAATGAAACGTTTGTTACGCATAATGGTGCCGGCATTGCTCCTGACTTCCCTGATGAGCAGCCCGGTTTGGGCCCAGAATCGCATCGCTACGGTTGATCTGCGCAAAATCTTCGACAACTACTGGAAGACCAAGCAGGCCGATGCGGCCCTTAAAGATCGCCAGGCCGACCTCGAAAAAGACCACAAGACCATGCTCGACGATTGGAAGAAGACCAAGGAGGAGTATCAGGCCTTGCTCACCGACGCCAACAACCAAACACTCTCAATCGAGGAAAGGGACAAGCGCAAGAAGGCGGCCGAAGACAAATTCAAGCAAATCAAAGAGTCGGAAGATACAATTACGCAATATGAACGCCAGGCCCGCGCCAACCTCGACGAACAACGCAAGCGCATGCGCGACAGGATTGTCGAAGAAATCCGCACCGCGGTAAACGGCAAGGCGAAGGCCGCCGGATATACGCTCGTGTTCGATACCGCCGCCGAGAGCGTGAACAATACCCCTGTCGTGCTCTATTCCAACAACGAGAACGACATGACCGACGCCGTTCTGGCCCAGCTCAACGTCGGCGCACCTGCCGAAACGCCCAAGTCGGAGGACAATCCAGCCGAGAAGAAGGACGAGAAGAAGAAGGACAAGAAGTAGCCCACTCCCGCTTCCAGTGACCCAGCTCTGGCTCAGCCGCCATACTGTGGTTTCTCACTACCTCCGGAGTTGCCAGTCAAAAGCGCGGGTAGAATCGGAGGCTGGCAAATTCTGGTAAAGGCTTTCGTCCGCCGCGCCCGTCCCCCTCACCGGGTCGGGTGAAGCGTCTGGCATAGTTGGAAACAGGTGCGAATTGTCCCTGCTCGTCGCCTGTGCCTTCGCTCAGCGCGCCACTCCCTCCCGCACCGTGATCAATCCGTTGGCAATGGCCAATCTGGTCAGCCCCGCCACATTGTGGACGTGGAGTTTGCGCATGATGTGCTCACGATGGGTTTCCACGGTGCGGACGCCGAGACCCAGGCTGCTGGCAATATCCTTGTTGCTGAAACCGTCGGCAACCAGCGCCAGTACCTCTCGCTCTCGGTTGGTCAGCTCCGCCAGGCCAGTCCCATCCCCGGTTCCCTGGACGAAATGGTTGAGGGCCAGCCGAGTGATTTCAGGGCTGAAGAAGGTTTCTCCGGCATGGACCAATTCGATCGCCTTCACCAGCTCCTCCGTTGAGGCGCCTTTTAACACGTAGCCGCGCGCGCCGGATTGGAGAGTGCGGAGCATGTAATCCGAACTCTGGTACATGGACAGGATGAGCACTTTGACTTGCTTCAGTTCTTTGCCTAGCACCTCGGTCGCGGTCAGCCCGCTCATATTCGGCATATCAATGTCCAGGAGCACGATGTCGGGCAAAAGCGCCTTGGCCATGGTCACCGTCTCGAAGCCATCGGCAGCTTCTCCAACGATCGCCAGATGCTCGTACTGGCTCAAGCAAGCGCTGATGCCCATGCGCACCACAGGATGATCATCTGCCAGCAGTATCCTGATGCAACTTCTCATCTTCTATTGCCCAGTGTAGGAGGATCCCACGACCCGTCCACCGGGGCTAGGCACGGGCTTAGTCCCGGGGGCATTCTGGAATCCGGCCCAGGAAATTCCCCGGGCGGAAGCCAGTGGAAAAAAGCCGGGCTGGACGGAGCGCCAGCGGACGGTTGCCTGGCGGTTAGACCACATAGTCCCTAACTCGTATTATCCATCAACAGGATTTAGCCGCCGAGGTCAATCGGCGCATTCTCCTAGCTCCGAAGATAGCACCGACTGGCGTCGGCGGCAACTCAGATGTGAACGATGCGGCTTAGGCGCCGACCCGACCGCGGCTCAAGCGCCAGCGATATTGAATCCTGGCTCAGACCGGGCATTCCTGCTGCACCCAGGCAGTAGCGTACTGGGTGAGTTCGACGCTGCCATTCAGGCTGAGCTTCTGCTTAATCTGCTCGCGGTAATACTCGACGGTCTTGATGCTCAAATGCAGTTCCTGGGCGATCTCCTTGGTCTTCTTCCATCGCCCGATAAGTTGAAAAACCTCCAGTTCCCGGTCAGTAAGCCCTTTGACCAGCGGCTGCTCGATGTCCTTTTGCCCTCGGACCTGATGCTGCAGCATCTTCGCGGCGAGCGCGTCGCTCACATAGACGTTTCCGCTGAGCACCCGCCGAATCGCCAACACGACTTTATCCAGGGCATCCCCCTTCATCAAATAGCCGAGCGCGCCCGCCCGGAAGGCAATCTCTGCGTAAATCATCTCATCGTGGGTGCTGACGACCAACATCGGCAACCCGGAATGCTGTGCCTTAATGTTGCGCATTAGCTCCAGCCCGCTGCTGTCTTTGAGAGAAATGTCGGCGATGACCAGGTCCGGCTTCAACTTGCCAATGGCGCTGAGGGCATTGCCGGCATCTTCCTCTTCGCCGCAGACCACGAGGTCGCTCTCTTTATTAATGAGCTGGGCAATGCCGTAGCGCACGACCGCATGGTCGTCCACCAGCAGAATCCGCATCCGGATGCCCTGCGCTTGACTTTGTTTGGCTTGAGCCATGTTTATCTCAGTCGCTTTTCGGCGTCGGCGGCCGCCCCGGGCATAAACTAAACCCAGGGCACCGCTAACCGCGCGCCTGCGCCCGTCCCAGCCGGCGATCGGCAGTGACGGGCGGCACGCAATCTCATGCGCACAGCCGCAGGTTGTGAGCCAATCGCGGCAATTCGTAGCCGCAAGATGCTCTGCCTGCCAATGAGTCGAACAAACGACGGTTCGATTGTCCTGATTCAGGACAAGAAACGCCGGGTAATGATACAAGCATGGCCCAACTAGCCCCCCCTCCCGTCCCAATCCGCAAGGAAGCTCGCTGGCGGCTGTGCTTCGGTCTTAACCAGGGGGCCTCTTGAGGGGGGGACAGCCACTCTGCCGCCGGCCCCTGAAGGAACGTGCTGTTTATCACCTGCCCATTTGGAACAAGCCCTGCTTAGTAGCGTGCATTGGATAGTTGGAGCAATGTCCACAAACCGACCATCCTGTGCGATGGTCGGGGTTGGTCAACAGTGTCTAGCTGCCTGAAATCGTCAACGGTCATTAACAAACGATACTGGGAAATACTGAGCTTTGAAGACAGTCAGATACGCAAGCTACCGAGAAGGGCAGCGTGCGCGACGCGCATTCAGCCTGGTTGAGGTCATGGTCGCCTCCGCTCTGGCGGGGCTCATGTTCATGGCCGGGATGACCGCCTTCAGCAGCACCTTCCGGTTTGTGGCCCTGGACCGTGAGAACGCGCGGGCCGTCCAGGTCCTGCTGGAGAAAACTGAACTGCTGCGCCTCTACAACTGGGAGCAGATTACCGGTCAGGACACCAATACCTTCATTCCCGCCACCTTCACGGCCCCCTTTTCTGTCGGCGCCACCGGCAATGGGAGCTTCAGTTATTGGGGAACCGTGCTGATCACCAACGTGCCGATCACCGAAACTTACAGCAACGATCTGCGGGAAGTCATCATCACCCTCACCTGGATTTCCCCAAGCTGCGGAAACAGGCTGCACACTCGCTCGATGACGACCTTTGTCTCGCGTTATGGCCTCCAAAATTACCTATACTAGGCAGCGTTCCGCCGCCTTTACCCTGGTCGAGCTGATGATCGCCACCGCCCTGGGCCTGCTGGGGACAGCGGCCGTCCTCTCCTACATCCTCTTTAGCGCCCGCAGCACCGCCGCCCTGGACGACTACTTCGACCTCAATCTGCACACCCAATTGGCCGTGGACCAAATGTCCCAACAAATCCGCCAGGTGCAGAAGCTGACCGCGTGCTCAACCACGAACCTCACCTTTCAGGACTGCGACGGAGCGGTTTTGCAATACAACTATGACCCCGTCGGCCAAGTGCTGACGCGCACGAAGAATGGCGCCCGACAGACACTGCTCACAGGCTGCAGTTCCCTCCAGTTTTCCCTTTACCAGCGAACTCCCCTCAGCAACACCTTCGAAGCATATTCTACCTCCACCAGCACCAACACCAAAGTCATCCAGCTCTCCTGGAATTGCTTCCGCTCAGCCGGGATGGGCCAGACCAACACCGAGGGCACGGCCTCAGCCCTGGTTGTGATCCGGGACAAATGAGATGAAACTCACCGCCTCCAGGCTTCCGCAGGCACAGCGCGGCAACGTGCTGCTCATGACGCTCGTCTTCTTCGGCATCGTTGCCCTCACGACGGCCGGTTACCTCAGCCTGGCGCAGTCCCGCGCCTTGATCCGGGCCCGCAGCGCGGCCTGGAACACCGCCATCCCCGTCCTCGAAGCCGGCATCGAGGAGGGATTCACCCATCTGCAAGACGACGGCAACGCCCTCACTGCCAACGGCTGGACGGCGGGCACTCTCGGCGGACAACCTGTGGTGACCAAGAGCCGGACCTTTCCCGACGGCAGTTATTTCTCCGTCGTGCTCTACACGGCGCTTGAAGACAGCCCGTTGATCTACGCCTCGGGCTTCGTGCCCGTGCCGCTCGGTCCAGGTTACATCTCGCGCACGATCCGGGTCGTGGTCACCAACCAGCCGACGTTCGCCAGCGCCATCCAGGCCAAATCCACGCTCACTTTCAGTGGCTCCTCGGTCGTTGACAGTTTTGACTCATCAAATACGAACGGCAGCAGCGGCGGGCTCTACGACCCCGCCAAACGAGGTGCGAATGCCAACGTGGTCACCGACTCCCAAGCGAAACCCGCAGTTGAATTAAGTGAATCGGCCCACATCTATGGCCGGCTCAATGTCGGGCCCGGAGGCACCGTGACCACCTCAGGCGCTGCAACCGTCGGCGACCTCGTGTGGAGCGCCAGCCACAGCGGGATTGAGTCAGGCTATACCAACGACGATACGAATATCGCCTTTCCCGACGCGGTTCTTCCCTCAGTTTTCTCATCCAGCACGTCGTTCTTCGCCCCTATGAGCGGGATGGCGAACGGGACGAACTACACTTACGTTTTGGCTGGCCGCAGCTACAATTTGCCCACGCTTACCCTAAGCGGCGCCCAAGCGATGCTCGTAAACGGTCCAGCGGTATTATCCGTCGGTGGCAGTATCAATCTTAGAAGGGGCAGTTACATCTACCTTGCCCCCGGTGCCAGTCTCCAACTATACGGCGGGACAGGTATCAGTGTCGGCGGGCGCAGTTATATCTACATTGCCCCCGGCGCCAGTCTCCAACTATACGGCGGGGGAGCCTCAACCACTCTCTCCGGCAGCGTGATAAATGCAACGGGCAACGCAGCAAACTTCTCGTACTACGGTTTGACCAATAACACCACGCTGAGCTATAGCGGCTCTTCACCTTTTATCGGGACGGTTTACGCGCCCGAGGCGAGCTTCACGTTTAGCGGGGCGGGCGGTATGTACGGTGCCGCTGTTGTGGACTCCTATACGCTTTCCGGCTCAACTAGCTTTCATTACGACCAAGCTCTGTCAGGCTCCTCCGGCCATACGGCGCACTTCTCCTACACCGAACTGTGATACTAGCGTTTCGATGAACCGTTTTGCCGATGCCCGATTGCTCATTCTTCTGAGCTGCGCCCTGTGTTTGGCGTCCCCTACCCGGGCTGTTGAGCTGGATGCCGCGGCACCGGGGCCACGGTTGGCGGCAGATCCGCAAATCGCTGCCCTTGAGCAGGCCCTCACCAACGCGGCCCGAAGGATGGCCAAAGCCCCCAAGCTTGCCCCGCCACCACCCGCGAGCCACACCGGCCTCACGCTTTCGATTGCGCTCTTGTTTGCCGCAGCCTTCCGTATGGTCCCGGTTGCACGGGTCGCGATCCGGCGATGGAACCAGTGGCTTGAGGCGCCGGAGAAAGAACTCGAACGCGCAGCGAGGGTCCTAACGGAAGAACCATCAATGGTGGAGTTCTTTCGTCAACTCCGTGAGGGGTTGTATGGTGCCCAGACATCCACGCCGACCCGGGAATCCGGCTTGCCAAACCCGGTTCCGAGTCCAAGCGTTGAATCCCAAGGTTCGTTGGCGCTCGATCCTCTCCAGATGCGCTTTACCTTGGTAAGCACTCACTTGGCTGTCTTGCGGACGTGCTTTAGAGAACTCGGCCGTGCACGTGACGACGCCGATCGTCTGAGAATACTGCGTTCAATCCTTGAGCAGGTGGAGTTGGTCAAAGAAAGCGCCCTCCTGCCCGATCTGCGTCCGGTTTGGCTGATCGCTCTTGCGTTGCAGGGACTGCTAAAGCAGCTCTCGATCAAGGCGTCCAACAGCACCCCGTCAGCGCTGCGGACTGCCGCCGCCGCGCTGGACGTGCTGGGGGCCTTGTGTGTTCCAAGCCTAAAACCGAACCTTGCCACCGAGCCGCCCGTTCGGCTCCTGGCCGTGGATGACGACCCCATAAGCCGGCGCGCCATGTCCTTTGCGCTTGCGAAAGCCTTCCGAGAATCTGACCTGGCGCCGGATGGCGCGGCCGCGCTCGCTCTGACCGCTAAGCAAACCTACGACGTGATCTTCCTCGATGTGGAAATGCCCTGCATGGACGGATTCGAACTCTGCTCAAGAATTCACGCGACCGAGCTTAATCGAACGACGCCAGTGGTCTTCGTCACCGGCCATAGCGACTTCGAATCCCGCGCTCAAGCGACTCTGTTGGGAGCGCAGGATCTCATCGCCAAGCCGTTCCTGGTGTTCGAGATTACCGTCAAGGCGCTGACGCTGGTAATGCGCGCGCGGCTGGATCACAGCGCCGCTGAGCCAGCCTCGGCCACAAAGCGCGAGGCCGCCTCCGCAGCGCCGGCTGTACTTATGCCTCCCCCCGTAGCGGTTTCCGGTGCGGCTGGGTTGCCTGACAGCCCCTGCCTGGGCGCAGGTCGGGACAAGCCCCTCGCAAATGGGTCCGTCACCGGCGATTCGCGTGATGAAGCTGCGCCGGTTTCTCCACCGCCCTGCTCCGCCTCTGCTTCAACTGAGGCTACCGCCCCGCGCGAGCTCAGCCCCGCTGCTCTTTCGCCGCCGTCTCAGCTCGCGCGTAAAGAGCTTGGCCACGCTTTCTTCACCCACGCGCCCGCTCAGATCGAGGCGCTTCGCGAGCATTTGACATCTGCCGGGGATGCCAGGCAGGGTGGCCTGAAGGAACTCCTGAGTGACCTCTGTCTAGAGGCCCATAGGTTGTGCTCCGACGCGCGCCACGCGGAACTCAGCGCGGCGCTTCGACTCGCTTCCGCCCTCGAAGCGATGCTCAGAAAGCTGTTCGAAGACCCGAATCTGTGCACTGATTTCGCCTTCGACGCAGCCGCCGGGGCACTTGATGTCCTCGAGGAGATTTGTCGCGCCGGGACGGACCCGGACCTGGCTCAAGCCGCCGCCCGCCTCATGGTGGTCGATGACGACCCCATCACTCGCCGGGCCATTGCCCAGTCCTTGCAATTGGTGTTCGGTCGGCCCGACAGCGCCGATAGCGGCGAAGCGGCGCTGGCTCTAGCGGGTAAAACAGGGTTCGACTTGATCTTCCTCGACGTGAGAATGCCAGGCATGGACGGATTTGCCACCTGCTCCAGAATCCACCGAACGCGACGCAACCGTCGCACCCCGGTCGTCTTTGTCACCAGCTACGACGACTTGGATTCGCGCTCGAAAGCGGCCGCTTCTGGCGGCTGCGGTTTGATCCCCAAGCAGGCGATGGCCAGCCAGATCAAGCTTGTAGCCCTGAGTTTCATCCTCCGTGGCCGACTGGCAGGCAAATCCCCGCGCCGGAAACCCCATCCCCCTAGGCCGGAAGCGGCCCGGAGCGCGCATAACCTGAAACCCGCCGCAGGGGAGCATCCGGTTACGGCGAGTGCAATAGGGATTGTGAATTAGGCTGCGAGAGGTGGCTCATTCGGTGCGCCCGATACCCTGAGCCGGCGCCGACCGGTTTCACAGTGGAGCAGTCAGCCTTGCGCGGGTTGGCTTCAGGCTTTCCCGCTCGCCTCACGACGCCGTAAGGCGCTTGAATGCTGGCCAGGTTATTTCACCTCTGGCATCCAAAAACAGACATTACCGTCCCTCACTGCCTCTCACCGCCTCACTCACCACCTCACTTGACTGACGCGGCTCCGCCCCTAGACTCTCGTTATGTCATTTGTGAGCCACCCATCTAGTGCCGCGCCGCTCCGCGCGCCTTGCTTATGAGAAGACCCTCCGTCCTGGTCATCTTCCTTACTGTCTTCATTGACCTCATCGGGTTCGGGATCATCGTGCCCTTCATCCCGTCTTATAGCGAGCACCTCGGCGCCAGTGGCGTTGTCATCGGTGCCATCTTTGCGTGCTTCTCAGCTATGCAGTTCATCTTCGCTCCCATCTGGGGAAGGTTGTCGGACCGCCATGGCCGTCGTCCCATTCTGCTCATTAGCACCGCGGGCGCGGCGGCATCGTACGTCCTGTTCGCGCGCAGCACCGGCCTGGAGAACCATACTGCCGCTTTGTGGCTGATGGTGGCTTCGCGGATGTTCGCGGGCATGTGCGGCGGCAACATCACCGTCGCCCAAGCCTATATCGCCGACATCACGCCTCCAGCCGAGCGCTCGAAGAAAATGGGCCTGATCGGCATGGCCTTCGGGCTCGGATTTATCCTCGGTCCGTTTATTGGGGCCGAGAGCATGCGGCACTTTGGCGACACCGGCCCCGGCTGGGTCGCGGCGGCGCTATGCGCGGGGAATTTCCTCCTGGCCCTGTTCATTCTGACCGAGAGCCACCGACCCGATTCCGCCCAAGCCGCCCCCCGGCCCCACCTTGATCAATGGGCGCACACTCTCCGCCAGCCCAAAGTCGGGTTCCTGGTCATCGTGTTCTTTTTGGCCACGTTCTGCTTTAGCTGCTTCGAAAGCACCCTTCCCCTGCTGGTCGGCGCCAACTTCCACTTGGACTTTGTCCGCGATGCGACCTCGGCCAGTACGGTAGGCTACTTGTTTGTCTATTGCGGTCTGATCGGCGCGCTGGTCCAAGGTGGGGCCATCGGACGGCTGGTGAAGAAGCTGGGCGAGCCCAAGCTCATTGCGCTGAGCCTAGTCGTGACCGCCGCCAGCTTCGTCTGGATTCCGTTCATCAAGGGCGGCACCCAACTTTCCTGGAAGATTCTCCTCCAGCACGATGGCTTGCCCTGGGTGTGGCTGCTGCTGGCCCTTGCGCTTTTGTCCGTCGGCACCAGTCTCACGCGGCCCCCCTTGTTCGGCCTGCTCTCGAATCTGACGCCCGCAAGCGAACAAGGCGCGACCATCGGCGTCGCCCAAGGCTCCGGCAGCCTCGCCCGCA
>Ga0181538_10005012_pt1 | contig 12077 bp, 19 predicted proteins | sample PEATcosm2014_Bin_40_FD_119773 | JGI IMG/M metagenome (GOLD analysis project Ga0181538, IMG submission 119773) | Peatland microbial communities from MTU Mesocosm Facility, Houghton, MI, USA - PEATcosm2014_Bin23_30_metaG | ecosystem: Environmental > Terrestrial > Soil > Wetlands > Peat | place...
GATGGAGTATTGGAGTGATGGAGTGATGGGGTGTTAGGGCGAACGGGATGAAGCGGAAGCGCATCAATCCAATACTCCACCACTGCATTGCTCCACTCCTCCGTCGTCCGTTCAGAACTCGATGGCCTTGTTCATTTGTCCGCATTGAGCACAACGTGAACGGTCCACGTCAGGATCGTCGGTATAGACGTAGCCGCAACGGTCGCAGCGGAAGATGTGGTCCTCGGTGGGCGTCGGCTCGAAGCGCCGCCGGCGAAGCTCAGAGTAGATGCCTGCAGCAATAAGGCCGCCCAGCAGGACGACAACGTAAGCCAAAATCAAGCTCGGGATGGACATGCTAAATCCCTCAGGGACTTGCCGTCGGGGCGTTGGTGGGGGGCGGTGGAAGAGTGTGCCAGCGGAAGATCATCCTCCCCCAGCTCAACATTGCCACCGGGTTTAGGGCTGTTCCCAACGGATTGCGACCCAGAGGCTCGAACCGTGCGGCGTTGGCTTGTTCCAAGGCCTCCTGGTCCGCCGCTCTGAAGCCGCTGCTCGAGAGCAACGTGACGGATGCCGGCGTGCCCTCCGCTCCCACGACGATCTGAACAGCGCTGTTGGTTAGAATATCCGGGCTCACCCACGAGCGCAGTTCGAGCGGCGTGAGTAGCCGCCTGGGGGCCTGGTCCCATTCCAATTGCACCGTCGAGTGCTCCGCGGAAGCTGGCATTGCGGGAAGCGCGGGAGTGGTCAAATCGGGTGGAGGTTTGGCAGGTGGTGGCAGCGAATTAAAAGTGCTCGTCTCGACGAACTGGTTGAAGCCGGCGCCAAGCTGGTCGATTGGTGGCAGCAAGTAGTTCGTCGGCTCAGACCACACAAACGGATGGAATTCCGGCCGCGGGGCGACCAACTGAGGGTGCGGCAGGGCGAACAAGGTGGGATCATGGAGCGCCAGCAGCTCGGTGAAAGCGCTGTCAGCCAGTTTGAAAGTGAAGGCTTGCGCGGCTGGGCGCGGGCGAATGGTCGAAGCGTCGCCGAGCCAGAAGATAAGGACGAGCTGGACGCCGAATATGAGCCCGATTATACCCCACCAACAGCGGCGCGACCAGGGCCGTGATTCAACCGACGCGGAGGTCATGGCGGAGAACGCGGCGGTGGCGCGGCGTAAGGGCGCGGCAGCGTGGCCAGCAAGGCCTCCGAAATGCCCGCCTCGCGCGCCAGCAGAGCGAGCCGAAGGCACTTCTCGTAGCTAACCGCTTTATCGGCCAGCACGACCAGGGTCAACGGTTCCGCCGACTTCTTCACGACCGCCTGCAACCGGCGCCGCAGGTCGTTTTCCTCGATCCACTGGTTCTCGTAGTAGAGCCGCCCGTCGGCGTCAATAGCGACCCTGACCGCCGGCTTATCCGTACCCGGCAATCCGTTTGCCTGGGGCAGTTGTAATTCGAGACGCGCCCCTGGCGTATAAACCAGCGAACCCAGCATCATGAAAATCACCAGCAGGAAAAGCACCGCCGCAAAAGGGGCCGCGTCCAATTGGCCCCGAAGAATGCGGGCATTGCGGGGGAATCTCATGGCTGCGGCTGCGTCTTGACGCCCTCCGTGACAATCTGCACGATCTCAGTGGCCGCGCGTTCCATTTCGATCACAATGGAATTGACGCGGCTGACCAGGTAGTTATAGCCGGCGTGGGCGGGAATCGCCACAGCCAGGCCCGCCGCTGCGCAAACCAGCGCCTGCCAGACCCCGGCGGAAAGCTGGCCGATATGCGCGTTCAATCCAGCTTCCTGCATCCGGCCAAAAGTCTGGATGAAGCCCAGAACCGTGCCCAACAGGCCGAGCAGCGGAGCAAGCTGGGCAATCGTCGCGAGCAAATCCAATTTTTCTTCCAGCCGCGGCACTTCCGCCAAACCCGCTTCTTCCAGCGCTTCGCGCACCCGCTCCCGGCCGTGGTCCCGATTTAGGATGGCGGTCTTGACCAGCCGCGCGACGGGGCCAGGGGTGGCATCGCAGATCGAGAGCGCTTCAATCACGTTGTTGCGCTTGAGGACAGTGCGCACGCCGTTAAGGAACTCGGTTGAATTAATCTGGGCGCGGTGACAATGGAGAAACCGCTCAATGAAGACCGCCACGGCCACCGCGCTGACGAGCAGGAGCAACCACAGCACCGGCCCGCCGTTCGACAACAATACCGGCAACGTTAGCATGGCTCCCTTTATACGGCCCCGGCAGGTGGTAGCGCAAGCCTCCGGCTTGCGGCTGCCCGAAGAGGCGCCGAGGCAGGGCTTCGTTTCGCCTTGCTTCTGGCGCACGCCAGCCGAATCCTCTGCGCATGGAACAACCAGACCAGCTTCGCGAACTGTTTCGGATGCAGAGAGCTTTGAACGAGCGCATCGGCGTCCGGACGGAGGGCATGAGCGTTGAAGAGAAAACCAAATGGCTGCTCAACTATTGCCGTGCCATGTCCCAGGAAATCGCCGAACTCACTGACAGCGTCCCCTGGAAGTGGTGGGCCAAGTATCAGAAGTTCGACGAGCAGAACGCCCGGGTCGAGGTCGTGGACTTGTTCCATTTCCTCATCAGCCTGGCGCAGGTGCTGGGCATGAGCGCGGATGATGTGTTCAATGCCTACGTCCGAAAAAATGAAGTTAACTTCAAGCGGCAGGAAAGCGGTTACACGGTGAAGGACGAGCACGATTCCAAACACATCTGAGCCAGCCGATTCTGCGCCCAGGCATCGCCCGGCAAGCCAAAACTGCGCTCCGGCACCCCAAGTTTATGAGAGACCCTGTTCCCAAAGGTCATGCCAGCCCCGACGACCGCGTCCCCGCGCGCTGGCGCAAAGAGGTCGAGCGCGTGCTCATCACCGATGCCCAGATCGCGCTGCGCATCCGGGGCATGTCCCGCGATATTATGCGCGATTTTGCCGGGCGTGAGATGGTGGTCGTCTCGCTGCTCAATGGGACAGTGATGTTTCTGGCCGATCTGATTCGGAACCTCGCCCTCCCCTTGCGGCTCGACTTCATCGGCGTCTCTAGCTACGGCGCCGGCACCGAGTCCGGCGACCTCGTCTTCACTAAAGAACTGCGGCTCAATGTGCGAGGGCGCGATGTGCTGCTAGTGGACGACATCCTCGACACTGGCAAGACGCTCTACCGCGTGCTGGGCAAGATCCGCGCCCTCAGGCCGCGCCGGATCAAGACGTGCGTTCTGCTCAACAAAGCGGCCCGCCGCGTCGAATCGGTGGAAGCGGATTACATCGGCTTTGAAATTCCCGACCTTTTCGTCGTGGGCTATGGGCTGGACTTCGCCGAGCGCTTCCGCAACCTGCCATTTGTCGGGGTGTTGTACCCACACGTTTACAAGAAGGCCAGCCAGCAAGTGATTCCTGCCAAGCCCAGAAAAGCCGGTGGGCGGGGTGGCGGTTGACTCCCGGCCCCGATTGCGGAGGTTATGCAGTATGCTCGTGACGGTTTGCTTCTATTCCTATTTTAAAGACCTGACCGGCTGCGCCAGGACCACCGAAGAGTTAACTTGCGGCAGCACGCTGGAAGACCTTTTCAGAGCATTGGTTGTCCGTTTCCCCAAGCTAGGCGCGATGCGGAAAGCGAGTTTGATGGCCGTCGGGGTTGATTACCAAAGCCGCACTTATATTTTGAGAGAGGGCGATGAAGTCTCGCTCTTCCCGCCGGTGCAAGGGGGATAGCCCAATTCCGGCATGAAGAAGCAAGTAACCATCACGGCCGAACCAATCAATGAACCCGCGCTGCTGTCGCAGCGGGTGATGTCCCAGGGGATGGGTGCGGTGGTCTGCTTTCTGGGAGTCGTGCGCGGGACTGAGGAATATGCCAACATCAGCGCGCTCGAATACGAAGTGTTCCAGCGCATGGCGGAGCACCAGATCGACCTGCTCCTCGACGAGATGGCCAAGCGCTGGCCGATTGAATCCGTGCGCATGGTCCACCGTTTTGGCCTCGTGAAAGTGAATGAGCCTTCGCTGTGGGTTGAGGTCGTCGCCCCGCATCGGGGCGAAGCCTTCTCCGCCTGCCAATGGCTGATCGACGAATTGAAGCGCGCCGTGCCGATTTGGAAGAAGCCGGTGATGGGTGACCGGTGACTGGTGTTACCCGCCACCTCGCCATCGGCCTTTGAATTTCGGGTTTTCGGGATTCACCTTGATAATCAAGATGGTGGGCGCTGAGGGACTCGAACCCACGACCTACTCGGTGTAAACGAGGTGCTCTACCACTGAGCTAAGCGCCCTAAGTTATTATATTACAGCATCTTACACCAACAATGAAAAACCGAAAGTTTTTCCTTCTAACCTTTCTCCTAACTGCTGAATTGCTGATGTGGAAAAACGACATTACAAGCTGGGCACGTTTCACCGCGTCGCGGACAATCTATACAGCTATTCCGTCACAAAAAAATACTATGCAGTCTTTAAGAGTCATGGCAAGACCAGATGGTTTTCTCTGAAAACCACCGACCGGGAGCTTGCCGGCAGAAGGCTTAAAGAGCAATTCACCACGCACCGGAACACAGACCCCAAAGCAGGCACGATGACCCTCACGGAGTTGTTTGCGCTCTACGAGCAATCAATCCAAGGGTTCGCGAAGAAGACCCAGGGAACGAGAAAGTCCATCCTAAAAACCTTCAGAAGCACATGGAAACACGGATTAGACCTGCAGGTTCGAGCGGTCACAAGAGGTCAGTTGGGAATATGGCTCAGCGAGCAGCGGCCCCGGTTGAAGAATTCGTCGTTCAATGAATACACCCGATTTGTTCGACAGTTGTTTGAGGTCGCTCTGGCTCACCAGGCGATTGACCGAGCAGCCGTTCAACCTGATTGTGTTGACCGTCCCCCGAAAGGGCATACGGGAGTACCGTCTCCAGTATTTTGCGGAAGGAACCTGGAAGGACCTCCCGTCAGGGCCGAATGACAAATTGGTGAAAATCCATAGGTTCGACCGAGTCTGGGGCAGCCGGGTTAAGGTCCTGTTTCCCGACAACGGCATCCAGCCGGCGATTTCAGAGTTGGGGGTTTACCACGAAAGGCGCTGACGGCGGACAGAGCCATCGCCATCACCCGAACGTGCTCCTGTTCCAACCCCAGTTGCTCGCTTTGACCTCGGTGAAGTTCAGGTAAACACGGTTTTCCGGGACCCCGAGAGCATCGTTCAGCAGGGTGCAGACCTTCTGCGAGAGCTTTCGATTCACGTCGTTTGTTAGCTATTTGCCAGAGGGGGCGACTACGACGATCATGAAGGAGCCTGGCTTTGGACGTGGTCGAGATTGACCCTGCGACTGAGGCTCAAACTCCGCTGTGGGAAGATACAGCGTATGGGTCGTCGGATCGATACCCATAGTTCGTGCACCGCGTGGCGTCTGCACGGTCTGGACGACCCGGAATTTCCCCGGAGCCGTCTCCCGAACAACGGTCAAAGTACCGTCACCGCAACTGGCAGTAGCGTCACCGCCGAACTTCGTGGCGTCGACGCCCGCACCAATCGGGAGATCGGCCAAGACCTTGCCGTCATCTGCGCTCATGATGATCAGCTTCTGCGGCTTTCGACAACCGATGAACAGGTGGCGTCGCGCAAGATCCATCGACATGCCGACCGGTGAACCGCCCGGGGCTGTGGACCATTTGTTAACGACCTTCATCGTCTTGGTGTCCACAACGGCAACCTGATCTTTGTCTACGAGGTTGATGTACGCCTTCCCCTGCCCATCGGCGGCGAGAAACTCCGGTTTGCCCCCAAGCTGAACTGCCGGGTCCAATTTGCCCGCCGCCGGATCCAGGTCCGGCGAGATGGGAATCATTACACCGGCGTCCCCGCACACGACCAAGACCTTGCCACTGGCCGGGTCGTAGATAATCCCGTCGGCATCTTCAGCCGCCTTGACCTTGCCGAGCACCGCATACGTTTTCAAGTCGAAGACGGTGACGGAGGCATCCTCGCCATCGGTGATAAACCCGCGGCCGACGCTGGCGACGATAGCCACCCCATGGTTGCGTTTCTGTCCGGGAATGTCCGCAACCGTTTTGCCGGTGTGGGCATCGAGAACCATCGTGTGGGTCGAGCGCGGGACGTAGAGGAGTTTGTGCTCTGGATCGACCGTCAGGTAGTCCCAGCCACCCTCGCCTCCAACGTGAAAAGTCTGCGAGACGCGATATGGGCCTGACTCACCAGGTACGGAAGGTGAAGGTTGCGCCTTAACTACCGTTGAGAACAGGACTGCCATCGAAAGCGAAAGAACGGCTTGCGTGACCATGGTTATTTTCATCAGAATTCCAATCGGCTGAGTTTCGTTGTCCCAGCGCGCTTAAATGCTGCTGGAGATGCACTGCTACAACCAAACTGCGTGGGGGTCAAGCTTGCCTATGGATCGGCATCACGCGTATCCCCCCCAATTCCCGGCTCGCTCGCCAGTTTTGGTGTAAAATGGCTATGAAAGGTATTCGTATGATTGTTATACAAGAAAGACCGGAACTGGATGTCGGCTCCGGCCACGCGGTTCAACTCAGCCTGGAGCGAACAGACATCTCGTTTCAGGATCTGCCCGGAGACAGAGTCCGGATTCAGATCAGGGTCCACAACGAAGGCATGCGTCGATCAAGGCCGACCTTCATGAGGCTTGAATCCGCACCGCTGGGCGCATTTGTCCCGTGGCAACCCCTTGCGGTATTGCCCGTACCGCCGCTGGAACCTGGGGAGTCGCGTGAATTGAGGACGGAAGTCCCTCACCCTCATCCAGCTCCGCTTGGGGATTTCAGCCGCATCCCGCCCAAGGGGCTGCTTACTGCAGTGAACTCCCTCGACCAACCGCCGCCGCCGTCAGGCACTGGTCTTATGGCGGTGCTGAATCTGCTCCGCAGGGGACAAGCAGCCCGCCCTGCCACTGGGAGTGTGGCTGCGAAAGGAGCCCCGCTGGCGCCCGACCTGTGGGAACTGGCTGGAAGGGGCCAGCCGTATTGGGCGGGGAACATCAACGTCTTTGTCGGCGCCCACCCGGTCGAACGGCACCGGGCGAGCGCCCTGCGGGTCTATCCCGGCTACACCAACCTGGCCATGTTCCTGGTTGGAAGCCCGGGGAGACCGGATGCTTACGCATTTGATCTCGTAGGGTCGAACCCAGATTGGAAAGCCGCGCTGTACGACGTCACCAATAATAAAACGCTCTTAGCCGATCCTCCCGATGCACCCATTGAAGAAACGCAATGGGTGGAGGCCGATGGCGGGCTGATGGTGATGTTAGTTGCCCATCCTCCGGCTGGCTGCCGGGTTGGGAACGTGGAAGTCCACGTCACGCGGCGATCATGCCAGGAAACGGCCATCGTGGAGTTTAATCTGGATCCCATCGCCCAAGGAACAGGCTGCTATTTTGTGTGACTCGGTAGCCAACGGTCCTCGCGTCTGGCGCCGGGCGCCGCGTTCAGCCGGAAACCGAGAACGTTAAGGGCTCTTCCGTCTCAAGCAGACTCTTCAGGCTGCTGATGACCGCCGGCCAGCCGTTGTTGATGCCACGGAAGGTGTTCGGGTCCTTCTCGATGTCCTCTGGCAGTAGGTTCTCGTGGGTGAGGCGCAGCTTGACCAGGGCGCCCATCGGCGTGAGTTCGTAGGTGACGCGCGAGGGACCTTCGCGCTTCGGGGCAAGTTCCGGCTTGTCCTTCGGGTTCCAGGTGTAGACGAGCTTGCGGCAGGGCTCGCAAACCAGGACCTTTCCGGCGTGATCACCATGTTCTTCCATGCCCTTTGGCGGCAGGATGCGGACGGTGCCGCCGGCCTTCAATTCAACTTCAATGCGAAAGCCGAACCAATACTTCTCGCTGAAGTCGCCATTGGTAAGCGCTTCCCAGAGTTTTTCCGGTGTCGTGCGGATGAAGGTGGCATAGACAAATGTTGGTTTTTCCATAAGTGTTATCTTTCTTTGTGTTCTTCGAGACGCTTTTTCAAATCGCTCATTGCCTGAAGGCGATGGCGCTCATATTTGCAGATCCAGCGCTCGTAGATCTCGTGCAACGGCACTGGATTAAGGTAATGCAGCTTCTCCCGACCATGCCAAACCACGGCGATCAGGTTTGCCGCTTCCAGCAAACCCAGATGTTTGGTGACTGCCTGTCGGGTCATGTCGAGGTGTCCACACAATTGGGTCAATGTCTGCCCGTTGCTCTGGTGCAACTGATCGAGCAACTTTCGGCGGCTTTCATCAGCCAATGCTTTGAACGCGGCATTCACGGGTCACAATATGCAACTATATGGTTGCATATTCAAGCAAATAATCCTGTGGGAGGCGAATAGTTTCTCCTGTCCTGGGAATGAGCGAGGTGCCTGATTTCTATTCGCAATGAAACTCATTCCGATCCCGGTCGAATGCTATGCCGGGGCCAGGGCCGAGGAGACGCCGCGCCGGGTCGTCTGGCAAGGACGTGCCATCGAAGTGAGCGAAGTGCTCGACCGCTGGTGCCAAGTTGAAAGCAAACCGGAGTGGCCCCGCGCCGACTATTTCAAGGTGCGAACGTTGGACGATTGCGAGTTCCTGCTTAAACACGACCTCGAATCGGGCGAATGGTATCTGGGGCACCGGTGGTGATCCTCTGCGATGCCGTCCCCGAGTCTGGCAATTCCCGGTTCAAGAGCTTTCCGGCGCGGAATCCAGTAGTATAAGGTGCAATCAAAGCGTAGAAACGAGCTCCGGTTCTGGTGTTGATCGTGATCGTGTAGTTGCCTCCGCTGACGGTGATGCCGCTGGTCACTGGCGTCCATGTGATCGGTGAGACCAGGCTGGAAGTCTGGTTCAACACAAAGCCGCTGGCATTGGTCGGCCAGGAAAGGATCATGTTCGGCGGGCTGAGCACGACGTTCAAAGAAGGGGCCGTCACTGTGAGCGTGCCCATTGCCAGGACACCGGCAGCATCCGCTTGTGAGCCGCTGGCCGACGGCGCGATGGTCACCACCAAACCGTTGGCCACGTTGGCGCTGCTGACCTTGTGGAACCCGGGGTGCCCGCCAGATCGGCCATGGCCGCGTAGGCAGAGACGTTGGTGCCCGCCGTCGTGAAACCGCCGCCCGCATACAACGTGCTGCCCGACACCGCCAGCGCAAACACATCGCTGTTCATCCCCGAACCGAGGGCCGACCAACGGCTCCCGTTCCATTGCGCGATGTTAGTGGCAAGGGTGTTACCGACTAAAGTGAAACCTCCACCGATATAAAGATTGCCCGAACCATCTGTCACCGCCGCTGAAACCCCACCGTTTGCACCAGGAACGCCGCCCATGCTGACCCAGTTGGCATCGTTGAACGTCGGATCAATCCGCACCGGATACGCCGCCTCCGCATCATTCACGAGGACGGTGAGCATTGGAACGGTAGGGCGCGTCACTCCGTGCGCGCCGTCGCGGGTTTCAGAGCTTTCCTTTGCCCCCGACTCGGCGCCGATTTCGTTCAATCCCAACGGGATTCCATCACTCAGCCCAGGGTTGCGAGTCCGACGAGCTACCCTGGGTGTGCTGCGCGAATTGACCTCCAACCCCAACGGGGTTGCATCACATCGTTGGTCACAACGACGAGGCGCATCGGATGCAACTTTCAGGGTTGTCTCCTCCATCTTCGCCTGACCCCAGGGTAGTTCGCGGACTCGCAACCCTGGGCTGAGTGATGGAATCCCGTTGGGATTCACCGTGTCCCACAACTTCCATCCGCGCCGTCAGCTCTTTGCCCGTCGCATCGGTGACGCGGAGCCGGTTGTAGGCAATCTTGCGACCGGAGTTCTCCAGGACCAACTGGGCGCCAACAGGCGCCGGTTCCACGCTTGCGCCGCTCACGGCCAGTTTCACCACCAGCTCACCGCCCGGCGGACTGGGAGGCGCTTGCTCCACGATGAAATCCTGCCGCACACCGTCCATGCTCACGGAGTATTCTTCCGTCAACCCGAGGCGGCTAAAGCGCACCGTCTGGCCATCAACGCTCACTTTGCCTGTATCTGCCAACTGGACCTCTGATCCCCCCTTTCCGCTCTCCGCTCTCCGCTCTCCCATCTCAAATTTCTGCTTTCTGCTTTCTGCTTTTCAAGCGCGCGCCGCACCGCCATCGCCGTGACACTGAAACGGTCGTTCACCGTGTTGGTGACGGTCGAGGTCAACCACAAGCCTTCGGGGGTGGCCTCGCCGTCGAGCCGCTGGAATACGCAGTGCAGGCGCGCACCGGATTCGTTGGGCGTCACGGCCAGCCCGTCGCCCTGGTAATCCGCGCCGGCCTTGGCGCCGATTTGGTTCCACGGAATGGCACTGGGGGTGTTGGTGGCAGCCAGACCGGCTGCCTGTGTCACCCTCATGGCCGGCCAACCGGCCAGCAGGAACGGGGCAAGGAAACCAACGGCGCGCGGACGCGCCGCCATATTTCGGGAATGGGTCAGGGTATTCACAATTGTATTATCCGCTTTCTAAGTTGATTTCGTTGCATGAGCCGGAGGAATATCCGGTCTTACGGCGATAATTGGGCGCGGTAGAAACGCCGGGGGTTGGCGGAGGACTGCGCATCGGAGAAATGGAGCGGACCGCTGCCGAGCAGATTGGTTTGCAGCGGAATCCAGGTTTGCAGGTCCGTGCTGGCCTGAATGACTACGTTGGAGCCGGACGGGCAGGACACGTCGAAACCAAACACCCCATCCGTGAAGCCAAACGCCGCGTTGGTGGTGATGATGACCAGGGAACCCGGCAGGTAGGCCAGGGCCGCGTTGGCAGAGAAGTTGGTGCCCGCCGTCGTGAAAAGGCCGCCCGCATACAACGTGCTGCCCGACACCGCCAGCGCATACACAGCGTTGTTCATCCCCGAACCGAGGGCGGACCAACTGCTCCCGTTCCATTGCGCGACGCTATTGGCAAGGGCGTTGCCCGCTGTCGTAAAATAGGCGCCGATATAAAGATTGCCCGAACCATCTGTCACCGCCGTGTGAACCGGTCCGTTTGCACCCGGAAAGCCGCCCATGCCGACCCAGTTGGCATCGCTGAACGTCGGGTCAATTCGTACCGGATACACCGCCTCCGTATCATTCACCACCACGGCTAGACTTGTAGCGGCAGGCATCCCTGCCTGCCGTAGAGCCGGGGCTTCCAGCCCGGCGGATTCAGGCGTGTTTCGCAAAGCAGCCCAGGAATAATCCGCACCTGAATTCCGGGCGGCAGGATGCGCGCCCTCTACGTCAGGCAGGATGCCCGACGCTAATTCCATCCGGGCCGGCAACTCTTTGCCCGTGGCATCCGTGACCCGCAGGCGGCTGTAAGCAATCTTCCGCCCGGAATGCGTCAGCACCAGCCGCGCGCCATCCGCAGCCGGTTCAACCTGCGCGCCGGCCACGGCCAGTTTCACCACCAGCTCACCGCCCGGCGGACTGGGAGGCGCTTGCTCCACGATGAAATCCTGCCGCACACCGTCCATGCTCACGGAGTATTCTTCCGTTAACCCGGGGCGGCTCAAGCGCCGTAACACCTTCGGGTGTGGCCTCGCCGTCGAGCCGCTGGAATACGCAGTGCAGGCGCGCACCGGACCCGGTGGGCTAGCTAGGCAGTCGGTTCTGGGAAAGTCACTTCTGCAACGGCGGTATGGCAACCGGTGCGGAGGGAGCCTCAATCAGTGCCTTGGCCTCCTTATACGCCAGCCAGCAAATCAGATCGTCGTGGGAGACCAGTTTGCCGTCAACGAGCGGTTTGGTCTCATCTTTGGGCAACGGGGGCATTTGTGCCTCGGCCTGGCTCAAGAGCTTCCGGGCCTCCTCAGGCTTGTCCTGCCGGAACAGACTCATGGCGCGGTACAGGCGCGCGATTCCGAGCATTTCGGGGTCCTTGCCAATCGTCTGCTCCGCGACGGTTAGATTCCGGTCGGCGGCTGCGTATTGGCCGTTGCGATATGCCGCCATGCCAAGTCCAAGTTGATAATACGGCAACAACGAATTGGTTTTCCCGAGCTCCACGCCCCGCTGCGCAAGGTTGAGGGCCTTCGCGAGCAAGGCGGAGTCGGTGGATGGCCGAATGGAACAGGCCTTGGCGGCGCGTTCCGCAGTACCGGCCTGGTCCGTTCCTTCGGCCTGCTGGA
>Ga0181538_10005015_pt1 | contig 12069 bp, 10 predicted proteins | sample PEATcosm2014_Bin_40_FD_119773 | JGI IMG/M metagenome (GOLD analysis project Ga0181538, IMG submission 119773) | Peatland microbial communities from MTU Mesocosm Facility, Houghton, MI, USA - PEATcosm2014_Bin23_30_metaG | ecosystem: Environmental > Terrestrial > Soil > Wetlands > Peat | place...
CGGCGGTGATGTGGCTGGCGCTGCGGGCGCAAACCAGGCGTCCGGCCCGCGAGTTGCTGGAACAGGGCAACGAGCTGGAAACGCAAACGGCCCTGGCAAAGGGCGGACGCCGCTGGGCCGGCTCTGTGGCGGCGGCGAGTTTCGTGGGCGCGCTGGCGCTGGCGGCGAGCGCGCTGGGCAAACACGACAGTTCGGCGGTGGAATCGTTTTTTGCCGGCGGCGCCCTGCTGCTGGTCGCGGGCATCGCGGCAGCGGCGGTGTGGTTTCGGACGCTGGCGGAGCCGCGGGTTTCCAAACCGCTCTCGCTGGCCGGCTTGGGCGTGCGCGGCTGCGCGCGGCAACGGAAGCGGAGCCTGGCGACGGTGGCGTTGCTGGCGAGCGGCAGTTTCTTGATCGTCGCCGTGGAAGCCAACAAGCAGGATGCGCGGCAGGATGCCGGCGCGCGCTCCTCGGGCACGGGCGGTTTCGCCTTCATCGGGGAATCCGCCTTTCCGGTGATGCAGGATTTGAACACCAAGGAGGGCCGGGATTTTTTTGCGCTCAACCAGCCGGTTTTTGACAAGACGGAGTTCGTGCAGATGCGGGTGCGGGACGGCGATGACGCGAGTTGCCTGAATTTGAATCGCGCGCTGACGCCGCGGTTGCTGGGGGTCAAGCCGGAGTTGCTGGAGGCGCGGCGCGCCTTCACGTTCAGCGCCCTGGAGAACAAGGCGCTGGCGCAACGGCCCTGGGCGGCATTGCGGCCCGGCGCCAAATCGCCTCCTGATGAAGTCCCGGCCATCGGGGATGAAGCGTCCATTCAATGGGGGCTGGGCAAGAAGATCGGCGACACGTTGGATTACACCGATGAGCATGGGAACCCGTTCAAGGTGAGGATTGTCGGCGCGGTGGCGAATTCGATTTTGCAGGGGAGCCTGCTCATTGACGAAACGGAGTTTGTCAAGCGGTTTCCCGGCGAAAGCGGCTACCGGATGTTCCTGGTGGACGCGCCAGCCGGGGACGTGTCCGCGGTGGCGATGTTATTGACACGCGCTTTGCAGGACCGGGGCCTGGAACTCACGCCGGCCGCCGACCGGCTCAACGCCTACAACGCGGTGCAAAACACCTATTTGAACACCTTCCAGATGCTCGGCGCGCTCGGTTTGCTGCTGGGCAGCGCGGGGTTGGGCGTGGTGGTGCTGCGCAATGTGCTGGAACGGCGCGGCGAACTGGCGGTGCTGCTGGCGGCGGGATTCCGCCCGCGCGCGCTCCGCCGTCTGGTGCTCTGGGAACACGCGGCGTTGCAGGGCCTGGGATTGTGCCTGGGCATGGCGGCGGCGTGCCTGGCCGTGCTGCCGGTCCTGCTGTCGCCCGGCGCGCGAATCTCCCTCGGCCCGCTGGCGGCGGCCATGGCCCTGGTGCTGGCTAGCGGCCTCTTGTGGACGTATGCCGCCGCGCGCGTTGCCCTGCGCGGCGACTTAATCGAAGCCCTCCGGGAGGAATGAACAAAATGCAAGCAAGGCAAAGGCGTCAAGCGTTTTGGCAGCAAGAAGCAACTCTACGCCGATTTGGGCCTGTGAGAACTTTCAGCCGCACCAACCAGTTCAAAATCGGTATCGCTTCATCTGCTTTTAGACGGCTGCACTGTAGCGGATATCCGCGCAACGAGCCAACAGCGGCCGGAACATTCTCCTGGCCAACCTGTATTGCAACCTGCAATTCCGGCTTGAACGCCTGCCGAAGTGGATCGGTCTTTGTTGGGGCAGCTCAATCGTAATTCCGAATTCCGGCCTTGGCCCTTTATTCCCTTTCTTCGACGGCGAGCATGTTTCGGAACTCGTTCTCTAGTCCTTTTGCACGGCCGAGATGTGCAAGACCGATCTCGGCAAACTGCTTGGCCTCTGAGATGCGCCCGGTGTGCAACGCAATGCGACTAAGTGCGAGAGCACGTCGGACGAAAGTGCCACCGCTCGGAAACCGCAAAGGCGAACCGTTAGAAAGCATGGAAGGCGTAACGTGGACAAAATCATCAGGAAATTTGGTGAACCGCCCAAAATAAGGAACCCCAACATCCCGGTATAGGCGCAAGATGGACTCGGCAGAGGCTTGAGCCTCATGCTCGGTGGATCCGTAGCTCCACCAAAAATCGCACTGACCTGTGGGAGCCAGACGCGAGCGGAACTCACATTCCCTCTCCGTAATCCTGACAAAGTCACACGCCTCCGCAGAGCCGACCAAGGGCAAGAAAGCAAGGTGAATACCGAGGCACACACAGCATTGGCCGCCATGAGGGGAACCCTGCAAGGCAACAATGTGGATAACCTCGCCAAGCGTGCGGCGGTAAGTGGTCCGGGATGCTCGGAAGCCGTCCGCAACCAGAACTGGATTGAGGATCAGCTTTACTGCGCAGCGGAATTGGTCCCGCTCGTTCATATAAAGCGCGATAAACGCCCGATAGTTATATAACGGGCAGTTCGTCTCTTGAAACTCAAAAATCCAATCCTGGTCACGCCTTTTCAATCCATTTGCATTTTAAATCCGGCGCCGACCGCATCCGACATTTGTGGCAAAGTCCTCGCGAAAATGAGTGACTCTGACGGAATGCCCGACAATCCTCTCAGTCTCGGCGCGGCCCATTTCCGTCAAACCAACCGGAGGAATACGGCGAACAAAACGGCGGACGGGGAAGCCCCTGCGCGGCAGGCCGCAACGGAAGGAATTTGCCTTCGTGTCCTTCGTTCTCTTCTGTTCAAAAGAAATCCGGGTTATCCGTGCCACACTAGGAAAAAGTCCTTCATTTCCGCAAAGATTGTACCATCCCGATTCCGAATCGGGAGATTACACGGATGATTTAATTGCAGAATTGGGAGTGGGGAATGCAGAGTTTTTCCCATCCGTGTAATCCGTGAAATCCGTGGCCAATTCCTTTGGCTGCGGCTTTGCCGCTCTGGGCAATCCGTGGTAAAACATTCCCCGCGCTGGCACGGCAGAGATGCCGCTCTGCCCTGAATTCTTGGGCGGCGCGGCAGCGCCGCCCTACCGAAGACTTGAACTATATTGTCCCGCGGCCATCCCCGCGCCCCCGCAAGATTTCCGCTTGACCGCCTCGCGCTTACATGCTAACCTGAAATAGTGAACATGGCAATGCCAACAGGGGATGGCGGGATGGATGCAAAGGCTAACGGCTTAAAGCTGATAGCGGATGGGGGAAAAACAGGCCTGTGTGCCATTTTGTCTCACTTTGGGGACCGTCCGCGCCAGGGTTTGGAAGTGGGACAAAATGTCCCACAAGAAGCCGGGAATTTCACCGTTCACCATGCAAAATTCACGATTCGCAGCCCGCTTAATCCAGGCAACAAATTAAGCCAAATTAAGGCTAATTAAGCCTAATTAAGGTTAATTAAGGTTAATTAAGGTAAAAAGAGATTGTTTTTTATGACTCGAAATGGCGGAAAACAGGCCCATCGAACGAAGGCCGCGGCATATCCATTGACAAGGCTCTTGGTGGGACAAAATGGCACAGTGAGGTGTTTGGCGGAACGTCACAGGCCGCGCGTAAAACAGGGTTTTTTCTCTGTTGCCTCCGTTTTCTCCTGTTCCAAGATTCTTCATCTTGCTTCCATCGCTGTCCGCCGGAGAGGCCAACCACCCTTGTGTGGTGCATTGTGCCACGGAACACGCAGCATTGGAGATTGTCTGGAAGCCTGCGGTCAAAGCGTAGCGGCGCCCGGCAGAGCGCCGCACTATTCGGGTTCGACTCGCACTGCGGGCGGTGGAAAGGACAATGGCGGCTTTCTGCCGAAAGCCGCTACGAGGTTGCTTGGAAGCCGTGGCGAAGGAGGATGCGTCATCCGCGGGCATAGGCCTTTTCCCCAGCCTTTTCGCCGGCTCAAGTTGTGTCGGGATTCCGCCGATTATTCGGAGGACGGGGCAGATCGAATGATGGAACACGAGGGCGCCGGTGCGGCGTCCCGATTATTTTTCGCGAAAATGAAAAAGCGCATATTGTTTGTCGCCAAAGATCAGGCTCTTTGGAGCGAGTTTCAGGCCCATACACCTTCCCTGGAAGGGGAGTGGACGGCGCAATCCGCCCGGACCGGCCTGGAGGCGCTGGCTTTGGCGCAGCAGGTCAGCTTCGCGGTCGTGGTCGCGGAGGTGCTGCTTCCCGACATGGGCGGGCTGGATTTGCTGGACCAGTTCATGCAGCGCCAGCCCTCCGCCCACCGGATTGTGCTGTCGGATGTGGCCGACAAGGAAAACACTGTCAAGTGTATGGGCAAGCCGCATCACCATCTGTTGAAACCTTTCGGCATCCGGACGCTGCTCAACGCGCTGGAGCAGGCCTTCGCCCACGAAGTCTGGCTGCCCAGCCACGCGGTGCATGGGTTGATTACGCAAATGCACCAGGTGCCCAGCCCGCCCACGACTTATTTCAAGGTGGTGGAGGAACTGCAGTCGCCCCAGGCCTCGCTGGAAAGGATCGGCGAGCTAATTGCCGAGGACCCGGCGATCACGGCCAAGGTGTTGCAGATCGCCAACTCCGCCGTCTTCGGGCTGGAGTTGCAGGTGAGCCAGCCGTTGGAAGCCATTGCTTACATCGGCTTGGAAACCACCAAGGCCCTGGTCCTGCTCGCGCACACCGTCTCCTCTTTCGACAAGGGCAAGCTGGCCGGCTTTTCCGTCGAGGCGCTCTGGCGCCACTCGGTCAGCACCGGCCAGATGGCGCAGAAGATCGCGTTGCTGGAAAAGGGCGGTCTGGAGACGGCCGAACAGGCCTTCGCGGCCGGACTGCTGCATGACTTGGGGAAGTTGATTCTGTGCGCCAACCTGCCGGGGCTGTTCTCGAAGATAGTGGCGCTGGCGCGCGATGAAAAATGCGCGTACTGGGACGCGGAGGCGCAACTTCTCCCCAACGCCGGCCACGCGGAATTGGGCGGTTGTATTCTGGGAATCTGGGGACTGCCCCGGCCCATCGTCGAGGCGGTGGCGTTGCATCATTGTCCCCGGCAACTGGCCGGGCCGGGCTTCCACCCGCTGACGGCTGTCCATGTCGCCAATATTTTTGATCACGAAATGCACCCGGACCGGGCGGTCCTCATCCCCACGCCCATCGGCGCGGGCTATTTGGCGGAACTGGGACTGGCCCATCGCGTGGAACATTGGCGGCGTCAGTGTGCGACCGGGAAGGAGCGGGCGCTGGCGGGATAGGCAGAATTGCGGATTGCGGATTGCATGAAGATTGGGACTGGAGTGCTGGAGTGCTGGGTGGCTGAATCTGACCATCACTCCACCACTCCATCACTCCACCACTCCACCATTCCATCACTCCAATCTAGTTGCCAAACCGAGGAGGGCGGTTCTAGCATCGGGGCATTCGACATGGCCGAATATAAAATCAAATTTGAAGTGTTTGAGGGACCGCTGGATCTGCTGCTCCACCTCATCAAGAAGGAGGAGGTGGACATTTACGAGGTCAACCTCACCAAGCTGGCCACGCAGTTCATCGAGTACATCGAGGTCATGCGGTTGCTGGATTTGGAGGTCGCCGGCGAATTCCTGGTCATGGCTTCCACGCTCATGTATATCAAGAGCCGCGAGTTGCTGCCCAAGGACTTGCAGGCGCCCCCCGGCGAGGAGGATGAAGGCGAAGACCCGCGCTGGGAACTGATCCGCCAATTGGTGGCCTACAAGAAATTCAAGGACGCCGCCGCCCTGCTCCAACAACGCGAAATCGAGCAGGAGAACATTTATCCGCGGTTGCCGGCGCGGCCCGATCTCCCCGTCCCCGCCGCGCGCAAACAGGAAGCGTCGCTGTTCGATCTCATCAACGCCATTCAGGGCGTGCTCAAGCGAATCGGCAAGGGCGAGGATTTGCGCGAGATTTTTGAGGACAAATGGACGGTGAGCGAGAAGATCGAATACCTGCTCAAATTGACGGCGGAGCAGGCGGTGGTAAAGTTTTCGGAACTGTTTGCCGGCGCCGTCAGCCGCGCTGAGGTGGTCTGCACCTTTTTGGCGCTGCTGGAATTGATCCGGCTCAAACAACTCATCTGCACCCAGCCGGAAGACTTCGGCGAAATTGAAATCACCAGGGCGCCGGCCCAACCGGCGTCCGCCTGAACATGGAACTGAAACTGATCTTGGAAGCCATTCTGTTTTCCGCCCAAAAGCCGCTCACGCCCAGGGAGCTGCGCGACCTGCTGGCCGCCGCCGTCGAGCATGGCGACGAAGCCAGGCCGTTCAAAAAAACGAAGGAGGACGCTCTGGAGGCGGCGCTGGAACAATTGCGCGCCGAACACGAAACGGCCGGGCGCAGCTACCGCCTGGCCTGCGTGGCGGGCGCGTGGCAATTTGTCACCCAGCCGGAATACGCGCCGTGGGTCATCGCGCTGGTGGGATTGAAGGCGCGGCCGCCGCGGCTTTCGCAGCCGGCGCTGGAAACGCTGGCCATCATCGCCTACCGCCAGCCGATCACGCGCGCCGAAATCGAGCAGGTGCGGGGCGTCACCATTGACGGGGTGATGGCGACCTTGCAGGAGCGGGCGCTCATCGAGCAAGTGGGCCGGGCCGAAGTGGCGGGCCGGCCGATGACTTACGGCACCACGCCGTTGTTCCTGGAGTATTTTGGATTGCGCAGCCTGGAAGAATTGCCCGCCGCCGACGAATTGCGCCGCATCCCCATCACGCGCCCGGAAGGATTATTGACAGCCGATCCCGGCCTGGCCACCGTCCCGCCCGACCAACTGACGCTGGCCGAAGTGGAGCAGGAAAAAGCGCCGGAGGCCGCCCCTGCGGAACCGCCCGTTGCCCCCGCCGAACCGCCCGCCTCGGCTGAGGAACAGCCCGCCGGCGAAGTTCAGCCGCCCGACAGCGGTTCTGAAGAATAAGTATTGACTTCTTTCCACTCCAGCGGCCGTTATGTCAATCAAACGATTCAAGACCAACCGGCGATTGTGGTTCTGGATTTCGCTTGTGTTGTTTGTTCTCCCGTGGTTCCTGCCGATTGATAATGTTCTTGTTGACCGTCCTGTGGTCTTTTGGATCGCTTTGTTCACTCACCTTGGCGATGCCGGGGAGACCCTGGGAGCACTGGATGGGATCGGGATGTGGACTGTCCTCTTGGGTCTCCCTGCCATTTGCGTTGGCTGGGTTCTTCAATGTGTGGTTGTGATGATCAGAGGTGAGAGGAAAGTGAGCGCAGAAACTTTGGACTTCGACGACGTTGATCCGGAGACGCTGGCTCCCAAAATTGGAGAGGTTACGGAGGAGAGCATTGTCAGATCTATCCGGGAAGACCGGGAGCAATCCCAGTGAAGATATGTTTGGACAGTTCAGGGCAGGCAAGGCCGGCGGTAGGGACGCCTCGCCGAGGCGTCCCTACCTGAATAGTTGCAACATTTTTCCTCTCCTTTTGCGCGGGGGTTGTGTATGGTTGGCAGCCATGAATATTCCTGAACACCGCCAGGCTATTGACCGGCTGGACGCCCGGATCGTCCGGCTTCTCAATGAGCGCACCCGGCATGTTGTGGAGATCGGCGTCATCAAGGTCAAGGCGGGGGAAGCGATCTACGTGCCGCATCGGGAACGAGCGGTGCTCCAGCGGGTCTGCAAACTGAACCGGGGGCCGATGACCGATGAGTCCTTGCGCGCCGTTTATCGCGAAGTCATGTCCGGCGCGCTCTCGCTGGAAAAAACGATGACCATCGCCTACCTCGGGCCGGAGGCCACTTTCACCCACCAGGCCGCCATCCAGAAATTCGGGTCCAGCCTCCGTTACGCCGCGCAACGCACCATCGCGGATGTTTTTTCGGAGGTGGGCAAGAGCCGCGCGGATTACGGGGTGGTGCCGGTGGAAAATTCCACCGAAGGGGTTGTCACGCATACGCTTGACATGTTTGTCGAAAGCGACCTCAAGATCGTGGCGCAAATTGTTTTGCCCATCCGCTATTGCCTGGCGGGCCGCACGGCGGCCAAGGACATCCAGCGCCTCTACGTCCATCCGCAGGCCCTGGCCCAATGCCGCGTCTGGGTTCAGCGGAACCTTCCCGGGGCGGAAGTTCTGGAAACGTCCTCCAACGCGCGCTCCGCCGAACTGGCGGCCCAACCGCCCGGAGCGGGAACGGGCGCCGCGCGCCGCGCCAGGACGGCGGCCATCACCGGGACGCTGGCGGCGGAGAAGTACGGGTTGCGGTTGATCTCCGACAACATCCAGGACTTCACCGGCAACGCCACCCGCTTCCTGGTCCTTGGCCGGCAGTGCAGCCCGCCCAGCGGCCGCGACCGCACGAGCCTGATGTTCAGCATCGCCGATGAAGTGGGGGCGCTCTACAACGCGCTGGCGCCCTTCCGCCGCTACCGGCTGAACATGACGAAGATCGAATCGCGTCCGAGCAAGCGGAAGGCGTGGGAGTATTTCTTTTTTGTTGACTGCGACGGGCACATGAACGACCGCAAGGTGGCCCGGGCCATTGCCAGCCTGGCCGGCGTCTGCAATTTCGCCAAGGTGCTCGGCTCTTACCCCGACAGCGAATAGGATGATGTTGTGAACCCGTTGATCAGAGCCGGGACCCGGCGCGCCACGACGGACGATTTGGAGGGGTTGAAAGCGCTCTGGCAGACGGAGGGATTTTCCGCGGGCGAGCTGGGAAAACAGTTGACTGATTTTCAAGTGGCGGAAGACGGCAAGGGGGGCGTGGCCGCCGCCATCGCGTTGCAAACAGCCGGGACCCAGGGCCGGCTCCACAGCGAGGCGTTCGCCGATTTCGGGCAAACCGACCTCTTGCGTCCGCGTTTGTGGAGTCAATTACAACGTTCCGCCCGCAACCAAGGGCTGCTCCGGCTCTGGACGCGCGAAACCGCGCCGTTCTGGAGGAAGGACGCGGGGTTCAAGGAAGCTCCCCGAGAATGGCTGGAAGAACTCCCGGCCGCTTTCGGCGCGGCGGGGCCGGGATGGCTGGCGTTGCGCCTTCGGGAAGAAGGGGCCGATCCGGCGGCCCTGGACCGGCAATTCGCGCTGTTCAAGATCGCCGAGCAGGAGAAACGGGATAAGGCTCTTCGCCGCGCCGGCCTGCTGCGCTGGGCGGGAACCGTCATCGCGGCCTTGATATTTGCGTTTGGTTTCCTGCTGCTGCTTTGGCTCTTCCATCAGCGTTCGCGGTGAGAGGGCTGGATGGCCACGGGCGGATTTCCGCGAGCAAACGCGCAATGAAGGAGCGGGATGCAATGATGGCATGCTTGCCATTTTCATGCGATGCGGTTATGATTTAAATCATGAACGGGCTTTTGTCGCGAATCACGATTGACCCGGAGCTATGCCACGGCAAACCGGCCATCCGCCACTTGCGGTATCCGGTCGAGTCCGTGCTCGAATAACTGGCGGCGGGCGACACGTTTGAAGGCTTGCTGGCTGAATTCCCCGATCTGGAACGCGACGATTTGCGGGCCTGTCTCGAAGTCGCCGCGCAATCGCTCAAGCTAAAAAGCCGGCACCTTGTTCTCGCTTGAAATTTGTGGTGGACGCGCACCTGCCGCCCGCTTTTTCTTAAAGCTGTCGGGTCATTGCGGGAGGTTGCCCAGCCAGCCCGCAATGCCAACGCAGCATGTGCTTTGCTTGCGAACGGACCCTTTGGACTTATGTTAACAATTTTTGGCATCTGACGCTCCCGGCGATTCCCTGTCCCTTTTTACTTTATCTGCCCATCATTGGACAAAGCTACGGTGACCCCTTTGAAAAGAGGGGGGGGTCAGCCGAATCAAAGCTACGGTGACCCCTAATCCTGGAGAAAATGGGCCGCCGCGCAAACCGGGTCATCCGTTACTTGACGGGCGAGGTTTCCCGACTTTAGAGCAGCCCTGTGGCAAAGAGGCGGCGCTGCAATTTTGCTGGACTTATTCAAACGATTAGCCTACTTTAATATCTCGTAAGAGACGCGCAGTGAAAAATCGCAGATCCATTTCCGGTTCGGAATTGTGGCCGCATGCGGCGGAACGCCGGAAGGCGGCTTTTACGCTGATGGAATTGCTGGTGGCCGTCGCGGTGATGGCGATTCTGGCGGCCCTGTTGCTGCCCGCTTTGAGCCGGGCCAGGGAGTCGGCGAGAAACGTCAACTGCCTGAGCAACCTGAAGCAGTTGCAGCTTTGCTGGCAGATGTACGCGGACGATTACGCGGGCGTTTTCGTGCCAAACGACTGGATCGCCACCGAGGGAAGCGGCGCGACCAATGCCCAGGATTTCGCGCAGACCTCGTGGTGCGACGGTGACGCGCGGATGGACGCGGCCCCGAGCAACATCCAGAAAGGGCTGCTCTTCCCCTACAACACCTCCACGGCGATTTATCATTGTCCTTCCGATCTCTCCACCATCCAGGATACCAACGGGAACCCGCTGCCCCAGCTTCGCACCCGCAGCTACAATATGAGCCAGTCGGTCAATGGATACCCCTTCCTGAGCAACAGCGACAACGGGTATCTGGTGGACGTCCTGCAACCTTGCTTTGCGAGTTTTGACGCCATCACCAATCCGCCGCCCTGCCAGCTCTTCGTTTTCATAGACGAGAATGAAGTGACCCTGCTGGACGACCAATTCGGATACCCGTCGCCAGGATGGGGGACGGAGTGGTGGGACATGCCCTCCAACCGCCACAGTCAGGGCGCCAACCTCTCCTTCACCGACGGCCATGTCGAGCACTGGCGCTGGCAGGCCCCCATGATACCGGCTTACCCGGCCGGTTATGTGCAGCCGGTTCCCCCGGAACAAATGCCCGATTTCACGCGGGTGGGAAACGCGATGCGGCAAAAGGCGTTCGATGGCGCGGCGGATTGACCGGATGTTGCTGGACATATCGGAGTGGTTCGCCCAGTCTAACATCTCGTGAGAGACGCGCAGTGAAAAATCGCAGGTCCAGTTTCGGTTCGGGATCGTTGCGGCGCGCGGCGGAGCGCCGGGGGGCGGCATTTACGCTGATGGAATTGCTGGTAGTCCTCGCGGTGATTGCAATTCTGGCGGCGATTCTGTTGCCCAGTTTGGGCCGGGCCAGGGAGTCGGCCAGAAATGTCAACTGCCTGGGCAATTTGAGGCAATTGCAGGTTTGCTGGCACCTCTATGCGGACGATTACGCGGGTGTGTTTGTTCCAAACGACTGGATTGACAGCCAGGACACCAATTCCGCCGGCCAGAAGGTCAACACGGACTACGTGCAGACATCGTGGTGCGTCGGCAACGCGCTGACGGATACCACCACCTCCAACATCCAGCAAGGGCTGCTGTACCCCTACAACCTGTCCGCGCTGATTTATCATTGTCCTTCCGATCTTTCCACCATTGAGACCAATGGGGACCTGCTGCCGCAGCTTCGCACCCGCAGCTATAATATGAGCCAGTCGGTGAACGGTTACGGTTGGATGATGAATCCGGATATTTATGGTTTCCCAATTCCGGTTGACGCCGTGCAGCCCTGTTTCGAGTCGTTTTCCGCGGTCACCAATCCCCCGCCATCCCGGCTCTTTGTTTTCATAGATGAGAACGAGGCGACCTTGCAGGATGACCAGTTCGGATTTCCATGCCCGGGCCTTGGTTATGGGACTTGCTGGTGGGACATGCCTTCCAACCGCCACTCGCAAGGGGCCAACCTCTCCTTCAGCGACGGCCACGTTGAGCACTGGAAGTGGCAGGCGCCGATGATCACGACTTTCTCCGCAAACTACCTGCCGGAAATCTCGCCGGGGCAAATGCCCGATTATACCAGGGTCGCCAACGCGATGCGGATTGTTGAGATTCCTCCCGGCAACACGAACGCGCTTTGACCGGATTCGCCCCGCCGCGCTCCGCCGCGCGCCGCGCCGGGCGCACTTCCCGCTTGCACTGCGGCCGCGGCGTGTTATTTGTTGATGGCTGTTATGAATTACAAAATTTCCATTCGCGCCGCGTCGCTCACCCCCTCCATCACCCTCGCCGTGGACGCCAAGGCCAAACAAATGAAGGCGGAGGGCGTGGATGTGGTCGGCTTCGGAGCCGGGGAGCCGGACTTCGCGACGCCGCGGCACATCGTCGAGGCGGCGATCAAGGCGCTCAACGACGGCTTCACCAAGTAC
>Ga0181538_10005016_pt1 | contig 12068 bp, 11 predicted proteins | sample PEATcosm2014_Bin_40_FD_119773 | JGI IMG/M metagenome (GOLD analysis project Ga0181538, IMG submission 119773) | Peatland microbial communities from MTU Mesocosm Facility, Houghton, MI, USA - PEATcosm2014_Bin23_30_metaG | ecosystem: Environmental > Terrestrial > Soil > Wetlands > Peat | place...
CGGGAATGTAATTGCCCAGATATTTACGAGCTGGACGCTTCCAACAAACACATTCTCATTTATAATGCCATCAACAGCAGGGACATATGCAGTAAATGCGGTGGGCCCACTCACAGTCACTGGCAATGTAATAGACAGCGCCACAATTCACGTAAATCTTATAATCGCAAACACAATAACCGCAAGCGCAGGAATTGCCTCAACCTCTCTCATTTCATCCAATTCTACTGCAGACCAGGGCCAGACAGTAACCATTGTGCAGACACTAGCTGGAGGTGAAGAACCGTATACGTACAACTTCATCGTTACCAACACAGCGACAGGCAACGTCATTGCAAGCCAGATATTTGCCGGATGCACACTGGCAACCAACACATTCACATTTGTAATGCCATCAACAGCAGGGACATATGCAGAAAATGCACTGGGCCCGCTCACAGTCACTAGCAATGTGATTGACCACACAACATTTACTGCAGGGGTCTCAAACTTCATAACATCAAACACAATGACCGTAGCCTCTGCACCATCACTAACGATATCCCCTTCAGCTGCTTCGGTAGTTGTTGATAATCCCAATTACGGAGGAACAAATCCCATAGAGACCTACACGCTGACGATTACAGGTGGAACCAGAAGCTCCAACTTCCAAGTCGAAGTCTATAATATTACAGGCTCAACCCAATTAGGGTCCAATGTTTTAATACCTGCTTCTGGGGGTAGCAATGTAACATCATTCCTGCTCATCAGTCCGGGCGCATTCACATACAATGCGATAAGCGCTGACCTTGGCACTACATCGCCATATGTATTCAGCTCGGCCCCCAGCACCATATCAACAAGCGCGTTTGTCGGGCAGATAGTGAGTTCCAGCGGTGGCTCACCAGGAGGCGGCAGCGGAGTCACTCCATCGCCAACAACCGTTGCAACTACAACCGCTACAACCACAACACCGACAACCACAATACCAGTCCTGCTTAACGCATCCTACAACCTATCTGCAGGAAGCGTCAAGAACATCAGTGGCGGCAGCGGCACAATAATATCTCTTGCATCAGCCTCCTCAGGGCCGGCAAGGCTCGTTGTCAGCAATGTGACGGGCTCAGTGACACCACCCAAAAACTACACACCGCTCAATGTCTTTAACGTAAGCACCATATCATCGGCAAATGTATCCACTACAATCACCATACCATACAATTGCGCTTTTCCATCCTCTAATTTAATTGTTCCGTACAAACTGGAGAGGAATGGGACATGGGTCGCAATAGTGGGCTTCAGCGTAAACACAACCACATGCAGAGTAACATTCAAGATACCACCAGATCCTATTGTCGGGCTATTCCAGTACCAGAAGCCGGCGGTTACATCAACAGCAGCGACAACCACGATACTGCCAACTACTGTTGCATCATCAACAATTGCAGCAACAATACCGCAAGCCGTGCAGAGTGGAGGCCATACCGCATTGGTGGTAATAACTGTTGTGGTTATAATCATAATAGTGATTGCTCTCTTCGCGGTAGCGATGCGCAAGAGGAAAAGATAGGCAAATACAGGGATAATCAATTTATCTGGTTTGATTTCCCTTTCTTTTTTTGCTTTAGCATCCAGCGCCTGCAGTACAGGAAGCTTATAAAGATATCGCCACAATAGATAATCGCCCATGTTATGCTGCCCATATAAGAAAAATGGACCGGCAAGAGGCAATGGACCATTGGGGGATTGATATGCAGGATACGATACACCAATTTTACAAGAACAACATAAGGTTCACGACCTTTGCAAATCTACATGGCACCGACCGGGAATGCATAAGGATAATGCTTATGCGCAAACCGACAAACACCGAACAGCCCGGAATTCATATCTATCTATTCAGAGAGTCGCTCGAAAGTCTTATGAGGAGACAGGACGGCAAAGGGACCGGCCAGCCCATACGAAAACCAAGCACCGAAACATAATACTGATATTGATGCAGGAAGAACTCTCCATAAAAGGAAAGATATATAAAGTCAGGCAGCTCAGGGGCTTTGGCGCCTATGCCAGCGCAAAGTTGAACGGCAATATCATAGAAATAAAAATACCTGTTTATCTTAATAAAGAAAAATCCTTCCAAACCTTCCAGAGCCTCAGGAATAGAATAATCAAGAGCATAGAGAGGGCAGGCAACTATACCCCAAAGCCCGAGTTCCTCGAATTCTACAACGGGCAGGAGATACCAATAATGGCAAAAAGCTTCACCATCAACATAACTGAAGGGGAGGGCAGCGCCTCAAGAGCCAAATTAAAAGAGAACCTCATAACAGTGAGACTGGCAAAGGGATTAAGCGAGAGGGAGAAAAAGAGGCATACATACACCCTTTCAAGGAGAATAATATCAAAGAATGTCCTTCCGGATCTGGTATCAAGGACAAATGAGCTTAATGAAAGATACTTCAGGTTTAGATTCGATGAGGTCAGAATAAAGGAGCAGGAAACAAGGTGGGGCAGCTACTCCAAAAGGACAAACAGGATAAACCTCAATTTCAGGCTGCTTTTTGCGCCGCAGGAGATAATAGATTCAGTGATAGTGCATGAATTGGCGCACATAAAGGTGCAGGACCACTCAAAAAGGTTCTGGGACCTTGTTCTTTCCGCAATCCCTGACTACAAGGCAAAAAGGAAATGGCTGAGGAAGAACGGCAACAGCCTCGGGGTATTTCCCACTCAGGCAATTGCAGCGCCTATCCGGGCTGCACCAGATGTAACCGCTCCAAATCTCTGCGAGATGCATTAAATCACAGAAGCATTTAAAAACAAGACCAGATAATTACCTGATGATTAAATGGGTGCTCTTGCCGTTCTTGGAGCTATAATAGTAATAGCATTGGTTATCGGAATTGCGTACTTTCTCTTTACGCATACAAGTAGCATCTCATCACAGCTCTCCCCACTGCCGCAATTCCAGAATACAAATGCACCTGTTCCTACTGCAATAAAGTCGGCATTTTCCGGTTCTTCGGAGGCAGCCACATACCAGCTCGCCACTCTGACGCAAACAGAGCTATCGAACATCAGCCAGTTCACAATAATATACAATGGATCGCTCTATGCCCAGCCTTCCGGGGCGCTGGGAGTTGTGGCAACCATAAATACGCCACTTCACATCAAGGAATCAAAATACGGCGGCGATCTCAAATTTTCAATAAATGCAACAGGCATTCCAGTCGTCGGCAATGGGGATATCGATTATCTGGAGATCTCAAATGCAACCTACCTGTGCACCAATTTCAATTCATCTGCCCTTTCCTCGCAAAACTATGGGAAGATCATCAGTTCCAATAAAAGCATATCATGCCTGAAGTCAAACGACCTTGCAGGCATAAAGCTCTCGAGCCTTGCGCAATTCAACCTTTCCATTCTGGAATCTATCGGCATCAAAATAAATTATACAAACATATACCAAAGCACCTATAGGGGCATACCCTGCACCTATATCTCAGGGGCATTAATGCAGAACTCGTCCAACGGCACAAAAATCGGAGCTGGCTCATTCGAGATGTGCCTGTCCGACAAGTATTATCTGCCATTGAGCATTTCGCTGAATTTCAACAGCAAGGCAATTGCAGTCCGCACGGATATCAACGAGACTTATACGGCAAACTATTCAAACCAGAGCTATGTGGATGCGCTGCCAGGGCCTCTTGTTGCAAGCTGATGGTTATTTATGGAAAATGAGCACAGGCAGTCGGGCCTCTTTCCATCAAAAGAGGCGTGCCTTTTCTGCAGGATTGCCAAAAAGGAGGCTGCATCATATATGGTATTTGAGGACAGGCTCTCTTTCGCGTTTTTGGACACGCATCCTCTTTTTCCCGGTCATATCCTTCTGATACCCAAGACCCATTATAGCAGCATGGGGGAAATGCCGGATGAAATCAATGGCACACTATTCAAGAATGTAAAGCTGCTGGGCAGCGCGCTTGAGAAAGCCCTTGATGCTGATGGCTGCTTCATTGCTGTCAATGACAAGGTGAGCCAGAGCCAGCCGCACCTGCACATACATATAGTGCCAAGAAGGTTCCATGACGGCCTGAAGGGATTCTTCTGGCCCAGGTACAAATACAAAAGCGAGGAGGAGATAAAGGAGGTACAAAAAAGGATAATCGATGCGCTTGACCGTTAGTATGCCTGCGTTTTTATCATACGGCTAGAGGATAAATACGACTTATGACGTATGTGCTGAATAACTATTTATATGAAACCAGCCACAAGATATTAGACGATTGTATGAGTACAACTCAAATATCTATGGTCCAAGCCACAGCCGTGGCTCCCAACATAACAATGTCTTCAAATTCATTCCAGACAGCAATGCTGCGAAATCCTGAAAAAGAGGCAAAAGCAAGAGCCCCATTATTTCTGCAGCTTGACAAAACAAAGCTGAAATATCTCGAAAACCTGTATAATGCCGGAGCTAAAACAAGCTTTGAGGTAGAAAAGGAGCTGCTGCTCCCGAAAGAGCTCTTAGAACCGAGAATACTAAACCTGCTTACCCCTGCAGCCATAGAGCGAATAATAAGAGTAAATGAAAAACTCTTGGATAAACACATAGTTGTCAATGTTGCAGATGCATTAGACATGGCAATCAAGAACATTGTCTTGGATTACCCAGACCTGACGAACGGAATAGTGATACTTAATGATTACACCTATGCATTTACAGAGCTAGACAACCACAGCGGAATTAATAGGGACCTTAAGAAAGCCCTTAAGAGTGTTCAGGAACAAATGGTGAAATCCGGGATTGTAGACCAGAAGTTCTCAATAGGTTCGATAATGACTCCATACCTGCCAATCCCGTTTGAGGGCAGCAAGCTTGACTACGGAACCTGGGGAAGACCTGCCCTAATAGACACGAAAATAGGAATTGAAAGGCTTGAATTGACTGCCGCTCTGCTTAAAGTAAAGAGCATAAAGCGGTTTGGTGTAAGGGGAAAACCACAATCAGGATTCTGGTATAAAGACGTAACAGAGGAGGTCATGTCAATAGCCAAAAATTCTGGATTAGATGAGGGCTATGCCCTAATTACAACTCTGCATACAACAGTCGGCATAATCAAAATGAATCCTAATGATGCCGAGCAGTTTCATGATGATCTTCTGTTTTATGCTCCGGATGACCCAACCCAATACTACCATAATAAGCTTGTTAGGCGCGGAGAGCTAAAATTACGCACAGATGGAAGGCCCCTTGGGGATGGAAACGGTGGAAGCCACGTAAAGGCAGCGCTAACCGGCTTCTATACGGTTGTGCCTTTCAAAAAGGGCATGCTTGAAATTGAGGATGGCGAAAGGATACTCCAAATGGACTACGATACGCTGCAGCCACGGGAACGCGGTGTTGTGGTCTCATTAATATGATTTGTGGTTGATGGCTTGATAATAGAGAATCGCAAGGATCATTCACCATTTCCCAGAAGGAAGAGCCTGCAGGTCAGGGTAGGGAATATCTATGTCGGCTCGGATTATCCAGTAGCAGTACAGAGCATGACAAACACTGATACGGGCGATGTGAACAGGACCGTTGCGCAGATAATCGAATTGTACAAGGCAGGTTCGGAGATGGTGCGCTTTACTGTGCAGAACATAAGGATGGCAAAAGCGGTGAAGGAGATAAGGAAAGTACTCGACGACCTTGGCTATGAGATTCCGCTAATAGGTGATTTCCATTTCAACGGGCACCAGCTACTTACGGAAGTCCCGGAATGCGCAGATGCGCTTGACAAATACAGGATAAACCCCGGAAATGTCGGCTTCGGCGAGAAGCACGACGAGAACTTCAAGTCGATACTGGATATCGCAAGGGATTATGACAAGCCGGTAAGGATAGGTGTGAATTGGGGGTCATTGGACCAGACCGTTCTGACAAAATTAATGGACGAGAATACAAGGAGCAAATCCCAGAAGGATGTCAAGGCTGTCACTGTGGATGCGGTTGTCGAGAGCGCAGTTCAATCTGTGAGGAAGGCAATCGAGTACGGAGTGGCACCCGATAGGATTATAGTAAGCACCAAGATATCAGAGGTGCCGGAGATGGTAACCGCGTATAGGATGCTTGCTGAAAGGATAGAGCAGCCGCTCCATGTCGGCCTTACAGAGGCCGGCATAGGCAGCAAGGGCATAGTCGCGTCAAGCGCAGCATTGGGCATGCTTCTCTCAAAAGGGATAGGGGACACCATAAGGGTATCGCTTACGCCAACCCCGAGCGGGAGCAGGGCCGAGGAGGTAATAGTGGCAAGGCAGATACTGCAGTCAATGGACATCAGGCACTTTTCACCGCTGGTCTCAAGCTGCCCTGGTTGCGGCAGGACAACATCTGTTGTGTTCCAGGAGATGGCGGAGGAGCTCACCTCCTACCTCCAAAACCAGATGCCGGAGTGGAAGGAAAAGGGATACAAAGGAGTAGAGGAGATGAAGGTTGCGGTCATGGGCTGCATTGTCAACGGCCCTGGAGAAAGCAGGCAGGCCAATCTCGGGATATCACTGCCAGGAACGGGGGAGGACCCCTTCTGCATAATATACGAGGACGGCAAGCAGGTCGCATCTGTGCGCGCATCTGTAGCTCCTGAGGAGTTCAAAAGGCACCTGGAGCTGTATGTCAAATCCCACTACGCCGCAAAAATAGAAAATTCCTGAATGACCCATCCGATTTTTCTGCCCATCATAATTCATCTTCTTAGCAGCGCCTCAGCTACGACTATGTCCTCGGGCACTGTTATCTTCAGCTTTGCGCTTGGTGCAAGATAGCCATTTACCTTGAAGCCGAAGTATTCCACCATCATCCCATCATCCGTTGGCTCGCATTCCATTTGAAATGTGCCGTACATCTCATGCACTGTTCTCAATATGTCCGCATAAAATATTTGGGGCGTATGGGCTGCGCATAGGGCATTCCTGTTCATTGTTTCAAGGAATCTCCAGTTTTCATCCACCCTTTTTATTGTGTCCACTAGCGGAGAAACGGCAACAACCCCTGATACATCATCGGACCTCGAGCATTCAAGCTCCCTTATGCCCTTGTCTATGTCATGAGCCGTTATGCAGAGCCTTGCACCATCATGCACGGCTATGGTCTTGCAATATCCTGCTGCCGCAAGCCCGTTCCTGACAGACAATCTTCTTGTGCCTCCTCCCATGGTTATTGCAGATACCTTGTCAAGCCTCTGCCTCTCCACCAATGCCCACCCCTCAGCAATTCTGCCATGCGGGAGCACCAGGATTATCTCGCCAGTCAATTCCGACTCCTGGAATGCCCTTAGGGTATGCACTATTGCTTCAGCTCCTGCTATCCGCAGGAATATCTTGTCCAATTGCCGGCCATCCACCTTCATCCTGCTGCTTCTTCCCCCTGCAACCACTATAGCCTTGGTTTTGGCATCCATTTTATCACTGCTTTAATCCGAATATTCCGAATCCGCATCAGTTCTGCTGCCTGTACAGCTCATATGGCAGCCTGAATGACATATTCTCATCCATCACATTCAGATTATCCACACTTGCGCCGATGCCCTTGAAATGGTCTGCTATCTCCTGTATAAGATATTCGGGCGCGCTCGCCCCTGCAGTCAGGCCAAGGGTTTTGCTTCCCTCAAGCCAGGAATCCTGGATTTCGCTTAAATTGTCAACAAGATAGGCCTCAGTGCCGAGGCTTTTCGAGGTGTCCACCAGCCTGTTCGAGTTGGAGGAGTTTTTGCTCCCTACAACAATCAGCACATCGCACAATTTCACTGCGCTCTTCACGGCAGCCTGCCTGTTTGTGGTTGCATAGCAGATATCATCGCTTGGCGGGGATTTTATACTAGGGAATCTTTTTTTGAGCGCCGCGATGACACTATTACATTCATCCACGGAAAGTGTCGTCTGGCTCAGATATACAAGCTTTTCGGGGTCTTTTACTGTTAGCATGCCAACATCCTCAGGGGTATCTACAATCTGTGTTATCTCAGGGCATATGCCCATTACGCCAACCACTTCGGGGTGCCCTTTATGCCCTATGTAGATTATCTCGTTGCCCTCCCGTGCAAACCTGTTTATCTCTATGTGTATCTTTGAGACAAGCGGACATGTTGCATCAATTGCATAAAGCTTGCGCTGCTGCGCCTGCTCCCTAACTGCGGGTGCCACTCCATGGGCTGAAAATATGCAGACGCTTCCCTCCGGCACCTCAGCAACCTCCTCTATAAATATCGCCCCCTTTGCGCGCAGGTCATCACACACCGTTTTATTATGGACTATCTCGTGCTTCACATATACCGGCGCCCCAAAAATATGCAGCGCCTCCTCTACTGTCTTGATTCCACGGTCAACCCCTGCGCAGAAGCCACGCGGCCTTATCAAGATTACCCTCTCAATTGCCATAATACTATCTATTTTACTGTGTATTTAAACATTGGCACAGTTCACGCCAATCGTCGTATGCAAAAGATGCATGGGGTTTATCTGCAATCCACTTCTGCCAGTCCTTCGTTTAGGAATTTGTTTATCGAAACCACGTCCTTTACAAGCCTTTCAGAACCAGCCATGCTCTGGTACTCCCATTGCGGCTTGAATACCTCCGCAATCTCCTGCAGTTTGAGCCCGGGGTTCCTTCCTTCGCAGAATTCAAATATCTCCTTTATGAACATCTCAGAGGAATTTGGTCCGGAGAACCTTTTTGTTGATACAAGCTTTCCATCCCGAATAATCTCCAGTTTCCCCCTTTCCATTGCATTATTGAATTCCTCCTCATGCCCGGGGAAGGAGAGGAGTGCCCTTGCCCCAGATGCAAAATCTAGGACCATCTGCTTCCTGCCAAATCTGTTTTCTGTGCCTTTGGCAAATCTTGTTGCCATTCGTGCATCCTCTGCATAATTTTTGCCGTGCAGCATGATTACGGATTCCACTCCTGTAGGGTTTGTCTCGCTGTAATCCCTGTTTACAATGAGGTCTTTTACCCCAACCATTTTGCCAAACCTGCAGCCCGTAGAATGGAATACAACCTCAAAGGGATGTATCCAGTCCATGAATAATCCGCCGTTTTCCATATCCAAAACCCAGGTCCTTTTCGGGTCCTCCCCGTTTACCGGCTCAAAAAATGTTGCATTTACTGATTTGATCCTGCCATACCTGTTGACCAGGCCGGGAATGGCATCCCTCAACCCGATTGTTGCCTGCTTATGCAGATAATGCAGATGCAGGTAGAGCATCCTTTCCAGCCCCTCCTCTTTTACATAGGAGGTGATGTTCTCAAATTCCATCTTATTTGTGGCTATGGTCTTTTCAACTATCACATATTTTCCATTATTCAAGGACTCTATTGTCTGCTCCTTGTGGAATCTGTTCGGATCTGATATGTGCACAAGATCCAGCCCATCAAAGAATCTCTCCGGGATCCTTCCCTCCCTGTCCGAGACAAAATAGTCCTGCCTTCCAATCCCAAAACTTTCCAAAAGCGCCTTTTTATCGTCATACGACCTTGTTCCAACCACTTTTTTGAGATTTAGACCCCTTCCACCCCCCAGTCCTTTTTCAAGCCAGCTGAACCAGTGCCCCAGCCCGACAACGCCAAGATTGTAATCCAAATCATTCACCAGGCTTCTTTACATCATGCCCCCCGAATTCATGCCTCAATGCCGAAAGCATGCGGTTCCCGAAGCGCCTCTGCGACCTGGAGCTGAACCTCTCAAACAATGATTGGGTAATTACAGAGAACGGTACATCATGGTCTATCGCGGCCTGCACAGACCATCTCCCCTCCCCTGTATCTGGCACAAATGGCATTATGCCGTCAAGATGCCTGTCCTTTTTCAGAGCCCTTGATGCAAGCTCGATAAGGTAGCCCCTTATAACAGAACCGTTATCCCAGAGGTCGCATATTGCCGGAAGGTCAAGGTTATTGTACGGTCCATTCTCCATCAGCTCAAGCCCCTCTGCAATGGACTGCATCATGCCGTATTCGATTGCATTATGCACCATCTTTACAAAATGCCCTGAGCCGGCAGGCCCGCAGAAAAGGTAGCCATCCTTTACGCTAACATCCCTGAAAAGCTGCTCAACCTCTTCCACAGCGTCAGCATCTCCGCCAACCATGGTTGACATTCCATTTAGCGCTCCGGAAGGGCCGCCGCTGCAGCCTGCATCAACCAGCTTTATGCCCTTGGACTTCAGAAGCTCGTACATCCTTGCAGAATCCTTATAATTTGAATTTGAGCCGTCTATCACAATATCGCCGCCGCTCAATAATTCCGATAGCTCTCTTATCGCATTCTCGGTAGGCTCCCCGGCAGTCAGCATCACCCAGACTATCCTTCTTGGCTCAAGCTTTTCAACAAGCTCCCTGATCGTGTATGCCTTTCCAGCACCCCTAGACGCAAGCTCCTCGACAGGCTCCTTTGACCTGTTCTGGACAATTATCCTATAGCCGTTGCGCATCATATTCTGGCCAAGGTTCCTGCCCATCTTCCCAAGGCCGATCAGGCCTATCTCCTTTCCTTTGTCCATGACCCCCACCACAGATATTATATTGCATGGTATTTTATACATTCACAATCAGCGTATCCACAAAAGTAAAACCTCGTGCATCGACGGACTCGGGCTAACATTAAAAGCGGAAAGGATTCGAATCAGGCTAACTTATTATAAACCACCGCGTAATTATACTGGTATTTTTATGAGAGAGACCAAACTGATAATATTTGACGTTGGCGGGGTAATAGACAGGTTTGATGAAAGCATGTACATCAAATACATATCAAAGAAGCTCCACATCGATCCTACAGCTTTCAGAAATGCGCTCATACCTTCCCTCGACAGCATGGAAATAGGCAAATGCTCGTTGGCAGAAATGGAGGCAAAGCTTTCAAAAAGATTCAGGGTGAGCAGAGCAGAATTGGAATGGAACTCGGCATTCGAAAAGCTGAACGGTGTCAATTGGGATGTTGTCAACCTGATAAACAGGCTCTCAAGGCACTACAGGATAACGATACTGACAAATGTGAGCAGAAGCAGGCACCTTGTAAAGATGCATGAATATATGCACAAGGTCAAATACGAAAGGCTATTCGCCTCATGCTACATGGGACTGGCAAAGCCAGACCCAAGAATTTACAGGTACACTCTCAAAAAGATGGGCGTACAGCCAGATGAAGCGATATTCATAGACAACCTTAAAGTGAATACGGATGGCGCAGAAAAAGTAGGGATCAAATCAATCAGGTTTGTCAATTACAAAGGGCTTGTTGCAAGCCTTAAAAAGATCAAGATAAAAATTGATTAAATGTTATGCAAATATAACCTAAAGATACTTAAGTATAAATCTAAATACTTTAGTAACCAAATACTATTGATTCAATGCATCCTTACAAAATTGATATAAATGATTTAGGTTTTCCAATAATTAAAGATAAAGATCGGATTTACATTGCTAACTCTCATCACAAAATAAAAATTCCAGTCTTAGATGAAAATATGGCCTTATTTCTTGGCATAATGTGGGGTGATGGTTGTATAACAAATAGCGATTTGGCCAAGGCTAATTATGATTGGAGTATCCGCATAGTAGAAGACGATAAATTATTCTTGCAGTCACTTTTAAAACTGATAAAAGACATATTTTATATTAAAGCACACGTTTTTATTACGAAGTAAAATACGAAGTTAAATTTAATAGCAAAATAATATACCACATTCTGAACAAGCAATTCAAATTTCCTGATGGTGGGAAAAAGGACAGATTGCACATCCCATTGCAGATTTTAAAAAATCCAAAATTATCAAAGAATTTCCTAAAAGGATTGTTCTCTACTGATGGGTGTTTAACTACTTCGAATAATTATCCGAGAATAACTTTATCATCTGCGTCTTTTGATTTTATTAAAGAAGTCGATAAATTACTCAAAGAACTTAATTTTAGGTCCAATCTAAACGCCTAGCTTTCTGAACTCGAGTTCAGAATAGTTTACAATACAACTTATTCTACGTCGGGAAAGTATAGGAATATGACCGAAAGGTTTATATAAATGTATTGTTAATTTACAATACTATGGCCA
>Ga0181538_10005018_pt1 | contig 12061 bp, 6 predicted proteins | sample PEATcosm2014_Bin_40_FD_119773 | JGI IMG/M metagenome (GOLD analysis project Ga0181538, IMG submission 119773) | Peatland microbial communities from MTU Mesocosm Facility, Houghton, MI, USA - PEATcosm2014_Bin23_30_metaG | ecosystem: Environmental > Terrestrial > Soil > Wetlands > Peat | place...
AACTCGTCGCGTTGCGCGAAAACCTCACCTTTCCGCTCATCCTCCGGGAAGGCGGGGATGGCGAGAGTCGCTTCACCATCGTCCCCGCCGATTGCCTGCTGGACTTGCCCGTGTTTCCCAACCCGCCGGAAAGCATACCCCGCCTGGACGCCACGGCCGGCGCGGATTTCCTCAAAAGCACCTATCAAAGCGAGCGCCGCCAGGCATGTCAGGACGAAAGAAAACACTTTGTCGAGGTCTGCCGCGACTACTTGCAGAAATCGTTCAGCGCCCGCTTGCGTGCGGCCCAAGACCGTGTCATGTCCTTGCGTGCCCGAGAAGCCGGTTCGCCGGAGGTCGCGGTTGCCCGTCAGCGCGCGGAAAATGACCTTGCCGATTTGCAGCGCACCCAAAAGGAGCGCATGGCCGGCTTGGACCGGCTGGCCATCGCGCGGCATGGCCCCGTCCGTCACGTCGCCACCGCCCTCGTTGTTCCCGCCACTGACGCGCGCAAAGAGGACATTGCCGACCTGCTTGACGATCTTGACCCGGAGGTTACCCGCCAGAGCGAATTGGCCGCCGAAGCGGTCGTCATCGCTTACGAAACGGCGCGCGGCTGGGAAACCGAGCGCGTCGGCCACCTCAAAATCGGGTTCGATGTCCGCAGCCTTGGCCCGGCGGACGCGCAGACCGGCTATCGCGACCCGGTCACCAGCATCCGGCGAATCGAAGTCAAAGGCCGCAGGCGCGGCCAGAATATCCGCCTCACCACCAACGAATGGTATAAGGCCGTTCAGCTTGGCGACTCCTATTGGCTTTACGTCGTTTGGGACCCATTGGGCAAACCAGCCGCCGAACCGCTGCGAATCCAGAACCCGGCCAAGCACCTTGACCACGCCAAAAAGGAGGTCGTGGCGGCCCGCTTCTTTGACATTCCCGCTGCTGCTATCGAGGAAAGCGCCGCCAAGCAGAAGCCACCCCCCACTCCAACCTTATGATCACCCAAGTTAAAGTCGAATTCTTCAAGCGATTTCAGTCCGAAACCTTCAACCTGGACGACGATGTCGTTCTCGCTGGCCCAAACAACTCGGGCAAGACCACTCTGCTACAGGCAATCGCTGTCTGGAACCTTGCCCTTCAGCGCTGGATCACGGAGCACGCCGAGTCATCGAAGGCCAAGCAGAGAACCGGTGTTCCAGTTTCCCGAAATGACTTCACAGCCATTCCCCTGCGTGAAATGAACTTGCTTTGGTTCGACCGCGACACCGGTTACAGCAAAGGCGAAAAGGACGGCGTGGACGCCGGCCAGCCGAAATTGGTCGCAATCACCATCTTCGGCAGGGATGCCCAAACCACGAACTGGAGTCTCACCGTAACGCTGCGCTACGCCAACAAAGAGCAAATCTATATCAAGTTGGCCGACGAGCAGGGCCAGCCGGTGACGGATATTCCTCCAGGCGCCCAAGACCTCAAAATCGTCCACGTCCCGCCGTTCTCAGGAATCGGTGCCGAGGAAACCGGCCTCCAACTCGGCTACCAGAGCCGTCTTGTTGGCCAGGGCAAACCGGGCGACGTGCTCAGAAACCTCCTGCTTGAGGTTTACCGCGCTGACCAGGAGCATAAAACAGGCTCTTGGAAGGCACTGACCGAGGATGTCATTGGTCTATTCGGCTACCGACTTAAACAGCCTCAGTATTCCGAAGCCACAGACCCTTTCATCAGGCTCGAATACACGCACGGCGACTCCCGGACCGCCTTCGATGTTGCGTCCGCCGGCAGCGGATTCCACCAGGTTCTGACGCTCCTCGGCTTCTTCTATGCTCGACCCGCCTCTGTGCTTCTGCTGGATGAGCCTGATGCCCACCTCCACGTCATCCTTCAAAGACAGGTGTATGACCTGTTGCGGACGGTCGCTCGCAAGCGAGCTTGCCAACTTCTCATCTCTACTCACTCTGAGATCATCCTGGAGGACACAGGCGCCGAACAGATTCTCTCATTTTACGGTCCACCGCATCGCCTGACGATTGACACACAACGCGACCAGGTTCGAGAAGCCCTAAAACGGCTTTCATCCCTAGACATTCTCGCCGCCGAAAATGGCCAGAATATTCTCTACGTTGAAGACGAATCCGACTTCAAAATTCTCGCTGAATTCGCTCGCGTCCTGAAACATGACTTTTGCCGTTTCACCGCCGCACCCTTTGTGTGTCCCATCCACGGGCGAAACGTGGCCGAGGCTCGCGCCCATTTCTTTGGTCTCAAGGCCATCCGTCCGCAGGTCAAGGGTGTCCTTCTGCTCGACGGCGATAACCGCAATCTCCCCGACCGCGAAGTGTCAGCCGACAACCTGACTATCTTACGCTGGAAACGCTATGAAATCGAAAACTACCTGCTCCACCCACAGGCGCTCCTTCGTTTCGTTGAGGGGCTCGAGATCGACCTCCTGTCCAGTGTTAGGCGCAAAAACGGAGAGGCCTTTCTAAAGGAAAATTTTCCACCGCCAGCATTAAAAGACCCGCTCAAGGACAGCGACTATCTGGTCGCCACCCCCGCAAGCAAATCCATTCTGCCCGAGTTTCTGGAAAAAACCGAAACCAAGCTCTCAAAAAAGGACTACTTCCAGATTGCTGCCCAGATGAAACAGGATGAAATCCATCCAGAAGTCTCGTCTAAGCTCGACGCTATGGCCTCGGTTGTAAACGAAGGACCGATTAATGACTGACGACAAACGCCTAATCGAAGATTACCTGCCCATCGCTGCTATCAGCGAAGAAGCTGTCAGGGAGAAAAGCGTCCGCCAAGGTCACATTTCAACGCTCCACCTGTGGTGGGCACGCCGACCGCTCGTAGCTTGCCGTGCCGCCGTCTATGCAACATTGGTCCCATCGCCCAAGGACCCAAAAGGGCGCGGCGGAAAGAGCCAATTCGTTCAACGCCTCTGCAAACACCCAGGGGATGAGCGCGCTTTCGTGGAGGCGCGCAAGCATGTGTTGGAAGCCAATGCCGAAAGGCACGCACGGCAAGGAACGACAAACACTCCGCCAAAAGTTCTCGACCTCTTTTCCGGGGGCGGGGCCATCTCCCTGGAGGTTTCCAGGCTCGGGGCTGAAGCATTCGCCATCGAACTAAACCCCGTGGCCTACCTGCTGAACCTATGCACATTGGTCTATCCGCAAAAATATGGAAAACCCGAAGGCGCCTTTACGGGATCCTCCCGAGACAAGCAATGGGCTGGGCTAGTTGCTGAAGTTCAAAGTTGGGGCCACTGGGTTCATGGGCGTGTTTGCGACGAGATTGGAGATCTCTATCCGCTAGCTCAAGACCCGTCATACAAAGGAAAGCGTACCGAGTCACCACAGGGCCTGTGGAAAGAAGAGAACCCCGTGCCCACAGGCTACCTCGTACCAGTCGCTTACCTCTGGACCCGAACGGTTCGCTGCAAGAAACCCGACTGCGCCGGTGAAGTACCTCTGGCCCGACACACATGGCTCTGCCGCAAAGAGAACAAATCGGGCGGACGCTTCATCGCCCTGCACCCCATTTGGGACCGATCAACCAAGCGGGTTCGCTACACAGTGGTCCAGGCTACCTCAGAACGAGACCTCAAATTCGACCCGGCAGAAGGAAGCAGAGGTGGAAGCACAGTTTGTCCCGGCTGTTTTTCCCCAGTCGACGAACAATACGTGAAGGCCGAAGGATGCGCAAAACGCTTTGGCCACCAACTCATGGCGGTGGTCTGCGATCCGCCATCGGGAACAGGTCGCCGCTACGTTGACCCAACGGCTGATTGGGAGGCAACATTTGCCTCGGGCAGTCTCTTGAAGCGGGCGGAGTCCATCGCCCAGAAGCTTGCCATTTCCGTCCCAGACGAGCCTCTTGAGGCAAATCCCAGGTCATTCGATGTCCAGCACTTTGGCTTCACTCACTGGCGGGACGTTTTCACACCACGTCAACTCGTCGCCATGGTTGCCTTCGCAGGGACCATACGGGCTGCTCACACCGAAATGCTCGCTAAAGGCTACGAATCCGATCGGGCGAAAGCAGTCGCAACCAGCCTGAGCATGGTCTTGGGAAGGCTCTCTAATCAGTGCGCCTCTCTATGCCGCTGGCAGCCCGAGTTCGTAGCCGGGATGCTTGGCGATGCAGGCCTCCCGATGATAATGGACTTCGCGGAGATAAATCCTCTTGTCGACTCGTCGGGCGGGTGGCCGAGTGCCCTCAGCTACACCTGTGAGGCCCTTAGAAGTTTCACCCAGGTCCCCAAATCCGCAACCGTAGTCCGCGGCTCTGCCCTTGCCGCCCCTTGGGAGGACCAGTCATTCGATGCCATCGTAACCGACCCCCCGTATTACGACAGTCGTTCCTATTCAAACCTTTCTGACCACTTTTACGTCTGGCACAAACGTTCCGTTGGCCATCTTTATCCTGAGCACTTCGCGTCACAGCTAACGCCTAAGAAAACGGAGGCGATAGCAGCCCCTTACCGTCACGATGGGAATCGGGAGAGAGCGGATGCGGCGTACGAGAGCATGATGCAAAAGGCGTTCCAAGAGGCTCGAAGGCTCTTGAAGCCCGGTGCCCCGATGGTCTGCGTTTACGCACACAAGACGACCGCAGGATGGGCAACTCTCATAAACGCTATGCGTCTTGCCGCGTTCTCAGTGGTGGAAGCTTGGCCGGTTGAGATGGAACGAAAGGTCAGGCAGAACGCGCTCGATACAGCTGCACTCGCATCGAGCATTTTCCTTGTCGCTCGCCGCCGCGAGGGCAACCAAGTTGGGTCGTATGAAACTGACGTCCGCCCGTTGTTGGAGAGCATAGTTCAGGAACGTGTGCAGACACTTTGGTCGCCCTCCTCCGATGCTCCAGGGATTCAAGGAGGCGATTTGGTTATAGCCTCAGTCGGCGCCGGCTTGTGCGCCTTCACCCGATTCGCCCGCGTGGACTATGCAAACGGCGAGGAGGTTCCCGCCGAGCGATTCCTTGCCGAAGTAGAAACAGTAGTGCTCGAAAGCATATTGGCCAGACTGTCCAAGGAAGTCGGCGGGAACGGTGGCAAGTACAGCCTCGCAGGGCTAGATGCGGCGACGCGCTTCTACATCCTGTGGCGATACACGTACAAATGGGGCGAACTCGATGCGGGCGAGGCGATTATTTTCGCCAACGGGACCCACGTCGAACTTGAAGGTCAGGGTGCTCTAACGTACGGCACGCGCGCCCTTGTGGAGAAAAAGAAAGGCAAGTACCGCTTGCGCGACTTTACGGAACGAGGAAGCGACGAGAAGCTAGGCATTGCCACCGACGATGGAACCCTCGCAAACTCGATTGACGTAATTCAGCGCACGCTCTGGCTAATGGAGAATCGACCCACCGAGCTTGCTGCCTACTTTCGAAAAGCGCAGCCCAATCTCGAGCAGTTGCGCCTTGTGGCACAGGCACTCGCCGGACCCGCGCTACGAGGCGGCGAGCTTGCAGACATCTCGCCCACCGCCGAGTTGTCGGCCTTGGCCAAGCTGACGGCCAACTGGCGGAGCGTCATTGAAGACGCCGCCCAGACCACCGGCGAGAAAGAGGAACGGAAGAAAGGCCAGAAACAACTGATCTAATCTAATATGAGCGAGATCTTGACCAAGCTTCTGGCGAATTGGCCTGCGCTGGCGCCGGAGCCTCTTTTCACCAGATGATTGACGAACCAACAACAATTGTCGGCGAATCCTTCCAGCAGACGTGGTTTAAGGTGGTGAAGTTGCTGGCCGTCAGGGACTGGGAAACTCGCAATCTGATGGCGCAAATCAAAAATCCAGACGTATTTGACGATGGATTGCACCAGAGTTTCGAGGACTTTTCCCGGAGTGTCGGCATTCTCGGGCCGAGGCATGTCGCCTACACCATTTTTCCGGATGGTGCCTACCGAAAGGCCCAGGGGGCTGCGCGCCTGTTCAAAAACTACAATCGCTGTAACGGCCTCTACGAGCGGCTGCAAAGACGATATGGGAGGAATGGGAGTTGGGGCACTTATTTCAGGCGGATGACGTGTTATGAGGCGGGAGGCGGAACGGTGAATCAGTTGGAAAACATCATCAATGCTCTTGCAATGCGCGCCAATGTGAGCAAGGCAGCGCTAACCATCGTCATCCAAAGGCCCGGAGGAGAAACAACCCGTCCGTTGGGTGGCCCGTGCCTGAATTACCTTGCTGTTCAAGCGGAGCGCAACACCGACACCACGCTGGGATTGCTGGCAGTTTATCGGAACCATGATTTTCTGCAAAAGGCCTACGGCAATTATTGGGGCTTGTGCAATCTCTTGCGGTTTCTCGCCAAAGAAACGAAAACCATCGCGGGCCCGGTGACCTGCATTTCGTCGCATGCCTACGTGGAAAAACACAAGCCAGCGCTAAAAGCATTTGTGGACGCCATATGATTGAATACCACAAACGCCCATTTCGCCTGCGAGAGTTCAAGATGGAGGTTACGCATGGCTGCGAGTTGAACTGCATCCATTGTTCCAGTGATGCGCGACCCTCCAACAAACTTCAAATGCAACGCGATGATTGCCTGCGGATTCTTGCTCAGGCGGTCGAAATGGGTGCGCAGGAAGTGGCTTTTTCGGGCGGGGAACCGCTGACTTGGCCGCATTTGGCTGATGCGGTTGAAGCCGCCGCAAAAGGCGGGCTCAACGTGACCATCTATACGGCGGGATACGTGCCGGACTTTATGGCGCACGCCAGCGTGCTGTTCAAGCGCGGCGCGAAGCGATTCATTTTCAGCATCTTTGGTGGAGACGCGTCGAGCCACGAACGCATTACGCGTATTGCGGGCAGTTTCAAACGAACGTGCGACGCAATCGTGACTGCGAAGTGTTTGGGCCTTGCGACGGAGTCGCACTTTGTTCCATTGTCCACAAATTATGCGGAGCTTCGTGCGGTGGCTGTCTTGAGCAAAAGGCTCGGGGCCGAAGCCGTGAGCGTGTTGCGGCTGGTGCCGCAGGGCCGCGCGGCATTGATTCAGGGCCGAGCCCTGACCAAGGTGCAAAACCTGCAATTACGCCGTCAGATCATGGAGTTGAGAACGGAGGGCCTTAACATCCGGGCAGGTTCACCGTACAATTTTCTGATGGTCAATGACAGCCCCCGCTGCTCCGCCGCCATAGACCGTCTCATCGTTGGGCCGGATCTGCGGATTCATCCGTGCGACGCGTTCAAACAGGTCGGGGCGGACCATGTCGCTGGCACATGGAGCCTTTCTTGCCTGCGGGATGCAACCCTTCGGGAATGTTGGGAGAAGTCGCCGTTTTTGGAAGCCATCCGGGAATATTTGACGACCCCATTTCCGCAAGGGTGCTCTGACTGCCACGACTTGGAACGATGTTTGTCGGGTTGCCTTGCGCAAAAAGTGATTGCTTCGGGAAACATTGGCAAGCGTCCTGACCCTGATTGTCTTAAAGCAAATGAAAATTGATACGTTCTACTCCTTCGATAAATTTAGCACAGCTTGCCGGTTTGAAGACCTCATTCAATCAGTTCAGCACTGTACCCTGTGTCCGCGCCTGTGTGCGCGGCGGAAAGTTCTGTCATCTGCCAATGGTTGCGTCGATTCGAAAGTCCTGTTTGTGGCAGAAGCACCCGGGCGCCTGGGGGCGGAACGCACCGGCATCCCGCTCCATGGGGACAGAACCGGCGACAATTTTGAATTGCTGCTGGGCAATGTTGGCTGGAAGCGCGAGCAAGTTTTCATCACCAACGCCATCCTCTGCAACCCGCAGGAGGAAGATGGGAATAATGGGACGCCCACGCAGCAAGAAGTCGCAAACTGTTCCGCATACCTGGAAATGGTCATTGCGCTCGTGAAGCCCGACGTGGTGGTCACGCTAGGGAAAACGGCTTTGGAGGCGCTGAAGTTGATTTCGCCACATGGAATTGACCTCCGCTCAGGCGTTGCTAAGATGGTGCCTTGGTGGAATCGGAAGTTGTTCGCGCTCTACCATCCCGGTCCACGCGCACTCATACATCGGTCGTTGGCTAAACAGCGTGCTGACTTTATGCTGTTGGGCAAGCAAGTTCATCCGGTCGGCGGGATGAGCACTCCTCCGCGACGGCGGGCATTGCGCCCGGTCAGGATGGCGCCGCAACAGCCAACAGCCCTCCAACAGGCGGTTTTGGCTATTTTGGAAATCAAGGATCGGCTGACGTTTTTCAAATTGACTAAATTGCTTTATCTCGCGGATCTCCAAGCACTGCGGATATGTGGACATACCTTCGCCGGGAACATTTATCTCCGGCAGGTTGATGGCCCATGGCTCCCGAATTTGGACACGGAGGTAAAGGCCATGGATGGATTTGAAGTCCGCCGTTTCTTTGCGCACAGGCTGCCGATGGTGGCGCGAGGGCCAAGCCCGCGGTTTCAGTCGGCTTTGGATGACGCCTTTTTGGAGATTATCTCTGACGTCGTGAAAAAGTATGCTGACCTGAGCAATTCCCAGATCAAGACAATGGTATATCAGACCGAGCCGATGCGGCAGATTCTCCGGGAGGAGAGGACAGGCAAAGACATGCGCAACAAACCCGTTCTCTACGTCAGCCGAGCGGCGAGCGGTACGCCCGCGCTTTTATGAAACAAATATTCATCAGCAGCGTGCAGAAGGAACTGGCGGTCGAACGCCGGGCGTTGAAGGATTATATCCAGGGGGATGCGCTGCTCCGGCGATTTTTTGAAGTTTTTCTGTTTGAAGATCTTCCCGCGTCTGATCGCCGCGCGGACGAGGTTTACCTCGTGGAGGTTGATCACTGCGAGATATACCTCGGACTTTTCGGAAATGAATACGGCTACGAGGACAGGGAAGGAGTCTCACCCACCGAGCGTGAATTTGACCGCGCGACTGCCGGGGGCAAAACACGGCTGATTTTTGTGAAAGGAGCCGATGAAAAGGCGCGGCATCCAAAGATGCAGGCGCTCATCCGCAAGGCAGGAGCGCAGATCATCCGCCGCCGCTTTTCCGGCGTTGCGGACTTGAACGGGGCGGTGTATGCCAGTTTGGTGGAGCATCTTGAACGGACGGGAGCGTTGCGAACGCTGCCGTTTGATGCCAGTGCGCCGCCACGCTCCCGGATGGAGGATATTTCCGAGGCCAAAATCCGCTGGTTCATCGCCACCGCGCGTCGAGAACGGAAGTATGCTTTGTCGCCTGATGCCGCCCCAGCGCAAGCGCTTGCTCATCTAAATTTGCTGGATGGCCACCGTCCAAATCACGCCGGCATACTGCTCTTCGGAAAAGAGCCGCAGCGGTTCCTACCTACGTCCGAGATTAAGTGTCTTCATTTCCACGGCACGGAAGTCCGCAAGCCCATTCCCTCCTATCAGATTTACAAAGGCACGGTTTTCGATTTGGTGGACCAGGCGTTGGATTTTGTTCTGTCAAAAATCGTCCGATCCGTTGGCACGCGTGAGCAAGGTCCCCAAGCGCCCGTCCAATATGAACTGCCCAAGCCGGCGGTCGCGGAGGCCATTGTCAATGCCGTAGCGCACCGGAATTATGCCAGTAACGCCAGTGTGCAGGTCATGCTCTTTGCCGACCGTTTGGAAGTTTGGAATCCCGGCGAACTGCCACCGTCGCTCACGCCGGAGCTTCTGCGCAAGCCGCACGCTTCTATTCCGCGCAATCCTCTCGTAGCCGAACCGCTCTTTCTGGCGCACTACAATGAAAAAGCAGGCACCGGCACTTTGGATATGATCGCGCTCTGTCGGGAGGCCAATTTGCCCGAGCCGGAGTTCCGGCAGAACGGCGGGCAGTTCGTGATGACCCTGTGGCGGGACTGGTTGACGGAGGCGCGGCTGGATGAGCTTGGACTGAATGAGCGCCAGCGCAAAGCTGTGATTGAGCTGAAGCGAACCAAGACCATCACCAACTCCGATTATCAAAAGATTACCGGTGCCTCTGAAAGCACTGCGCTTCGTGATCTCAAAGCTCTTTTTGAACTGGGAATCCTAAAGAGAATTGGTGCGACCGGTCGTAACGCCCGCTATATCCTCCAGCCCAAACCCGTCATAAACCCTTCAAACCCGCCATGACTTCAGTTGTCGAAACCCGCCATAAACCCTTCAAACCCGTCATGACACATGGGGCAAAGGCGCCAACTTGCCAAGGGAACAGAAAGGGGACAAACAGGACATGAACCCGCTGGTCCATCCGCCGTGCCTCCGTCCGAACGGCGGGAATGGCCACACAAATGCCTCAATTGACTCAGATCATCTTTATGAGCACCACCACCATCAAACCCTGGGTTGAATCGGTCATCCTGCACCCGGATGTTTTATCCCCGGATTTCTCCGAAGACATTTTTGCCCTCGACTTGGGGCCGTTGGCCGACGGCAACAAGAATGTCCCCGCCGTCTATCGTGACCCGGAGCAATTCTTCCGCGCGTCCTATTTGACGAACGGTTTGAAGTCGCTCTTGCAGGACGTGTTGTCGCGCCTATCCGGCGGCGCAGGCAACCGGGTTTTGAAGCTCATCACGCCCTTTGGCGGCGGCAAATCTCACACGCTCGCTTCGCTTTTCCATTCCGCCCGCAACCGCAAGGCGCTCGACATCATCCCTGAAGGCAAACCCCTGCCCAAACCAGGGAAGGTGAATACGGCCGTCTTCGATGGACAGTTTTTCAGTCCGGCCAACGGGAAGGACTTCCCTGACGGCAAAGGAAAGGCGAACACACTCTGGGGCTGGATCGCCTGGTCGCTTCGCGGCGCCGAAGGCTACAAAATCCTCTGCAAGGACGACGAGGCCCGCGTTGCGCCGGGCGGCGACGACATCCTGAAATTGCTGGGCGACGCGCCGAATCTGATCCTGCTGGATGAGGTACTCGAATACCTCATCAGCGCGGGAGGCATCAAAGTCCTCGACACGACCTTGCGTGACGAAACTCTGAGCTTCCTGAAACGTCTCACAGTGGCAGTCGGAAACACGCCCAACAGCGTGTTGGTTTTCTCCTTGCAGTCGAGCAAACGCGAATCACTCGACTACATTAATCTGCTCCAGACAATTGACCATTTGGCTGCCCGAAAGGACCAGAGACGCGAGCCAGTGGAGGGGGATGAAGTGCTTCGCGTCATCCAGCGCCGCCTGCTGGGCGCGATGCCTACCGAAGCGGATTCCACGCCCGCAGCGACCGCCTACCAGGAGGTCGTCACGCAAATGCGCCGGGCCTATGCGAGAACTCCGGCAGAGCAACAGCAGGCGGAGCAGGAAGGCGTCGAGTTGCGCGACCGCATCCGTGCTGCGTACCCGTTCCATCCGGCGCTAATTGACTTGATGCGCGAGCGATGGGCGGCCATACCTGACTTCCAACGCACCCGCGGCGCGTTGCGTTTTCTGGCGGTCTGCTTGCGCGCCGCCCACGCCGCCGGGACCAGCCGGGCCGTGTTGGGGCCGGGTGACGTTCCGCTCCACGATCCGGCCGTGCGGCTGGCCTTTTTCAAAGAGGTCGGCCAGCAATCCGACTTCCAAGCGTGCCTGGAGCACGATTTTGTCGGGGCTAACGCCCGTGCCCGGCGCATTGACGAACGCCGGGCCAAGGAATTTCCCGCCGAGGCCCTCAAACGCCCGGCCACCCGCATTGCCACAACCATATTGATGTATTCATTTGGCGGACTCCGACGCGAGGGCGCCAACGAAACGGAAATGTTGCCGCCCGGAATCACCGAAGCCGATTTGCTCGCCATCTGCGTTGCCCCAAGCCTGGACAGCACGACGATTCTCGCCTGCCTGAAGGAACTGAAGGAGCAGTGCCTTTACCTTCACTTTGACGGCGTTCGTTACTGTTTCAAGAAAGACCCCAACATCACGCTGCTGGTTGAGCAGGAAGCTGACGTTGTTGCGCGGGACGAAGACTTGGTCCGGGACAAAATCAAGGAAATGCTTGAGGCCAGGCTCGCGGGACACAGCGTGTATATCTGGCCGGCCAAGTCCGGAGACGTGCCGGACAAAGACCCGCAATTTCTTGTCGCCTACATGCCCCTGGAATTCGGCGCGGAAACCAAAGCCGAACAACAGCGCATCGCCAAAGACATCATGGAAAAATACGGCGACAA
>Ga0181538_10005021_pt1 | contig 12055 bp, 19 predicted proteins | sample PEATcosm2014_Bin_40_FD_119773 | JGI IMG/M metagenome (GOLD analysis project Ga0181538, IMG submission 119773) | Peatland microbial communities from MTU Mesocosm Facility, Houghton, MI, USA - PEATcosm2014_Bin23_30_metaG | ecosystem: Environmental > Terrestrial > Soil > Wetlands > Peat | place...
CTACCTACTGTTGAGGGAATTCGTTCGGTTGAACAGAACGGACCTTGCGGCGTTCAAGGAACGATTCATGTGGGCTTGGGAGCACTGTGGTGGAGAGGTTCTGCCTCCATCACGATTTGCTTCAGGTACGACCGGATGTGGATTTGTGTTTGTTCCCCTCCCGTTGGAAGCTGGACACCTTGCTGCAAACGCGCTCCCAAACCTTACGATCGGAGCCAAGTACGACCTGAAGGTCGATCGATGTGTAGGGGTCGTCTTCAGGAGGGACGGTGAATACCGCCTTCTCGATTGGATGCTCCGTGAGCATCCGTGGGCACCTGACGCTGAACTTGACGCCTTTCTTGAGAAGTCGTACCCATTTGGGCCCAAGCGACTCAAGGCGGTTCCGCGTTACACGTTCAAGTAGGAACTGGTGTTAATGGCCACCGATATCCGCGGGAATCTGGCTCTCGCGTCGTGACCGGGACCTTCGTGCACATCGGTCGAGAAGTTCGTCGAGCGGGGTAGAGACTGGCGCCATGCGACACATCAACTTCTTTTCTCGGCCGCCGAGCTTTTGTCCAAATCCACGAAATGCTTGACAACAGCTAAACTACGATCCCCTCGCGTCGCGTCGTCAAGAGCCGCGGTCCCAACTTGGCGAACGATCAAGAGATTATCCGGCACTGGTCGACTTTAAAATTTCCCCTCACCCGACTTTGCGCGACGCGTCAACCTTTCAATTCAGGGACGCTTTGGCCTCGGAAACGATGGCAGCCTTCACCGCGTTCTGAGGTGAGTCAATAGGTCTCGAGTGAAGCACGGCGACGAACCGACGCCGAGTACCTTCCGTAGCGTGGGACCAGGCATAAGCCCGAGTCGCCGTCGGGTGTCCTATGAGGTCAAAGACGCACACCTGCCCTACCCAGGCGACTTGGCCTTGAAACTCTTCCCGAACGGGAACGGCCTCGACGAAGGTCGACTCACAGCCGTGAAGATGGCGAATGGCGTCCTGAAGGGCGGGGATCGGTACCTCTAGCACGAAGAAAGTCTACACCGAACGGGATGGTGGTGGCGAGCTTCTTCAGCTTTTGAGGTCGGTCGGGTCAATCAGGTTGTGCATGTTGTAATCTACAATATCGACGAGACGCCCCTTCTCGCTGCGCCCGAAGACCTTTACCAGGTTTCGCTTGTTGACAGCATCATCAAAAAGCCCAGCGTTCATGATGAAGTCCATGACGGTATCACTCACTCGGCATTGATGATCCTTACGCCCCGCATCCCCTCGGCCAAACCACACCGCATCTTTCAGCACTGACGTGAGAAGACCGATTTCGATGAAGCCTTCGTGCTTCTTCGGGATGAAATCACCGATCTGGGCGCGGTACTTGAACTCAGGGATCTCCCTCGCAAGGCCAGCGATGTCCTTCTGCGTACGGTAGTAGTGCATGATGCTCCTTCTTGACTCGTCGGAGTATCATGCACTACGCCCAAACGGACTGAAGATCAACCAGTAGGCGTCATCTGAACCTTCACCAACTGCGAAACCTTGAACGTCTCGTAGCGGATGACCTCGTTCTCACTGAACCACAGTACCCGCACTTTACCATCACCCTGCCAGTTCAGCTCATCCACCGTCATGGTTGGACCACCCGACTTGAGCTGTACCGCATCACCTTCGACGAAGTTCATTGGGATCACCTCGTCAAGGATATACACCACGTAGAAGAGGACCCAGTTCCGTCCTTACACTTGTTTAACCTTTGGCACCAGTCTCCACACCCAACATTGAGCACAAGGCAAGTGCATCTTTTCCCTTCTCATGCACGGTCTTATAGATGGCAAGAAGAGCGCCAAGTGGTGCAACGAAGCCAAGCAGCATTCTCCAATAGATACTGTCAAGGACAGCCGTCACATCAGACGGGTCGGTTCCTTGTGCACACGCCTCAACATACAAAAAGAATCCAGGCCCAAGCATCGCCGCAACCGCCGCAAGCACTCCAGCTCCTATAATTAACCATCGCAAGTATCTTGCGGCAACAAGGTGGGCAACCAGATCGTCGCGCACATCAGCGGCAATACTGTTTTGGATAATAGATGCTCCAAGAGACCGACTTTGCGCTTGCCGATGGGCAAGAAATATCGTCGCTACCATCCCGACGAACAACAGTAGTGCACTTACGGCCGTGAACCGTACAATGAGTACCTCAGCTTGTTCACGAACCTTTCGGAGTTCCGCCTGCGTCTTGTTCAAAGCATCTCTAGCATTGTCTCGGTCGGCTACGGCAGATGTTTTTGCCTTTTCAGCAGCAGCACTCTCCTCTTTAAGTGCTTTTTCCTTGGCTGCTGCCTGCTCTACAATAACTTCCTTCTTTTTTACCGCGGCATCCAGAGCGACTAGAGCGTTACTTGCTTCGACCTTTTCCTTTTGCCATGCTCTAAATGCGTCATTACCTGCAAGAAGATTCTGTCGTGCATCAACGGCAAGTTCGGCGACTTGATTTTTGAGCATCGCACGCTCGGCGCCGAGGTTGGCGATTTGACTCTCGGCGTCTTGTTTTGCCTTTTTCGTCACCCCTAGATCATCCTGTAGCTGCTTGAGTACACCATCCTTGTTAAGGAGTTCATGTTGAGCTTCACCAAGCTTTGCTTCGTCATCACCGATCTTCTTCGCCGACTCACCAAGAGCCTTTTCAAGTTCAATCACGCGGAGTGTCTTGGCATCTACCTGCTTTCGAAGCTCCAAGTTGTCGGCTGCAATTGAATTAAGCTTGTCTTGAATGTTAGCGATTTGCTTGTCCTGGGACGCACAATTTGATACGGGCGGCGCTGCGACTGTTTCTAGAGCCGAGCTTGGACGCACAGAAAACAGCACACACGTTGTAAACACAAGGACACACAGAATTCTCACGTAATGGCGGATGGCGCCGGTAATACAGACTACATTGCAGTATTTCATGTCTACCACGGACGCAATTGCCGCGCCACTCTGTCGAAGTGAGCGGGCTGGTAGACTCCCCACACTTTAAGACCCGACACAGACGGTTCTAACTGGCCTGTGTCTGGCACGTGCCGGGCACCGGGGAAGCCTACTTTCTCTCACCACGTAGCACACTTCCTTACTGCTCCTTCTTTATGTGACAATGCCCTGTACTCCGGTGTTCTTCCCACAGAGTTGTGCTCCACGTGAAGTGATCAACGGGAAGAGCGTGCCAGGAAGACTTAAACCCCTTATAGCCTAGTTTAGTCATGGAACAGGTACCTTGTCAACCTGAAACATACGAACTTCTTAGTTTCGTCAGTGAGGCTCCGACTTATCAAGATGACTTGCAGAAGATCGAAGACAATAAGTTCTTTTGCTTCGGCATCCTCCCACCAACTGTGAATATCGGTACCATTATTAAGCATCGTGAGCATGATGAGGTTCTGTATGACGTTTAACGATCGTGTGCGTGAGCGCCTGTCAAGACCGTTCTTTTGGCTGGCCCGAAAAGTAGGCCCTCCGATCAGAAGTAAGCCACCTAATCCAGACGATTACTTCTACATGGATGTGAGGTGCACCGTCTGCAACCAGTTGTTGAAAGACGAAATCTCCTGTGAGCGGTTGTCAAACAAGGACACCGCGCAATTTTTCAGCGTCGAACAGGCGAATATAACCACAACCTGAACATGTCGCTACGATCATCACTACGCGAGGTGTTCCGTATCCAACGCTAGCCTGTGACTGCATAGGCCCTCCCATAATCCTAGGAGCGGCAGATATGCCCATCTTGAGCTAGGCAGCGAACCCCACGCGTGGTGACAAGAACACCTTTGGGAAGCACACCAGTCTTAGCGAGACCTACGAACCACGAGCCAAATTTATTGACGACATGCCCAACGCCACCCATGCGCGCATAAGCACGCAGAGCATCATAACGACGCTCTGGAGGAATCCTGGACATGAATGGGTGGTGACGAGGGTTGGCGGTAGACGACGGAATGAAGCCGCACGCGGAAACAAATCCTTGTATCAGCGGGGGCAAGTCAGCTTTCCTAGGAGACTCGACTATCATGCACGCGAAACAACAGTCTTGAACAGCATCCGATCCAAAATATACCCAATAGGGCAAATCGAGGACTCGAAACACCCTGCTGCAAAGGGAGCACGGACGTGGTTCAAGCATGGCACGTGTTCTGGCTTCCAGCGCTAATACGAAAGCCGGATCGTGAAGTGCAATGAAGAGAATTTGGTGGAAGATGAACTCCCTGATCCGATACTGCGCCATCGAGTTGTCTAGGGTTGCAGCCCCCGATCCCCAGTCTCGTGCCTCTGCCACTATTGGTGTTAGATCGGCCCCGACTAGTTTAAGCTCTGCAAACGTCCTCGATACACGTTCCGCCAATTGCATGTGGCCGAACGGCTCCCAGAATCCCGAATGCTGAAGCATCAATGTGCGCACAAGGTGGTCGTCTTCGGCGTCCGTAAAATGCTGCTGGACAAGCAACTCAAAATTCGAGCCCTGCCCCTTGCACAACCCGGAGAGCCATTCTATACGGTACTTTCGCGTCAACTCATCAAGCTCCACTGTCGTAAGATGGTGACTCATGTTGTGAGGGTATTTATATACCTTCGGGTTGAACCCGATGAGTTGAGTAAGGCGCACTAGTCTATTGTAAACACTTCACGTGTTTTTCGTCAAGGGTCCATGACGAGTCACATCGCCTACACATCGGGCACTCTCCAACCCGTGGCCAAGCTCCACTGAGCAAATCCTCAAGAGGTACTCCAGCCACTCTTGCTGCCCGGAGAGCAATCCCGGCGCTCACCGTGCCCTTCTTCGAGGCAGCGTACTTCACAGTAGCAGGAAGAGCCTTCATAGCCTCGGCCAACTTCTTGGGCCCTCCAAGGCGCACCTTGAGGAAGTGGAGCGCGGTCTTGACGTTCGCTTGTTCCTCGGGGGTAAGATCGGACGAATGTCGTACCTTGTCCGAGGATCGAGTCCTTTTCCATAGTGTTTTCGCGGTGAGGATCGCCATGCCCTTGAGCGTAGATAGGGCGAAGCTCCTCAGTGTGCGTCATTTTCAAAGTCGACCAGTGCCGATTATCCACTGTGTCTCTTTCGACTTGACATAGTGGTTAGATCGATCTTCTCGGTCTTCCACGTCTTGGGCCCGTTGTTTCTTTTGTGGGTGGCTCGAAGAGATTGAGCACGGAGACACCGATCGCGTTCGCAATCTTCGTGAGCGTGACGAGCGAGAGGTTTTCGCCGACCTCTATGCGGCTCACGTACTGAACGGAGCATTCAAGAGCCTCGGCAAGTTTCTCTTGGGTAAGACCTCGTGCACGACGAAGCTCGACGATCCGCTTGGCTACGTCGCGAACAATTTGTTCGGGGTCTTGGACCACATCGGCAGCGTTCCGACAGGTCGCGAAGGCCCACCATCAACCTAACGGTTGAAATGCAAGAACGAGGTGACTTACCATCTTTGTCTCGGTTTCCACCACGCGAAGCCGAGAGGAAGAATCCCCATGAAACTGAGAACTGACGTGAGGGCGCCCGTGAAGTATTCATCCTCGACTTCCGTCCTTATCGTTTTCACTGTCGCAGCATGTGGCGGCGGAGGCTCTGTAGGGCAAGGTGGTTCTAGTGCCGTTTCTGAAGGGGGACATACCACTTCCAGTCTGACCGGAGCTAATTCCGGTCAGGTCACCAGCTACGGAACCACGATGTCCAGCAGCGGAAACTATTCTAGTTCAAGTGCATCGTCAGTTCCTTCCAGCGCGAGCCTTTCCGGCAGCTCTTTCGGCACCAGCAGCGAGACAACAAGCTTTACTGCTTCTTCAGCGAACACTGTCAGCTCTTCATTTAGCTCAAGCTTATCTCTCACCTCCTCATCGAGCCCTTCAAGCGGGTCCAGTAGTCCTCTGTCGAGCAGTGCAAGCCCTTCATCCAGCAGTGAGTCGAGCAGCTCTGCGACCTCAAGCTCTTCATCTTTATCGACCAGCTCTTCAGCCTCAAGATTCTCATCAGGTATCTCCAGTTCGTCATTCTCCTCCTCGTCTAGCGGTGTGTCGAGCAGTTCGTCTTCAAGCTCCTCTTCGTCATCAAGTAGTTCTTCAAGCTCAAGCTCGTCCTCAAGCTCTTCGTCGAGCAGTTCTTCAAGCTCCTCATCCTCCAGCTCGTCTTCCAGCTCTTCATCGAGCAGCTCAAGCTCTTCATCGAGCAGCTCAAGTTCCTCCTCTGGAAGTGTTCTTACGTGCAGCTCTGGTCTCACGCCATGCAATGGGAAGTGCGTCAACCTGCTCTTGGATTCGAACAACTGCGGATCCTGTGGTCGAACATGCTGCGGGGGTGGAACTTGTTCAAGCAAAGTGTGTCAACCTCAGAATGTCGTTGACGCCGGAACCCCAATGTTCGACATGGACAGCACCTACATATACTCGACAAACAGCGACGGGATCGGAATTAACCTGACTCCAAAGGCTGGTGGAGTTACGATCACGTTCTTTGATGGGGCTACCAATGAGCTGCTTGTGGCTGGCAATAACCTGTATTGGGGCGAGCTTAACGATGCCGACTACATTTACTCATCGCCCTTGTCCAATGGCTCATCAGTTGCTCACTTCTATGCCATTGATGGCATCGTCGATGGGACTGCCACAAAAACAGCATTTACCGAGAATTCCTCAAACATATTCTGGGCAAACGCACAAGGCACGGGGGCCTGCGAGATTGCGTGGTACAACGCTCCACTTTATACCGTTGAGGCGACCTTACCGTCTTCGGCCACTGCTTATGTGGAATCCATGGTGAGTGACGGGACGAACGTCTATTACAGTGAGACATCCAACTCCTGTTCCTCAAGCGACAGTTCCCCAGCATTCACGCTCAAGCGCGTTCCCATTCTTGGAGGAACACCTTCAATCGTCTCGTCGTCTATTTGTGGCAATTACACTCTTCTGGCTGTGGATGCCCTGAATGTTTATTTTCTTCAGCAAGCCTATTCCACGTCGACACCAAATGGCATCTACTCGTATGCTACGTCCGGTGCTTCGTCTAGCCCTGTGCAGATCACACAAGACTTGGTGGGTAACGCAGCAAGTGACGGGAAATATCTTTATATCTGCTCCGCACCTTTGGTCTCGTCTGGAAGTTACCTCTACAAGGTGCCTGTTACAGGCGCAATGCCAGGGACAGGCGTAACTCCGGCGATCCTTAACACAAGCGGCGGTCTATGTCTTTTCGGACCGGTCAAGCTCGACAGCACATGTGTTTACTACGTGGGAGGTTCCGAGGGCGGCGTTTGGACCGTCAACAAGAGCCCCTGACTCCGAAGTCTCAAATCGGTCGAGAATTCACATGAATGCCAAGAAGCACGAAGTTACGTCGTAGCTCGTGCCTCGGTGTAATAACCGAAATATGCAAGGGTTCTTGACACAGGTAGAAAAAGGGAGCAGCATTTGCCCATCATGCCCCACCATGCGCCGACACCTTCCGAAATGTTCCGGCAAGAACTGCTGGATGTGATGGGCCCAGAACGAGGCAAAATTACTGCCACCTCAGAGGAAGAAATCCTCGTGGAGGGGCAGCAAGCTGCTGCTTGGTTCACGAACAACCGTGCCGATGGTAGTGGTAAAAGAATCTGTGCTGTTCGTCGAGGCGCGGAAGTCCGGGACATTGGATTTGTTCATGACTTGGAACCGAGCGGCACCGAGCGCAGGTACAGCAAGTTCATGCCGCAGACCCCGCCATTCCATAGTTTGGAAATTGTTGCGGGATCGATTCGTGATCAACTACTTGGTGTTACTCTCTAACAGAGCACGTTTCGCGTTCTCAACTCTGACTCGAGCAGAATTGCGTTCGGCCTCTGCAAGCTGGATCTCGCGATGAGCTTCGACGATCTTTGCCCGTCTTGGATCTTTTGCGTTAATAGAGTCGGTGATGGAAAGGGGCTCACCGTACTCCATCTCATACGCAACATGAGCGGCAGGTAGAGCATGGCACGCGGCCTCTAAACGCCGGAATGCGGCTTCTAAAACCTCTTCGGCGTCGTGAAGTTCGTCCTTGAGCAGAGTATCAAGTCGATCCTCCGGGATGACTCTCTTTCTTGAGAGTGTAGGCTTCTTATCTTCTTGAGTAGTAGTGTCGTTGGACATAGGGAGGATGAACGCACTAACAACCCACTTGTCAAGGGCATGATGTGCTTTTTCTTGCCGCCTACGGTTCTTTCGGAGGCAGCCGTGGCGCATCGTCACACCTCCCACACAGTGGACACTCTCCAGCCCGTGGCCAAGCACCCGAGAGCAAATCTTCGAGAGGTACTCCGGCCGCACGAGCTGTTCGAAGGGCAATCCCGGCGCTCACCTTCCCTCTGTTGGACACCGCGTACTTGACGGTAGCCGGAAGGGCCTTCATAGCCTCTGCCAGCTTCTTGGGCCCACCAAGCCGGACGTTGAGAAAGTGGAGCGCAGCCTTGACGTTGACTTGTTCTTCGGGAGTAAGATCGGACGAATGTCGCACCTTGTCGGAGGAGCGAGGCTTCTTCCAGACGGTTCGGGCAAGTAGGATCGCCATGACCATGATCTAACGATCTCGATCGCCCCGGAAAAGAACGGATTTCAAATTAGGACACTACCGACCAACTGTCCCGCTTCGAGCTGCGCACCCTAGAAAACATTCTCCTAGAGCATGGCGGAAAATCCCCCAACACCCTCACCGCTTGGCTAAGAATCAACATCCCCGAATGGACCTACCCACAACGTGGCCTATCCACCATTGAACCAGAAGACGTTCTCCGCGCACAAGGCGTCCTCGAACCCGTCATCCAATACTACCAAGAAGACGCCGATACCCTGTGGGCCCTCCATAACCTCGGCCTAGGGTAAAATCTCCCCAGCACCAAATAGACCCATCCCTAAGCTCAAGAGAGCTTCCCACTTCTAACCTCCCAAAAACCAGGGTTCAAAAGGCTAAGCCAGGGGAACCCTAACCAACACAACAAGAAGGCTCAGAGAGCCCCCTAGCGCCAGAGAAATGGGTATATGGAGCCCCCTACCCCAAGAAGGCTTCTCCAAGGCAGAGGGTCAACTACCCACACCCCCTCGGAAGAAAAACAGCCTAGGCAGGGGGCAGCCTAACCCCTCGGAAAATAGACCAACCACTCAAGGGGGCAGCCTAGTACCAAAAGAAAGGCAGGGGGCAAGGAACACTACCTCAGAGGGGGTCAATCCTAATCCATTCTTATCAAACAGGGTACGCGGATATCAATCCCATTTCCAAAGTTGGTCGCCGATTCTTCATAGCGATAAATGGCACGGATTTTTCCACGGATCTTCTTCGAAAACCGTGCCAATGTTACGTTCTATATACCCGGAATCGGCCCCCTACCTGCACTACAATGCCTCATAGTGTGATGTAGTGTAACATACCTCATGCCCTAGTCTCTGGACAGGTCTTGCCCCCTACCTAGGAGGGGAGATTTTGTCAGGCTTCCAGGGTTCTCGAAGGAGGGCTGACATACAGGTGGCGTAAAGCCAGGAAGCATCCACGCGAGCTTTGTGCAAGCTCTTGTGACTCGCGGGTGGTTCTCTAACCTTGAGCCCTGGGATGTCTTCGGAGGTAGCCTGCACGAGCCAATCCGACAGAGGCCACGGACGGTTCCAGACTTGGACAGTCCAGGTAATTCCGTCGAAGGGGTTACGCCCTGTGCGAGACTCACTTCTGGGAAGAAACATGTTTTACTTCCGTTAGAGCCTTGAGAGAAAGAGAAGCGCGCACGAGGTAGGAGGAATGGTCCATTTCGGCCTCAATCATTAAGTGGGCAAGATTTTCGACCCCTTTCACGGCTTCTGCATGGAAGCTCTTATTGCAGCCGCCGGAGAAGGTGATTTCTCTACACAGGGAGGTGAACGCAATCTCCCGATAGCGCTGGAGCCGAGTGTTGAGGTCGGCTTTTTTCTGAAGGAACATGGAGCATTTCGAGTGACCACAGGAGCCGTCGCATTCTTGCTCATGCTTCCAGATGTCAGCCGGGTCAATTTGAGTCATAGGTCCACCTCCAGTTGAAGGAATAGCATTGAGTCTCCTTTGGGTCTATTTGCTACAGACTAACCATTTGAAATCATTAGGGTTTGGATCTTACCCATGTTACGGGATCTCGATTCCGTAACATGGGTAAGTTGAGGCGATCATTTATGTCCCCTTAGCTCAAGGTAGCTTGGTCTTTGGGCTCGGCTATCCACTTGAGGAGAATATCTGAGCAGACGAGGCAGGGCTTACTCCCTTCCGTTGAAGACGTAGACGATGACCCCGGCGAGGCCTCCTAGGAAGAATGGAAGCAGGAGGTTGTGCCGCATGGAGGCGAGAACAATCATGCCCCCGATCCAGAAGGGTCTAGCGAGGGGGATTCGGTAGGAAAGGGGTTTCATGGGAAGTCTGCTAGGGGGAGGGTCTGAAGACTCTTTCGGCCCCCTACACCGGGTTGAGGTTAGTTCCAGTAAGCTCCGTGCGGGGGCTTGGCTTTGGTCTGTTTGGGTGAGGAGCCGATCCACGTTTTGTTGTCTTTGCGGGGTCCTCGTTCCAATTCGAGGAGCGCGTTCAGGGCGGAAAGGTCTCCAAGAGCCGCCTTTCCGAAGGAGGCGATCAACGCAGGGTTTTTCCCTTCGAGATCCAGGTAGACTTTGCCCTGGGCACAGGTGACACGAACGAACATGCTCGCGTAGGCACTGATCCGGTCTTCTTCCCCATCTCGGGAGGGGGCGACGAGATAGCGTTGTTGGAATTCCTGGATGGCCTCGAGGTTTCCACTGTTGACTTGAGCACACAGGGTGTTCAGAGCGTTCAGCTCCTCGGACGTATGGGGCTTTTTCAGGTACCAAAGGGAGCGAACCAAGTCGCTCAGGAGAGTGGGGAATCCTCGTTTGCTTTGGCAGCGGCGCCCGGCTCCGGCTTTGATGTAAAACAGGATGGCGTTGGCCATCCCAAGGGTCTCCACCATCGCCAGTGTGATCTTCGTTTCTTTCGTCATCATCATGAGTCCTTCTCCTTGCCCCCGGGAAGGGGGCACCCACTTGCAGTTCGCCTACTGCTCAGAATAGGACGCGAGCTGGGGTGCTGAGCCCGCAAGGTTTCTGGGTTAGCCCATTCGTTGAAGTCAGCTACACCAGTGAGGTAAGCTGCTCCTTGTGCAGGGGGCAACCCCTTGAGGATTTCAATAATAATGAGGTTACGATTCAACACGTCCCTTCACGGTAGGGGGCTGTATTTATATCCAGTCCCCTATTTTACTTACCGAACCTCGACGTACTCGGAGCACAAGACCAACACGTCGTCGTAGCTTGCCGAAGACATAGCTCGGTCCGTGAACTCTTTGGCCTTGTCACGAAGCCCGGCATTTCGGAGGGCTCCGGCAACACGGCCGATGATGCCGAAGACATTTCCGTCCTCCCCGATCAACTTGCACCGGGGGCGCTTGGTGGTTTGGATTGCCATGTTACTGAACCTCGACAAATTCGCCGCAGATGGTGAGCACTTCGGCGTTGGTATCCAGCATAAAGGCCCTCTTGGTGAATTCCATCGCCCTGTCATACATCCCGGCCTCTTGGAGCGCGGAGAGCACATCACCGATGATGTAGAAAACGCTGTCGTCCGTTTTGGAGAGCTTGCACCGGGGGCGCTTGGTCATGGTTGCCATGCCTTCTATTACACCGGAGGGGGCCGAAGATCAAACCTTTTGTGACGAAAAATCAGCGTGACGATTTCGGTTTGATCTTCGGCCCCCTCCGGTGTATATATCCTTGTCAGGCGACAGGACATAAAACTGAAGGTTAGGCAGGCGTAACGACGCAGCTACCGAGGCAAACCGGGGAAGCAGGTAAGGTCGGGCAGGTAGGTCACTACAGCTACCGAAGGCAAGGACGGGGAATCGGTCTAAGGTCCAGACAGGCGATGACGATCGCAGTTAGGGGAGACGCCGAAACGGTCCAAAAGGGGCTCCCTTCAGGTAAGGGGGCCTCTTTCTTTTTGTGCTTGACAACCGCGTTCCCTGCCATTAGGCTCTCCTTGTGCAGGGGGCAACCCCTTGAGGATTTCAA
>Ga0181538_10005023_pt1 | contig 12055 bp, 13 predicted proteins | sample PEATcosm2014_Bin_40_FD_119773 | JGI IMG/M metagenome (GOLD analysis project Ga0181538, IMG submission 119773) | Peatland microbial communities from MTU Mesocosm Facility, Houghton, MI, USA - PEATcosm2014_Bin23_30_metaG | ecosystem: Environmental > Terrestrial > Soil > Wetlands > Peat | place...
GGCCGGCAGCGCTACCGGGATGGACGCCAGAACCGCCGTGAGCACCAGGGGAATGATCTCGCCAACCGGCAGCTTGAGAGCGCAGGCATACCCCACCAGCATCACGATGAGGACGCCATTGAACATGGCGAGATTGCGCACCACGCGCAGGACGGCCTTCTGCTGCGAGCTTTCGACATGCGCAGTGCGAACCAGCTCCGCCGTGCGTCCGAACTTTGTGCGCGCTCCGGTTGTCGTAACCTCTGCAACGGCTTCGCCGCGCCGCACCAGTGCTCCGGCAAATGTTTCGAGGCCCGGCCCGGCTTCGATGGGTATTGATTCGCCGGTGAGCATGGACTGGTCGAGCAGAATCTGGCCTTCTGTCAGACGCACGTCGGCGGCAACCACGGCGCCGAGCGATAGTTTCACCATATCGCCTGGCACGAGTCCGACCGCGGGCAGGGTCGCCCAAACATTGTCGCGACGGACCGACGCGTTCAGCGCGAGCCGCGACTTCAGCGCGGCGAGAGTCGCCTGGGCGCGTCCTTCCTGGAAGAACCCGAGTGCAGCGTTGAAAACCAGGAGAACCGCGATGATCGCAGCCTCCACATACTTGCCCAGGACAAGTTCCAGCACGATCGCAGCCTCGAGCATCCAGGGAACCGGCGCCCAGAGCTTGGTCAGCGCCCGGCGTAATGGATGCAGAGCCGTGTCGGGCACTGCGTTTGGACCGAACTTCTCGAGCCGGCGGCGGGCTTCATCGCTCGTGAGGCCGGTCGAAAGAGGGAAATCCTTAACGGGCGATTGCGGAGTGATTGAGGCATTCATACCAACATGTGGTCATTATGTTCCCGGTACTCGCAGCGTTGTCATCTTGCATCGTAAAACGTGATTTGGAAACGGTGCCGGCACGGTCTTTAAAGCGGCCGGTCCGCGTAACTCATCGTGTTTCTAATCCCGAGCCAGCGCCCCCGATGGGGTCGAGTTGTACGGCCTTTCTGGCCGGGCGTGGCGCTCAAGGAATGGCCACTGTCGTTCCATGCGAATCATCCCAGCCGCCACCCAACGCTTTGATCAACTGGACGCTCGCCGTCAGTTGTTCCATCCGGAGGTTCAGCGCCGTTCGCTGATTGGTCAACAGAGTTGTTTGCGCCGTAATCACATCGAGGTAACTGTTCAGGCCGGATTGGTAGCGGTCGTTGGCGAGCGTCAGATAGCCCTGTGACGATGCGACGGCGGCATTCTGCTGTTGAAGTTCCTGTGACAGGATTCGCAGCGTCGAAAGATTGTCTTCGACTTCTTGAAAAGCGGTGAGCACGGTCTGACGGTAATTCGCGACGGTGCCCTGGTAGATTGCCCGGGCTTGTTCGGTGACGGCTTTGCGCAATCCGCCGTCAAAAAGGGTTTGCGCCAGCGTCGCGCCGACGGACCAGGCCAGACCCGGCCCGGAAAAAAGATTTCCCAAGGATGTGCTCTGGAATCCCGCCGAGCCGCTCAAAGTAATGGTCGGATAATAAGCCGCGCGCGCCACGCCGATTTGCGCGTTCGCCTCGGCGACGCGGCGTTCGGCGGCGGCGACGTCGGGACGGCGTTCGAGCAGTTGCGACGGAACGCCGAAGGGAATGGCGACGGGTGTTGCGGACAGCGAATTGGTGGCGATGGAAAATGATGAAGCCGGTTGGCCAAGGAGCATCGCGATGGCGTGTTCGAGTTGCGCGCGCTGAATACCGAGGTCGGTGGCCTGCGCACGCGTGATTTCGAGTTGCGTTTCGGCCTGCTCGACATCCTGGCCGGATGCGAGTCCCGTGGCCTGCTGGACCTGGGTCAGCTTGAGCGATTCCTGATAAGCGAGCGCCGACGCATCCAAAAGCTGCTTCTGCGCATCCAGCACGCGAAGCTCAAAATAATCCACCGCCACTTCCGCCTGAATGGTCAGCCGCACGTTTTCAAGATCAGCCAGCGTAGCTTGCGCCTCCAGCGAGTTTGCCTTCACGGTGTTGCGAATGCGGCCCCAAAAATCCGGCTCCCAGGAGGCGTCAAATGGCAGTGAGTATTCGGTGCTGGTCACGGAAGTCGGCGACGAGCTTGATTGATTTAGCTGTTGCCGGGATTCCGTGACCGAAGGACTGGCGGTCACGGTCGGGAAATACTGCGACCGGGCTTGTTTCACCACGGCTCGCGCGGCGAGGAAATTGGCGAGCGCCGCCGCGACGCTCTGATTGGAAACGGTCACTTGATTTTCAAAGGCGTTCAATTCCGGCTCATGGAACACTTCCCACCACTGGCCGCGAATCGTGTCGTCCTTTGGCTCGGCGGTTTTCCAGCCGTCCGTTTCACTGAATTGCGCCGGGGTCAGTTCCTTGAAGGCGGCCGGCGTTTGGACGGACGGTTTCGCATATTTTGGCGCGAAGCTGCATCCGGCGAACAGAACCAGACACGCCAGTGATACGATGGTCATTCTGATTTCTACTTTAAGCAGTGAGAATATGGTTTTCATTGTATGGCTCATGGCTATCCCCGGAAGATGTCGAACGGCTCGATCTTGAGAACCTTGCGGACTCCGATGTAGCTTGAGATTCCGGCGATCAGCAGGACCATGCCGAAAGCCAGCCCAAGGTTCCAGAACGTGATCGTCGCTGCATAGTTGGGCAATCGTGACTTGGCGATGGTGATCATCAGCGTCACCAGGCCGATGCCCAAGCCATAGCCGATCATTGCCGTAAAGAACGCCATGAACAGGATCATATAGATCAGCTCGCGTCCCTTGGCACCGATGGCCTTCAGCGCGCCAAATTTCTCCAGATTTTCGAGGATGAAAGTATAAAACGTCTGGCCGGAGATGGACAGACCCACGATGAAGCTGATGATGGTCATCAACAGGATGTTGGTGCCAATCCCGGTTTTGTAGGTATAATAGCTGGTAATCTGGTTGTTGAATTCCTCCTTGGTGAAGGCGACATAGCCCAGCCTGGCGACTTGCTGCTTGATGCCTGCCACGGCCGCATCGTTCTTCGGCTGCACCAGAACATAGGACATGGTAAAACGTGTCGAAGGGAGGTATTCGATCGCGCGATTGTAAGTGGTATAGAGCGTCGGCACGCCGTTCAGTCCGTTTGAGACGACTTTGGCGATGCCCACAATCGTGCCGCGATGGTCATTCAGTTCGAACGTGGTGCCGATCTTCGGGTTCCCCAGCTTGGAGAATTCAGCGTCGTCCACGACGAAGAATGTGTTGTCGGCATAGATGTCCTGAATGTTGCCCTGTTCAAGTTCAGGTCGCCCGAACAGGCTGCTGTCGTCCAAACCGACTACATTGACCCCTTGATAATTGCCGCTGGCGAGCTTGACCAGCGCGCCGCCCATGAAAAGCGGCACCGCATAACTGACCCCGTCCATGCTGCGCGTCGCGTCCAACACGTAATTCGGCATGGGGATCGGACTGGTGGCGGTATTGACCGCCGGGTCCATGATCCACATCGCGGCACCGATATTGGTGACCGGCGAATAGGCCCGGTTGAGGATGCCGGCGAACATGGCGGTCATTTCCATCATCAGGAACACGGCAAAAGTAATTCCGATCAACAGGGCGAAGAACTTGCCTCGATCATTGACCAGCAGCTTGAAGCCGATCCGCAGGATGCCGCTGTATTTCATGGCACCCCGCCTTTCCACCGGTCTGCACAACTGCCAGAGATTGAAATAAGCCCGTCGGGGACACCGACTCGCTGGACTGATGATCGAAAGTTGTTCATCGCATTCATTCTGTTGTGTAAGGTCGGGCGGAGCGTTATTTCTGCCCGATGAAAACATCCACCATCTGGCCCGGATAGACCGGGAAGTCCTTTTTCTCGAACCGGAAAATCACCGGGAGCACCCGCAGGTCCACTTGCTCTTGCTTCTGATTGGACAGCTCGATCTTGGGCGATATGTAAGGCTGCACCCGGACGAAATCCAACGGCACCTTGATATCCGTCCCGGTGATCTGCATCTGCGCCTGAATGTGCCACTTTGAAGGCAGCCGTGAGACCAGTATCTCGTCCACATAACAGCGCACGTCCATATAATCTTGCGGCCCGCTCATGATCACGAGCGGGTCGAACAGCTCGGTGTAGGTGTCATAGTTGCCCTGCGACGACACATAGCTGCCGACTGCGGTGTTGACGGCCAGCACGACTCCGGCAACCGGGGCTTTGACCGAATAATATTGGAGCAGCGCGTTGGCTGCCTTCAGTGCGGCGGCCGCCTGAATGACGGCATCTTCCGCAGTATCCAGCACGTCCTTGCTGATTGATTTCGGGTCAATGTCGTAGGAGGCGCGGCGTTTGTCGTACTGGTCTTGGGCCGCTTTCAGGTTGGCTTCGGCCAGCTCCACGTTTGCTCTCTGCACGGAATCATCAATGGTGAACAGCGGCGTGCCAGCCGGCACCTCTTGGCCCTCCTGCACGAGCACCTGGGTGATCGGGCCGGAAACTTCCGGAAAGATATTGATGTTGGCACCGCTCGGCAGGTCGCTCTCGATCATGCCATTGGCATAGATGGCCGTCTCGAAGGGGTTGCTGACCGGCTTAAACACGGGCGGCTGGGCCTTCCGCTCCAGGCCAAAGAAGTAGGCGGCAACCAATCCGGCCAGGATGCCGAGGATGGCGATGGTAAAGATGATCTTGTTTCCGACTGTAGTCTTAGGCGCGGCGGCTTTGGTTTCAGCCTTTGCCTCGTCTGCTTTAGCTTCGGGTTTAAGTTCAACTTCGGTTTTAGGTTTGCTCCCGGCTTTGGCTGCAGGTTTGGTTTCAAGCTTAACTTCGATTTTAGGTTCGGCTATGACTTCGGGCTTGGACTCGGCCGCTTTTTTATCGCGAGTAAGTTCGATAGCTTTAGGATCGGGCTTAGGCGTGGCTGCTCCCGGCTTTGGCTCGGTCGCTTTAACTTCCGGTTCAGGTTCGTCTGGATTCATTCGGTTCCCTTGTCTTCAGCGGTGAGATGTCCATCTTCCATATGCATGATCCGATCCGCATATTCGTTGATGCGCGCATCATGGGTGACAATCAAAATGCAGCGGTTTTCATTGAGAATTTTCTCTTTTACGAAAGCGATGATCATCCTCCCGGTGTCACCATCCAGGGAGGCGGTCGGTTCGTCGAGAATCAGGATTTCCGGCCGGCTGATGATGGCACGCGCAATCGCCACGCGCTGCTGCTCGCCGCCCGAGAGTTTCACGGGCAGAATCCCGCCCCGTCCTTTCAGACCGACGATCTCCAGGTATTGGGTGGCCTCAGTGATGGATTCGTTCCAGTCGCGTTGCTTCAGGATCAATGGGATGGCGACATTCTCGGCCGTGGTCAGCCGCGGAAAAAGGTGGTAGTCCTGAAAGACGAAGCCAATGGTGTTCAGACGGAAGTCAGCCAACTGGTCATTGTTCAGCGTCCAGATATCAGCCCCTTTGACAACCACCTTGCCGGCGTTGGGGCGCAAGATGCCGGAGATCATGCTGAGCATCGTGGTCTTGCCGCTGCCGGAGGGGCCGACGATGAACAGCATCTCGCCAAAATGAGCAACTAGCGTGACACTATTCACTGCCGTCTTCCTGGTCTCACCTTCACCAAACCACTTGGTCAGATCGGTGGCGACGATCGCCTGATTGTCTATTGGTTTTATGGCGTCGGCCTTCATAGGCATACCTGTCAGACCCCTGCTTCTGGCCGGTCGGGTATATGCCGGAAGGCCGCTTGGGGGGGGGCTGGCCGACATTATTTCTCGGACACCGCGCTCAATACTCCCTCGTCCTGCACCAGCGTCCATTCGCTGTCCGGATTGTACTCCTTCATCGCCCCGGCAATCCGGGAAGTCCTTTCGCCCAAATTGCGCTGATAAACCTTGCCGTCCTGGTTGACGATAAAGGTCATGATGCCCGACTGGTCCCAATGCTCCGGATAAGCCACCAGCGCGAAGCCCGCCACCAGGTTGCCGCCGCTCATGTAATTCATTTTCCCGCCGGGCGCAGACTCGCCCTGCCGGGTCAGAATCCTGAAATAATAACCGTGAAACGGATGCGGCCCCGTGCCCTTGTGCTTGACATACCCCTCGGCATGAGCTTCCGCCACCAAAGGCCCGAATGGGCTGGCCGGTTCGTTCTCCACCGCCGGCCAGTAGAGGCCATCCCTCATTCCCGGCGTGCTCTTGAATCTCCGCGCGTAATTCACTCCTCCGCCCGCGACCTGGTTCACACTGACGAACTGCCGCTGCGCTGTCACGTAAGCCCGGCAAACGCCGATGGCGTGGAGTTCGTCCTTCCCGATGTGACGGTTGATGATTTCCTCCTTGCCCGCCGCCGTGTCAAAACGCCACTGCCCGTTCGTCTTCACCAGTGGAACCGGCATCGGCCAGTTGTTCGTGCCAACCTCAAGAGTGATTTTGTCTTCCCCCTCGTTCACAGGCGTGCAGCCCTGCGCCATGGCCGTGGCGAACCGCTGCGCATTGTTCGCGTCCTGCACTTCGTCGCCGGTTAAAAGTTCCTGGACCTCCGAGCCGAAAATTTCGCTCAAGGCCGCTTTATCTTTGACTGCGGTGGCCGCCTGCAAGGCTTTAATGGCCTCATCCGGCGACGCGAACAACCGTTGCGCAACCACGGGTTGCGGTTGCGCGTCATTCGGCTCCGCCGCATGAAGGTCCGCTGGCAAAATACCCCAGATACCCGCCAACAATGCGATTGTTGGAAGGCCGGCATAACGTGTCAATAGGTTTGAAGATTTCATAAGTTCATCAGGACTGTTTTTGTTTAATGAGTTGCGCGGTTCACCGCTTGTCCCCGCCGCCGCCCGCATGCCCCCCGCCGCCACCGCCACTCGCATGTCCACCACCGCTGGGATGCGCTGCCGCACGACTTACAGATCCGCGTTCACTATAACCATGCACATCGCGCCCCCGATCGTAGCCGCCGCCGAAAAGATAAACATCAGGCTCCGCCACCACCACGCCGCCGCCGTAACCTCCGCCCACCCAACCGATACATCCTGTCAAGGTCGCCAACAGCGCAATCCCCAGCCCAATTTTGATTCGGTCAACCAGAGCGTTTGTCTTGTTCATATGGACCTTCCTTTTGCGGAAGAAATTAAAAAATACGGCTGCGCGCGAAATATCATCAGAGGCCCCGTGAGCATGTCACCGAACGCCAACTCCATGTTCTGTTTAATTTTCATGCGCCATATAATAACCATGGAAATCTTCCCGTCGCTATGGGGTGTTCACCCCATCCAATGGCCAAGGCCAACGCTTGACGGTTGGCGCGGGCACCAGCGGAGTCCCGACCAGGTGACCATCACCGGTTTCCATGCGGCTTTGTCCGAGGGAAACCAGTTTAGCAATCACGCGCGGACGCTTACACAACTTCAACCGCAGTAGTTTTCTTGCCTGTCCTCGGTGGTCCTTGAATGCAAAATACGGAGGCTGACGTTCCCCCTGTTACGCTTGTAGATCAACCGGCATGTCTTGAGGGTATGTGGGTCAGTCGGATACGTTGTTCTCCAGGCTGTACCGATGCTTATCCATGAGGCAAACCCGCCATCCGGCAGGAAATCATCATCAGCGCCAATCAAAAAGCATGAATCATAAATTTGCACTGGTTGCCAGACGGCGGCGCATGCTTGCGCACCGCAGCCTGGTGCGAACAACGTTCGTCTCAGGGCACGGTTTTGTCGCTCACTTTACTGCACTGTGCTCTCAGGTGCTCATGATCTTTCGACCGGCGGGACGATTCTTAACCATCCCTTTTCCACCCGATCCCTTTGCCGCGCGCCGTTTTGCTGCTGTCATTCTGCCGCCTCGACTTTTCTTTGCCATAATGAATCCTTTTTGTTGTTACGTTTTGGTGTTTGTCGTTGTACGGCACGTTGGGCGACGGGCTGGCCCTTGTCTATGGGGTATAACCCTACCTTGAACAAAATTTCTTCTCACTGCGCTCAAATCCTCTCGCCCAGCCTCAATGCAGCTTCGCTAAAAAAAATCTCCTCCGCGTGCGAGGACGCGAAGGGGACTCTTCGATAGTGCGGCAGCATAGAGCATCCTGCTGCCTGCTTTATTAGTTCTGCGAGGTCGTGTAGTTCGGGGAGGTCGTAATCAGCACCTTGACGCGCGCATCGCGCCTGGGCTTCGGGTCGCCGAACGCGCCAGTCTTGATGTTCCCAGCCGGCACTCCAGCTTGGGTCAGCGCGTCACAAACGGCTTTGACACGGCGATCGCGCAGGTGAAGTTCCCCCGTTTGAGTGGACCGTGAGGGCGAAGCTGGTAAACCGGAAACCAGCATATGACAAAGTCACCACCCAAACGGTATGACGCCGGGTTTAAGCGTGATGCCGTGGAACTTTTATTCCATGACGGGATCAGTCGCCATTGCGGGAGCACCGGCGGGCGACGAAGTAACCGATGAGCGCCCCCACGCCGAGGGCAATGCCGACGGCTTGATAAGGATGCTGGTGCACGGCCTCGTCGGTGGCTTTGGCGCCCTCGACCGCCTTCTCTTTAATGCGGCCATAAATCTCCTTGCCGCGTTCCAGTGCGGCGGCGAGACGCTTGCGGGCATCCCCGACTTTTTCTCCGGCCACGTCGGCGGTGGCGGCCATCAAGGCGCGCGCATCTTCGGCGAGCGTGCCCATGTCATTGCTCGTTGCTTGTGTGTGTTTGTTCATATTGGTCTGTTCGGTCATTTGTTTAGTTGGTTTGTTGTAAATACCCCTCGCGGCGCGAAACGGTGTTACCGCTCACGCCCCGGGCGAATCCTTTGTACCCTTGCCTGTTCGCAGACAGCTATTCTTTTGGTTTATTGACGGGTTCTTTGTCCGCCGGGTTCGCTCCGTTGTTTTCACTCGCGGCCAGCTTATCCTGGGCGGGCTGCTGCTGTTTTTTGTCCGATGACGGGGCAGACTTTTCCTGTTTCACCGATTGTTTACTGGCATTCTGCCCGGTGGATTCTTTAATCGCCGGGGGATGATTGCCTTCAGGTTTGGTTACAAGCTTGGCTTCAGGCTCGGCCACAGGTTTGGCTACGGCAACAGCAAGGGCGGGCTTGCGCCTCTCGCTCTGCGCGTTGCTATTCTTCGGGACCGGCGCTGCCGACTCAGGCGTGATGGTGGCGGGTTTCTCAATCTGTAGTGGCTCGTGCGCTACCACTGCTTTCTTATCGGCGGGTTGCGCCGCGTTGCGTACCGGCGACTGGACCTTTTTCTCACTGGCCGATACCGGTGTCTTTTGCCTGGCGATGACCGGTGCTTCCTCCTTGTGGCGCAGTTCCTGAGCCGGGACCGCCTGGATCTTTCGCCCGCTCGCTTTTTCGATAAGCGCGGTGGCCGGTCCTTGGTTGATCACGGTCTTTTTGATAATGGTGGTGCTATAGGCGATCGCTGTGGAACTGCGAACAGGCTCCATGAAATGCCGTTCTTCGACAAAGACATATGCTCGAGGCGAGATGACTCTCACGTCGGACGTGTACAACGGCGCCCAGCCAATATATCCGCCACCGCTGTGCCAGGAAACCCAGGCCGGAGCCCATTCCGTCTGCGGCACCCAATACCAGCCATATTGATCGGTGAAATCCCAGCGGCCGTAGTGGTACGTGGCCCAGGCCCACGGTTCATCGCTGACCCAATACCAGCCGGCGTCGGTTCTTTGCCAGTTGCCGTTGCAATAGGGGCGCCAATCGCTAGCAACGTGGCCCGGTCTCCAGCAGCGTCCGTAGGACCCGATAACCACCCATTCCCCTTGCGGAGCGAGCGGCTCATAAAAATCGCTCGCAACGCGAATCTCCACCGATGGCAACGGCACACTCACCGCGACCGATACCGACGGTTGTCCGTAGGCTGTGTATCCCAGCAGCGCACTGCACAGCACAATTCCGATTTTATCGCCTAAGCGTTTGGTTTGATTCATAAAATTTTCCTCCACACCTCAAGGTGCGATTTTGTCGCTTACCCACCGGCGTGTTTTCCGAACGTCCGCCCCGGGAAATCGCCTCCGCCGTGAACAAAATGTTCACAATGGCATTGAGTACTCCGTCACGTGGTCGGGTGAAATCTTCAGCGGAACGGTTCAGCGATTAACGGAGCAATAGAACTATAACGACGATGACGAGAAGGAGGCCGCCCACGCCGCCGCCAATCCAGATGCCACTGGCAAGAACCGGTGAGAATAATAATAGATGCATAGTTTGTCTTTCTTTTTTGATGGCAATTCATTTGCCATCATTTTCAAGAGTGACGTTACGCGATGGGCCGGGCGGTGGCTATGGGGTGTAACCCGACCGCAGTTCGAGGCCCGGTTCAGCCGGGACTGTTCGAACTGGCGGAAGTCAATGAACGGACAAGCCGCCGTCGTTTTTATTGGATCCGGGTCGTGTGTGAACGGAATGTCGCAAACGCTTTCATCCCTGAAACCCCGCCTGAATTATTGGAGGTGCTTACCGACGACTGAGCCAGCCGGCAGACGATTTGAAAAACGAAATAACCCAGTGGCGCTGTAGCCGCGGCACGCGAGCCGCAGTTTCAGCCCTGGGCAGCTGATTCAATCTTGATTGGAGAACCAATGGCTTCATTGGCAACGCGGACGATCCTGCCATCGCCATCGCCGGAACGATTGTTTCGAATGTCTCGCAAGGGCGTAGTAAGCGGCTTCCCCAGGCGGGACTCCAACAGCCTCGCGACCAGTTGACGGCATTCCTCCCGCTGCTGGTCCAGCTTCATGCGATAGACCAGCCCGAGGCCCATAAAAGCCAGAAGACTGATCAGAGATCCTATGCCCAGCGCGCAAACAAGATTGATGATTAATTGCGGCAGGTTGTAGGGAAAGTTGTCCACCAGAATCACTTCATAGCCCAGCCCAGCCACCACCAGTGCAATCAACATGGCCATCAACCACGCCGCGCGTCGCACACAGCGCGCGTCGCACTGAATCTGAGTGATTCGTTCATGCAGTTCCTGGCGTCGGGTGCTTTCGTCGTAAAGAATGCACTGCCTCAGAAACTCGGTATGTTTTTGGTGCTCGCTCATCACCGTTCAAGCAACGCCATTCGCGCTGCGGCATTCCCGTCTTTCCGTTTGCTCACCATGCTATGTTATACCATCGGACAACCCCTTCCTATGGGGTGAAACCCTACCATGACTTTCGCTTCCCTGGCCGACCCCGGCCTGTGTTGTTCTCCTGCCTTCGCATGACAAGCCGGCCACGGCTTATGCCACCGGTCGCTGCCACCACCGACGGAGCCCGAAACCCATCATGACTATGGCAGCCGCCAGCACGATGTAGATTGCCCCGCCCATTCGATAATCGTACCCCATCCCCAGCGCCCACAGAACTCCCAGTGCTCCACCTATTGCTAAGAACATATTGTTCCTTTCTCTTTGTGTTTATTTGGTTTTATCACTGGAGGAACGTTACCCCGTCGGGCCGCCCCTCACTATGGGGAGTAACCCTACCGTGTGCTATGGATGGTATTCGCGCCATGTGGCGTCTCACTCACCCCGTGGGGCAGGGGGCGGGCCATGCGGATGTGGGCGTGAGTGGCATTACCCCACGGGGCGAGTCAAAGCCCCAGCACCCGGCAGGTCTTGCGGAAGTGGTGGCCGTAGATGGAGAGGGTGACGGCCTGCGAAAACAGTGTGGGGCGGTGGGAAAACGTCCAGAGCAGCAAACCCCAGTAATGGAAACGTTCGCGGCCAAAAATGCCGAGACGGACATTGGCACGGAGGAACGCCATGAAATACCGCCAGTTCGCCGGGCCGGAGATCTTCGGACGCTGGTACTCGCGCAGGAAGGTGCGGATCCGCTGGTAATACGGCCCCGGCGCATAAAGGTATCCCATAAGGCTTTTGTAGCCCTGGCGCAATGTTTCTCGATCCATCCGCGGAATGAAGTTGGTTGTCCCATCCACGTTGTTGCCGGTGGTGTGCCCGATCAGTCGGCCCTGAACGTTCAGTCGGTGGTGAAGCTTCGTGCCGGGTACGGCCTGGAGCAGGCCAACCATCGCCGTGACGATGCCGCTTTGCTGGATGAACTCGATCTGCCGCGCAAAAATCGTGGGCGTGTCGCTGTCGAA
>Ga0181538_10005029_pt1 | contig 12045 bp, 12 predicted proteins | sample PEATcosm2014_Bin_40_FD_119773 | JGI IMG/M metagenome (GOLD analysis project Ga0181538, IMG submission 119773) | Peatland microbial communities from MTU Mesocosm Facility, Houghton, MI, USA - PEATcosm2014_Bin23_30_metaG | ecosystem: Environmental > Terrestrial > Soil > Wetlands > Peat | place...
CTAGTCGCTCAGAATGACACGCTTGTTATTTGCTACCGCTTTTCCGGCTCGTCACTTGTCACTCTTCCCTCGTCACTGCTTTTGAAGTATTCGCCACATGGTTCCCGCGAAGATGTTGTCCTGTGCCGACTTTGGAACCGCGCAGGTGTCGAGCATCTTGTGGTAGCGGGCCAGCGCCAGGTCAAACTCCTCCAAATCCCCGCCGAACACATCGGAACCGAACACGACCTTTTCGAAGGCGCTGGCTGCGGACTTGGGAGTGTGCGGGCTCTCCACTCCGGACCACCAGAAGATCGAATTGAAGAAAGCATAATTGTTCTGGGTTTTGATCAGGGTTGAGCCCGAAAGGTCAAAAAGGAGATTGGGGTGCCAGCGGGCCAGTTCTCCGGCCCAAGCATAGTCCGGGTTGCCGAGATGCGCGCCGATGAGGGTGATTCGCGGGAAGTGCCGCGCCACGCCATCCAGAGTCGTGACGCGCATCCGCTCGATGCTCACGTCCACCGGGATGTCGGGATTAACGCGCATTACGATTCCCGTGTGGAACAGAACGATCATTCCGTACTTTTCAGCTCGCTCGTAAATTGGCCAATAACTCGGATCGTAGAACTGCTTGAGGGGAGTTTCCAGTTCTCCCAACCCGCGAAATCCTGCCGCGTGGAATTCATCCACATACTCCAGGGCGCGTGGATCATCAAGGTCGATGTTGCCAAATCCGATCAGCCGGTTCGGAGCTTTGTCGATGAAGGGTTTCGCGGTGCCCAGATCGTCGTGACGAACCAGAAGGAATGCCAGCCCGTCTACAGATTCCAGCTTAGCGAGCAGTCTGTGAATGAACTCGGGATCACCATTGTAGTGGACGTGGCAATCAATGAGTTTCGGGGCAACGGTTTGCGCGCTCGCCGAAGCGCAGAACAATGCCAATGGCAGAATCGCCAGAAGCCAATATTGCTTAGTCATTTTCACTCCTTATCGCCGGTTATTTCCTTCGACACAATCCTCGTTGAACACTGCCATTTCGAGCGCCGCGAGAAATCTCGTTCTGATTCCTTCTCGTCTGAACGGTCCTGACACAGGGCGAGATTCCTCGCGGCGCGCGGAATGACAGCCTTGCGTGACGGGCTCGCATGGGCATGGAGCCTTACAGAAACCGGGTACGCTTCCAAAGCACCCAGCCGCAGGCGAAAAGGAAAGCCAGCATAGCGAAGGCGAGTAGCGACGTCCAGAGAAGATTTATCATCATCGGGGGACGATGGGCTCCTCGAGCCAGGAAGAAGAAAATACCCACTGCTACTGCGACAATCAGAAAATCCCACCATCGCCGGCCCACCCTTCGTCCGGCTGCCTCTCCGAGCGCCGAAGCTTTCGTGGGTTCGCAGTCGAATTGATAGCGCTCCGCCTCACGCCTTTGGCTGGCGCGCCATGATTCCCGCTCGGAGGCCGGCGCCTCGGCCAGGCTGATAGCCACCGCCCCGGCGATCATCGTGGCCGAACCGGCAAGGATCAGCCCCTGCACCGCTCCGCTCTTGCCGCCCAGTTCTCCGAAAACCAAGGCGCCCCAGGCCAGTCCCCAAAGCTGGTTGGTGTTCGACAGCGGGATTCCACGCCCAATGCCGATATATTTCGCCGCGTATTGCTGAAACAGGTCTCCCAGCACCCAGCAGAATCCTCCCAGGAAAAGCCAGAACAGCGCCGGGCGCGCCTGGGCAAGCTCCTTGAGAACAGGAGTGAGGCCGCCGCGAAAAACCAGCGCCAGGGCCGTCATGGTGAACAGTTCGCCGACTGTGAAAACGGTCACAAAGGAAAGCGGGTTCATGCCGCTGATGTAAGCCTTGCGATAAGGGATGTACATCGTCCCCCAGAGGAGTCCTGCGCCCAGCGCCGCCAACACTCCGGCGGCGGCGCGATGCGGCGTCCCCACTCCGTGCCGCGCCATGGCATAAGCCAGCAAGCAGGCGCCCGCCACGATCGCCGCCGCGCCGCCCAGGACCTTCGACCCTTGGCGGGCGCCGGCCCCGCGCAGTTCGTTGAACAAGAACCATCCCCAGAACAAGCCCACGAGGCTATTGATGTTCCATAAGGGGAAGGCCACCGACAGTCCCACGTCGCGGATGGCGAAAACCGTAAGCGTGTTGGCCACCGCCCAAAGGGCGCCGGCCAGGATCGCCCAGATCACCAGGTGGGCTCTTGCCCTGAGGTCGTCGAAGACGTAGCCAGTGCCTTTCAGAACGGTGGGCAGTGTCCAGCGCGCCACGAACACGCCCACGACCATGGCGAGCGAAATCACAAAGGGCGACAGTCCCACGGCCACCAGCTTTGTCGGCGCCTCCGCCCCGCCCAACCACGCGCCGGCAGCGAGACCGGAGATCACCCCCACCCCGTGCATCGAGCGAGCGCCCGCGGAAGCTGAAGTGTCAGTTTTTGTGAGCAGGCTGGTACCCTCTTAGTGAAGGTAGAAGAGAAGCAGAAGGCCAAGAATCAGCACAACCGCCGGCACCCAGAAATGACTATCGCTCAGAATGACTTTGAATATCCCTGAATTCACGGTGCCCTGCCTCGACAAATAATCTACTGCCCCAAAAGTATAAGATTGTACACTAGCATGTGAATTGAGTCATTGGGTCATTGAGCCATCGGGTCACTGAGCCATGGAGTGATTAACTGAATGTAACGTTGTCACGCTACGCCATGAGGCACGACGACTCGGGGTTTCAATGGCCCAATGACTCAATGATTCGATGGCTCAATGACCCAATGACTCAATCGCTCAATGACTCAATTGTGCGAGGAAAGAACCTGTCATGCCCACCAAGATTTACCGCATCGCCCTGATTCCTGGCGACGGAATCGGTAAGGAAGTGATCCCAGCCGCCGTGAAAGTGTTACAGGCGGCGGCGAGCTCACTCGGCGATCGGTTCAGCGTTTCCTTCGATGAGTTCGAGTGGGGTTGCGAGTACTATCTCCGCACGGGCCGCATGATGCCGGAGGATGGGCTGGAGCGGCTTCGTCCCTTCGACGCCATTCTTCTGGGCGCTATCGGGCATCCGACCGTTCCCGATCACATCTCACTCCGCCAACTCCTGCTGCGCATCCGCTGCGGGTTTGACCTGTACGTCAACTTGCGTCCCATTGAGATCCTCCCCGGCCTTGAGCCGCCGCTGCGAGGGAAGGGCGCCGAGGACGTTCGAATGCTCTTCGTTCGCGAAAACACGGAAGGTGAATACTGCGGAGTGGGAGGCTGGTTTAAACGCGGCACGCCCGATGAAACCGCCGTGCAGCAGTCCATTTTCACGCGCAAAGGCGTGGAGCGTGTGATCCGTTATGCGTTCGAGCAGGCGCGGCGCCGCCCCCGCAAGCGCCTGGCCAGCGCTACCAAGTCAAACGCCATGGCCTACACCATGGTCTTGTGGGACGAAGTGCTCGGCGGGCTGGCCAGGGATTATCCCGAAGTCCAGGTCGCAAACTACCACGTCGATGCGCTCGCGGCCCGCATGATCACTCATCCGGAGAGTCTGGACGTGGTGGTGGCTTCAAACCTGTTTGCGGACATCCTCACCGACCTCGGCGCCGCCTTGCAGGGGAGCCTCGGCCTTGCCGCCAGCGCCAATTTGAATCCAGTCCAGCGCCGCGGTCCTCCTATGTTCGAGCCTGTGCACGGCAGCGCCCCCGACATCGAAGGGCGCCGCATCGCCAACCCCATTGCCGCCATCTGGGCGGCCGCGTTGATGATGGAACACCTCGGAGAGGTACAAGCGGGGGCGCGCATTTTCGAGGCGCTCAAAAAAGTGACCGGCGAGCGCCGCATCCGCACCCCCGACCTGGGCGGCAGCAATACCACAGAGGAATTTGCAGAGGCGGTGATCGGCAAGACGGTTCGTTTATGAGGGGAACACTTACACGAGCGCAGGCACGGCTCCTGCGCTACGCATGACTCGCCTCGAAGATGTGCCTCGTATAGTAAATGACGTTCACGGCAGTGCAGGCCAAAAAGGAGCCCATCACCCACCAGGCAGCGAGACGAGGATGGGGAGGCAAGGCAGCTTGAATCGTACCGTGCAGGAGAACTGCAAGCAGAAGGCAGACTAGGACGCTCATGTTCCCCATCATGTTGGTGAACAGAGGTACGATTCGATCTTGTTGTTCTGCGCTGAGGTCGCTGAGCTTAACAGACCCGATATTGAAAGTGGCGGGAAAGCGCCGGGCCAATAACGGAATCACGAGGAAAAGACCGCCAACCAGGACTTGCGAGAGCAGCAGAATCCACAGCGTGTTTGGGCTTCCCCATCCGTCTGCTTCCCCAGCCGCGTTGAAATGCGTCGGGATGCGCGCCGGCAACTTGTGGATGTTGGACTCGATCAGGAAGAATGAGTAAAGAGCCAGGACCAGAGTAATGACCGGCTGCATGCAAAGCCTCCTCACGCATTCTACACCTATGCAGCGAGCTTACTCGAAGGATCATGAAATCGCCGCTTGGAACGAGACGGTCGCATCTGTCAAGCCAGCGCCTGATCGAGGTCCTCGATCAGATCTTCAACTGCTTCCACACCCACCGAAACCCGCACCAGGCCGTCGGTGATGCCGATAGCCAACCGCTGCTCGCGTGGAACCGCCCGATGGCTCGTGGAAGCGGAATGAACGATCAGCGAGCGTGTGTCGCCGAGGCTGGCCGCGCGTGTGAAAATCTTAACGCCGTCCATCACCTTCTTCCCGCCCTCGTACCCTCCTTTGGCTTCAAAGCTGAGCATGGCGCCGAATGCCGTCATCTGCTTCTTGGCGATGTCATGACCAGGATGGCTTGGCAGGCCGGGATAGTTCACGTGCTCGACGTGGGGGTGGTGCGCGAGAAACTCTGCAATCTGCTGCGCATTCGAGGATTGAGCGGGCAAGCGGAGGTGCAGCGTGTGGGTACCGCGCAGAATCAGCCAGGCATTGAAGGGGCTGAGGCACCCCCCGAAGTCGCGAAGAACTTCCTGATTGAGACGGCGTATGTAATCTTTGGGGCCAACCACAGCTCCCGCCATGGCGTCGCCGTGGCCGCATAAATACTTGGTGGCGGCGTGCACGACCACCGTGACGCCCAACTTCAGCGGCTGCTGGAGAACGGGCGAAGCAAAAGTGTTGTCTATCATGGAGGGGATGCGGTGCGCGCCAGCCAGTTGAGCGAGGGCCTCGATATCAAGAATCTCCAGCACGGGATTGCTGGGTGTTTCGAAATAGATCAACTTCGTGTTGGGGCGAATCGCCTTTTCAAACTCCTCAACCCGCGTGGACTGAACGAAAGTGGCCGTGGCGCCCAAGCTCGGAAGCATCTTGTTGAGAAAGTCGTAGGCAGCCCCGTAAAGCGACCGCGCTGCAACGACGTGGTCGCCCGCCCGGATGTATCCCAGGATGGCCGAAGAAACACCCGCCATCCCCGAGGAAAAGACCTGGGCGGCTTCGCCGCACTCCAGCGCCGCCAGCTTTTCTTCCAGTGCGTGGAGAGTCGGGTTGCCGTAACGCGTGTACATGTAGCCGGGCTTTTCCCCTCCGTAAACGGCGGCCATCTCGTCGGAGTCGGCCGCCGCAAAAGTCGTGGCTTGATAGATGGGCGTATCCACAGCTCCGGTCACCGGGCAGGGCGACTGTCCGGCGTGAACCGCCAAGGTCGCAAACCGATAGTCGTTTTTCATTCGCCACCTCTCAAGGGCAGTCGTAACGCCGGCCTCCAGGCCGGCAATATCTGCCATCCGAACACTGTTAGCGTAATACTCGCTCCCCGCAATGGGAAGAGCCAATTGCGTGACCTTCCAGAAGGCCATTCTGGAACCGCTGGACATCGTTTTGGGAAATGAACTAGACTTTTCTTTGCTGGTAAGAGACGACGCCGGGGGTGAGCCATGGCCTTTTGTCCCGAATGCCGAGCCGCGATTGACCTCGATGATGAAGTGGAAGAGGGGCAGACGGTAGATTGTCCCGAATGTGGAATTGAACTGCAAGTGGTGAACACGGATCCAGTGGAGTTGGAAGTACTCTCAAGTGAGGAAGAAGAAGAGGAGGCGTGGTGATTTGAGCGCTCGCACTCCGTTGAATCTTGCCTCGAGTACCGAGCCGGGTCGGTTGGGCCGCAAGCCGCCGCGGCCATCGTGCCGTCGCGTCCTGTGCGCCTTGCTCGCCGCAGCTTGTCTTTTGCCTGTCTCCGGTCTCGCGGATAAGAAAAACAAACCCCCCACCACTAAGACGGTGACCGGCCAGGTGCAGGACCCGGACGAAAAGACTCTTGGGGGCGCGGAGGTGACGCTCAAGGATCTTCAGACGGGCAAGACATTGGCCATCTACGCGGAAGCTAATGGCCAATACCAATTCACCGGCCTCGATCCCCACCACGATTTCGAAATTCAGGCGAAGTACAAAGGCGTCGCTTCCGAGACCCGACAGGTCACCTCCTTCGACACTCGCTGGAAAGTTGTGATCAACCTGACTATTCCCCCGCCCAGTTCTTAGCGGTGCAAATGCGCCGCCAAGCCCGCCAAGCCCTGTCACAGTGGACGAGCGGTCCTCTCCTTCGGGAGTCTGCGAAAACCTGATCCGTCTGTCATTCCGAGCGCAGCGAGGAATCTCGCAGTGCGTCGAACTAATGGCGAAACGCAGATCAGGGCAAGATTCCTCGCTCCGCTCGGAATGACACACTCACGCGGAGGTTCGAATTGCCGTTGTCCCCCCGCGGGATGGCGCAGGCACAATTATCGGCAGCGCCCGTGGAACAACTTCAATGGCTGCGGGGAGTTCCTGCATGAACTCTCCGTCCCCGAATAGCTCCAAGCGGGAGGTGCTGTGTAAGGAGACTTGGCGGGCTTGAAAGTAGATAATGCGAGGGTGGCGCAGGTGTCGCCCGCGATAAGCGCTTGGAACCCAGCGCAAGAGTTCCCATTTCCCGATGTAAGGCACAATGCAAACGTCCAACAAGCCGTCATCGAGCTGGGCGCGCGGTGTCAGATGAATTCCGCCGCCGTATGAAACGTTGTTGCCTACCACCGCGAAGATGACTTCCCCCGAAAACCTCTGCACGTCGGAAATAATCTCCAGCGGTTCCGGACGATAGTTTTCAAGAGAGCGCAGGATCGACCATGCATACGCCAAGGAACCCTTTAGCCAGCGGACGCGCTCGTTGGCGTACCGGGTCACCACCGAATCGAAACCTGCGCCGGCAATGCAACTGAAAACCGTGTTTCCTGCTCGCCCCAGATCGACGCGGCGAGTGTTGCCCGCGCACAGCACTTCCGCCGCCGCGCGCGCTTGAAGAGGTATTCCCAGACCCTTGGCGAGATCGTTCCCGCTCCCGCAGGGAATCATCCCTAGGGGAATCTCACTCCCCATTATTCCGTTGAGGACGTAGTGCTGAGTCCCGTCGCCGCCGAGCGAAACGATCGCATCGGGTTTTTCAGCCGCGGCCTGGCGCGCCAATGCCATCAGGTGCTGTGCGTCGCGGCTCTCCTGGACGTCGGCCACGATGCCCTTGCGCCGGATGACCCCCAGCGCCTCGCGCAAGACCAAACGCGCTTTGCCCCGGCCCGCACTGGGATTGACGAGAATGATAAAACGCATGAGTGGCTGGCGAAGACCTGCTCTCCAAGGTCTGCGGTTCTTAGAAAGGGAAAAATGCCGCAGGCCCTGGAGAGCAGGTCTTCAGAATTTGCTTGCTAGGAATTCTCGTAGGCGTCCAAGAACTGATCTCTTGTGATGCCAACCTGTGTGCAGACCGTTCTGAGTGTTGGAGCCTTCAGCTTCGGGTGGTTCGGCAAAGTTAAGGGAGTGTGGCTCCCGTCGGCATTCTCCCTCAGCATTGATATGTGCTCGCGCTCACGCAGGATTTGAAATCCCAGGGCTTCGAAGGCGCGAATCACTTTCTGCTTTGGAGCGTCGACTGGAAATCTCGACATTAGATCTCGACAGCAGCTTCAGCAATGAAAGCTTCGAGCACTGGGGGCTGGATTTCTAGGACCTCCGGGCCAAAGCTTTCGACGTGGAACTTGATTGCCGATTTGACATCTGCAACCGCTGCCTCGTAAGTGTCGCCTTCCCCCACCACCACACCTCGAACCCCCAGTGGGTAGGCCACATATCCGTCCGGGTGCCTTTCGACGATAATCTTGACTTGCTGTATGTGATGTCCGTCCATGTCGCCTAGTTTATCATGACGAGCGGCCTCGGATGATACCTTATTCTTGTCCTTTGAATTCATTCTCACTCACCTTTCTCGAATGTGACCCGGAAGTGACGAAGGGGGCCGACCCGAAAGATCACAGTGGCGGGATACTGGAGCGGATCGAACTCGAAGTTAGGGTCGCTTAGTCGCTTCCAGTCAGGTAGCCGGCTGTCTTCGGTAGTCACGTACACTGCTCCCTCCCTGATCTTCCTTTGGGCCTCGGCGTTCGAGGGGAAGAGCCCTAATTCGGTCAATAGCCGAAACAACTTCTTGGGAGAGGCGATTGGGAAGCATTTCGAGGGCATCACCTCCGGGAGCCGTTTCTTCTGAACCGTGGATTCAAAGATGTCTTGTGCTTCGGCCGCTGCCTCTGCCCCGTGGAAATCCTCAACAATGCGGCGAGCCAGTGATTTCTTAGCCTCCATCGGGTGGACGGCCCCACTAGTGACTTTGGAGAGCAGGTCCCCGATTTCTGGAGCCGTCATGTCCGTCAGCAGCAGGTAATACCGCCACATCAAATCATCGGAAATGGACATCAGTTTGCCGAACATCTCGCCGGGCGGCTCGTTGATGCCCACGTAGTTGCCCAGCGACTTCGACATCTTCTGCACGCCGTCGAGCCCCTCGAGCAGCGGCATGGTCATGATGACTTGCGATTCCAGGCCGTATTCCTGCTGGATCGTGCGCCCCACCAGGAGATTGAATTTCTGATCGGTCCCGCCCAATTCGACATCAATTTGCAGCGCCACGGAGTCATAGGCTTGAGCCAGGGGATAAAGAAGCTCATGAATGGCGACCGGGCGTTGCTCCTTGAAGCGCTTTGAGAAGTCGTCGCGCTCCAGCATGCGCGCCACCGTATACTTGGAACACAACTTAATCCAGTCGCGTCCCGTCAACGCGCCCAGCCAGCGGCTGTTGAAGTCCACGACGGTCTTCTCGGGACTGAGTATTTTAAAGACCTGCTTCCTGTAGGTCTCGGCATTCGCAGCCACCTGCTCAGGCGTCAAGGGCGGGCGCGTCACGTTCTGGCCCGAGGGGTCGCCGATCATGCCGGTGAAGTCGCCGATCAGAAAGACCACGGTGTGGCCGAGATCCTGGAAGTGCTTCATCTTGCGGATCACAACCGTGTGGCCCAGATGAATGTCCGGCGCCGTGGGATCGAATCCCACTTTGATGCGCAGCGGCTTTCCCGTGCGCGCTGAGCGCTCGAGTTTGGCCTTGAGTTCTTCCTCGCGGATCGTCTCTTCCGCGCCTTTGGTAAGGTAAGCAAGTTGTTCGTCGATGGTCACGATGCCGATAAAATCCCTTTCGAGAGTAAACGGTCTACAGGGGAATCATACCTGCTGGACGGCGATTTAGGGAGAAAACTTCACGACCACTCCTCTCACACCTAAAAGGAGACGAGGTTGAAAACAGGGCAAGTTGTCCACCGCTCCTGACGAGCCAATTGACCCTTGTATTCACGGGTAGGAGGGTGTATGTTCTCGGCGAGTCGGTAATCAATTGGAAATCCTGGCGGGCGCCCCATGTTCGCCTCCTACACTTCATTCCAACTCGTTCATACCTTCCTTAACAGGCCCTGGAGGAAACGTCCAGACTCAACTGGATGTCGTGACCTGCTAAGCCCTTGCGCCTGCGCCTCTCGTGGCGCGTCTGCGTGATCGGCGCGAGGGGTACGATCGCCTGCCACTCGCAGACAGGATTATCCGCGACTCGGGGATCGAGGCGAGCAATCATAATTGTAGGGAGGCTTAGTATGGCTACCAAGACACCGAATCATGACGCAAGAACAGTGCAAAAGGTACTCCCCATAATGGGAGAATCCAACCCCAAATTCGAGGCTAGTGACACGGCTGTCCGATCGGTGAAAGAAGCAGTTGACGAGGTCAAAAAGAAAAGCCACAGAAGTGTCCGATTTGGGGGGGGTGGGCTCCTCGCGACTGAGCTCCCGGTTGAGCACAAACCGAGCCCTCGCCTCAATGACGTTTTTGCGGCCTCCGACACTTTCCTAAGGGCGAAGACACCGGCCACCCTCGAGATGTTGAGCCTGCACGTCAATTCCTGGATGGAAAGCGATAAGCACGAGTTCAAAAACTGTGACGGCCACAAACTTCAGGAAGCGATCAATAGAGTACTAAGCCGCTTATCGCATTCCGGGTGGGATGCGAACCTCAAAAACGGGGACATTCTCTTTAGATACTTGCCACACCTGGCCCCGGGGAACATTTTGGTCGAGGCAGGCTATGGCCAGCGAAACCTGATGCACCGGGAAATCTCAAAGGGGCAGAGTAACCTCCAGGGACGCCTAGGGAAATATCAGTCCGACAAGACGACCCTTCAAACTACCAGCAAACAGACCGGGGTGAGCAAGGAACAACTTCGGCAGATTTTTGACACGAGCAAGGCAGGGAAGTCAGCCGACCTGATCCAGCACGTAGGGATTTACGTCGACTTGGGGGAACCCGACCTCAAATACGCCGGCGTGGTCGAGATCGGTCCGTGCGGAGTGTATAGTACATTGTATGGTAACGGTAACACGATGAAGGGTCACGGAGAGAAGTTGATCGATCTCGTTGTTCGCTTCGTAGATCCGAACGTGGCCTCCCGAGTCGGGAAGTTCGCCTACAGAGCGGGGAAGACGAATTGGGAAAACGAGTTGTACCCTATAGTTAAAGACTTCAAGTACATGCAAAACACCCCCTCGACGTGTGGCGTCCTACCCAAGGCGAAACTCGAGGAGGTGAAAAAGGCGAAAATAAAGGGGCACTTGTCGAATTTTTTCATCCCGGCAGATGAAGGTTTCAAACTGGCCCAGAGGCCCGTCTGCTCGCACTTCGTCCATGCGATCCTGTGGGCTTCGATTGAGCCCGGTGTGACTGTTAATGCTGCCACAAATAAGCAATTCGATCAGTTCTTCAAGATCAGTCCCTTTCAACTTTGGAACGCCTTCTTAAAGAATCAGGGGGTCTGGGCCAAGCAAAAGGCAAAGTGCGTGGGCATTCAACAAAACGGCGTGGTGTACCCCGTGACAACCGAGGATCTCAAGGATTTGAAGTTAGCGGCGTAAGTAGTTCCCCTCATTGTTAATCCCGTTGGATTGATCGCGTGGAGGGGACGGCAAGCCGTTGCCCTACGAGTCCGCGACGGAAAACTCCAGTTTATTCTCGGCCCGGTCGATACGCACCAGGCAGACGCGGATTCGTTCCCCCAGGCGGAAGACGCGCTTCGTGTGCTGGCCAACGATGGCGCGCAGGCGTTCGCGGTAAACGTAATAGTCGTCTTCGAGGCTGGAAAGCGGGACAAAGCCCTCCACGAACAGGTCGATCAGCTCCACGAAGAACCCCTGCTTGATCAGGCTGATGATCAGCGCCTCGAAGTCATCGCCCACGTGCTCCGCCATAAACAAAACCTTCTTCCATTCGATCAGCTCGCGCTCGGCATCGGCGGCGCGGCGCTCCGATGCGGAAGTTTCGAGCCCCAAGGCGTGCAGCTCTTCTTGAGCGACAAAGGCCGCACCCGGAAGCTGTAGCCCTGGCTGTGGTGCGGGCGTCTCGCCCGCTGTCGCGCGTCGTACTCTGCTGCCCGTTCCAAGTTCCTTAGTCCCTCCCGCCTGTTCCCTGTTCCCTATTCCCTGTCCCCTGATCTTACGAACGCTGCCACCCTCCCGCGCCAGCGCCGCCTTCAGAATCCGGTGCACGATCAAATCCGGATAGCGGCGAATGGGCGAGGTGAAATGGGTATAGGTGGGAGCGGCCAGGGCGAAATGGCCGAGGTTTTCTTCTGAGTATCGTGCCTGCTTGAGCGAGCGCAGCATCAGGTAAGAGAGAATGCGCTCTTCGGGCTTACCCTCCAGGCGTTGGGTGAGC
>Ga0181538_10005030_pt1 | contig 12042 bp, 8 predicted proteins | sample PEATcosm2014_Bin_40_FD_119773 | JGI IMG/M metagenome (GOLD analysis project Ga0181538, IMG submission 119773) | Peatland microbial communities from MTU Mesocosm Facility, Houghton, MI, USA - PEATcosm2014_Bin23_30_metaG | ecosystem: Environmental > Terrestrial > Soil > Wetlands > Peat | place...
ATGCGAACCGTGCGGGTGTCGAGCGCGTAGTAGCAATGCCATGCGGCGACGGCGGCCTCGGAGAAGCGCTTGGCCTCGTCGTAGACCGAGCGCGGGCCGATGGGGTTGACGCGGCCCCAGTAGCTCTCGACCTGGGGATGGACCTCGGGGTCGCCGTAGCACTCGGATGTGGAGGCGTGCAGGAAGCCTGCGTTGTACTTGCGCGCCAGATTGAGGATGTTGATGGTGCCGATGGAGCCGACGAGGAGGGTTTCAGGGCCGAGGCGGGCGAAGTCCACGGGCGAGGCTGGCGAGGCGAAGTTGAAGATGAAGTCGACGGGGCCGGGGTCGAAGGGGAGGGTGATGTCGTGGTTCAGGAAGGTGAAGCGCGGCTGGGCGGCGAGGTGGGCGAGGTTGGCGAGGTTGCCGGTGGAGAGGTTGTCGACGCCGAGGACGGAGGGTGAGGCGGGCCGGGCGAGGAGGGCGTCGGTAAGGTGAGAGCCGAGGAAGCCTGCTGCTCCGGTGACGAGAATTTTGTTCATTTGTCGGCTGAGGCGGCGAGATCGAGGTCGCGGACGGGATTGACGGCGGGTCGTCCGATGCTGATGTAGGTGAATCCGTGTTGCTGCATGGTTATTGGGTCGAAGAGGTTGCGTCCATCGACGACGATGGGGTATCGCATGGCGGTGTAGAGGCGCTTGAGGTCGAGGGCGGCGAACTCTCGCCAGTCGGTGAGGACGAGCAGGGCGTCTACGTCGGAGGCCGCGGCGTAGGCGTCTTCTGCGTACTGAAGCTGAGAGCTGGCGGGAAGCTCCTGCTGGGCGCGCTGGATGGCGGCGGGGTCGTAGGCGACGATGGAGCATCCTTCGGCGAGCAGCATCTCGACCAGATCAATGGCGGGGGACTCGCGGATGTCGTCGGTGCCGCCCTTGAAGGCGAGGCCGAGGACGGCGAGGCGTTTTCCGCGCAGCGTCCAGAGGGCAGAGCGGACCCTGGCGAGGAAGCGCGTCTTCTGGTCGGTGTTGATCTTTTCCACTTCGGTGAGGAGGCTGAAGTCGATGCCAAGCTGCTCGGCGACGGAGCGGAATGCGGCGACGTCCTTGGGAAAGCAGGAGCCACCATAGCCGATTCCGGGGCGGAGGAAGCGCGGGCCGATGCGGGTGTCGAGACCGATGCCGCGGGCGACCTGCTCGATGTTTGCGCCGGTGGCCTCGCAGAGGTTGGAGACGGCGTTGATGAAGGAGATTTTGAGGGCAAGAAATGCGTTGGAGGCGTGCTTGATGATTTCGGCGGACTTGGTGGAGGTAAGCAGCAGGGGCGGAGGGGCTGCGGCGGAGCAGCGGCCGGGAATGGCGCCTGGCTGCGCGTAGTAGGCGCCGGAGGTGAGCGGGGCGTAGATGCGGCTGAGGAGGCTGGCGGCGGGGCCGGAATCGGCTCCGACGACGATGCGGTCGGGGTGCAGGAAGTCGGCGACGGCGGTTCCCTCGCGCAGGAACTCGGGGTTGGAGACCACGTCGAAGAGGCTGCGGGCGACGCCGTTGCGCTCGATGGAGCGGCGAATCCACTCGTTGGTGTAGACCGGGACGGTGGATTTTTCGACGATGACCTTGTAACTGGAGAGGGAGCGGGAGATCTCGCAGGCGACCGATTCGACGTAGGAGAGGTCGGCATCTCCGGTCTCGGACTGGGGCGTGCCGACGGCGATGAAGATGGCGTCCGAGGCGCGGGTGGCCTCGTGGAGGCCGGTGGAGAAACGGACGCGGGTGTTGCGGTGACGCTCGAGGAGCTGCGGGAGGTGGTTCTCGTGGATCAGGGTGTCTCCGGACTGGAGGGCGGCGACCTTGCGCGCGTCGTTATCGACGCAGACGACGTCGTGGCCGATCTCGGCGAAGCAGACGGCGGCGACCAGGCCGACGTAACCCGATCCAACGACTGCGATTTTAATGGGTTTGCTCACGGTCAGCGGCGACGAGGTCCTCGGCAATGCATTGATTGCAGTCTAGTGGATTTCCGGGCGAAGCGGAAATCGTTCTCAGGCCGGTGGCGACGACCGTACCCAAAGCGGGGCTAACTGCGAGGTTCCCGAGGGCACGATTTGCTTCCTTGAAGTAAGGAGGGTCGAGTAGACTAGCTGGAATGGGTCCCACGAAGTCACAGTACCCCGCCCCCGTTGGCTTGACCGATCTGCCGGGCCCGGGGTCCGAGATTGGCGACACATCGTTGACCGAGGCGGTGGTGACACTGCGCAAGCGGCGATGGGTGCTGATTGTGGCAGTGGTGCTGGGCGCGATCTACGGCTCCTACAAGGCGTTTACGCAGCCCAAGTTCTATGAGGCGGCCGGTACCATCCAGGTCCACAATGGGGCGTCGAACGAGTACCGGGTGGACCTGTATTCCGAGTACGGCGACGCGGACACCAGGATGAACACCGAAGCCTCGATCCTGAAGAGCGACGCGTTGCTGGCGACGGTGGCGAGCGAGATGAATCTGGCGAACAACCCGGCCTTCTCCGGAGTGCCCCCGGGATCGCATCTTTCGCTGGACGACTCCAACGTGCGCGCGAGAGTGGTGGGCGCGCTGCAGGGCGGTCTGAATGTGACTCTGGTCCCGCATACGGAGATGATGCGCATCAGTTATTCCAGTCTGAGTGCGAAGTTGTCGGCGGACATTGTGAACAAGGTGGTCGACGACTACATCCAGCGGAGTTACCAGACGCCGGTGGAATCGACCATGAAGGTCTCGCATTGGCTTTCCGGCCAGTTGGAGGAACTGAAGACGGAGGTCGAGCAGTCGCAGCAACAGATGATGGAGTTGCAGCGGAAGCTGGGGGTGCTGGGGTACGATTCGACACACAGCGAGTTGGGGACGTCGCTGGAAGGGCTGCTGGCGGCGGAGGGCAACGCGAAGGTTGCGCGCATCAACGCCGAATCGCGCTACCGGATGATCGCGGGGATGGACCCGAATACGATCGAAGGATCGATCGAGACGACGCCTGGCACCATGCCGGGCGAGCTGAATGCGCTGCGTGGGCAACTGGCGACGGCGAAGGCGACCTACGCCGAGCTGACGGCACAGGACGGCCTGGGGCCGAACAATCCGCGGGTGAAGTCCTTGCAAGCGCAGATCGGCGAGCTGACCAAGGAGATCGACACCGAGCAGAACCGGCTGGAGCTGCAAGCCAAGGAGAACTATCTGGCGGCCAAGGCTGCGGAAGACAAGACCGAGCAGGAGCTGGACGCGCGCAAGGCCGAAGCCTACCAGCAGGGCGACGATCTGGTGAAGTACACGATTCTGCAGCGCGAGTACGAACAGAACCGCGCACTGTACGACGGACTGGAGCAGCGGCTGGAGACGGCCAAGGTGCAGGCGGGCCTGGAAGCCCTGGAAGTGGACGTGATCGACCAGGCGCTGCCGCCGGTGAGTCCCACGATGCGATCGCCCTCGTCGATCATTTTGTCGACGACCGTATTTTTTCTGCTTGGCGGCATCGTGATTGTGTTCATTTTGGAGGGCCTGGAAACGGGGCTGCATAACATCCAGGAGATCGAGGCGGTGATGGAGATGCCATCGCTGGCGATCATTCCGCAGGCCAAGCGGGCGAGCGTGGAGCAGATGGAGTCGATGACCACGGCACAGCGCAACGTCAATGTTCTGACCCAGCCCAAGTCTCAGTTTACCGAGTCGTTCCGTGCGCTGCGAACGTCGCTTCTGCTGTCCACCTCGGGGCAGCCGCCGCGGTTCATCCTGTTTACCAGCGCGATGCCCTCGGAGGGCAAGACAACGATGGCGAGCAACCTGGCGTGCATTCTGGCACAGAGCGACGTGCGCGTTTTGCTGATGGACGCCGACCTGCGCCGGTCGAACATGCACCACCGGTTTGGACTTACGGGAAAGATCGGACTGACGACCGTTCTGGCGGGCACGTCGACGCTGGAGGAGGCCCTGCAGCATGTTCCCGAGATCCCCAACCTGGACATTCTGCCCAGCGGTCCGCTGCCTCCGTTCCCGACAGAGATGCTGAGTTCGGAGGCGATGCTGGCTCTGATGGCGAGGCTGGGGAAGATGTACGCTCACATTGTGATCGATTCTCCGCCTGTGCTGTCGGTGACCGACGCCGTGGTTCTGGGGCGTATGGTGGACGCGGTGGTGCTGGTGATCCGGCACGGCAAAGAGAGCAAGAATGTGATGCGGCGGGCGCGCGACCTTCTGGCCCGCTCGGGGGCCCCGATGGCCGGGCTGGTGCTGAACGCGGTGGATGTGAACTCGCCCGACTATTACGGGTACTACGGATATCTGGGCTACTCGTACGGGAACGTTGACGCCGACAGCTGGGAGACGCAGCCATCTGCGGCGGGTGAGAGGGGCGCGGAAGGGAAGGCCAAGCAATGACCAGGGACTTCGCGACCAGGAACTTAGCGAGCGGGAGCCGGGCCCTTGCAACGGTCCTGGCCGCGTCTTTCTGGGCCGCGGCGATGGCCGGTCCGGCAGGCGCACAGACGAGCGTGGCGCCAGCGTCGAGCGCGGCTGCGGCGCAGGCCGCGACCACGGCGGAGACGCCTCTGGCCAACCAGTCGATGCTCTATCCGGGCGAGGATTTCAAGTTAAGCCCAGGAGACCTGATTTCGGTGCGGGTTTTCATGCAACCGGACTACCAGGCGACCGTGCGTGTGGGTCTGGACGGCACGGTGGAGCTGCCCTTTCTGGGCCGAGTTCCGCTGCAGGGCCTGACGGTGCGCGGGGCGCAGACCCTGATCGCGGACCGGCTTCGGACGGGAGGGTTTTATAAAGATCCCGAGGTCACAATCCAGGTGCAGGACACGGTGAACGGCTCGGTGCTGGTCACCGGGGAACTGCGCGCCACAGTGCCCGTCTCCACGGAGAGGAGCCTGCGGGAGGTACTGCTGATTGCGGGCGGCTTGCCGGCGACGGCGAGCCATACGGTGAAGATCGTGCGGCCGGGGTTGGCCGAGCCGATCGTGGTGGATCTGGGGACGGACCTGGCGGCCAGCACCACGGCGAACATTCCCGTCCGCCCGCACGACATCATCCAGATCACGCGCGCCAGCGTGGTGTATGTGCTGGGTGCGTTCTCGCACCAGGGCGCGGTGCCGCTGGACCAGGCCACACCGCTTACGCTGTTGCAGGTGGCGGCGCTCAGCGGAGGGATCAACTTCGAGGGCAAATACGCCGATCTGCGTCTGATCCGCACCGTGGGGACAGAGCGCAAGCTGGTCGATGTCGACATCAAGAAGGTGCGCGAGGGCAAGGCCCCCGACCCGGTGCTGCAACCCAACGACATCGTCTTCCTGCCGACCGACGCGATGAAGGCCACGCTGAAGAGCCTGGGCACCAGCGGCGTGATCGGACTGGCCACCCTTTTGATTACGATCCACAATTACTAGAGAAGACTGCTGGAAGCGGCGTTGGAGCGTGGGCAGACCTGCGCAAGCGAGCAAGGGGAGATGGGAGAGATGGATGACCTCCGGGCCTGAACGATCGAACCCACGCAGGGGCCGGCGGGTGCGTCTGGCCTACCTGGCGAGCCACCCGATCCAGTACCAGGCGCCTCTGCTGCGGCGGATCGCCGAGGAGCCGGACGTCGATCTTACGGTGTTCTACGGTTCGGATTTTTCGGTGCGTGGATACCTCGACGAGGGCTTCGGCGTAGGGGTGAAGTGGGACATTCCACTGCTGGACGGATACAGGCATGAGTTCCTGCCCAAGTTGCGCGACCGGGGAAGGGTGAGCGTGGCGAGCCCATTGAACTACGGCATCGTCGGCCGCCTGCGCGGACGCGGGGGCGATGCGGCGTTCGATGCGCTGTGGGTGCATGGATACGCGACGGTGAATGCGCTGCATGGAATTGTGGCGGCGAAGGCGCTGGGCATTCCCGTGCTGCTGCGCGCGGACATGTGGCTGCGCGACCGCGAGCGAAGCGGCTTCAAGCTGGCGCTCAAGAATATTTTTTTTGCCGGGCTGAAGCGCATGGTGGACGGTGTGCTGTCGGTGGGGACGCTGAACGCGGAGTACTGGCGTCACTACTTCGGCGACGACGTTGCGCAGTTTCTGCTGCCGTACGCGGTGGACAACCAATCGTTTGCCCAGCGCGCGCGCGCGGCCGCGGCAGGGCGGGCCGCTTTGCAGGCAGAGCTGGGAGTGGAGCCGGCGCGGCCGGTGATTTTGTTTGCCGGGAAGCTGCAGGCGCGCAAGCATTGCGACCACCTGATTGAGGCGTATGCGCGACTTTCGCGGCGAGCGGGCGAGGAGCCGCGCGCGGTGCTGGTGATCGTGGGCGACGGTGCGGAGCGGGCGGCGCTGGAGCGGCAGGCGGCGGCGACCGGCTTCGGCAGCATCCGCTTCTGCGGCTTTCGCAACCAGTCGGAGCTGCCGCGCTTCTTCGACCTGGCGACGGTCTTCGTGCTGCCCTCGCGGCACGAGCCGTGGGGACTGATTGTGAATGAGGTGATGAATGCGGCGCGGCCCGCGGTTGTTACCGACGACGTGGGATGCGCGCCGGACCTGATTGAGGACGGAGTGAACGGGTGCATCTATCCGGTGGGCGACGTGGACGCGCTGGCCCGGGCGCTGGAGCGCGTGCTGGAGCCGGGCGTGGCCGAGGCGATGGGGCACCGCGCCTTCGAGCGCATCCAGAGCTGGAGCTTCGAGGAGGACGTGCGCGGACTGCGGCAGGCGCTGGAGCATGTTGCGCCGGGGTTTGCGGCGTAGCTAGTTGTGAGTTGTGAGTTGTGAGTTGCGAGTTGCGAGCTTTCTTAGGCTTTGCAGGCGGGCCAGGATGAGAGCGACCTGATGGTCGTTGTGGTAGCCGTCGCGCCGGGCGCGTTCGCGGCCTGCGCGGGCGATGCGCTCGCGGGCGGCTTCATCGGGCAGATAGAGCGCGATCTTGCGGATGCACTCTTCGACCGTGGAGAAGAAGACGGCCTCCTCGTCCTCGACGAAACGGCTGAGATGGCCCGGTGACCGCTCGACCAGCAGGAAGCCGCCGCAGCCGGCGATCTCGAAGCTCTTGTGTGCGACCTCATCCTGGTTGGAGCGGGTGAGGAAGCTGAGATTGATCTTCGATCGCCAAATCCCATTGCGATACGCATCCTGCGAGAGTTCCCCTTCGCGAAAGAGCTTTGCGAAGCCGGCAGAGTCGAGAGCGCGCTGCCACGCCCGCGTTGCGCCTGAGATAACGACGGGCACGCCCGCCTGTGAAAGCCGGCTGAGAAACTGGGCGCGGTCATCGTAGGGCGAACCGATAAAGGAGACCTCGCGGTTGCGGTCGGCGTCTGACCAGCCATGGGGGGGAGGATAGTGCGTGTCGGGGTCGTAGGCGGTCTGGATCTTGATGACCTCGCGGGCGCCGCGCCGCTTGAGGTCGGATACGCTGATGTCGCGCTGGGTGCAGTGGAGATCGAAACAAGGAATGGACTTCTTGTAGAGACGCAGACCTGAGTCGCGGCGCGGACCGAATGCGTTGTCGATCATGTAACAGACGGTCTGGATGCCCATGGCGCGACAGCGGAGAACGGTGGGGGGCTGGAGCTGGTGGACCTTGTCCGCCCACAAGAGGTCGGGCTTGTGCTGGGCGGCGAGGCGGAGGAGATCTCGATTGAGGCGCTGCACATTTGGGCCGGCAGCCAGCAGGAAACCGACTTTGCCGAGAACCGTGTTGCCGAAAGCATAGCTGTCCGTGTCCAGCGGGATGATCTGATGCCCCATGCGCTGGAGGGCCAACATGCGCGCCCTGGCTGAGCTTCCCAGTTGCAACGGACTGACATATAGAATCTTCATGCACGCGCACTCCTATGCATGTTAACACCGTGGGGTCCCTGCAACCGAGCGGAGCGCAAACGAGTTGCTCAGAGGAGATGGCAGGACGCGCATGGGCGGAAGACTGCATGGAAGCTTGCAGGCGATGGGGATGGGGATGGGATGGGCCGATGTTTGCGGCGCAGGCCATCCGGCAGCACCTCATCGCAGAAGTAACCTCTTTTGCGACGATTGAAGCAGGGATCGAGGTTACTTTGGTGGTGCGTAGCGCGGCGTTTTCGGCCATCGCTTCGTGAGAGAATACGCTTGCAGGATGATGAATTGTTTTCTCCGGGTGTGGGGTGCGCATGTGTGGAATCGCGGGATTCGTCTCGACGGAAGAGGCGGTCGAATCCTCTTCGGTTGATGCTGTTCGGCGCATGACGGAACGGATGCGCCTGCGCGGCCCCGATGCGGCGGGAGTGTGGACGGGCAAAGGCGCGGTGCTGGGCCACCGGCGGCTCGCCATTCAGGACCTAGATGCGCGCTCCAACCAGCCGATGGTCAGCATCGACGGCGAGTACAGCATCACCTTCAATGGCGAGATATACAACTTTCACGAACTGCGCAGCGAGCTGGAAGCGGAGGGCGTAGCGTTCCGCACAACCTCCGACACGGAGGTATTGCTGGCCCTGTATGCGCGGGAGGGGGAGCGCATGTTGCCGCGGCTGCGCGGCATGTTTGCCTTTGTGATATGGAGTGCGAGTACGCGCGAGGCGTTTCTGGCGCGCGATCCCTATGGGATCAAGCCGCTTTATTACGCACAGACGGGGCGCGGCGTGGTGTTTGCGTCGCAGGTGAAGGCGATCCTGGCGTCGGGGCTGGTTTCGCCGGCGAGCGAGCCGGCCGGACTAGCAGGGTTCTATCTGTGGGGCAGCGTTCCGGGGCCCTGGACGCTGTATCGGGGGGTCTTCGCGCTGCCGGCCGGGTGCTGGATGCGGGTGCGCGCAGGCCGGGCGGAGACGCCGGTGTGCTGGAACGACATCCGCGACAACTGGCGGCAGCAAGGGGTCCGGCTCTCCCGCGATGAGTTGCAGGAGGTGGTGCGCAAGGCGGTGACGGATTCGGTGCGCGCCCACCTGGTCTCCGACGTTCCGGTGAGCGTGTTTCTGTCGGGAGGGGTCGATTCAGGAACGATGGCCGGCCTGATCTCCGAACTGGGCGGGCAGGTGGAGGGGATCACCGTAGGATTTGAGGAGTTTGTCTCGCGGCATGAGGACGAGGTGCCATGTGCCGCCATCATCGCCAAACACTATGGTCTGCCGCACTCTGTGCGGCGCATCTCGCGGGCCGAGTTCGAGCAGGACATGCCGCGGATTCTGGATGCCATGGACCAACCCTCCATCGATGGCGTGAACACCTGGTTTGCGGCCAAGGCTGCGGCCGAACGCGGGTATAAGGTGGTGCTCTCCGGGGTGGGCGGCGACGAGCTGTTCTACGGCTACAACCTGATGAAGCAGCTTCCCCGCGACGCGCGGCTGGGAAGGACGGCTGCGGCGATGCCCGGTGGCCGAACTCTGGTGGGTGCGGCGTGCACCTATCTGGCCAATGGAACGAGGCATCCCAAGCTGAAGGGCGTTGCGCAGTACATGAACACGCTGGAGGGAGTGTACTTTCTGAAGCGCTGCCTCTTCCTGCCCCAGGAGCTGCCCCTGCTGATGGGCGAGGAGAGAGCGCGGGAGGGGTTGGCGCGGTTGGGCGGCCGGCCTCCCGGCATGAGCAAGGCCAATGCGGTCACTGACGCGGCGGGGGTATGCCTGTTGGATTCGACGCTCTATCTGCGCAACCAGTTGCTGCGCGACAGCGACTGGGCCAGCATGGCGCACTCCCTGGAGTTGCGCACGCCGCTGGTGGATGCAGCCTTGCTGGACGCGCTGAGGTTGTATCACAGGAGTTTTACTGGAGGATTCGGCAAGAGGCTGCTGGCGCAATCTCCGGCGAACCTATTGGCGGAGGAGATCATCACTCGACCGAAGTCGGGGTTCGATGTGCCCATGACGCAGTGGCTGGCCGCGGCCACCGAGCAACGCGCGTGGAGCAGCATGGACCTGCTGGCAGATCGCGGAACCCCCTGGACACGCCGCTGGGCCAAGGTGGTGCTGGACGAGGGATTCAAGGATGGGCGATGAGAATCCTGCACTTCATCGCATCGATCGATTCGGCCACGGGCGGACCGGTTGAGGGACTGCGGCAACGCTGCGTGATCTATCGCAACAGCGGGCATGAGGTCGAGGTGGCTACGCTGGACTCGCCCGCATTCGTTGCGAAGTGCGACTTTCCGGCCAAGGTGATTGGACTGGGGCCGGGCTGGGGAACGTACCGCTACTCGCGCCATGCGATGCCGTGGCTGAAGGCCAATCTGGCGCGCTTCGACGTGGTGTTCATCAACGGCATATGGAACTACAACACGCTGGCCGGCTATCGCGCGCTAGCCGGCGGCAAGATTCCCTGGGCCATATTCACTCACGGCATGCTGGACCCCTACTTCGAGAGGCGATTTCCGCTGAAGCACCTGAAGAAGACGCTCTATTGGCATGTCATCCTGCGAAGGGCGATGCGCGATGCGAACGCGGTGCTGTTTACCTGCGAAGAAGAGAGGGTCCTGGCGCGGCAGTCGTTCTCGCGATACAGCGTGCGCGAAGCGGTGGTGCCGTATGGAACATTCGGCCCGAACTGCGACACCGCGGCGGCCAGCAAGGAGTTCCTGGCACGATGGCCGGAGCTCGGCGGCAGACGGCTGGCGATCTTCATGGGCCGAATCCATCCCAAGAAGGGGACCGACCTGCTGATCGAGGCATTCGCCGAGACGCTGGGCAAAGATGCGGCGTGGCAGTTGGTGATTGCGGGCCCCGACCAGATCGGATGGCGAAAGGAACTGGAGGCGCTGGCTGAGCGGTTGGGCGTGGCCCATCGGATTACCTGGACCGGAAGCCTGGAGGGCACGCAGAAGTGGGGCGCCCTCTCGGCCTCGGAGGTGCTGGTGCTTCCCTCGCACCAGGAGAACTTCGGGATCGTGGTGGCAGAGGCGCTGGCATGCGGGCTGCCTGTGATCGTCTCCCAGAAGGTCAACATCTGGCGGGAGGTGGTGAAGTGCGGGGCAGGGCTGGTGGGAGCGGATACAATCGAGGGAACCAAGAGCAGCCTGCGCCGCTGGGCGGCGCTGAGCGCGGAGGAGATTGCGGCCCTGAGAATGCGCGCCAGAAAGTGCTTCGAGGGTGAGTTCGACTTCAACCACACCGCCAAAATTGTGATGGAGAATGTGGAGTGCGTGGCCCGGGGCTCTAAGAGCGAAGAACAGTTGTGAGTTGTGAGTTGTGAGTTACGGATTGGGATGTGAGGCAGCGGCGGGAATGGCGAAGGATGTGCATTACAACGCGGCGGAGCATATTGCGGCGGAGACGGCGGCGGACCCGTATCTGCGGCCGTCATTTGCGGCCAGCGACCGCGCGCGGCGGCTGCTGTGGAACCTGTGCCGCACGGTGCTGTATCGCCCGTCGCCGCGACCGATGCACGCGTGGCGTGCGTTCCTGCTGCGGCGCTTTGGCGCGACGCTGGGGCCGAACTGCCACTTCTATCCGGGGTCGAAGGTGTGGGCCCCGTGGAAGCTGGAGTGCGCGGACGCGGTGTCGGCGGGCGATGGAGCGGAGATCTACAACCCCGCGCCGATGCGCCTCGGGTCGCACGCGATCCTGTCGCAGGATGCGTACCTGTGCGGCGCGACCCACGACCTGGACGATGCGCGATTTCCGCTGCTGGCCTACGCGATGGAGATTGGAGCGTATGCGTGGGTGTGCGCGCGTGCCTCGGTGGCGCCGGGCGTGAACGTGGGCGAGGGCGCGGTGCTGGGGATGGGCTCGGTGGCAACGCGCGATTTGGAGCCGTGGGGAATCTACGCTGGAGTTCCCGCGGTGAAGGTGAAGGAGCGGAAGAGGCCGGCGGCTTCGATGGGATGAGGCGGCGCTTCAGTCCCACATCTCAAAAACGAGATGTGGGGCACCCGGCACCGGATGACGTGTCTAAATTCGGGGATTCTTCCCCATTCCCCTTCACTACGTTCAGGGTCAGGGTCAGAATGACAACTCATCGGGCTGCGCTCAGAATGACAACTCAAGAGGCGGGTCCATCCACGCTGCTTCTGCGTCAGCCGCGGAGCTTGGCGAGGAGGTCGTTGGGGTGGACGGGCTTGGCGAGGACCTCGAACTCGTGGCCCTCGTGGCGCGCCTTCTCCAACAGGCCGGCGGTGGCGGCCTG
>Ga0181538_10005032_pt1 | contig 12040 bp, 15 predicted proteins | sample PEATcosm2014_Bin_40_FD_119773 | JGI IMG/M metagenome (GOLD analysis project Ga0181538, IMG submission 119773) | Peatland microbial communities from MTU Mesocosm Facility, Houghton, MI, USA - PEATcosm2014_Bin23_30_metaG | ecosystem: Environmental > Terrestrial > Soil > Wetlands > Peat | place...
CTTTGCGTCGAATAAATAAATGTCCTCCACACCGATAAATATTTTAGCGTATAGCCAGTCGTTAAATTTATTAGCTATCTCGGCGGCTTTCGGAAAATGGCTATATCGGTCGCCAATTGCGAACGCTACGGCACGCGTTAAGAAAGTCTTACCGTTACCCTCCACGCCTTGAATAAGCGGACACCATTGAAATTTGACGCCTTTGTGCTGAATAATCGCCGCGAGGTAAGCGATAATAATTTCCTGGTCGCGCTCGACAGGAAAAAGCTTTGCTATGTGATTAAGAAATAAAGTCACGTCTCCTTTCACACGGGGCGTTTTAATCGGGGAATAGATATTAACCCGTCTTTGTCCGTCTTTATTGATCACCGCGCCGGGCGTGCGATTAGGAAGAAAACAACACGTTTCAGCCCTAGGAGAATAGAAAGCTTGGGATTCCATGAATGCTTCAAATGGATTACGAGTAACTTTCACGTTAGCGGAATCGAGCGGCATGGCATAGCCCGCAAAATACGATTTAAAACGGTCGGGGGTGAGAAGATAGCCGTCTTTAATCATAATTTTATGTTCGTCTAATACATATACGAATCCCGAAAAATAGGTCATCTGTTGTTCGATAGTTAGAAAAGTAGTTCCTTGCCTTAATATAGGCTTTGGTTCTTCCATTTCTTCTAAAACCGTCATATACTGCGGCAGTCTGTCAATCAGATATTCCTTTTGCCTCTCACACGCCTTGAGAATCGTTTGTGAGAGGTAATCTTCTCTCTCCCATTTTTCACGCTTAAGCGCTGACCCCTCCATCATCCTGAGCATTCTTTCGCAATTTTTACCTGTCCAGAACGCTAAATGTTGGGCAAGCGCCATATCTGCGGTTGAGCCATCATAAATACCCTCTCCAGTCGGAGGATAGGCTTTCGCTAAAACGGCCTCGTTTGCTTCCCAGAGGTCGCGGAAGGTTGCCCCCTGACCAAACACTGACTTTGCTCCTTTCGACGCGAGGGCGCGTTTTAAGAGCCCCTCATCGTCGGCATTTCCGCTCCATCCCTCGCACGCTTCGGTTGTCCATGGAAAATCGGCGGACTCCTCGCCCGCGATAGATTCCTTGCCAACAGGAAAATAACTTGCAACTAACCAACTTAATTGTGCGGTGCAATCCATCCCAGAGTCACCGGAAACATTATTGCCCGTCAATGCGACAAAGCGATCTTGAGTATATAACTCAAGCCCGAAATCGGCATTCTTGCAGCTATGAAGCGGTACGTCCCCTTTGCCGAAGATATGAAGGCCGCGTTTGGAATTCGATATTTCAACCGCTGCCCCTTCGAATACGCCGCATAGCTGAGTTGATATCTCATTCCAACGATTCGCTTCCACGTCCAGGCAGCTATCAATGTCGAGAAAAAAGAACGGGTCATCTTTTGTGAATACGAAGCCGACGCCGTACTGAGGACCCCGACGTTTGGCGGCTTCAATCGCTGTTTTTGCATCCGTCCATATCTCAGGATCCATCGCATTGACAACCCCTCCCGTCCGATGGTCGGCCGGGAGCTTGTCCATTTTGTGAAGTTGACCCTTGCGAGGTGTTACTAGATAAATAATAAATTGCGAATATTGATTTAAAGCCTCAAATGATTTAGGTAAAAATTCCATGTCGTGTAATTCCTATAGTAGAGTTTTGAAATGGGACAAAACTTTCTGTTTTGTCGCCTCCGGGATTTTCATAGTTTGCGGGTCGGCTAGAATGATTCCTTGAGCGATCACTTCAACCACTTCACGCTCAATAGCGGCATTCATAACCGCGAATCGTAAGTGCTTCATGCTATCGAAATAGCGCGAAATAAGCGGGCTTGATATCTTTGCCCATCGTGCGACTTCATCCCGCGTAATAATATTGTACCCTATGCGGATACTTAACTTTAGACCGGCAGCGATGATAGTATTTCTACGCTCCTCGGCTGGTACTGGTTTAGCTCTTTTCATATGTACTCCCCTCATACTCTAGTTGTCTAGTGGCTCTAAGCTCTAAGCATTCTATAATCGCATTCACACAATCGGCACACATCGGCCGGTTGCCGTGTTTGCCATTTATAGCTGCTTGCTCAATATCTTTAAAATAAAATTCCTCTTTCAATTCAACGTTACACCAGGCTACTTCGGTCGCCGTATCTTTAATGTGGCTCATAAAGTGCCTCTCCCGTTTGTAAAACACGCGTCACCGCCAAGGCTGACGATCAATTGCGCCCAACGTAGCTGAGCTATTTCGCGGTCGGTTCCCTTATATTGCCAGTCGGCTTTCTTGACTTCGCGGCTAACGAACTGGCCGATTGTCCATCCGACCATCGAAGGCGCAATCACAATAGGCCGTATACCGATTAAGTCAGCGGATTTAATCTCGCGATTCACCCCCGTTGATTCATTAGCGAGCCCGTAGCGTAGGAAGGTTCCATCCCGCGCGTAAGTCGCCCCTACGTTATTTCGCCATAATCTTGCGCCCTTTTCGCTCGCTTCAAGCCGAATGTCAGATTGAACCGCCGATTCAGATACCCCGGGTTTAACGCTAGGTAATCCAATATTTTCTAAACCGAAGATAATCCTTAGCTCCCCCATGGCTTCCCCTGGGATTTTCCAACGCATCGCCCAATTATCGAGTTGCATTTAACGTGTCCCTTCGTTATCCTTGAGTCCTGTAGGTTACTCAGAGTTGCCAAATTTAGCAATAGATTCCTGTATTTGATCATATAGAACGTCTGCATCGTTAGACCCTAATGTTTGTGCCGTCATCACATCCGTACCGAAATTAAAATAGAATTGACGGTATATCTCGCTGTCCTCTTGGCCGTTGGTTTTTAAATGTCCCGCCCATAAAGCAATAGCTTCCCGTAATTCTTGTTGGCATTGTTGACGGCCTCGATGTTCATTGGCGATATGTTTCTGTAGCCCGGGCGCTAAATGAGAAGGGACGCGGGGCGCACCGTCGATACGGTCTATCTCGCCGCGTAGACGGGCGAGAGCTTGAGGGTCTAGCTCGGTTAAGTCTCCATCCACATGCTCAATGGTTGATCTGGACACCGGAGCATTGTAATGTCCGCAATGGGGACAGATTCGCTTGGCTGCAGGGTAGACAGCCATACAAATACTATTGAGACAAATACGCAAAGGAATACCGTCAGGGTCAGTAGTACGCTTTCTTTTCTCGCGACGACCCAAAGACCAATTCCGTAACCTATCAGGCAACCCATGGCGAAGTACGTTATTGACATGATCAATGATGATTGCATGTGATTTACCCTCCAGGGGTCGTAAAGCACGTCCGAATTGCTGTGAATATAACCCGTATGATTGAGTAGGTCTAGCCATGCTCACAACCTCAATTGCGGGAACGTCCACCCCTTCGCCCAATAAATCCACATTGACAAGCTGCATAATCTCGCGCCGTCTAAACCGTTGCATAATCTGGCAACGTAAGATATCGGGCGTTTTGCTACTGATTACCTCGGCTGTCACCCCCGCCTTTCTAAACTCTGCGGCAATCTCGGTTGCTGCGACAATATCGACGGCAAACGTTACCCCAAGTTTTCCCGGGGCAATTCTCAGATAATGCGATACGACGTCCCCGGTGATATGCGATTTGTGGACGGCGTTGCGAAGTTTAGGCGGGCTATAATCGCCCGTCGGTGTGATGGGTACGGCGGATAAATCTAAGTCGCTCGGGGGTGCAAAAATGCGATAGTCAGTAAGGTAACCGGCGTTAATGAGTTCCCGCATCCCTACACCTACGACAAGCGTGTCCATGATTCCATCGGAACCGCGGCCTAATCCTCGGCCGTCTGCGCGTACTGGCGTCGCGGTAGGATAAAGCCCGCGTGCGTTCGGAAACAGGCCGGCCGCTCGACCCCATTTATTTTCCCTTAAGGGATGGTGGCCTTCGTCTTGGACTACTAACGCCACCTGGGGAAACCAAGGTTCGCGCATTTTTACGAGTGTGTCAACGCCCGCTACAAAACGGCGGGCATGGACGTCAAAGAAAGATTGCCCGAGTTCCTGCATATGTAACGCGACGATTGACCGTATCGCCCCTTTTTGTGCAATGATGTTATGACGTATTCCGTGTCGCGCTAGCGTCAATGATATCTGGCTAACTAGCTCGACACGATGAGCGATAGCAACGGAGATGCCCGCTTCGTGGGCAATGATAGATGAAAATACCACGGTTTTACCTGCGCCCGTTGCAAGCTGCACGCAGACATTTTTAGCACCGGACTGCCATGCCGTATAAATATCATCAATGACAGTTTGCTGATAGGGACGTAATTGCATAGGGTTGAATAACTCTTATTTACATTTTCCGCACTATACGTTTAGAATAGCAACCGGTCAACTTAAAAAGGAAGCGATATGGACATTAACAATATACCGGTCGGCACCGTTTTTGAAACCCTCGCCTACCAATATTATTTACCCGAATGGTATTTACACGTGCGCGGCCAAGCACTAAAGGTTATTGATTATCCCGAACTGTTTCGCAAAATCGGCTGGCAATACCGTGAGTCACATGACTCACGCGATACATTTCGTTTACCGCCATTTGAACAAGGGCGTTTTTATATCATTAAAGTTAAAGAGGCTATCCATGATAAAGATTGAGATTACAGACCCGCACCTAGTCCCAAAGTCGATGTTGATTGATACGGCAACATTTTTAATGAAGATTGCCGGTATTGAGCTATTACCCAAGGAAAGCCCCCCGAATAATATTAGCCCTCCTCCGGGACTAGTAATGCCGCCTTTTACGGGGTCGGCAGACAACGCGCAATTACCTACTCTTATGACGTGTTCTACAGATATCCCCTCGGTACCTGTCGCCGTTGATCATCCTCAAGCGGCAAAAGCCCCGAACCGGCGTACCGCTAAGCTTGAGAAGGAAATCGGTAAGCTAACCGAGGAAGTCAAAGACACTCGGAAACTAAGCCCCGAAGGTATCGTGCCGCCTCCTCCGCCTATGCCGCGACCTTTGAGCCCGAACCCCGCCACGGTATTTGCTAAGCCCGCTCCCGTTGTGGATGATGCCGTTCCTCGACCCATACGTATTGATGTTCCGCGGGACACTAATGGCATACCCTGGGACGCTCGAATACATATTAAATCGAAGGCTAAGAATCCTAACGGCACGTGGAAGATACGGCGCGATATTGACCTTAAAATCGTCGAGGAAATTTCACAACAAATAAAACTTACGCTCGTTGGCGCTCCACCACCCCCACGAGACAAAACCAAAACGACATTTCAACAAGTTGCATCCGGTGAACCTATTGAGCGTCCTCTCGACTGGGGCGGCCTTATGCTTAAGATAACGAGCATGGTTCAGGCGGGTAAACTCACGCAGAAACAGGTCGCCGAAGCGGTACAAAGTGTGGGTATCCCATCGTTGCCCGTGTTACCGACGCGCCCGGATTTAATACCGCAAGTCGCGTTATTGATAGATAGCTATAATTAATGATATCATTATTTAATGATTTAATGAAATGAGGGTTTAACGATGGTACGATGGATAGCAGTAAGCAAAAGATTGCCGCTCGATCGTCAGGACGTTTTATTTTCGAACGGGAACTATGTTTATTTCGGTACGTTTCGAAAATTCAGTAGCGGTCACACTGAATGGATGTTACCCGATTGCGATTGTACTCTGATTGATAACGTTACTCATTGGTCATTGTTGCCTCCATTACCTAGGAACTCTTAAAATGAACGAACATTCAAAATTACCCCCCTCATCCGCCAGTCGTCGCGTTGCGTGTCCCGGTTCCCGGGCGCTTGAAGAACCGTTTCGAGACGGGGAACAATCCCCCGCCGCACGCGAAGGAACCGCCGCGCATGAAGTAGCTGCCTGGTATTTAAATAATGACGGTTGGTATGGTGCATATGCAACCAATGGCGAACCGGTCACGGAAGAAATGATTGAGGGAGCAAAATTATATCGGGACGCGGTATTTGACGGTTCGGTATATAAAGTATTGCATATAGAAGAACGTGTTGATATTTCAACTATCCATCCGGATTGTTGGGGTACACCGGATTGCTGGTATGTGACCGATTATTCCAAAGAATTACATATCTTTGATTATAAATTCGGTCATGGATACGTGGAAGTTTTCGAAAACTGGCAGCTTATTGAATATGCCGCGGGTATCCTAGAGTTATTAGAAGGTTGTGAAAATATCACCGTGGTATTTCACATCGTACAACCGCGCACCTATCATCCCGACGGTACACATCGAACATGGCGTGTCTCTCGAAACGGTCTGAAACTTTATTTTGATAGGTTAAGAACGGCTGAGCGAGAAGCCTGTAACTCTCGTGCGTTAACTCACGTTAGCCCTGAATGTAACAATTGCCTCGCACGTCACGTTTGCCCATCCTTACGTTACGCTGCGTTAGAGGTAATCGACGTTGCATACGAAAACACACCGGAACGATTGACGCCTGAAAACGTCGGGGGTGAGCTTCGCTATCTAATGCGGGCTAAAGCACTTCTGGATGCACGTATCGAAGGGTTAACCCAGGAAGCTACCTCGCTCATACGCAAAGGCGAGAAGGTATCTCATTTCACATTGCAAGCTTCCAAAGGCCGTCGTTGCTGGAGTGTACCTATTGAGGAAGTCATTAAACTTGGCGAATTATTAAAAGTTGATTTAGTAAAACCTAAAGAGGTGATCACGCCGAGTCAAGCCATGCACGCCGGAATTGCGGAAGAATTAATAGAAGTCTATTGTCCGCGTTCACATGGTGCGTTAAAGCTTATCCCGATTGACCCGCAAGCGGTTCATAAGATTTTCAGGGGTGATAAGTGAGTGCGAACCGTTTCCTAGGCCATCGATACTGGGGCGTGTTGCACGAAGGGTTTTTTCTTATCGTACGAGATGGACAAGAAACTGTGACGATGAAAGATATCTCGGCGTCATCGGAAAAATTTAATAAACAAGAGGTCATCAACGAGTTTACGTATTCCATTGAAGATGTTGATTACTTGCTCAAAGTAATTTGTTATGGTTAGGCGTGATTTTTCTATTGACAAATTCCGCACTTGAACTCATTATTGTGTTTTTATTGGAGACTAATTATGTCGAATCGAATTGAGTTATTAACCCCCGTTGGCCGATTGGTGCAAGGTTCATTATATGAACCTCAGACCACGGACGCAGAAGGTAGGCCATTGACTACAAAGACCGGAACGAATGCCGGACAGCCCCGGGTTGAATATTATTTTGCTCTGGCAATTGAGAAAGGTTCCGAAGTTCACTGGAGCGAAACAGACTGGGGCGCCAAAATCTATAATGCGGGGCTTCTAGGTTTTCCGAATGGTCAAACGCAGTCGCCGCAGTTCGCATGGAAAGTACAAGACGGCGATAATACGGTTCCTAATCGCGTAGGTCGTCGTAATTGTGATCGAGAAGGTTACCCTCATCATTGGGTCTTGAATTTTTCTAGCGGGTTTGCACCGTCAATTCACACGGAGGACGGTATGAAACAGATTCCGGAAAAGGACGCTGTTAAGCTCGGTGACTATATTCAGGTCTTTGGCAGCGTGTCTGACAACGGCGCTATACAACAACCGGGGGTTTTTCTAAATCATCAAATGGTTGCTTTCTCCGGCCACGGTGAGCGTATTGTATTGGGCGCTGACCCGAAGGCGGTCGGCTTTGGTAAAGCCCCAAAACCGGCGGGCGTTAAATCCACGCCTCAAGGTGCGGGTTTTAATCCTGCGTCCGGCGTTCCGTCAATGACATTACCAATGCCAACACATAACACCTACAGTGCGCCCGTCATGCCGCCCGTTGTCCCCTACCCTGGTATCTTAACGCCGCCTGTTCCTCAAGCTACCCCTGTGCGGGTTATGCTTCCGAGCGCCAAAGGTGCGACTTATGAGCAAATGATTACATTAGGATGGACGGACGAGCTATTGATTCAGCACGGCCATATGCAACCTTAATTATGCGCCCCGACCACGCGGGGCTCAATTCGGAGAATTAAAAATGAATGAATTTACTTGTATAAGATTATTAACCAATGGCAAAGAGGTAGAATGTAAAATATTTGCTGAGGATGAAAAGGAAGCGGTCAGTAAATATTGGGAATCTTTGGAAGATTACGAAAGAGATCGAACTGAATCAATCGAAGTAGTAATGGATTTTATAATATAACGGAGAGATAACATGCTAAGGGTGGGCGATAAGGTTATTATTGGTAGCGATAAAAACAATTCATCGTTTAACGGGAATGGCACACTCCTCGATATGAAATGGAACCTCGGACTTGTTAAATTAGAGTCTGGCGAGACTGAATGGTTTGAACTCACGCGAATTTATAAGGCCGCTAAATGATTCCCTTACCCCCAAAACTTTCCGATTTACGCGCAGGTACTCAATTAATCGCCGGGCTTGGAAAATCAACTATACTCCCCGATTTTGATTTTGAAACTTACTCATCTGCGGGCTTTGTGTGGAGCGATGAAAAAAATAATTTTATCCCATTGAAAGGGGCGCGCGTGAAAGGATTGTCTGCGGTTGGTGCGGCTGTTTATTCTGAACATCCTTCGACCGAAATACTGAGTTGTGCATACGATCTTAAGGACGGTAAAGGGCGTCAATTGTGGTTACCTTCACAACCAAACCCTACTGCGCTATTGCAATATGTTGAGTCGGGCGGTATTTTAGAAGCATGGTATTCGTTTTTCGAATGTTCTATGTGGAACAATGTTTGTGTCCGTTTATACGGTTGGCCTCCATTACCCATTGGTCAACTTCGTTGTGCCATGGCTAAAGCGCGAGCGTTTGGGTTGCCGGGCAGTCTTGCTGCCGCGGGAGATGTTCTTAAAACAAATGCGACGAAAGATAAAGAAGGTAAACGATTACTTAAAAAGTTCAGCATCCCACGCAAGCCGACCAAAGGAAATATAGATACAAGAATCCTTTTGGCGAATGATACGTCTGGCGACGCGGAAAAACTATACGCATATAATTTACGTGATATTGAAACGGAAGCAGAAATTTCCTCGCGTATCCCTGATCTTATTCCAAGCGAGCTTGAATTTTGGCTAGCTGATCAACGGATTAATGCCCGCGGTATTCGCATGGATAAGGAAGCAATCGAGCATTGCATTAATATCATCCTAGAAGCTTATGAACGTTACAATTGGCGTTTATATAACATAACGAATGGTGAGATTAAATCCGCTTCGAAGCTTGCTCAGTTAGCAAAATGGATACGGTCTAGGGGGGTAGACTGCACAACCCTCGACGCGGAAGCGGTAACCGAATTACTTAAACAAAAAGATTTACCCGAAGATGTTCGTAAAGCCCTTGAGATTCGCGAACTCATTGGGTCGGCTGCGGTCAAAAAGTTATATGCTATGATGAATACATTAACTAGCAAGGAGCGCATTTGTGACCTTTTCATCTTTCATTCTGCACGTACGGGACGCGCTGCGGGTGCTGGGGTACAGCCTCAAAACTTACCTAATAGTGGCGACGTTGTTAATCGTTGTTCACATATACATTGCACGAAACATTTTTCTAAGGATTTATCTGTATGTCCTTGGTGCGGTGAAACACGCGATCTATTATGTGTGGAGTGGAACCCGAAGGCCGTAGAGGACGCGCTAAGCGTCACTGCATCCGATAACCTAGATTGCGTCGAATATTTCTTTTCGAATGCGATATCTACTATTTCCGGCTGTTTACGCGGTATGTTTATCGCTTCACCCGGTCATGATCTTATTTGTAGTGATTACTCCGCGATTGAAGCCGTAGTATTGGCAGCACTGGCGGGCGAGAAATGGCAAACGGATGTTTTCAAAACCCACGGTATGATTTACGAAATGACTGCTTCCAAAATATCTGGAATCCCCTTTGATGAATTCCTTCTCTATAAATCGACAAGCGGCCACCATCACTCCAAACGGAAGCTCGGGAAAGTCGCGGCGTTGGCGAGCGGGTACGGTTCTTGGATTGGCGGATGGAAAGCGTTCGGTGCGGACGAATTCCTTAATGATGACGAAATTAAAACGGCTATTCTAGCATGGCGAGACGCATCACCAAGTATCGTCGAAATGTGGGGAGGTCAACCCAATTGGAAACGACAAGAGTATTACGGTCTTGAGGGCGCGGCTATTCAAGCGGTATTAAATCCCGGTATGCCTTTCTCATTTAGAGGCATTACGTATTTCGTGAAATCAAGAATTCTATATTGCCAACTTTTATCAGGTCGTCATATCGTCTATCATAAACCAGAACTATACCCAAGTGATAAACGACCCGGGACGCATAGTTTGACATTTGAGGGATGGAATACGAACCCGAAATACGGCGCAGTAGGCTGGGTACGAATGGCAACCTATGGCGGTAAACTAACAGAAAACGTTGTGCAAGCGACCGCCCGGGATATTCTCGCCCATGCAATTGTGAATTTAGAAAAAGCGTGTTACCCGGTTGTTTTACACGTCCATGACGAAATCGTTACGGAAGTTCCCGAAGGCGTAGGGTCAATCGCCGAAGTTGAGACTATTATGGCAACGATGCCCGAATGGGCTATGGGGTGGCCGATTCGGGCAGCGGGAGGTTGGCGGGCTAAACGCTACGCTAAATAATCTACCATGGCTTTAGTTAAAACTTCGGTCATCGTGTCTCCTTTCATTATCGCTTTTGCTTTAAATCGTCTCACAAGGTTTGCATCTAGCATTAAAGTTAAGCTGCGTAGTTCTTTCATTTTTTTAGTATCAAAACGTTTATCATCCGTTTTTTTAGTTTTCAATAGAGCCATCTGTTATTCTCCGGCAAATTTTAGTATTGAGGTTGCGAGTTCGTTAATTTCATCTCGTGCGTTGTGATCATTACTTGTTAATACGGTTAAACCTTTCGAGGCTGTTTCAGCATACGAAATACGATTATATGTCCCCGTGATAGCCGGTAAATCATATTCTACTAATGTTTTAATGACTTCTCGTCCGAGTTTAGTATTTCCCATCCTCCGTGAAATAATAAAGGCCGCCTTTGGCGTGCCGTTCTCAGTGATCGATTGACGTTGTTTAACCAACGAAACGAGCGAGCTTGAGGCAAGAACATCATACGGGGATGGTTGAACGGGTATAAGAACCACATCTGAAAATAGAATTATTTTTATGGTCATCTTAAGTGCAGTATCTTTTAAATGCGGCGCACCATCCACAAAAATATAGTCATAGTGTGGAAGATACCCGCGAATATCATTATCAATTGTTAATCTATCTAGTCCGATTACATCTAATGTTAACCCGTTATTTAGTTCGTGCCAGTCTCTCGCTGACCCTTGCGGGTCGGTATCTATCAATAATACTCGATGACCTAGCATTTTAATTGCTGTCGCGACGTTAGTTGCAATCGTTGTTTTACCACTGCCGCCCTTTTCTTGCAATAACGATATGATCATTTAATGATATCCCTAAATAAAGATATCATTATACTTAAGTTTGTCGTATAATTAAAACAATTAATACCGATAATACCGAGGCGGCCGCAAAAGCGACACCCACGACAACAAAAGCTTGCGGCCAATTATTAATCAGTTGCACGTCATGATATCCATAAATAAAGCTTTCATTATATACACAACCTTAAGAAAAAGCTTGCATTCGATAGGTTACTGTGGTATGATTGTAGTCATCAGATAGATAATTAACAGAGAGAGAACGAAATGATAAAAGTAACCTTTAGTAGTTTTTCAAAAGTATTAAATAAATATTTTCCTGAAGTAGAAACTAGAATATTTAAATCAATACAAGAAGCTAGACTCCGTGCCTTAGCACTAAACTGGACTATATCTAAAATTGAACAACTATAATTGTCATAAAACCGGAGTAAATAAAATGAAAAAACATTTCGGCACTGTAATATTTGAAGGTAGACTGCTTTATCTACAACAAGATGCGTATCTTGATAATGATGCAAACGGAGAGGCGGCGTATTTCGCATCGGCGATAGATGAAAAAGAAGAATTTATGTACGAAATA
>Ga0181538_10005033_pt1 | contig 12037 bp, 13 predicted proteins | sample PEATcosm2014_Bin_40_FD_119773 | JGI IMG/M metagenome (GOLD analysis project Ga0181538, IMG submission 119773) | Peatland microbial communities from MTU Mesocosm Facility, Houghton, MI, USA - PEATcosm2014_Bin23_30_metaG | ecosystem: Environmental > Terrestrial > Soil > Wetlands > Peat | place...
ATGCGGATCTTGTCTTCTGTCGTATACCGTTTGCCTTTCATCGTCTGGTCCTTTCTTGAGTCCCAGACTAACACATCCGGTGGCCCGAAAAAGTGAAGTCACGTCACATCTTCAGCCAGTATGACGCAATGAACCGGCTGACGAACAGGTATTCGACTGGCAATCCAAATTTTGCCATGATAAATGAAAACTCCGCTTACACCCCGACTGGCCAGCGGCTGAGCATGACGGATGGAAGCGGAACGACGACCTACAGCTATGACAATCGGGACCGGCTAATCCAAAAGATTGTGATTTGGAACAGCAGCAGCGCGCCAACGGCGTCTTTGAATTATCGCTACGACGCCAACGGAAATCTCACGAACCTTTGGTCCGGCTATGCCAACGGGGTAAATCTGGCCTACGGCTACGACGCGCTTAACCGGCTGACGAACGTCTTGTCACATAGCCAGTTGGCGGCGGGCTACGCCTACGATGCGCTTGGCAATTTGCAGGCGCTGCGCTATGGTAACGGCGTGACGAACCTCTACCAGTATGATTCGCTCAACCGGCTGACGAACCTGGTATGGGAACTCAACAACAATCCGGTGGCGAGTTTTGCCTACCAACTGAAGACCGGTGGCACGCGAACCAACCTGAGCGAGGTGGTCAACGGCACAAGCCGGACTTCCCAGTGGCAGTATGACGGCTTCTACCGGCTGACGAATGAGGTTGTCAGCGGCATCGGCAATGTCGGTTATCGTTATGACATGGTTGGCAATCGAACCAACCGCCAATCGACTATCTCTCAACTCCCAACTGCTAATTCCAGCTACGACACGAACGACTGGCTCACTACCGACACTTACGACAACAATGGAAACACCACAGCTTCAGGTGGCAATACATATCAATACGACGCTTTGAACAGATTGGTGGCCACCAATGGCTATGCGTTTCAGTTTGCCTACGACGGCGACGGGATCCGGGTAAAGAAGCAAGTGAACTACGGTCTCACGACGTATTATCTGGTGGATGACCGGAATCCAAGTGGCTACGCGCAAGTGCTGGAGGAGTATCAATCTCTCAACTCTCAACCCTCAACCCTTAATCGGGTCTATAACTGGGGGCTGGCTTTAATCAACCAACAGCAGATTGACACCAACACGCTGCTGCCATCTACACTTTCGTATTACGGCTATGACGGGCATGGGAGTGTGCGGTTCCTGACGAGCACGAATGGAACGATTACAGATACCTATACCTACGATGCCTATGGGACGTTGATTTCTCAAACGTTCACCGGCTCACAGCCAACACCGAACAATTATCTTTACGTGGGGCAACAATTCGATCCTGACTTGGGATTTTATTATCTGCGCGCCCGTTACCTCAATCCCAATACCGGCAGGTTCTGGACGATGGATACCTACGCCGGAAACAACGAAGACCCGTTGAGTCTCCACAAATACCTCTATTGCCAGAATAACCCCGTAAACGGAGTTGATCCGAGTGGTAACGATGGTGAATTGGAGGAACTTGAGTTAACCGGCGACATGACGGCTGGATGGGATATGATGGGGAATCTTTCGACTTCAAAAATAGCGTTCAACGGCGCCACGTGTGGCCCAGACATTACAATACCACTTAAGGCGACCCTTTCCGATGTAACTGATAAGTTTCTTGCCCAATCCAAATGGCAATTTTGGTGGATTGGTCAAATAGGTATGTTTGACCCTATCGAAATAGATTCGGGATGGGACATCACCGCCCTATATTCAATAGGCCGTGGAAAGATGGATAACACATTAGGCGGAAGAAGGGGAGCTGGTCAAGGATATCGCACCGTACAATACTCACATCAATCCGGTCCTTTGAAAGTCTACTGGGCGGGAGCAGTCAATTATGCGTTATGGGGCCATATGTTTAGCCTGTATCATGGCGTGTTTCCGAACGATCAAAGGTATAGCCTTAGCACAGCGTTATTTTTGGCCAAATCATACAAAATAGTGGCCTCTTTGAGCTTTGGCTATAGTCAATCAGAAATAGACAGTGCTATGGCATTTATCAAAATGGGTTATGACAATACCGACCCATCCAGTGTTGCGTTACCAATACCTTCTGACCCAAACAATATTGCAAAGCCTATTCTTCCTGTACTTGAATGGCAATTTCTGTCCTTGCGTGGTGGTTAATGAAATCGAATTTGTAAGTATGAACAAAATCCTGAAGACACTCCTTATTGTATTTGCCACCATCTGCATTTTATTAAGCGCCATTGTCCTTACTGTCCTATGGGGCATTCACAAACACGAAAAGGCATACCAGCCCCGCTGGTCATACGGAGCGCTCATGAGTCTTGCGTCAGGCTTCGACGATTACAGAAAGCAGAATGGCGTATGGCCTGCGGACATAAATCAATTAGTCAAATTCCGGCCAGATTTGTATCCAGCTACAACAGATAGTTATAGCCATGCTATCATTTTAATACCCTACAATGATGCTGTTGGATATGGTGAGCTTATCAGTTACGGACGAGATGGCAAACCAGGTGGCGATAACAAATTTGATCGGGACATAATAGTTCGATTTCCAATGGAAACCGAAACAAATGCGGAGTGGAACAAACAAATTGGCGAGCGGTTTAAGCATCCCTTGTCACAATAGCTTTAACGGCGTGACGAATGTTTATCAATACGATTCGCTGAGCCGGCTGACAAACGTTCTGGCCAATGGCAGTGCGGCCGCCAGTTACGGGTTTGATTTGGTTGGCAATTTGCAGGCGATGTGTTACGGCAACGGCGTGACGAACTTGTACCAGTATGACGCGCTGAATCGGCTGACGAATCTGGTTTGGAAACTGAACGCGAGCACACTGGCCAGTTTCTATTATCAGCTTGGATTAACGGGTAACCGGACGAATCTGATTGAATCGGTCAACAACACGAGCCGGACGAATGCCTGGAGTTATGATCCGCTCTACCGCCTGACGAATGAAATTATTAAAACCACTAGCGTTGGCACACTGGGCTATGGTTATGATGCGGTGGGAAACAGAACCAACCGGACGAATTGAACCTTACACGCCAACCATAGCACGCGTGATGCCAATGAAAATTAAATACTGGAACAGCTTCTCGGTTACGAACACTTCTCAAAATGAAGCCAAGCTCACCTATATCAGACTGAACTGCCAAACGCCTTGCCCGCCTCGTGGCGCTGTCCCGGTTAACCAAGGGTGCAGTAGGAGGCTTTTTCACTCACAACACCCGGATCGTCTTCGGTCATGGCTGCGACCGTTCCAGCTATGTCAAACCAAGGATTTAGCCAATAGCGAGGATTGTTCAAGCCGAAAATTGGTCATTCCTGTCAACGGTATCCCGTTTACCGCCAAGCGAATGGTTTTTTGCGCGTTACTGACAGTGGTGTTATGTGTTGAACCGGGAATATCGCGTGCTCGGTTGTATAACGTCAACACCGGCCGCTTCCAAACGATGGACACCTACCAAGGCAACAACGAGGATCCGCTGTCACTCCATAAATACCTCTATTGTCAGGCTGACCCCGTAAATGGTGTAGATCCAAATGGCCACATAACGGTGAAATGCTTAACACCGCGACCACTCATAACTGTGACCGGTAGTTATGAAATAGATTGGCAGTTTACGCTGGATAAAGTTCCACCGGAAGACGGTTATATTGTTCAGGAAATCCCAATCAAACAAGATCGAAAAGATGGACCATTTACTAAGCATTATTGGGAAGCTTGGTTCATCCCAGGCGCCAATGGTGGGTCGCCCCCATCTGTTACCGACCATTGGCGGATGGGACCTTCAATAGCCGAGAAAGGAACTGGCAGTGAGCACTCAAAGATTAAGTATTATTTCAAAAGAAATACGGGAGACCTTGGAGACTACCGTACACCCCCAGCTAAGCCAGATCCCAAAACTGGTTGGCAACCTGGTGATGGACACAATTGGTCAATAGATCTCCCATGGACTGACGACCCCAAGAATGTAAGGCCTTGGTGGGACGGACCGTCTGACAACGGAGAAACAGACGCGTACGTAGACCTAGACACTGCTTGGGAAGTTGACCCTGGTTCCATACCTTCAGTGAAGTTTGAAAATATCGACGTTACTCCATTAAGCATATTTGGTGAATAAACAATTAATAACTTATCTTTATGAAAATCGCGATGCTAATGTATTTGTGCTTTAGTGGATTCAGCCTCTTTTCTTACTCGTCTTTTGCTCAGGCTACAAATACTCCCACCCAGGTCACAAATGCCGTTGTATTGGTCAGAAATGCTCCATTAATTGACGGGAGTTCCTTCTGTTGTGATGCTATGGTGCGCGCAGTCAACAGTCTCCGTCGCCTCGGCAAGAACGATGCTTTGGAGGTTCTCCGAACAAATTTACGTGAAAATGGTAACGTTGCTGCATCAGAACAGAATGAAAAAATCCTTCTTATATGCCGTCTATTGTTCGTCAACCCCCAAGGCTGGAAGCAGCCAAGACTGGGTCAACCTGACCCAGATGTCGACCGCAGAGAGAGTGAAAAAATTCCACTATTTCCGCTAATTCTTTCGCACGGAACGCCATTTTTGTTGGTTAGAGGGTATGAAGCATCCGGTTATACAAGTGACACCGCAGACAAGTGCGTTGAACTTTGCGAAAAGTTTTCGCTCATTCTGGACGATCTGCCGGAGAAGGACTACGAAAATGCTGCACGCGAGTTGATAAGAACTGAAACGTTCAAGAATCTCTATTTGACTGCTGAGAACAGGAACGCGGCCGAGAAAATGGTTCTGGCCCAGGCGCACTGCACGGATCAAACAGTAAGAAGGGAGAAAAATTTTAAAAGTTCAATAGACATTAAAATTGGGAATTAGTTTCCACGCCCGGGGCATCAACAGGTCACCCATTAGGGCGGGTGGTCAATAGCAAAGCGAAATGTGGCAACCAATAGCATGGTCGATGCCGCCTAGTTTGTAAATTCGAATACACATCAATTGACAACAGGCCAAAAGAATAGAAAGGCCTTAAACATGAACAAGCGAATCATCTTATGTGCACTACTGGTGGCGACACTTTCCCTCACGCCGGGAACATCGCGTGCTCGGTTGTATAACGTCAACACCGGCCGCTTCCAGACGATGGATATCTACCAAGGGAACAACGAAGACCCGTTGAGTCTACACAAGTACCTCTATGGGTCGGATAATCCCGTGAACCGGATTGACCCGTCAGGACATGATGACTTCACTTTACCGAGCATAACATTAGCTGGAGGTTTAGGGGCATCAATTGATGCCATTGATTTATCAGTAACATTTCGGGCTTTCTCGTGGGCAGCATTTAGAGTCGTCACCACTGCCATTGCAATAGGTACGGTTGAAACTGGAGATAATGGTGGTAAGGCGCTTTTTTACCACTATTCAGAATGCCCGCCAGCGAGTTTTGAGGATGGTCTATTTCCGCCAGCTTGGGTCACGCCAGTTGGAGGTCTTGATGCCAAATCTGCAATGTTCAAATTGGGCATCAATCTTCCAAGTTACGAATACACATTTAGGATTAGCTGGTATATGCTTGGCCCGCCGGATAATTCCACTCCTGGCCGGCTTGTTCAGTTTGAACTATTAGAGCCTACCGGTCCAGGCTCTATGGTAAGTTGGAGACCACTATTCTAATTTTAGAGACTGTTATGCCGCTTACTGAAACTTGCAAGGAATATGTCGGGCGTAGCCTTTTCGTTCTGCCTTACTACGGATACGGCTGGAGCAGGAAGGATAGTGGTGCTCCACCGAAAGCGCGATTGGACAAACTTGGGCCTCAACCGTTCCATCTCCCAGTGGGAGAGTTTATCTCTTGTGACAGTCAATTGATGGGGATGAGTGGAGCAATTGATGAGACGAAGCACGAACTGAACGGTTATTGGTGTTGTTGCCTTTTGCGAAACACAGATGATTCCGATTTTACCAACCATCCTGGCAAATACATGATATGGATTGCACAAAGGCGTCTTCCCGTTCATCCGGCACCATACCCCAAAAAGGCACTTTATGAATGGGTGACATTTGATAAATCTCAATTTTGTTTGTGTGGTTTTGGGGCGGTTGCGGAATCCGAGAAGTGGATACAGGATATTTACGAGAGAACCATGAATTCACGAAGGCTTGTTGCGGGACAGGCGGGTTGAAAATCAATCAAAACTGGCGGCGCACGCGTCACTCCTTAGCCAGGTAAGGTTTTTTGTGACCGCCGAAAATCCGGTGGACGTCGAGCGGATGATGCCGGTTGAGCGCTGATTTGGGCGTTGTCCCGGAAAAATGGACCATTGTTGTATTGGGGTTGAGTTGGGTGGCCTCAAACGTATGAGTAAATCGAGTAAACAATTCAGAATGCGAAGCAAGTGCGGAACCAAAGCGCCGGAAGGCGCGGTCTGGAAGCGGACACCTTTGATTGGTCCGTTTTTGGGGCTTGGAGGCTTCCTTCTTGTTGCCGCCGTCGCTTCCATTTACGCATTTGCTCTGGCTCAACAAGGCGGCGGCCATGAGGATAAGACCCTTCTGCCGAAATCTCCCTCTGGCTTGGCCAATTCGGCATCCACTGAAGCTATTCCGCCTATTCACAAAGTCACCGCGGAAGAAAATGCGCTGTCGGGTAAAACCGAATTCGGCCAGTTTCCGCCTTACACCCAAGCCGAGCGCGAACTGGAGAAGATGCTTCGCGGAAGAGACGAGGGCATTGATCTGGCCTTGGCGAACTGGCTGATGGCGGCGGACATTCCGCAGTTTCGCGACCTGACACGCGATGCCTATTTCACGCAGTTGGACACCATGCTCGAGCAGGTGCGTCAGGACATGGCGAGAATGCAAGCGAGCGGATGGCACGGCACGAACCCGAACGATCCTGAAACGCGTTGCGTCAGATTCTGCAGCGCCATCATCAGGCTGCGATTCGCATACGCCGAGGAATTCCGTGAGGAAAATTTGACGCCTGTGCAGATGAAGGCGTTGTATGCCGACGCCAATAACATCTTTCTGGCCGGCCTGCTTCGCACCCAGCAAGGCTCGTGCGTTTCCATGCCGCTGATTTATCTTGTCATTGGCCAGCGGCTGGATATGCCAGTTCATCTGGTGACCATAGGCAAACATTACTTTATCCGCTGGGACGAGCCAACCTATCGCATGAACATTGAGACGACCGGCGTTGAAAAGATTGCCGTGACGCCGGACGACTCGGTTTACCTCGACACCGAGGGGATGACGCGCGACCAATTGAGGGGGAGCGACCTGCGGAATCTGACCCGCCGCGAGGTGGTAGGCGAACTCTTCTTCGCGCGAATGTCCTATTGGCATACGAAGGACGGAAAGTGCGAGACCCAGAGTTGTCTCGATCTTTCCCGCGCGCGCCACCTCGCACCCGACGATCCCAGGATCAAGGCTGTGTATCAAGCTGTCTTTAATCATTACGGCATCAAATCCGAATACACATCGATTGACATCAGGCCAAAAGAATAGAAAGGGATTGGACATGAACAAACGGAAAGCTTTTAGCGTATTAGTGGCACTTCTGCTTCTGCCTGGGCTGTCACAGGCCAGATATTTGAACGTTAATACTGGCCGCTTTCAAACACTGGATACCTTCCAGGGAAACAACGAAGACCCGTTGAGCCTTCATAAATACCTGTATGCGCAGGATAATCCCGTCAACTTGATCGATCCCTACGGACTAGACCCGTTGTCAGCGGCTATTAACGGCAGACTTGTCCATAAGTTAATCGCCGAAGACTTTGTGGCCAAAGTTGAAGGTGGAGTTTCGGGACCTTCGATCAGTACCATTCTTGATCTTCCCTACCCGCAGATCGCACTATTTCCCGATTTAGTAGATACACAAAAGAAGAAGCTATACGAGATAAAGCCGATTCTTTCCTATCCGCTTGGTGTCGCTCAGTTGGCAGGCTATATCGCAGTGTTTAATTATTTCGACCCCCAAAAGGGCTGGAAGGCAGGAACCAAATTTGACTATTGGCCTCCGAATACTCTCTATCTTGGGCTTGGCACTTGGGCAGAGGTCTATCCACCAGAAAACGGTGTAATTTTGTATGATGTTACTGACGTTCCATCGCTGACCTTGATTACTGGCGGTGCGCTTGTAACGATTGCGGAGTTTGAAACGGCCGATCTTTTAGCCACAGTTGGAATTGCCACATTGGATTCTTTAATGGGGGCACCTTAATTGATAAAATAACTGCGAATTGTCATGGGAGCCACCGGTTGGAAATATTTTGTGCCTTACGAAGCTGATTTCAACGTTGCATTGCAGCGGCTTCGGGAAAACGTATTTGATGCGGGCGAATATCTATCAGGCATCGGGAGAACGAGACCCGATATGGAAGCTGCCCTTAAGGTTTGCGGTGCGGATATAGAGTCAGTGCTGCGGCGATTCACTGCGCAAGCGTCAGACCCAAAATTATCAGCACAAACGAGAAAGAAGTTTGCCGCACTGGTGCAACAACTCAAACACAACAAGTCCGATACATTGGCGGCAAGTCCTACCACGATTGAAGAATTACTGGAGCGGCAGGGAGAAAGTGGAACTCACTCGATTTTGGACATTGTTCGTGTTTCCGATGCTCCAGAATTTGGAGCCGTCAGTCCGCTCACTTGTGTCCAGTTGGTTGACCTGTTTGGAACGGAAAAACCGTCTCATGCGCAGATCGAAAACAAATATGAGGAAGGCGCATTGGAAGAATATGTTCGCGAGCGATGGCAAGGCGTTTACATCATTGCTTTTCGGGATGGCTTGCCCGACGAAATTTTCTTTGCCGGTTGTTCGGGAGACTGAGACGGCCAGACCTGTGAGCAGGTCAATTCCCACGCCCATCGCAACGCAGCGGCACGGAGCCGTCAGCGTCACGCCCGTTGCCACCATTTGAGCGAGTCATAAACGTCGTAGCATAACGGCTACGATGAATACGACATGGGCGGGTGAACCGGCAATTTCGGCAGAACACGCGTGGCCCCTTATTCGACCTTGTCCTGTGGTTTTATTTCCGAACCACCGGCAGCATCACTATTCCTTGGTAGAGCCTTGGATGAATGCGGTCGGGTGAAATGAACGGGGATCAAACTGTGCCCCGTGGGGGAGGCATCCGCTCACCAGAGCCAGCCCCGCCGCGTCAAAAATATCCATGCGGGCGTCTTCGCTTTTCCATGGTTTGCGCTTCGGTGGTAAACGCGATGCAAGTTCATTTGGAAATTGTGTCGCGAGCATTTCAGCCATTTCCTGCTTTGTGCCTTTCGGATTGCCAAGAAGCAAGCTCCGCATTTGTTTTCCTGAAACAAGTTTCACCTCAATCTTGCGCTTCTCCGCCGCCCCCTTTATTTGCCGGTTAAGCGTTTTGATCCTGGGAGCGCGTCGCGAGCCTTTAGCATCCGCGTCTTGAAGCACCAATGCGCCGGGCCGGTAAAAATCAAACAGCTTCTCGGCCTTGGCAAGGGATTGGGCGTTTTTGTCCCCATCCGCCACCCGGCCACCACATTCAATGATCGTTTTCTGCCCTTCCATGACGACAAAACCAAAGCCTTTGGCGGAAAGTGCGATAGCTAAAATACGAAAATCCTTTGATGTTGTTTGATTCATGTTTGCGATGGATTATGCAATAACTTTTGAAGCCAGATTTGTAAGCGCCTGATGCCTTTTGGGGTTCTGATTCCCAACTTTCCGGTAAGTGAGAAGTTTGGCTCGTTCAGCCAGCCATGTATGAAGCATTGGCCGCATCCGAGTGGTTTTGGAACGGTGGGCATAGAAACATAGCTGTATAAGCAATTAATCCATCCATCGCTTCAGCTTGTCTTCAATTTTCACACGCGGCGTTGCAAACCGTTCGCGCGACAGGGCGACAAGTTTGTCCCGTCGTCCGATGCGGTTTTCAAGCGGCGGCAACATCTTCGCCCGGAATGGTTCCTGGTTGGTTCCGTCCTCAAGCAATTTCACCGCCGTCTCATACTGCTCAAGATCGGCAAGGGCGGTGGCCGTGAAAGTTTTGCCGAATTCTTTTTCCATCACCTCCGCGTCCGCATAGCCGATGCGGAAGGCAATCAAGGTTCCGACATTGCCGAATACCGCCTGCCGCACCGGCAGCGAGAGCTGCTCGATGTATTGATGAGAAAGCGTCAGGCACAACCGATACTTGCGGGCTTCCGCCAGAATCGAGGCAAACGCATCAGTCGAAAAATTCTGGAACTCGTCAATGAACAGGTAGAAGTCGCGGCGTTTGTCTTCCGGCTGATTTGACCGGGCCATTGCGCCAAGCTGAAACTGCGTCACCAAAAGAGAGCCAAGCAGATTCGCCTTGTCATGGCCAAGCCGGCCTTTGGACAGGTTGGCGATGAACAACCGGCCATTGTCCATCACGAAGGGAATATCCACTTTCGCTTTCACCTGCCCTAAAATGTTCCGAACCACCGGATTCAACAGGAACTGGCCGATTTTGTTCTGGATCGGCGCGATGGCTTCCCGTTGGAAACGCTCGTCGTAGTTCTCATACTCCTCCGCCCAAAATGCCCGGATGAACGGGTCTTTGACCTGCTGTATCACTTTGGCCCGGTATGCGTCATCCGTGAGCAGCCGGTTGACGCCCAAAAGAGTGGCGTTCCGGCAGTCCAGAAGGGCAGACACGGCGTTGTAGAGTATGTATTCCAGTCGTGGCCCCCAGGAATCGCGCCAGATGCCCTTAAACGCGCTCACAATGCCGGATGCGACAAGATGACGGTCATCCGGCGCCACATTACCAATCACGTTCAATCCAACGGGGAATTCAAGGTCGCCCGGATTGAAATACACCAAATGGTCGGCGCGGTGCCGGGGAATGTGGTCCAACAATTCCTCGGCCAGGTCGCCGTGGGGATCAATCACGCCAACGCCGTGTCCAAGGGCGATGTGCTGCAAAATCAGATTGCGGAGCAAGGTCGTCTTGCCTGAGCCGGTTTTGCCGATGATGTAGAGGTGTTGCCGTTGGTCTTTGACAGATATGCCAAAGGGCTGGGATTCACCCCAGCCATGACGTTCGCCGATTGTTATATGGGGTTCGTCGTTCATGGTGCCAAAATCAGCCGCCACTCCTGCCACAAGAGAAAATCTCGGTTGTTTCAGACCTCCTCGAATGGATTGGCCTAAAGCCAAACGTCGGTAACTGCGTTTGGGGCAAACCGTCGAGATAATGGCGGCTGGTTTTGGAATCCGAGCGGGCCGTCATCATACCACCAGCGCGAAAAATGGACGCACCTGTCGGCGCGGCTGTTTCATAGAAGCGCCCAAGTGGGCGGCACTTTCTCCCTGGGAGTGGCAAGTCGTGGTGTCTTCCCCAGTATAGTCGTGGCTAAAGTAAAGCGAGTCGTCCTCCGCCTTCGGGCGAACCGGTCGCGATAGCGCGTTCCGGTCGTTGGGCGATAGCCCTTATCCTAAAACCAGTCCCCAACGTGTCGGCGGATAATGGCCGACTTATCGCTTTTTGGTAAAGGACAACGGCTAGGTGGCCTTTACCCGGATAGCCCGCAGGGAGAAAGCGATAAGTCGGGCGGTATTTGCATGAAATTGCGCCACTCGTCAGCGAGGAGATGTGGGATGAGTGCAACAAGCTCATTGACGAATCCTATAGCAAACAAAAGCGCCCCGCGAAAAAGCCGGTGCATATTTTCTCCGGCGTTCTCCATTGCGAGTGCGGCCAGAGAATGTATGTGCCGTCCAACAGCCCGAAATACATCTGCCGGGGTTGCCGAAACAAAATCACCATTGCCGACCTCGACGGAATTTTCTGCGAGGAGATCAAAGGCTACTCGCTTTCGCCCGAGGCCATCGCCAATTATCTGAAAAGTTCCAACGAAACGGCCAACGAAAAAGACCGTCTCATCGCCGGGCAGCGAGACGAATTGCAGCGCGTTCGGAAAGAGATTCAGCGCACCTACGATTTGTATCAGCAGGAAAAACTGGACGCCGATGGATTCAGCAAATTCTACACCCCGCTTGAAGAACGACGGAAACAGCTTGAA
>Ga0181538_10005038_pt1 | contig 12025 bp, 9 predicted proteins | sample PEATcosm2014_Bin_40_FD_119773 | JGI IMG/M metagenome (GOLD analysis project Ga0181538, IMG submission 119773) | Peatland microbial communities from MTU Mesocosm Facility, Houghton, MI, USA - PEATcosm2014_Bin23_30_metaG | ecosystem: Environmental > Terrestrial > Soil > Wetlands > Peat | place...
AGCCTCTTTCGATGCTCTTGGGCAGTGGCTTGTGTGTCGCGCGGACGCCTCGCCTACCGAGGATCCAGACGCTCGATCGCTAAAGCAAATCCAACGTCCATCCGCAAAGTAAAACAGGGCTTTCAAACGTGTCAAGAAAAATCGACAGGCATGGCAAAAAAACTGCATTCACAGCCACAGGTTTTTGTTGGAGTAGAACGTGACAGGTCCATCGGGGTGTTTTGCTTTGTAGGCCCGAAACTGTTTTAAGATCGCGGCATATCTGCGATCAGAGGTCTCGAGCTTTTTGTGAGGCAAATTGATGAGGGCGCGTTCCACTTCCCAAACGTTTTTCTCTGACAGCCGCCAGTCGCCTTTCACCAAGGTCCGCAGGTCGGCGACTCCGTAGCCGGTGATTCGGCCTGACCCGTCCACGTAGGGATCGACGTAGCTCATCACCAATTGGCGTACGGTGCGGAACGCCGGCTTGCGCCCATGCAGGCCGGCGTCGCGCGAGCGCGCCACCGTTCCCCACAGTCCCCGCCGCCGGTATAGGAAGAGAACGTGGTCCAGTTTGTCTTGGGATTCGAGGTCGAGTAGCAACGGCGGGTAACCGTGCTGCTCGAGGATTGTTGCAGCGCTCAGCGCCCCCTCGAGACAATGCGCGCTCCAGTGCTGCACGACACCCCGAAACGTGCGCAGCGTCTCCCCACCCTTCTCCCAGTTGTAAGGCAAGTCGCGTAGAAACGCCTGGACCTGTCGCGGGGTCCGGCAGTTTTGAATCACCGCCCGCTCTTTGGGACTGAAATCTGCCTGGCACGGAGTGACAGCCCTCTCCCCTGGGGAGAGGGTGGCGCGCGACGCCGCTTTCATCAGCGGTCGCGGGCCGGGTGAGGGGTTACTCGCTGCCAAGTCTCCTCCTCGTGAAGTCCCTATCACTGGTAGCGCAGACCTGCTTTCCAAGGTCTGCGGCTTTTCCCTGAAGGTCTGAAAAAATCAACCGCCTGTCATCCTGAGCGCAGCGAAGGATCTCCGCAGTTCCCGTGGTCCAACGATTCAAGGACAACTGCAGAGATCCTTCGCTGCGCTCAGGATGACAGATTTAGAATTATTTCACGGCTTCCCTGCCCTCACCCACAAAACAAACGCAGGTCCGCGCTACGCGGCCCAGCGGTCGTGCCAGAGCTGAAAGCAGAACAGCGCCCAAAGCAATTTCCTGTGGTCCGCGCGCTCACTCCAATGCTCGTCGAGAAGACGGCGCACATAGGGGACGTTGAACAGCCCTTGCCGCTTCAGCCGCTCTTCGCCCAGCGCCTCGTCCAGCCAGGGACGCAATTCTTTACGCATCCAGCGGCTGATGGGTACGGAGAATCCGCGCTTCTGCCGGTAGACGATCTTGCGCGGCAACCATCTCACGGCTGCTTTCTTAAGAAGGTACTTCAGCTCGAAGCCGCGGACTTTTAACTCCGCCGGCAGGCCGGCCGCAAACTCAATCAGGCGGTGATCGAGGAACGGCGTCCGCATCTCGAGAGAACAGGCCATGCTGGCGCGATCGACCTTCACGAGGAGATTATCTTCGAGATAGAGCCGAAAATCGAGGTAAGTCATTTCCGCCAGATCGCATTCGAAAGTCGCTCCGTCCAATACGCGTTCGAGCGGCGCCAAAGCTTCCCAGCTAGGGGATTTCGGACCGCACCAGTCTGGCGCAAAGAGTTGATCCAACCCCTCGGGGCTTGTCATTCCGAACCAGATTGCGTGCCGCTCGGCAGGCGCCATTTCCACGTAATCGAAGAACTGGCGGAGGTACCAACCCAGTGGCACCGCGCCTGTGGACAACGGGAGAAACCGCTTCAGCCGCCCGAAAAACTCACGGCGCAGGAAGCACGGAAGGCGCAGATAATGGCCTGCCAGCCAGGCTCCGATGTAGGTCGGGTAGCCGCCAAAAAGCTCGTCGCTGCCCTCGCCGCTCAGAGCCACTTTGATGTGCCGGCGGGCAAAGCGGGACAACAGATAGGTGGGAAGGACGGCAGGATCGGCCAGCGGCTCGTCGAGATGGCCGGCGAGAATAGTCAGGGCCTCGCGTAGGCTCGGTTCGTCGGCGGTGGTGACGTGGTGCTGGGTATCAAAATGCCGGGCGACAAAATCCGCGTACGGCTCTTCGTTGAACGACTTCTCTTCGAAGGCTACGGAGAAGCTGTTGACGTTTCCGGGCGTCAATTGGCTCATCATCGCGACAAGCGTGGAGGAATCGATTCCCCCGCTCAGGAAGACGCCCAAGGGGACGTCGCTGACTAGCCTCGAAACGCAGGCCTCGTTCAGCCTCTGAGAGAGTTCCTCGACGAGTTGCTCTTCCTGTTTGGCTGTGACTCTGGGCTTGCCCGGCGGTCGAAGGTGGTCTTGAAGCCGCCAATAGGCGTCGATCTGCACTTTGCCGCCCTGGATCACCATGCGATGGGCTGCCGGCAGTTTCCGGATCTCAGCAAAAACCGAACGGGGCGCTGGGAAATAGCCGTCGAGGAAATACTGCGCCAGGGCCGTGCGGTCGAGGTCGCGGCCAATCGCGGGATACGCAAGCAGCGATTTGATTTCAGAAGCAAAAACCAGCGTGTTGTCCCGGAGCCAATAAAAAAGCGGCTTCTCGCCGGCCCGGTCGCGCGCCAGCACCAACAGTTCCCGGCGGTTGTCCCAAAGCGCCAGAGCAAACATGCCGTTCAGTTCGCTGACGAAATCAGGTCCTTGCTCTTCGTAGAGGTGAACGATCACTTCCCCGTCCGAGTGTGTTTTGAACGTGTGCCGGTCCTCCAGACGGCGCCGAATTTCCGGGAAGTTATAGATTTCGCCGTTAAAGACGAGGGTGACATCGCCGGTTTCGTTTGAGAGAGGTTGATCTCCGGTCTGAAGATCAATGATGCTGAGTCGCCGGATGGCCAGCGCGACGTACGGCAGTTCGAACTTCCCGTGGCTGTCAGGGCCGCGATGCACAAGGCAGGCGGACATCTGATCGATTCGCTCGCGTCCCGCCACAGGTTCGAATTTCAAATTGAGGAGACCGCAAATGCCGCACATAGAAAAGCAGGAGTCAGGAGTCAGAAGTCAGGAGTCAGAATAAAAAACCTTCCAGGGGACGCGTCTCGAAGCGAGTGTTTTTCTATTCTGACTCCTGACTCCTGACTCCTGGCTTCTTCCCCGGAATTTTCCACACCGAATACCCCCATCCCGTCCACAACGGCTCGACACGGTCCACGTCGTTCGTCAACAGGCCTACGTGCGTGTTGCGCACCAGAACCAGCCGGGGCTGAGGCGAAGTACGAACCAACCCGACGAACTGGGTGATATCAAGCAATCGTCGTTGGTCGACCGGGGCGGGATCAAGATCCTGGAAGGCGCGCAATCGGGCGCTGAGAACTTCCTCCGGCGATAACCCGCGCCGAACCTTGGCCACTCGCCACGCCAGGTAGTTGCTGGTCAACTCGTTCGCGTCGGTGGTCACCAGTCCCACAGGGCGGCGAAGATAAAACGGCAGGCTGGTGCGGAAATAATAGAACCCGTAGATCGGAAGGTCTTTTTCCGGGCTCGAGAGGATCGTGGTTGCCAGACGGCGGCTGGAATTGGCATGCGCATAAGCGTTTATGGGACCTATCCAGCGTCCCAAAAGCGCCGGTGTGGTCAGCGCCAGAAGCGCCAGCGTCAGGACGGAAAGCCATTTTCCGCGTAGCCGGGCCGCCAAGTTCCTGCTCACCACGGCCAGGACCGCCAGGATCAGTCCCGTGTAGAGGACCGAAGGCCTCAACATGGCGAAAACATCCACCTGAAGATTGCTCGCCAAGTGGGAACGAGCGGAACTGAACATCGCCAACTGGGAGCAAGCCGCGACGATGAGTCCTAATCCCAGCAGCGTGGCGAATCCCGCTGTGAGCCAATCCGGGGCCCGCGCTGAGCCCGGCTCACCTACATCGTCCCAGGCCTTTGCCATCAAAATACCCAAAGGCACTATGGCCGGAAGGAAATAGCCGGGAAGTTGTGAACGCGAGAGCGAGAAAAAGACGAGAGTCACCGCCGACCACGTCAGCAGATACAAATTCGAGGAGAACGACCTATCGCGAAATTCCTTCCAGCGCTTGCGCCGACTCCACCCCGCCCACAGCAGGAAAATGCTCCACGGGAAGAACCCTGCCAGATACACCGGAACGTAGTAGAGCAACCCACCCTGGCGATGCACAAGCCCGCCGGAAAACCTGGCGAGGCTCTCCTCAAGCAGCGCATAGCGCGGGAAGTCCGGATGCCGAACTGAAATGAAGATAAACCACGGCAGCACGGTGGCAAGGAAAACTCCGAATCCAAGCCCCCAGCGCAGGTGTTTCAATTCCTGTAATTCGCCGCGCACCGCCGCATAAACGGCGATCGAGAGCAACGGAAGCAGGAAACCGACGGGACCTTTGGTGATGGTCGCGAGTCCCATAGCGAAAAACATGAGAGCGTCCATCCCGGGACGCTCGAACTCAGCAGCCTCAGCAAACCAGAAGCTGACCATGGCAAGGGTAATAAGAAAGGCGAGCGTCATATCGAAAATGACTAGCCGGGAAAAGACCACGACCAGCGGCGCAGTGGCAATGATGGCTGCGGCGCGCATCGCGGCGGAATTGCCGCACATCCTGCGCGTGAGGATCCAGGCAAGCAGTAGTAAGCACAGTCCCATCAAAGCGGAGGGCGCCCGCGCGGCCCACTCGTCGAGGCCACCAACCTTCAGCGAAAGCGCCACCATGCCGAAGAAGACCGCCGGTTTATCCAGATAGGCCATGCCATCGTAACGCGGAGCGATCCAGTCGCCCGAGGCGAGCATCTCCCGCGCCACCTCAGCGTTCCGCCCCTCGTCAGGCTCCAGTAAAGGCAAGCCTCCGAGGCCGGCGAAGAAAAGAACGCCCGCCAACACCGGAAGCAGGAGAAAAGGCAAGGCTAGCCGCAATCTTACTCCGGGAACTTCGCGCGATGTGATTTTCATTCCTTTGGGCGGGTCGAAGACCCAGGACCATTGGGAACGGCGCCGGGCTCAACAACCTCGAGGACATCTCGATAGTCAATCCAGTTCTTTTTCATCCAGCGTACTGCCCAGACGTCGGCGAGGCCCTTTCTAAGCCTGCCCCAAGTGCCGTACTTGGTTCTTCCGCCCAGGCGCGGATGGTGAGTCACAGGCACCTGCGTGATGCGAAAGCCGCGCATCTTAAGGAGGGTGGGCAAAAACCGGTGCATGCCCTGATAAAGTTCCAGCCGCTCCAGACATTCACGCCGGTAGGCCTTCAGCGTGCATCCCGTATCAACCACGTCGTCGCCTGTCATCCAGTTTCGAAACCCGTTCGCGAGGCGCGACGAGAGGCGCTTCCAAAGCGTATCCTGGCGGTGAACACGGATGCCGCAGACGGCGTCCCATTCCCCTAGCATCCCGGTCAGGCGCGGTATTTCCGCGGGATCGTTCTGCAGATCTCCGTCGATCGTGACCACCGCTCTCCCGCGCGCCAGCCGGAACCCCGCAGCCATGGCAGCAGTTTGGCCGAGGTTGCGGCGAAAGTGCGCGATACGGATGCGCGCATCCTTCCGTTGGGCTTCTTCGAGCAGCGCCATGGTCCGATCGGTGCTTCCGTCGTCCACGAACAGTATTTCAATATCTCCTGCCAGGTCGCGTAAAGCCGGCCCTAGTCGCTCCACGAGCGGCAGGATGTTCTCCGCTTCGTTATAAACGGGAATGACGACACTCAATTCGATACTTTCCACCATCGGACTGTGTAATTCTAGCATGCTCAGACCGGCCACACGGGGATTTTGGGAGAGTTTGCAGACGGGCGACGGCTAGTGTTCCCATCGGAAATTGCATTTGCCTGTAGCGCTGACCTTCAGGTCAGCACTTGCCGACCTTAAGGTCGGCGCTACACCGACTCGAGATCGATTCGTGCATCCAAAAAACACGCAGTTGAATCTTAGCAGACTGACGCGCTATAACAGATACTCGGGGAGGACACCGATGCAGAGGATAGCAGTATCGCGACCGCGATTGATGGTGGGCATTATCCTTATGGCGGGTGCACTTCTCTTTTCCGGGTGCAACACCTTAAAGCTGGGCTCGGCTTCGGACGACAAAGCCATCACAACCGAGATCCAGGCGAGGCTATTTGACGATTCGGTTCTGAAGATGCGCGATATCCATGTGGCTTCCGATAAGGGCACGGTCACGCTTACCGGAACGGTCAACACGGACTTGGAGAAAGGCGCGGCAGAGCGGATTGCCGGCCATACTGACGGCGTCAAGAGCGTCGTCAATCAACTCTCGGTATCCTCAGCGTCGACAGTGGAGCAGCCGCCGGCGGCGCAGGCCGCGGAAAGCGCCAAACCGGCAACCCCGCAGCCGCCGGCCAAGACCGCGGCTCAAACGGCGCGCTGGAAGAGATTCCGGGCACAACGCCAGGCCACCACCACGAGCAATGTTGAAACGCCCGCCGAGCAGGCCGCCGTGCCGGAAACCCCCGCCGATAACCAACCCGAAATGGCGGCACAGACCGCGCCACCGGCGCCTGTTGCGCCCCCGCCGCCTCAGGCTGCTCCGGCGCCTCCCGTGGTCAAGCCACCCGAGCAGATCACCATTCCGGCGGGTTCCTTCTTCTCCGTTCGCATGATTGACAGCATCGACTCGAGCCGGAACAAGACTGGTGACGAGTTCGCAGCTACTCTGGATGTGCCTTTGGTGGTGAACAACCGCGTGGTGCTGCAGCGCCACTCCGATGCAAAAGTCCGACTCGTGCAAGCCTCGAGCGCAGGACGCATGAGCGGCCGCTCCGAACTCAAAGTTGAGCTGGTCAGCGTATCGGCTGACGGAAAGACATATCCCGTGGAAACCGATTATCACGATCAAGCTGGTGCATCCCGCAGCACACGCACTGCCGAGGCCGTCGGCGGGGGAGCCGTAGTGGGCGCCATTATCGGCGCGATTGCCGGGCGAGGGCGCGGCGCCGCCATCGGCACCGCCGCGGGCGCGGGCACAGGAGCCGCAGTGGAAGCTCGCACCCACGGCGATCAGGTGAAAATCCCGTCCGAGACCAAGCTTAGTTTCACCTTGAAAAATCCTGTCACGGTCACCCTGAACCCGGACGCAATCGCTCAGCCTTCGAACCCGAACCCAGGCGGGGCGCCGCTGCCTTCCCAGCCTAATCCGCCGGCCCCGACAAACTAGTTTTCGAGGATTCTATGGCGCGGATTTGGCCGCGAGGTTACCTCGATTCGTCGACAACCGCCCCGCCGTAGCGGGACAGTCATCAACGGATTTCGCGCGCCAAAAAAGCAGCTTGCAGTGTTGACCCCAGGAGGGTAATCTCTCCAGCGCCAGTGTCTCTTATTAGTGGGGAGGTTGATGTGAAACTCTCTATCGCAATGGTCAGTCTGGTTCTGATTTCGATTTGCGTAGCTTCGCTCGTGGTGCCCAAACCGGCCCCGCCCGCGGATCTGCTTCAATACACAAACGGAGATGAACTTGTGCGCCCGCAGGATTATCGGGAGTGGGTGTTCATCTCCTCCGGTTTCCGTCTCAGCAACAATCCATCTCCCGCCGAGGGAGCGACGTTTATGAACGTCTTTGTGAATCCTTCCGCTTACAAACAGTTTCTGGCAACCGGAAATTGGCCGGACAAAACCGTTTTGGTTGAGGAAAAGAGGACCTCGTCAAACAAAGGTTCCCTCAATAAAACATCCCAATTTCAAGCCGAATTGGTGGGGATCAGCGTTAAAGTGAAAGACGCAGCCCGGTTTCCGGATAAGTGGGCATACTTCAGCTTCGACGCCTCCGCCCAGACTGCACACGCCAATCCGAAAGCCGCATGCTGGCAATGCCATCACGACCATGGCGCGGTCGACAGCACATATGTTCAGTTCTATCCTACGCTGAAGCCTGTGGCGCAAAAGTTCGGAACGTTGCGCGCGTCGGCGACGGGCGCGGAAGCGTATTGAACCCGAATTCCGAAGTTGCGCGGCTTTCCGGGAAGAAACCCCTCACCCGGCTCGATACTCTCGCCACCCTCTCCCCAAGGGAGAGGGCTGAAATCCATCATCATTGACCGCCCTCTCCCTTGGGGAGTGGGTAGCGCGGACCTCCGTTTTTGAGGTCCGCGGCTCTTCCGACAGGTCAACCCGGCTTGTGATAGTCGGCGAAAAACCACGGACCTCAAGAACGGAGCTCCGCGCTTCCCGATCAGAACGAGCTGAACTTCAGCCAGGCGTCCATAATATCTTTGCCGTGAAACGCCCAGGTTCTTTCATTCACTCTTTCCACGCCCTCGCGCAGTTCGTAAACTCGCCCCGCCATCGTGGTGAACTCGACCTTTACTTCCACCGGCCCAGTAATCTTGTACGGCTTAAACTCCGCCAATCGTTCGATGGCTCGCTGAGCTTTTTCGCGGATGAGCGCACAGGCAGCCGGGTGCGAAAGCATGAATCCTGCGTTGCGGCTGACTCCGCTCTTCACCTCGGCGCATTCGGCCGCGGGGACAAGGTCGTGGATCTCCTTGCAGGCCGCAGTGTCACCGGATAGCATGATGGCGGGAATATTCATGGCGCCGGCCAGCAGTACCCGCCCGCCAATCTCACCCGTGGGCTTGCCGTTCACCCAGATATTCTGGATGTTGTGCGAATCATAGGAGTGGCTGAGGATTCCTTTGTCGGCCCCGGCCATGGCGTGCTGTCCGATGAAAATGATGGCGGAGTAAGAAGAATCGAGTTCGAGCGTGCGCGAGATAGGACTGCCTGTCAGCAAGCGTGCCTTGGGATGAATATCCAGCACGGAGAGGCTGCGGCTGGAGTCATGCCCGTCCCAGACGACCACATCCGTGGCGCCGCCGGCCAGCAAGCCCCCGACCGCGGCGTTCACCTCGCCGGTTAGCAGCTTGTGGGACTCCTCCCAGCGCGGACTCTGAAACGGCTGAACCTGCAGTTCCGAGTCGTAGATGCCGGACACGCCTTCCATGTCCGTAATCATGAAAACCTTCTTGGAAGTTTGCGCCGAGGTCCAAGTGGCCAGCGAAAGCACCGCGGCAACGGCAAGCAGAATTGAAACTGTGGCTATCGTCTCTCGATTTCCCTGTTTCACAGATTGACCTTCCTTCCTGGACGTTTGAAGACGCCGCCAGCGTCGGGTAGCGCGGAGCCCCGGTTTTGGGGTCCGCGGCCGTTCCGTGGGAACATCGACGAGCTGTTTCCTTCTTACGATGTTTCAAGCGCAAACGCCGGCTTCCGGTCGCGCCATTTTCCGCGTGTGAAATCCGGGCACTCGACGGTCGAACCACCCTCCGCAATCGACTTCTCCGACAGCGGGCAGATGACGCTCATGAGCACCGAATCGTAAACGTCCACCGGGGTTTGCGTCTTGGTGCGCACGGCGTTCAAAAAAAGTTGCAATTCGACGTAATCAGTCCCGCCATGCCCCAGCGCGAGCTGCTTTTCGATCGCATCCTTCCCCGCGGTGGCGGAACGCGGCCTGGCTTCGAGGGGCTTCCACCATTCGTGCTCGTATTTCTCCTGGTAGGGGTCAAAAGACTCCCACTCTTCATATTTGGGACTGCGGTTATGCAGGTAAAGTGCGTTGCGCTGTTCGTTGTAAATGCCCTCCGTGCCCTGAATCTCCCAACGATTATCATAAGGGCGGGGCAACTGCATGTCATAGTTAATTACAATAGTATTACCCTTCTTTGTTTTGACCAGCGTCGTAACAATATCGCTCTGGGCATACTTGCGCTTCGCATTGGGATGGTCCGGACCGAATTTGGTGGCGAAATAGTGGTTGATGCCCAGGGATCGATTCGCGAAGGACGCCACCTTATCGAAGTAGTCGCCGCACCCCAGGTCCATCCAACTGAGCACCGGACCCAGCGCATGCGTGGTGTACTGGCTGGCATTGCGTTTCACCAGATACTCCGCGCCCCACCGCATGTTCCCCTCCGCGTCGAAGAACCAGTGATCGATGCAGTTGTGCGAGTGCGCGCAGTGGCAATGCACGATTTCCCCGAGCAAACCGGCGCGAATCATCTTCAGCACGGCAAGGTTGTCGCGCCGGAAGCTCCAATTCTCGAGCATCATGCAAGGCACACCGGTCTCCTCACTCGTGTTCACGAGCTGCCAGCATTCGTCTTCGCTGAGGGCGGCCGGGACCTCCACGGCGGCATATTTCCCTGACTTCATAGCGCAGACGGCCATGGGAGTGTGCCATTCCCAGTAGGTCGCGATGAGTACCGCATCCAGATCGTCACGGTAGACAAGCCGCTGGTAGTCCTCCACATCGCGCCCATATCCCTCCGGACGCTTCTGCCCTGCCTTCTCAACCATGGCCTGGGCGCGAGCCAGATGCTCCTGGTTGATGTCGCACAGGGCCGGGATTTCCACTCCGCCCATGGCAAGCAATGTTCCCACGTGGCTGGTGCCGCGGTCTCCGACCCCGATGATGCCGAGCCGCAACGGTTTCTCCGCCCGCGCTGATGCAAGTCCAAAACTTTGGCCGATCGAGCCCATTCCGGCCGTGCCCGCCGCTCCATACTTCAGAAACTCTCGCCGATCCATCTCATTTTTCATTGCTGCTGCGCCTCCACGCCGTTCTCCCCGCTCGCGACATAGGAGCTTCTGCCAGTGCGCCAGGCCTTCCAGTACAGAGTCTGCGTGAGAACCTCATTCAGGATGTCATTCCGAGCCCTTCGCTGTCGTCCCGAGCCCTTTGCTTGTCATTCTGAGCCCTTCGCTTGTCATTCTGAGCGGAGCGAAGAATCTCGCTCTGCCGCTCAGGGTGAACTCCGCGAGGAATCACGCACTGAATGTTTTCAACGGCAGGGCGAGATTCCTCGTCGCCTTCGACTCCTCGGAATGACGGCAAAACGAGTTCTCACACAGGCTCTACGGCCCCGGCGCCGACTGATGGCTCTGTGCGACTTTGGCCGCCATAGTGTAACGCCAGAGACGGGAAGGCGCCAGCGGTATCAGGAGGGGGTAGTGTCCTAATTTGGTCGTAGCGCCGCCATCTTGGCGGCTCCATTGCCGGCTGGAAGCCGGCGTTACAGGCCAAATTAGGACACTACCCAGGAGGGGGGATTTAAGACAATTGGATTTGCACCAACTGCGTCCAAGCCACTTCCGTAATGCCTTTGGCTTCGAGTTGGCGCTTTTTGGCGAGCATATTGGCGGATGGGATTCCAGTGCGGGCGAATGATTTCTCGCAGTCCAGGGAAGACGGACCGCGCATGTTGCCTTCCATGTAGGCCAGGCCGGGACAGCGGGTACAGGAGCCGAGGTGCGAGCAGGTGGAGCAGACCGGCAGATCGCGGCCACGGATGGAGCGTACGTCGTTCATCTGCTTCGAGTGCCGCCAGATCTCCAGAAATCTCTGCTGGCGGACGTTCCCCGTGGGCAGTGGGAACTGCACGCACGGAAAGACGTCGCCATAAGGAGAAATGTAACAGAAAGTGTGGCTGGCGCTGCACGGCAGCCCATCCATAACACCGTCATCCACCGGCTGGGGAGGCGCGCAGAACTCCTCCACGTTCCCCACCAGCTCTTCCGTCCGAAAGACCTGCTTCAACTCCTCGCCGCCGATGCCCAGACCTAGAGTCGAGCGGTCCCCGTCCATCATGGGGGTGATGGTAGGGTCGATGGTCCATTGGGCGCCGAGTTCCTGAGCCAGCGCCTTGACGCCCGCGTAGTCCGCGAGATTCTGCCGCATCAGAACGTTGGCGATAGTCACTTTTAGCCCGCGGGACTGAAGAAGGCGGATGCCCGCGACTGAACGCTTGAGCGATCCGGGCAGCTTGGTGATGGCGTCGTGGACCTCCGCGCGGTGGGAATAAATGCTCACCTGCACGCGATCGATGCCCAGGTCCCGCATGCGGTCCGCCTCTTTCTCGCGGATCATGAAGGCGTTCGTCTTGATCTTGACGCTAAAAAGTAGGGAGCGCGCGTACTCCAGAATCTCGAAGAAATCCATGCGCATCAAAACTTCGCCGCCACTGAAGGTGAGGAACAGCGTGCCGGCGTC
>Ga0181538_10005039_pt1 | contig 12024 bp, 12 predicted proteins | sample PEATcosm2014_Bin_40_FD_119773 | JGI IMG/M metagenome (GOLD analysis project Ga0181538, IMG submission 119773) | Peatland microbial communities from MTU Mesocosm Facility, Houghton, MI, USA - PEATcosm2014_Bin23_30_metaG | ecosystem: Environmental > Terrestrial > Soil > Wetlands > Peat | place...
ACGACTTTGGACAATTGAACAAGCCCGCGTTCGAAACCCCATGTGAAACACTGCCCTGCACGAAGACATATTGCGGAACCAACCCTGTCCGAGTCTCATCAGATCCCTCATGGCCGTTGATGTAGTGCAAAGGGAGGAATTCCGGATTCTATGCAGATGACGGATCTGTTTTTGGCACAGCTCGAGGCAGAAACCAAACGAACACGACGCGCGCTGGAGCGAGTTCCGGAGGGGCGCGAGGATTGGAAGCCGCACGAGAAGTCCATGACTCTCGGCCGCTTGGCCATGCTTGTCGCTCAAATGCCCTCCTGGCTGGCCATGATCATTCATCGGGACGACCTGGATCTGAATCCGGCCAGCGGCTCGAGCGGGGCCCCGCGCCCGTTGAGCACCGTTGCGGAGCTGGTTCAGGCTCTCGAGCAGGGCGCGGCTGATGCGCGCCAAGCGCTAACCAGCACGAGCGATGAACATCTGATGAAACCCTGGAAACTACTTGTCCGCGGCAGCGTTGTTAGTGAGGAGCCGCGACACGTCGCAATCCGCGATGTATTTGCGCATCTGGCCCATCACCGGGGGCAGTTGACCGTCTATCTGCGCCTCAACAACGTGCTTGTGCCGGCCATTTACGGCCCTTCGGCCGACGACGCAAGGTTCGGCTGACATTCTGTGGACTGATTCAAGCATCCTTAAAGAGCGGAGTGAGGGAGGTTCGAATGACACGAAATGCAGCTTTGTCAGTGTGTGTCACTATTGTCCTTTCGTTCCTTGGCTGCCTCGTAGGTTGCGATGCCGCGAGGGCGCAAGCATCGGCTACCAAATCGCGTCATGCTGTGGTGGGAGAACTCGAGAAAGTCGACACGGATGCCAAGAAAATCACCGTTCGCACCGCTGACGGAACCGAGCATGTATTCTCATATAGCGGGCGGACCCTCGTACACGGCGTCGCGGCTACGGCGAAAGGATCTGAGCTTGTTGGAAAGGAAGGCAGCCAGGTCGTGGTCCGCTCTACGGGCGAGGCGGGGCGCGAAACGGCGGAGCACGTCGACGTGTTCGGTCACGACGCCTTGAAGACCAGCGAAGGAACGATCACACACGTCGATAATGTTGGCCACAAGGTTACCGTAAAAGCTGCCGACGGAGCGGAGGAGACCTACGATATCGGGCGAGACTCCGCCCTGGATTCTGAGCACGGCGTGGTGAGTGCCGCACGCTTCACCGGCAAAGAAGGCGACCATGTGGTTGTATACCACACCGAGGAGGGGGGAAAGAAGGTCGCTCACCTCTTCAAGCACCTCTAGCCCGCAGCCAGGAGCGAAGCATGGGCAAACCTCTCACGCCGGACCTTCCTACCGCAAGCGAAACTTCCGACATACTCAACGAGGTGGCTCTCAACCTACGTTGGTCGTGGAATCATGCCGCCGATCAGCTCTGGGAGCGGCTCAATCCGGAGCTGTGGGAACTGACCCATAACCCCTGGCTCGTCTTGCAGACCGTCTCGCAGGAAAAGCTGCTCAGCGTAACCAACGATCCCGGCTTTCAAAGGCTGGCACAGGAGATCGTGCAAAAGAACCGCACGATGGTGAGGCCGGCCGGCTGGTTCCAGCAGGCGCATCCCGACTCCAAACTCGAGAAAATCGCTTACTTCAGCATGGAGTTTATGTTGAGTGAAGCGCTGCCGATTTATTCCGGCGGCCTCGGCAATGTGGCAGGAGATCAGCTCAAAGCGGCAAGCAACCTGGGCGTTCCCGTGATCGGGATCGGTTTGCTTTATCAGCAGGGTTATTTCCGGCAAGAGATTGATGCCGAAGGTAACCAGCAAGCGCTCTACCCGTTCAACGATCCAGGGCAGTTGCCCATAGCGCCGGTGCGCGACTCGAAAGGCGAATGGGTGCGATTCGCGCTGGCGTTTCCGGGCTTCCAGCTCTGGCTTCGCGCCTGGGTGGTAAAAGTGGGCGGAGTCATGCTCTATTTGTTGGATACCAATGACCCGGCCAATATTCCCTCGCACCGCGGCATCGCCAGCGAACTATATGGAGGCGGCCAGCAGTTGCGGCTGAAGCAGGAAATAGTTCTCGGGATTGGGGGATGGCGGCTTCTCCGCGTCCTGGGCCTCGAGCCGCAGGTCTGCCATCTGAACGAAGGCCACGCCGCCTTTGCCGTGCTCGAGCGGGCCTGGTCCTATATGCAAGCCACCCAGCAACCGTTCGATGTGGCTCTGACGGTGACGCGCGCGGGAAACCTCTTCACTACTCATACGCCGGTGGACGCCGGTTTCGACCGCTTTGCTCCCGACTTGATGGAGAAATATCTGAAAAAGTACTCGGAAGAACGGCTTTTGATTTCGCTTCAAGATATGCTTGCCCTGGGGCGGCGGAACCGGAATGACTCGAGCGAGCCGTTCAACATGGCGTATCTGGCAATGCGGGGCAGCGGCGCGGTGAATGGGGTGAGCCGCCTGCATGGGGAAGTAAGCCGCCGGATTTTTCAAGTTTTATTCCCTCGCTGGCCGGAGCCCGAGGTGCCCGTCAGCCACATCACGAACGGCGTGCACACGCCTACCTGGGATTCCGCTGAGGCCGACCTTCTTTGGCACACCGCCTGTGGAAAAGAACGGTGGCTGGGGAGCGCGACGGACTTCGAAAGTGATTTCGCCCAAGTCAGCGACGCCCAGCTTTGGCAGTTGCGTGCCGACGCGCGGCGGTCTCTTGTTGCTTACGTCCGCAAGTGGCTGCACCGGCAATTGATCAGCGAGGGCGGAGCTTCCGATCAGGTCATGGGGGCCGAGCAGATTCTCGATCCTAATAACCTGACCATCGGCTTTGCCCGGCGCTTCGCCACCTACAAGCGCCCCAACTTGCTGCTTCACAACCCCGAGCGGCTGGTCCGAATTCTGACCAATTCATCCCGGCCTGTGCAACTCATCCTCGCCGGGAAGGCCCACCCGCAGGATTTAGCAGGACAGGCGATGGTGCAACAGTGGGTACGCTTTGTGCGCCGCCCTGAAGTTCGACCGCACGCAGTGTTTCTCAGCGATTACGATATGCTTATGGCCGAGCGCCTGGTGCAAGGGATGGATGTATGGATCAACACGCCCCGGCGCCCCTGGGAAGCCAGCGGCACCAGCGGCATGAAGGTCCTGGTCAATGGCGGGTTGAATCTTTCCGAGCTCGACGGCTGGTGGGCGGAAGCGTATTCACCTGAAGTGGGATGGGCCTTGGGCGATGGCAAAGAGCACGATGACGATCCCGCCTGGGATGAGGCCGAGACCGAAAGCCTTTACGATTTGCTGGAGCGTGAGGTCATTCCGGCGTTCTACTCGCGCGACGACAAAGGAATCCCAAGCGGCTGGGTGGCGCGGATGCGAAAGAGTATGGCCCGCCTTACGCCGCGTTTCTCCGCGAATCGCGTGGTGCGCGAGTATACTGAAAAGCACTACGTGGCGGCTGCAGCGGCCTACGGAAAGCGCTCTGCCAACGGTGGCCAGTTGGGAGTCGAGCTGCTCCAGTGGCAGAAAGAATTGGCACGCCACTGGTCAAGAATTCGATTCGGTTCTCTCACGAGCGAAACGCACGGCGACTATTACACGTTCCAGGCGCAAGTCTATCTTGACGACCTCGACCCGGAAGCGGTGAAAGTGGAACTCTACGCCGATGCGCAGGATGGCAGCGACCCGGTGAGGCAGCCCATGCAGCGCGGCGAGCAATTGGTGGGCTCGGCCAACGCATTCCTTTACGCCGCCAATGTCCCGGCGACGCGCCCTGCGAGCGACTACACGCCGCGCGTGGTCCCTGACAAGAATGGGGCCTCCGTGCCGCTCGAGGCCCCATTCATCTGCTGGCGTGAATCTTGATGGTCGATTTCCGATGGACGATGGATGATTGGAAGCGCCTTGTCGTTTGGCTCTTTCGATCGGTCATCGGCGATGATCCTTCGTCCATCACTGCAATCATCAATCGATAATCATCCATCGACAATCATTCATCGTCTGTCACCTGGCCGGTTTCCCCAAGGTGGGCGCGGAGCCTGGCAACGTATAGCGCAGGTCGATGAAGACCTCGTTCAAAGTCGCATTTGCGGGCTGGCCAGTGGCAACGTACCAGGGATCGCGGGTGAGGTACGAGTACTGGCCGATGAGGTTCAGTGCGCCGTACTTGGGATGCTTCCAGATGGCCTGGTTGAAGCCAAAAGTGGCTTCCTGGATGGTACGATTCTGGCTGCTTGATGAGCCTTTGTAGCCATAGCCAACCAGTTTGCCGGTGGTGTCGATCACGGGGTCGCGGCTGATCATAATGCCGCCGTAATAGGCGAAGATCAACGTACCCTTATTGGTATACTCGAAACCTGAAACGGTGGAACTGCTGTGGAGCGGGGAAATGCTTCCGTTGGCGTTGGCAACCAAGTCCGGGGCTTGGCCGAAGATATAGCGGCCGCCGCCATCACTCCAGAAGTTGTTAGTCATCAAGCGAAATCCCTTGAATATTTCCAGATGCAGATTCGCGAAACCGCCCCCGCCCTCGTTCGTAAAAGTGGCAGAAGGAATGGCTGTGACGGCAGGGATGGCAGGGGTGGTCGCGGTGGCCGGGGTGCCCGCCACGGCAGCGACGCCGGGATAATAGACTTTAAAGGTCCGCTCCACCCCTCCGATTTCGAAGTGAACCCGTTTGCTGGGATCTAATGCCAGTTTCGCAATGATATCGGGAGCAAGGTTGGGAGTGGCTATGCCACCGGAGCTGGCGCTAAAATCCAATTCGCCCGCATAGGGCGTAGCGAGACCCGTGGGAAGCACAATGGAGGAACCTCCCGACGAGCCTCCCGCATATTGGTCAGGACTGTCGATCGCGATAGCGAAGGCGGCTTTGCCCGAAGGGTGATGATAAGCGAGGCGTAGCTCTGGAATTCGACCCCAGAACAAGCCCGCTTGGTAGTTTACGTCCATATCTTGCGTGTAGAAGATGTCGGAAGGAAGGGGCGAGATGCCTGAGCGGCCCGGAGTGAGCAAGCTCCAGGTTTGGCCGCCCAGAACTTCCCAACCGCCCTTCCTAACATCGACCCAGTACAACCGAGCGCGCAGAAGTTGGCTATTGCTCGACACCGCAATGTTGGTGCTGGCCGGCGTCCCCAGAAAGTCGGCTTCCATGTATCCAATGACGTGGGCGCCTTTAACGTCCGCGTCGGTCCGGAAGCCAATTCGGGAGTTCTGAATACTGGTTCGGAACTCGCTCAGGTTAGTCTGGTAGGGGAGTATGCCGCCCGTGCTCGTGGCGTAGGGGATGCTCCCAAAGCTGGTGCCGATATTACCGCCAGCAACGTGGCTGTGAACTACCCCGGTGAAATCCATAAATCCCACAGGGGTCAAAGTAGCGTTGCCGATGTGGAACGTGAGCGGCGACTCTTGGTCGCCTTCCTTCGCTGCCTCCTGCCCTGCGGAGTGGATCGCCGCGGACGGGGTCAGCGTGGGGCCGACTATGCCTTCGCTGCTGTCCGCGGAGGCATTCTCCTTGGCTTTCGGAACCATGGCACTGGTCGAGGCCACCTCGCCAAGGTTCGGCGTGGAGACCACCGCAGTCTGCGCTGGCGCCGGCGCTGCTGGCGCGGGTGCTGCCGCGATCGGCGCCACCTTGGCTGTGGCCGCCGGTGGTTGATCCAGCTTCTGCTTCATCTGGTTCACCATTGAACGCAACTGTTCGATTTCCTTTTGTTGTTCTGCAACCTGCTGCTTCAGCGTCGAAACATCGTCTTTCTTGCCGGAATCTTTAGACGAGTTGTCCGACGCGGTTTGCGAAAATACCGGCGCAGCGAGCGCAATCATCGTCACTGCGACCGCAAGGCACCTGCAGAAAGTTACTCTGGTGTGCATTCTTCACCCCTCCGATTCGAGTGTATTTGTTTCATTGGGATTATCAGTACTCAACCTAGATTAAACGAGCTAATCATGGCGGGAGCGTATTCATGGGGCGTTACGATATTGTTACATTTCTGTGAAAGACAAAAAGTTGTTGCACAATGAGAGACTTGTCGTGCTTATAACCGCTTAAGTCTCTCGATTGGGGTGGATGACACCGCCCTTTGAGCAAGGTGGTGTCCGCGCTCGGATTCAAAGCTCCCCTGTCTGAGGAGGCGCCGATCAAACTGGTGCGGCGCGGCGTTCTGGCGTGCCGGCGGGAGGGCCTCGGCTGCGATGGCACGCGGTTTCCCAGGGAATTGGTTCATTCTGTAGGTTGAGTCATGCAGTGGGTAGTGGAGACCTCGTGCCTTTCGAAGCCTGCGGCTCTTCGCGGAGCCGTTGTTACTCGACTTGCTCGCCCTTGGGGCGTTGGCCGGGCAGTAGGAAAGTTTTGATGAATTCGCCTTCACCGCAGACCGTCATACCTGAGAATCGTTTGAACCATTCGCCCTCAGGGACTTCCGGCTCAGCGTCGAGCCACCCGGCAAGCAACTCGAGCTGAGAAGCAGGAATCTTGCGCTGCTCGATGCGGTCGAGCAAATGGCGGAAGAGTGCGGGCGGGAGATGGTGACGCCGAATTCGCGGCATGGTACAGCACCTCAGAGGCTTTCAAACACCACGCTTTCGACTGTCATCCTGAGGAGCCGAATGCGGTCCTGAGCGAAGCGAAGGAAGGATCACCGCAGTTCGTCGAAGCCACAACTGCGGAGATTCTTCGCTTCGCTCAGAATGACAAGGTGCATGGCTATCTCCGCAGCCTGCTAAATCCCATAGAAGCCGCGCGTGATGCGTCGGCGCAGGCGCGCCGCTTCCTTCGGGTCTTTAGCGGCAGCCAGCTTCTTAGCCAGCAAGCCAAGTTCTTCGGGACTCAGGCGATGGCCTTTTGACTCGAGGGCGGCGAGTTCGGGCGTTTCGAGTTCTGTCTCCTCGCCCGTAGGCTCGCGGGCCACGATCCGTGCTCCGGTCACCGCTTGGCGCACGAACCAGTGGTAGACCGCCAGCGCGTTTTTGATAACCTCGGTGCGCTTCGTGCGCGTAAGCTCCGCCACCTGGTCGACAAGCTCCGATTCGCCCTGGCTCAGTACGGGTTGGATTCTGGAACTACTCATTTATCCTCTTTTTCAACTCAATTATGCAGGGGAAATGAGCGGACGTCAACTCCGTCTACGCTTCCCACCACGAGCGGGTGGAGGGGTAGCGCAGACTTCGTGCTTTTCGAAGTCTGCGGCTTTTCCCATCATTAGTTTCTGAAACCAGCACAAGCCGCAGACTCTCTGCAGGGCGAGAGCCTGCGTTACCTGCTGCGGCTTTACGTTCCGAAAATGCCGGCGTGGTGGTTCACAGCGTGGTGGTTCGAAGTATGTATGGTAAGTGCAGGCGAGAAGGTGTATAGTCGCAGTCGCTCGGGGGCGTGAGCCCAAACCCCGCCCCAATTCTTTCGTAATGGAGACATATATGGGTATGAGAAGACGTATTGCCCTTTTCGTTTTCCTGACTTCGATTTGTTTGCCTTTATACGCAAGCGTGAGCGGAGGAAAGGCTATGTACGTGGGGGGCACTGTTGTCGACCTCAAGCAAGAAACGGAAGGTACGTTCTCAGCGGCGGACGTAACGGAACTGGTCTTTCAGTATAAGAAAGGCAGGTTCACCGTCCCGTATGACAGGGTTGACAGCCTCGAATATGGACAGAAGGCTGGGCGGCGTGTCGGCTTGGCGATTGCTATAACTCCTATCGCCCTGCTATCCAAGAAGCGTCGCCATTTTCTAACCTTGAACTACAAGGACGCAGACGACAAAGAGCAGGCCGCTGTTTTCGAATTAGGAAAGAACATCGTCAGGGTCACCCTCTCCAGCTTGGAAGCCCGTACAGGTCGCAAGATCGAATACCAAGATGAGGAAGCCCGTAATAGCTCCAAAGGGAACTGAGGAGGGTGAAATGGTGCAAAGGCAAACTCTACTTTTATTCTTTATGGCGCTCGCTGTAAGCATTTCTGGGTTCCCGCAGACTGAAAGTGGGAATCCTGCTTCGACGCCCAAGCCCGTTTCGGACACGCGTTCCGAGATTACGGCGAAGCTCCTTAATGTGAAACGGATTTATGTTGAAAGCTTCGGCGATGATGTGGAATCCAAAAGCCTCCAGGCCATGGTGATTAACGCCCTTGACGAGACTAAGCGCTTCATCGTTACCGAAAACAAGGACAAGGCAGACGCCATCCTAAAGGGTCGATCCGTCGAAAAGACCGCGCACGAAGTGCACGCGACGGGCGAGGCGACCAGAGAAGCGAGTGCCGGTAGCCGTTCAGGGCAAGCCATGGGGATCGAGGACTCAAAGCTTTCGACGGAGACGATCCATGAAGCGCGCCTCGCGATTCGCCTTGTCTCGCAGGATGGCGATGTAATCTGGTCCACTACGCAAGAGAGTCAAGGGGCCAAGTTCAAGAGTTCGAGTGCTGACGTCGCCGATAAAGTCGTGAAGCAACTCTTGCACGAACTCGATAAAGCCAAGCCGAACGCGATGTAATTGCCCCGGAGTTCTCATTGCGAACGACAAGGGGCCTCAGATCATCTGGCGTGCCCCCTCAGCTTGGCGCTGTGGCCAGCACGTAGCGCAGAGTCCCTGCCGTTGGGACTCTGCGGTCCTTAGAGTAAGGTATTCGAGCGCGGGCATTAATAATAAAGGAATTGATCATTATAAAGGCCGCAGAGTTTGAAAGGCACAAACTCTGCGCTACCTCCTTTCTCTCCACCACCGAGGAAGCAGCAAAGACCTTATGGCTGCGGTAACTTCCTACATGGATGAAACTGGGCACTCCGATGATCCCACCTTCCGGTTCGCTGGAATGGCTGGGTTTGTGGCTCCGGTCGATCACTGGGAAAAACTCGGTAAGACGTGGCAGGAGATTCTGGACGTTTTCAGCTTGAAAGACCCATTCCACATGAAAGAATTCGCCCATTCTTCCGGTCAGTTTAGGGAGTGGAAGGGGAAGGAAACTAAAAGGCAACTTTTATTCAAAACACTGGTCCAACTTATCGTAAAGATCGACGCCATTCCTGTCGGTGCGATTGTTTCTTTGGACGACTTTGAAACTTTGAGCGAACGGCAGAGAAAGGCGTTTGTAGACCCGTACTATGTGGCATTTCAGACATGCACCAAAGGAGCGGCATTGGTCGCTGCCGCTTTCCCACCGGAAAAAGCAGTAATGGTGTACAGCTACAATAAAGAGTTTGGTGCCGTAAAGCCGCAGGAAACTTACAGCGCAGACCAAGCTGGACGAGCCGAGAAGCTATGGCACGCTATGAAGGACACCACCTTTTACGGTCAATGGATGGGTACGTATTCCTCTGGTTCTCCGGCAGAGATCGTGCAACTTCAAGCTGCTGACCTTTTCGCATATGAGCTAGCCAAAGAGTTCCAAAACCTAGTCTTTAGGCCCAAGGACGGGATGCGATATGCATTGCGCCAAGTCCTACCATTGGTTACAAAACCATGGCCGATGGTTAGGCTATTTGATCGCAAAGAATTGTTGAGGCAAATCATCGAAGGCAATTTACCGTACCGTGAAGGCACAGAGGAAGTAGCCGACATTGATCGGCAACTGATAGCGGAGCACTGGAGAAGATCAGAGTGGCTGAGGCAACGTGCCGACGTGGATATGTCCGAAGACGACTTGTCCTGAGTGAATTAGCCACTAAAGCAAACAAAATTGGATTATACTCGGCGCCTTAATTCCATACCTTCGACGTGATCTGCTCAAGCAGGTAGCGCAGAGTCCCTGGTGTTGGGACTCTGCGGTCCTTCGAGTGCGGTATTCGTGCGCGGGCATTAAGATCAGAGGATTATTCAATATAAAAGCCGCAGAGTTTGAGAGGCACAAACTCTGCCCTACCTGCTGCCTGCTCATGGCGTTTTCACGCGGCGCGCGATCTCCGAGTCTATTCGCTGGAAGTGTTTCACGTTCCAGGTGTAGATAGTTTCGGCGCGAGTCTTTAGAGCGCATCGGGCAAGGAGTGCGTCATAGATCGCACCCCCGACGATTCCCGCCGCGGCGGCCTCCTCGACCGCTGCGAAGTATTCCTCGGGGTCGAGGGTCACGAGCGTGAGCCGTTCCCGGATGTTTTCGAGAAACAGCAAAGCCTGCTCGCCGCTGAGGCGGTGCCGGCCAGGCAAGCGCGTAAGGGTGGCGTAAACCTCAGCCAGACTGTGTGCGGCGCAACAGGAAGACCGTCGATCGGACTTAAGAAACGCGCCCAGGCTGGCTTCGTGGTGTTCGTGGTCCTCAAGGAAGGAGGGGATGAGGACAGAGGTGTCAAAGAACCATTTCATTTCCCCAGGTTCTCCTTGTCGCGCTCTCGCCGCACCTGGTGCAGCGTCTCCTGGACAACTGCGTCCGACAGGCGATCACCGGCGCGGTAGACCCAAACGCCGTGCTTCTTTCGAAGTCCCGCCGTGCCTCGCACCGGGCTCAACGTGATCTGCTCGCCCGCAGTTTCGGCCTCGAGAATATCCCCAGGCGCGAGCTGCAACTCCTGCCGCAGCGGTTTCGGGAGAACAATCCGGCCCGCCTTGTCGAGAGTGACTCTGACTGTCATGCTGGTATCATACCATGGCATTTGCCATTTGGAGATGGTATTTCAGGGTTTGGTGCTGTCCTAATTTGGCCGTGGCGCTGCTGCCCCGGCGGATCCAGAGCCGGCTGGTAGTCGGCGTTACAGCCCGAATTAGGACACTGCCCAGGATTCGTGATGGAGTAGAATGTTTATTTGAAACTAGCCAGCTTTCGCGGAGTCAGCGATTCTTGTCCTCGTAGGTTCCTGCAATGAAATGGTGATCGATCGCCACACTCTAGCGCCACGGCGAGAGCCGTGCTCCCGGTTGGTCCTGTTGTTAGCAGCAGGGGCACTGTTCTTGCTTACACCCGGCTTCTTGTGGGCACGGGGGGAGCCGCCAGACTCCTCAACGGCAGGCGCAAGTCTTCTTTCGGGGCAAACCTCTTCCCCAGGCCAGGGCTGTCCTGCTGACGTCGATATCGGACTATCGCCTGGTCTCAGCTTGCCTGAGGCCATGGACGCCGCAGATGGGGTTGACGCGCAGGCGCCAATTGCGGATCAAACCTCGCGCCCGAGCGGTTCGGCATCGCCACCCGCTGCAGACCAGAAGCAGGGGGCGGAGGTAAACCCTATCACCGGTATGGCTGTCGCCCCACAATCCAACTACACTCCGCTAACCCTGAATGAGCGCTGGAAGCTTTACATTAAGATGACGTTTGCCTCGGCTGGCCCCTACTTCAGCCCGCTCGTGAACGCCTTGGCGCTCGACCAGGCCAACGGCACCCCCCGACAATGGGGCGGCGGTTTTCCGGGGTTCGGTCGGCGCTTGGCTTCCCGGGCGGGTAATGCCGTTCTTCAGGGCACTTTTCAGGCGCCGCTGGCAGCCATCCTGCACGAGGATGTCCGCTACATTCCGACCGGCCAGCGCAGCATCCCGCGCCGCGCCCTGCACGCAGTTGTCTACAGTTTCCTTACCTATAACGACAAGGGTCACCCCACTTTGAATGTTGCCAATCTTACCGCCTTTTATGCGTCGACGGCCGTCACTACCACCTGGATTCCCGGTATTGGAAACGCGTCGAGATACACTTTCGTCAATGCCTCCCAACAGATCGCACTTAGCTTTCCACTTAACGTGGTCCAGGAGTTCTGGCCGGAGATTCAGAGCCATCTCTTCCGGCGGCATTAGCCGGCAGTCTGCCTTCCAAAATGGTGTAATATAGTGATTCCGAACCATCTCTTGGGTGCACGGTCTGAGGGGAACCGGGTTGCCGGTGATTTCATCGAATAACTAGCGGTTCGTTGAGAAACCGTACACGTGGGAGATTGTCGGGCTAATGATTAATCGAAAATCCTGGCTAAGCGGCTTGGGAGTGGCTCTCTTAGTCGTCCTGACGCTCGGGCCATCCTACAAACTGCTGGCCTACCAAACGGCAGAGGCCCCGTCTTCGGATTTCTTCGAAACACCGGCCACGCTCGGGAACGATGCGGGAGGGAGCCAAAGCCAAGCGACTCCGGCCCAAGCTCCAACT
>Ga0181538_10005041_pt1 | contig 12022 bp, 5 predicted proteins | sample PEATcosm2014_Bin_40_FD_119773 | JGI IMG/M metagenome (GOLD analysis project Ga0181538, IMG submission 119773) | Peatland microbial communities from MTU Mesocosm Facility, Houghton, MI, USA - PEATcosm2014_Bin23_30_metaG | ecosystem: Environmental > Terrestrial > Soil > Wetlands > Peat | place...
CCAGCTTCTCCGTCCTGACTTGAGCGTTGTAACCAGCGTCTACACCGACAGTGCTGGCCGCTTTGTCATCTCATCCCTCGTGCCCGGGAGTTACGCTTTCAAGGCGATGGGTCCCTACTTCCTGCCGGCCCTCAGGCAAGGCGTCAGAGTTCGGGGCACCGTCGTCGTCAATCTCACATTGAACACTCTCTATGAAGTCATCCAATGGCTACCGGCGCAGCCGCGCGCGGGTGAATCGTCAAAGGACGACTGGGCGTGGACGCTGCGCTCCGCGGCGAATCGGCCGCTGCTGCGCTGGCTTCAGGATGGGCCGTTGGTCGTGGTTTCTGACGGCTCGGGCGCCAGGCCGAAACTAAAGGCACGCCTGATGGCAACCGGCCAGGCCGGAACCTTCGGCGAGAGCGGCGAGCGCTTTTCGACCACCGTGGAAGACACACCTGCAGACAGCCGCGAGTTGTTGGCACGCGTTGATTTTGCTCCGGGCACCGATGGCAGCATGGAATCGATGCTGGGCTTCCGGCAGGATCTGGGCATGGCCGGATCGGTGCAATCGGTTGCCGCGGTTACCGTATCGCCGGAGATCGAGGGAGCTGGGGATCAAGGTCTGGACGAAGCAGCTTTGCGCAGCTTCGAATCGATGCAATTCGGGCCAGACATTGACGCTGAGGTCGGTTCGACGGCGGTGATTGGGCGGCTTGGAGGAGACAGTCCAAGTACCGCAACCGCGATGCTTCCGTTTGTGAACGTTGAGTGGCGGCACGGCGCCAATGGAATTCGCTACCGGATGGCAACCATGACGCAGGATCGGGTTCCCGGCGAGGATGATTCCGAATCCTCGACGTGGCTGCCGGCCATGGCGATGCGCGGCAGCGCACTGGCCATTGAGCATGGAATGCATCAGGAGATCGGCTGGGAACGGCAGACCGATTCATCGGGCTTGGCGGTTCTGGTTTATTCCGATCGCATCGACAATCCCGTCCTTCAGGCGCTGGGCCGCTTTGCCGGAGCTGGGTCCGCCGCGGACGCCGCCGCGCTCTTCGATCCGGCGAGCGATCTGCTTCGTGTTGCGGGTCCAGACTTTTCGTCCGCGGGAGTGCAGGCTAGCGCGGAGCGCCGAGTGGTTGGCAGCAATCGCATACGCGTGAGCTATGCAAGTGGCGCCGCGCTGGTGATGCCCGCTTTGCCGCAGGCGACTCCACTGGCCGAGGTGCTCGCCTCGGCTCATCCAAGGCGGGCACAGACGTATACGATCGCGCTCTCAGGAACGCTGGATGGCACCCGTACACGCTGGAGCGCGAGTTATCGCTGGCAGCAGGATGGTACTGTGACTGACATTGCGCCCTTTGCCGAGAATGCGTCTGCGCCATACCTGAACGTTCGCGTGAATCAGCCTATTCACGTCACTCGCGACGGATCAGGCGGCCTGGAAGCGCTGCTCGAAGTCAGAAACCTGCTCGCCGAAGGCTATCGCCCTTATATTCTGAGCGACGGTTCGCTGCTTCTTTTTGCCGACGATCAGCGCAGCCTCCGCGCCGGTCTCGCCTTCACCTTCTAAGCTCCTCCATTTCCCGAGAATTCCACAGAAGACTCTAGATCACGCCGAGGGCCGAAGTGTATTTCTAGGCGAGATGCGACTTTGATTTCGGCTCGACAGGAGTACATTTGGTTCTGGATTCGTAAAGGACTCGAGGAGCCGAATGACCCATTCTCAATTCAGCCGCCGCGATGCGTTGAAGTCGGGTCTCGCTGCGACGGCGTTGGCTTCGCTGCCAGGTGTTGCCGGTGGTGAAGAAGCCTTGCCGGCGCGAAAGGGTAGGATCCAGCAGGCGGTCTGCCGGTGGTGCTACAAAGACATTCCGTTAGACCAGCTCTGCGCGTTTGGAGCACAGATTGGGCTGAAGGGCATCGACCTGCTGCAACCGGACGAATACGAAGTGCCGCGCCGCTACGGATTAATCTGCACCATGGCCTATGCCGGGGGAGGCACTATTCCGGATGCACTGAATCGTACGGAGAATCACGCCGCGATTGAATCGAACTTGCGCGCCAACATACCGCTTGCAGTAAAAGCGGGTATTCCTGCCGTGATTACTTTCTCAGGAAACCGGCGCGGCATGACGGACGACGAAGGCGCTCGAAACACGATCGCGGGCCTGAACCGCGTGAAGAAGATCGCGGAAGACAACGGGGTGGTTATCTGCATGGAGCTGTTGAACAGCAAGGTCAACCATCCCGACTACATGTGCGACCACACCGCATGGGGCGTGCGCGTTGTGCAGGAAGGAAATTCACCCAATGTGAAGCTGCTCTACGACATTTACCACATGCAGATCATGGAAGGCGACCTCATCGCGACCATCAGCGCGAATCTCGCGTGGATCGCGCACTTCCACACACGTGGTGTCCCCGGCCGCCACGAACTCGACGATACGCAGGAGGTGCAATGGGACGGAGTGATGCGGGCCATTGCCGATGCGGCCTTCAAAGAGTATGTTGCGCACGAGTTCCTCCCGTTGCGCGATCCGTTTAAAAGTTTGGGCGCCGCTGTCGATCTGTGCGATGTGTAGGCGGAAATCGGCGATATCGATATACGTGACCGCTGGTTGCAGTTGCGGAAAGGGAAGGTTCTTTGATTCGATGCGCGCGAAATTAGCTTCCGCAAAACCATCGTGAGCGGCAGCGCGGACTTCTCTCCGGCTTCTCTTCGGGGAGCAACGAATCTACAATGGTTGGCTATGAAAAGCTGCCGGTCGATTCTTGTTGTTCTGGTTTGTGCCGCATGCTCAGTGAATTGCGTTGTTCGCGCTCAGGCTCCCGCCGATTCGCGAGCGAAGCCGGTCTTGCAAGACGATCCGCTGCTCGGTGGATTCCTCAATCCGCCCAACGGAACGCGGCCCCGAGTGTGGTGGCACTGGATGAACGGAAACATCTCAAACCAGGGAATCGAGCTGGACCTGGAGTGGATGCATCGCATTGGCCTTGGCGGCGTCACCATCTTTGAAGGCTCCATCAATACACCGCAGGTCGTTCCGCATCGACTGATCTACATGACGCCCGAATGGAAGGGTGCTTTCAAAACTGCGGTGACCACGGCGCGAGGCATGGGCATGGAAGTTGCCATCGCCAGTTCGCCGGGCTGGAGTGAAACCGGCGGGCCATGGGTGCCTGCTGCGCAGGGCATGAAGAAGATGGTCTGGAGCGCGACGCGCGTTGAAGGCGGGCAACCCTTCAACGGCAAGCTTCCGCATCCATCTGAAGTCGATGGAACCTTTCAAAACTTCGCAGTTTCCGGGCGCCGAGCCGCGGACGGAACCATTGTGACACCTCCGCAGTTTTATGCTGACTCATCCGTCATCGCGTACAGGATTCCCAAAGGTGACGAGTCGCAGGCAGAACTGAATCCACACGTCACTTCGAGCGGCGGAACAGTGAACGTGGCCGCGCTCTCCGACGGCGATGTGAACACGGTGGCGCTCGACCTGCCGATGGACGCACAGCCGAATGCGGCATGGGTGCAGTTCGACTACGGTCATCCACAAACGATCCAGGCAGTCACGTTGGCCAGTCTGAACGATGCGATCAGCGTCTTCGATCATGAGAGCAACACAGCCCCGCCGTTCATCGAATCGAGCGACAACGGCGTTAACTTCAAGAGAGTAGTCGACATCCCTTTCAGCAGCCTGGTCGAGCGAACGGTTTCGTTTAATGCGGTGACGGCGCGGTACTTCCGCATCGTCTATCCCGCGCAGCCGGAAGGCCCGCCCCAGCGCGGCCACAAGATCACGGAACTCGTGCTGGCGAGCGGAGCGCGCATGAACGAATGGGAGCAGCGCGCCGGATATGCCAACGCGCGAGACTTCTATGCCATTCGCGATCCGGAAGTAGCGCCGCAGTTCATCGTGCCGCAAAACGATGTGATCGACTTGACGGCAAAAATGCAGCCCGATGGATCGCTCGACTGGACGCCGCCCGGTGGAGACTGGATGGTTCTGCGCATCGGCTACTCGCTCACTGGCCATGAGAATGGCCCAGCGCCGGCGGAGGCGACCGGTCTCGAAGTCGATAAGTTGAACCGCGAGGATGTGAAGAACTATCTCGACGGCTATCTCAAGATGTATGCGGATACGGTGGGCCCGGAAAACATGGGCAAGGATGGCATCTCGTGGTTACTAACAGACAGCATCGAGGTAGGCCCGCAGAACTGGACGAATAACATCCTCGAAGAGTTCCAGAAGCGGCGTGGATACGACGCGCGCCCATGGCTGCCAGCACTTACCGGCGCGGTCATCAAGAGCACCGAAGATACAGACCGCTTTCTCTGGGATTTTCGACGCACGCTCGGCCAGCTTCTGGCGGAGAATCATTACGGCGAGATCGCCGACGACCTGCACAGCCATGGAATGAGTTACTACAGCGAAGCGCTCGAATATCATCGTCCGTCTCTGGGCGATGACATGGAGATGCGCAGCAAAGCGGACGTCCCCATGGGGGCGATGTGGACCTGGGCGGACAGCCCGGAACCGGAAGTGGATTACCTCTCGGACCTGCGCGGAGCCGCGTCTATCGCTCACATTTATGGACAGAATCTGGTCGGTGCCGAGTCGATGACGTCGCGCGGTCCGGCGTGGTCTTTCTCGCCGAATAGCCTGAAGAAGGTTGCCGACCTGGAATTCGCGCTGGGAGTGAATCGCTTCGAGATTCATGAGTCCACGCATCAACCCGCGCCAGACCTGGCGCCTGGGCTGACTCTGGGGCCGTACGGACTTTGGTTCAATCGCAACGAGACCTGGGCCGAAGAGGCCAAACCTTGGATCGATTATCTTGCGCGCTGTTCCTATATGCTCCAGCAGGGGCATTACTCCGCTGACGTTGCTTACTTTTATGGCGAGGAAGGCCCGCTGACCGCGGTCTTCGGGTGGAAGGGAATTGAGGACGCGCCGGATGGTTATGGTTTCGACTTTGTGAACAGCGACGTCATTCTGCACGAGCTGTCGTTCAAAGATGGTCGGCTGATGACGCCGGGAGGGACGAGTTATCGGATCCTCTATCTCGGTGGGCGGAGCCAGCGCATAACCTTGCCGGTGTTGCGCCGGATTCACGACTTAGTGGCGCAAGGCGCGGTTTTGGTGGGCAGCCGGCCCGCGGATTCCCCGAGCCTCGCAGATGACGAGAAGGAAGTTCGACGCGCAGCGGATCAGCTTTGGGGGAAACGGCCTGCGGCTGGTAAGTCGATGCGCAATGTAGGCAAGGGCCGCGTGTATTCGGGGATGAGCGCGAATGAGGTGCTCGACAGGCTCGATGTTGCGAAAGATCTTCAGTTCAAAGACGCATCTTGCTTGTTCGCGCCGTGGGGAAAGAGCCACGGCCAAACGACGGGCGAAGTCAAATGCGATCCAGGGCCGGAGCCACTGAACCTGATGTTTGTGCACCGCAAACTCGACGATGGCGACATTTATTTTGTCGATAATCGCGAAGACCGCGCCGAAGACGTGAAGGCAACCTTCCGTGTGGAGGGGAAAGCGCCGGAGTTATGGGATCCCGCGACGGGCGAAGCGCAGCCTGTCTCGTACCGCATCGCTGACGGCCGCACGACCGTTCCGCTGCATCTTGATCCATACGGGACAACTTTCGTCGTTTTTCGTTCGCCGACAGCGAAAAACACTTTGGAACTACCTACTCCGAAGGAGACTGTGATTGATGGCCTGGACCCGGCGCTTAACCGCGATTGGAGCGTCAGCTTCCAACCGGGCAAAGGCATTCCGGAGTCGATCGGCTTCCAACGCCTTTTCTCCTGGTCCGACTCGCCGCTTCCGCTTTCCGACGAAGCACTCAAGTACTACTCAGGCACGGCCACTTACACGAAGACGATCGAAGTTCCGGCGGATGATTTGGCGCAGGGCGCGCATCTCTCGCTGGATCTCGGCGACGTTCGCGAGCTCGCCGACGTGAAAGTGAACGATAGGGACCTCGGCATTCTTTGGAAGACGCCGTATATGGTCGATGTTACAGGCGCGATAAGAGCGGGCAAGAACCGGATTGAAATTAAGGTGACCAATCTCTGGGTGAATCGCATGATTGGCGATCAGCAGCCGTGGGCGCTGAAGAAGTACTCGTTTGCCGATTTCATGCCTTACAAAGTCGATTCGCCGTTGTTGGCGTCGGGACTCCTTGGGCCGGTGCACATGATTTCTGTAACCGTCCCATAGCGACATGGCCTGAGAAGTGGCAGTTACACCGATGCCGGCGCAGTGTCTGCCTTCAATGGAAGGTCCTACTGGACGGTCACGCTGATAGGTGTCGACACGCTTGTCGATCCCGATGCTGCAGTCACGGTGATGGTGTAAGTGCCGCTTGTGGTTCCGGAGTTGCCGCTGCCTCCGCCAATTGTGTTGCTGCCGCTGCTGCATGCCAGCAGCCCGCCTCCAAGCGCAACGAACAGGGCGACGATGGTCAGCATGTTGCGCAATCCGCGCCGGCGCGAAGGAATCCAGAAGAGGGCGACGCAGGCGAGCACCGCGCCGCTTGTGCCGTACCAGCGTGACGCGGGATTTTCCGGCCCTTGATTCGCGCCGACAGTCGAGGGCGTTGTGATAATCGTCAGAGTTGCGCTGGCTGCGCCCGATCCGGAGATTGCGACCTGCGCGTTGGAAGGAGTCCAGCTAAATATGGGAGGGTCCTGCGCGCCTGTAGGGCGGTTTGTTATAGCTGCACTCAGCGCGACTGTGCCTGAAAATCCGCCAGACGGAGTCACGGTGATGGTCGATGTGTCGCCGCTGCTCGAGCCCTTGGCAAGCGTTATGGCGGTGCCGCTGATTGTGAATCCGGCCGCCCCACCGATAACGAAACTCTGGATGCTGCCCGAAGTTGTGGCGACGCTGTTCTGTGCGAACGCCTGAAAGTAATATGTGGTGTTCGCGCTGAGGCCCGACACGGCGGCACTGATATTCACAGCCGCGGATCCGGAACCAACATCCTGCGAAGCCGTCTGGCTTGCTCCATTCAGCGTGCTGCTGGTTCCGTATAGGAACCATGCGTGGGTCTCGGAGCTATTCGGCGTCACCTGTCCATTTAAGGTAGCGGAGTTTGCCGCGACCGCGGTAGCGGCGGAGGTTGTAACGCTCGACGTCTCCGATGCCGGTACCACTGTGAGTGTGACCGCGGCGCTGGCTGGGGCGTAGTCGGTGGAGTCAACGGGAGCAAACGAAACAGAGAGCCCGAAGCTCCCAGGCGACGAGAAGTAAGTTCCGGAGGCAGGGGTGTAGGTGAATGAACCAGAAATATTCGCCGTAGCATTCAATTGTGTTGCGCCCAGCACGGTTCCCGTGGGGACTGTGGCCGGCGTGGGCCAGGTCACGGCAGGTGTTGCGCGATTGACCGTCAGCATGACAGACGCGACGGCGTTGCTGTAATCGGCCGAATCGGTCGGCGTGAAGACAAGCGAAAGTGTGTGCTGGCCAGCCGTGAGAACTGCGCCCGCTGCGGGCGAATAGATAAATGTACCGGCCACGCTGGCCGTGGCGTTGAGCTGCGCGGCGCTCAGCGCCGTACCGTACGCGATCGCGGCGGGTGTGACCCACGTGATCGTAGGGACGGGTTTTGGCGCGGTGACGATGATCGTCGTTGATCCGGTTGCGTCGCTGTAATCCAGAGAAGCGGATGTGTACGATGCCGTCAGCGTGTCGGTTCCAAGCGCGAGTGCGTTGCTGGGAATCACAATGTAGACGCCGTTGCTCTCAGGGCCAGGGATGTCGAGCGTTGTGGCGACCGACGCATATGTGCCGCTGGAGAGCGTGACCGTTCCAGTCGGGGGAGTACCGCTGCTGCCGGTCACGGTGATCAAGATCGACGCCGATTGAGCCGTGGTGACCGTGGGTTGGGCTAGAAGCGTGACTGTGGGCGCGGGCTTGGAAGAACCGGTATTGGTGTACCCATTAATGAATTGACTGACGTCGAGCGAGCCGAGTCCGGTGACCAGGCTGTAGCCACCGGTCGCCCCTAATTGATAGCCCGCCTGGCCGCCTGTGAGCCCGGTGGGCCCGGGAATGCTGTTATTGCACATGCTCGGCGTAGCAGTGGAGCAGTTCGACACACCGCTTGAAACAACCGAGACCTGATGAAACGCCGCCGGAGTGCCGGACGCCATGGAGTAAAGCGAAGGATTCAGGTTACCCTGCGCGGAGCCTGATTGCTGGTCGATGAGCGCGGCCACCCCCGCCATTCCCGGCGCAGCGGCCGATGTGCCCGAAAAGACAGTGAACGGAGTTCCGCCGGCACCGCTCACGCAACTGCCGTCGCCGGCTGCGAAGCACCCTAAGTAGCCGTCGTGGCCCGAGGCGGAAAATGCGACATCGGGCGTATAGCGCCCTGAGCGCGTCGCGGGCACTCCCGTTCCGGTTTGCCAGCTTGGTGTGGAGATGTAACTGCTCACGCCACCGCCCGATGAGGCAACCTCTGGAGTCGAACTCGAAGTGAGCGGCTCGTTCCACGAGCCTTCGGGAATATAGCTAAGAGCCGACGCAAGGTTGGTGCCGTTGTTCGAACTCCAATAGGTGGATGAGTTGGTCGAGTCATTAAACTCGGTTCCACCGACGCAGGTAGCGTAGCTGGAAGAGCAAATGTAATTTGGACTGTTTGGATAAGGGCCGGCTGGAGGTGTGACGAATGCGGCATCGCAGCCCGAAGAGCCGGAGTCCCCGGAGGAGACGAATACCGAGATTCCCTCGGCGGCCGCCTGCTGGAACAGAGAGTCCCAATAGTCCACACCTGAAGATCCCCCCGCAAGCTCGCAGAGGCCGAAGCTGATCGACATCACATGAGCGGGGACGGGATTGGATTGGATGATGTACTGAGCGTCGTCGTCGATGCCGCCGCTGTCGGCAGAGGCAACTACCAGAAGCAGCGAGGCGCCGGGGGCGACGCTGCCCGCGCGCAACACGTCAAGTGTCGCTTCTCCCTGGTAGTCCATCAAATCGCAGTTGCTGCCGCAGCTTTCGGGCGATGTATATGCGGGTCCCGGATCGACGCCGCCGAATGCTGCGGGGATGATCTCGGTGGGGTTCGGAAATGTGGAACCGGTGAGACTCTTGAAGTTGTTAAAGTCAGCCGCATTCGTGCGCGCCTCGGCCACGATTCCGATTGTCGTGCCTGCGCCGGTGACGCCAGCCGGCAGATCGTAGATGGTCGCAAAATCGGCCGGCGCAATAAAGTTGTAGGTTGTACCGCCGTCGGGAATCGTTAAATTGGGTCCGTTCGATACCATCGGCGTGGAGAAATGATTTGGGTGGTCCTCGATTGTGAAAAGCCCGCGAACGGATCGGATGGCAGGCGCCAGCGCCGCGGGAATCGTGGGATCGGACGATACGGAGACAAGTTGCTTGCCGTTCACCTTGTAGTAGTGGAGTTCGGTTCCGAATGCCCGGCCTACGTTCGCCGCCGTTCCAGTGAATCCAACGAAGAGGCGGCTCGGCGACACCCAACTGACCTGCAGCCCTTGAGACTGGAGCCATGCGGTGATAACCGCAATGTCGTTGCCGGAAAGGCCGAAGCGCTCGCCAATTTCGTCCGGCGTGAGCCAGTGGTGATAGTCAGGCGACGAGGGGTCCTGCTGATCCCGAAGCAACTGCTCGAGCGCCTGTTCCTGTTGAGAAGAGCGGGCAAGGGCCAGCGTAACGTTGCTGATGGGCAGGTCTGCGGGGACGGCACCGGCATCATTGGCAGCAACCGCCCACTGTGGATGGTGATTGGCCAGTGTCTGCACCTGCCCAGAATTAAAGTCGCGCGGAAGGCGATCGGACGCCTGAGCAGCCGCAAAGCTCCCGGAAAACACCGCGGCTGCAAGTGGAAGGTAGAGTGCGAGTTGCAGCCGATTGCGCGGAATCATCGTGTTTTGAAGCCTCCTCTACGGGGAAGCCCGGAAAAGCGGCCAATCCGCATGCGCTCCAGGTGAGGCACACCCATGCGCAAGTGTCGGTTGAGGGCCGTGCCAATTGTCGGCTGGATTGGAGGGGCGTTCAATAACAAATCAGTGTTATATCGAGGTTTAGACGCCGAAAAAGGAATTCGCTTGCGCTTCGCAAGGGAAATTGGGAAAAATGACGAAACGGCGTGTCACCGAGAGCATTCCCAAGCCCCGATTCGGCGCCGAAAGCGAGCTTGAAAGGCTGAGGTGAGCAGGAGGTCAAGATGAGCGGTGTGAGAGTTCTTGTCGGAACGCACAAGGGCGCTTTCGTTCTGAACTCCGACGGCAAGCGGAAGAACTGGACGGTGAGCGGGCCGTTTTTCGCGGGCTGGGAGATCTACCACATGAAGGGGTCGCCGGTGGACCCCGACCGGATCTACGTCTCGCAGACAAGCGGGTGGTTCGGACAGCTCATTCAGCGGTCGGACGACGGCGGCAAGACATGGCACCAACCTGGGCTGCCCAACGAGGCGATACCTGCACCCGGGCCGCCGCCGGCGCTGCCCAACAGGTTTGCGTATGATTCGTCGCCGGAGACGGGCAAGCCGCTGACGACGCACCAGTGGTACGACGGCACGCAGCATCCCTGGGAGTTCAAGCGCGTGTGGCACATCGAGCCCTCGCTGACCGAGGCGGATACCGTGTATGCGGGTGTGGAGGATGCGGCGCTGTTTCGCTCGACCGATGGCGGCGAGAACTGGCAGGAGCTGTCGGGTTTGCGCGGGCACGGCACCGGTCCCAAATGGCAGCCGGGCGCGGGCGGAATGGGGTTGCACACCATCATTCTCGATCCCACCGATCCCAAGCGCATCTATGTTGCCATTTCGGCCGCGGGCGCGTTCCGCACTAACGATGGCGGCGCGACGTGGAAGCCGATCAACCGCGGACTGTATTCGCAATACATTCCGGACCCGCGCGCTGAAATCGGGCATTGTGTGCACCACGTTGCCATGAATCCTTCCCGCCCGAACGTACTCTTCATGCAGAAACACTGGGACGTGATGCGCTCGGACGATGCGGGCGACAACTGGAAAGAAATCAGTGGCAACCTGCCGACCGACTTCGGGTTCGTGATTGACGTGCACGCACACGAGCCGGAGACGATTTACGTTGTCCCGATCAAGAGCGACTCGGAGCATTTTGTCCCGGATGGCAAGCTGCGCGTCTTCCGCAGCCGCAGCGGAGGGAACGAGTGGGAGGCGCTGACCAAAGGCCTGCCGCAGAGCAACTGCTACGTCAACGTGCTGCGCGACGCCATGGCTGTCGATGCGCTCGACAAATGCGGCGTGTACTTCGGGACGAGCGGGGGACAGGTCTATGCATCTGCCGATGCTGGGGACAGCTGGAATCCTATTGTTCGGGATCTTCCGGCGGTGCTTTCGGTTGAGGTGCAGACACTGTAGTGTGCCCGCAGACATGATACGAGTCATACTTCCGCAACACCTTCGGACGTTGGCGCACGTCGGCGGCGAGGTGACGGTCGAAGTGGAGGAGCCAGTCACGCAGCGGTCGGTGCTGGATGCGCTTGAGGCCCGCTATCCCATGCTGCGCGGGGCTATCCGCGAGCATGACACGCTGCAGCGGCGGGCGTTCTTGCGGTTCTTCGCTTGTGAGGAGGATCTGTCGCACCAATCGCCGGACGCGCCGCTGCCCGAGGCGGTCGTGTCTGGGAAGGAGCCTTTCATTGTCATCGGAGCCATCGCGGGCGGTTAGCACTTTGCTGAGTCGACCAAACCTGGGACACTACGAAATTCTTTTGACTCTTGCGGCAGCTGCCGAGCCGAGGGCGGCCGCCCCTACGCGAACTTGGACGGGCGAGGGCTCATTCCCCACACACGATCTAACTTCTATTTTGATCGCTTCTCCATTGGCACGAATTCCCGCTTGTCAGGCCCGATCCAGACCTGCCGCGGGCGCGCGATCTTCTGTTCAGGGTCCATCAGCATTTCCTGCCATTGCGACAGCCAGCCTATGGCGCGCGGAATCGCGAATAGCACCGTGAACATCTCGGGCTTGAAGCCCATCGCCTGGTAGATGATGCCGGAGTAGAAATCTACGTTGGGA
>Ga0181538_10005042_pt1 | contig 12021 bp, 17 predicted proteins | sample PEATcosm2014_Bin_40_FD_119773 | JGI IMG/M metagenome (GOLD analysis project Ga0181538, IMG submission 119773) | Peatland microbial communities from MTU Mesocosm Facility, Houghton, MI, USA - PEATcosm2014_Bin23_30_metaG | ecosystem: Environmental > Terrestrial > Soil > Wetlands > Peat | place...
AACGCCTGGGACGCCAACGAACGCCCGCCATGTCGGCGGGCTTGGCCGACCATGTATGGCCTTTACACGAATGGATCACATTTCCGGCCGTTCAATCGGAATAGGCCACTAGGGAAATTCGAAATTCGAATCAAATTCGAAGGCACAAATTCGAATTTTGAATTTCGAATTTGTCCCGGCGCGCCGGGATTCGAATTTCGAGTTTCAGGCCGCTCTCGGTATCCTAAGGCCGTGTTCCTGCCCCTATTGCTGCTTTTCGTCGCCGCCGTGCCCGCCGCGATCGTCGCTTACGGCATCGATCCGGCCTGGGCGCAATATCCGCATGGAGTTGAACTGATCCTCCTCTCCCGCAGGCTCCAGTGGCCGCTTACCGCCCTCACCCTGCTGTTGTGCGTCGCACTGATCGGACTGGTCATCTCCGGCAAGCGGCAGGCATGGTGGTTCATCGGATTGGCGCCGATTCTCACCCTGCTGGGACATCGCTTCGCCATGAATTCCGGCAACGCGTTCCTCGTCAACGCCAATCCCGTGTTTGTCGCGGCGGACCAGGCGTCATTCATGGCCGACGACGAATGGGTCGTGGGACTGATCGACCAATCGGGCGCGGTGGCGTTCCCGTACGCCTCGTTGTATCCCCGGCCATTGGTGGTGCGAAACGACCAGGCGGAGCCGATGATTTTGATGTGGTCGCCGTTCGCCAATTGCGCCACGGCGTTCCGCATCGATCGATCGATCCGGACCAATGAACTGGAAGTGGTGTCGATGCCGGCCAACGCGCTGCTGGCGTACAACTCGCGAATCGGGCAGTTCATCAACGGGGTGACGGGAACGACGCCGGACGGCCGACGGCCGGCCGGGTTTGGCTCGCCGATCCCGACGATCAAGACGACGTGGGGCCGCTGGCTGGCGGCGCACCCGGGGACGACGGTGATGGCGCCGCCGCAGGGCGGCGAAGCGCCGCGGCGGGCGGTCCTGCCCTACTTTCCCATGCCCAGGGATTCGGTGAATCTCCCGCCGCAAACCACGATCGCGTTGATTCGCGGCCCGACGCCGGTGGCCATCGCCGATTCGGACCTCGGCGCCGGGCCGGTCAATTTTTCCGAGCCGCCGATCGTCGCGGTGCGCGATCCGGTGACCGGGACCGTGACGGCGTACGATCGGCACATCGACGAGGATTTAATTCCCATCTTTTCGGCCAGGACGTTCCGGAAATTCACGCAGGCGACGATGACCGATTCGGACAGCGGCAGCGCCTGGACGGCCGGCGGCCGGGCCATCGACGGACCGTCCAAAGGCAAGAAACTCCAGCCTGTGGAGATCGAAGACGGGGTCTATTATGGCGTGGCGCGGTTCTGGTACGGGAATCTGCCGCTAACGGCCCCCCTGCCGCCTAAACCTGCGTCTTGAATCGGACATTATAGGACGCGGCTGAATTGCTGGTATAATTCGGGTCTAGGCTGGCAACGATGAACGGATGATTGATCGGGCAATGAAGCGGGTGAAACGATGCAATATGGCGTAATCATGGCTGGGGGATCGGGAACGCGGCTTTGGCCGCTGTCGCGGGCGGATCGGCCGAAGCAGATTCTGCCGGTGGTCAACGGCCGGAGTCTGCTCCAATTGAGCTATGACCGGCTGCGCGGTTTGTTTCCACCGGATCGGATTTTCGTTTGCACCGGGACCGTTCATGCCCAGGCGGTGTTGGAGAATCTTCCGGAGTTGCCCAAGGAAAATCTCCTGGGCGAACCGATGGGCCGGGACACCGCCAACGCCGTCGGATTCTCCGCCGCGGTCCTGCACGCGCGCGATCCCGACGCCGTCTGTGCCGTCGTCACCGCCGATCACGTCATCGAGCCGGTCACGCAATTCCAGGCGAGCTTGAACGCGGCGTTCCAGGTCACGGCGGCCCGGCCACGCTCGCTGGTCACGTTCGGCATCCTGCCGACGTACGGGCACACGGGGCTGGGATACGTTCATCGCGGCGAATCGCTGGGAATCGAGGGGGCCTATCGCGTGCTGGGTTTTCACGAGAAGCCTGACAAAGCCCTGGCGGATCGGTTCGTGGAATCGGGCCGGTACTACTGGAACAGCGGGATGTTCGTCTGGCGATGCGACACGGTGCTGAACGAGCTGGCGGTTCACCTGCCCGGCTCGCACAAGGGGCTGACGCAAATCGCGCAGGCCTGGGGCACACCGCAACAGGAATCCGTTTTGCGCGACGTGTATCCGCGGCTGCCCAAGATCAGCATCGACTACGCCGTTATGGAACCCGCCAGCCAGGAAAAGGGCAACGCTTCCGTGGTCGTGGTGGAGATGCCGGTGGAATGGACGGACGTGGGATCGTGGCCCGCGCTGGCGGAAATCCTGCCGACCGACGAGCACAACAACGCCGTCGAATGCAAGACCGGGCTGTTTCTCGACTCGGATGACAACGTCATTTTCAGCCTCGACGCGGACCATCTGATTTCGACCATCGGCCTCAGCGACATGATCGTGGTTCATTCCCGCGACGTGACGCTGATCTGCCCCAAAGACCAGGGCCAGCGGGTCAAGGAACTGGTCGCCAAGGCCAAGGAAAAGTTCGGCGATAAGTTTCAATGACCGATGACTATGCGGACGCTGGCGATAGACTGCGGCGAGCGCCGGACGGGGCTGGCCCTGAGCGATGCCGGCGGCAAATTGGCCACGCCGTATGACGTTCTCCAGACGGCGTCTATCGCGCAGTCGATTTCACAAATCGTCAAGATCATTGACGCCGAAGGCGTCGAGCGGATCGTGGTGGGATTGCCGCTGAACATGGACGGCAGCAGCGGCCCGGCGGTGAAAAAGGCGGTGGATTTCGGGCGATTGCTGGCGTCGCGGAGTGGCCGTAGCGTCGTTTTCGTGGACGAACGGCTGTCAACCTTCCAAGCCGAACAGCGGATTTCCGCCCGTCGCCGTAGCGGCGAAAAGATCACCCGGAAATCGAAAAAGCGGCAACTCGACGCCGTCGCCGCCGCCGCGTTCCTCCAGGAATATCTCGACGGCAAGTTGGAGGGATTGGAAGCGGCGCGGTTCAAATAGTCATGGGATACCGTGCACACTACCGAGTGATTGGGAATACAATCAGATGCGTATTGGTCGAAGAGGTGAATCGCCATGACTACAAAGAAATCGAAAGGCTCTTTGGACTCTAATCTGGAAGAACGGATTTTGGGAGGTCCGCTGAGGTTCGGCGCGGGGGTCGAAGCCTTGCGCGTCGGCGACGATGTATCCCAGGCTGCATTCGCCCGGAAACTGGGGGTTTCCCGGCAATATCTCTGCGACGTGGAAAAGGGTCGGCGGTCCGTGAGCCCAGAACAGGCCGCGAGATTTGCCAAGGCGTTTGGCCATCCGCCGAATGTTTTCGTGCGGCTTGCGCTTCAAGATGCCGTTGGCGCGAGCGGGCTCAAACTCAAGGTGAGCGTCGATGCGGCATAGAGGCCGGCCCTCGGTTTACCGTCAGCGCCGCACCATCAGCGTTAGCGCGAGTGACTAATTCCCGATCGAAACATTTGCCACGCCGGCCGATTTCAATTCGTCCCGCGCGCGAACGGCCATAGAGAAGTCTGTCATTGACGTCCCAGCCATCACAACAACACGCCTTGTCCCGGTTTCTTTTGCAAACGCAGGCAGGGAAGCCTCGCTCAACACCCAATTCCCCTCAGTTATGTCGCCGTTTCGCTGAACCGCTACAACGATGTCTTCTCCCTTTACTTCGGTGGCGGATTGGGAATGATCCTCCGAAATTGCACAGCCGCCAAGAATCACCAACGCTGCCACGAACCAAAGAGCTTTTGACATTCTTAACTCCGCGGGTAAGCGACCTCTCAAGGGCAAACACATGTTATCCAATGCCAGGTCTTAATGACCTCACCTGTTGTGAAATTGACGCCGACTTACGGATACAACGAACCGCATGTCTTGAAAGTCAGGTACGATCAATCGCCGTTCCATAACCGCACGTTCGCTGAGCGTGCGGCTCGCACCAAATCTGAATCGAATGTGGCAAGGGGTAGGGACAGACGAATGGCCAGTTCGAGATACATCGCGTCGTAGAACGTAAGATCGTGCTTCCGCGCCAGGGGCGGCACGTTGGACAGGACTTGCAGATAATCCAGAGACTCCACGGCGACAGGGATGCCGACGAGCGTGGCAAGACTTTTGAGCCAATCAGGTTCACTGAGGCGCCGGCGGCGGAAACCCATTGTCAACGCATTGCCCACTTCGATCGGCCAGAGCACGGGAACCGTTGCGCCGTCACGATAGATTTCGGCCAAGATGCGATCAGATTCGTCGCTTTTCTCGTCAGCGAAGAACCACGGCAAAGCGACGGAAGCGTCGATCACCAGACTCAATACTTCCTGCCTTCCGCAATCAAATCCTTGAGCGACTCGTGGGGAGCCAAGGTGGTGCGAGAACGGATGTCCCGCAATGAGAGCAGCACCTGCTCGTGAGTCAACAATCCTTGTTGGGCATTGTCAACGGAAATCAGCTTGGCCACCGGTTGCCCGCTTTCCGTGATGAGAATCGTCTCGCCCCGGCTGGCGCGCAGCACCAACTCTGCGAAATGATCCCTCGCTTCTTTCGTTGCGATACGCACCATGCAAATCCCTGGTCAACCGCGTGATTATAGTCTGGCACATCAGCCTGTTCCGGTCAACGCGATCTTGCGATTTAATGCCCAATCTCATGCTGCCAACTGCGGGGTTCCATCGGCCGCGCGACGCCGCCCCGATCACGCAGAAACACGCCCGGCTCCGCCGTGATTCGGCCAACGCGAATCCCCCTATTGGCGTCCGCGCTAGTGGTAAAAAGCAACTCGTAATCCTCTCCGTCGTTCAACGCATGTTGCAACGGGGAAACGCGATCGCGCCGCGAAAGTTCGGTGGCATCGGAATGAATCGGAACCGCGGCTTCGTCAATGATCGCTCCCACGCCGCTGGCGCGGCAGACGTGAGCGAGATCGCGCGACAGGCCATCGCTGAGGTCGATCATGGCCGTGGCGAGGGCGGCAAGCTCGCGGCCGAGTTGGACGCGCGGCTCGAAAGTCAAATGCCGGCCGAGAATGCTGCCGCCCAACGGACCGGTGACGAAAATCCCGTCGCCCGGACGAGCGCCGGCGCGGGTGACGATCTTTCCGCCGGCCGAACGGCCCAGGATCGTCACGCTGAGCACCAGCTTGCCATCCCAACTCGCCGTGTCGCCCCCGATCAGCGGGCAATCGAAAACCTCGCCGGCTTGGCGCAGACCTTCGAGAAGCTGCTTGGCGCGATCGAGGGAAAAATCTCTCGGCAAAGCGACTGCCGCCACGGCCGCGGCGGGCAGGCATCCCATCGCGGCGCAATCGGACAGGTTGCGGTTCATCGCCTTGCGTCCGATTTGCCGCGGGGAATGCACCGACGAATCGAAATGCACGCCGTCGACGACCTGATCGACGCCGACGAGCAAAAGTTCGTCGGCGGGCCATTTCAGCGCGGCCAGATCGTCGCCGACGCCGAGATGGAGCAAGGGCGAGTTCCGCTGGGTTTGCCGAATCCAATCGATGAGGTCGAATTCACCGGGCATTAGTGAGTCAAGCGGTTGTGGATAATGGGCCAAGCGGCGGGCTGCTGGCCATCGACGGTTTCGTACAAAGCCAGATGGTCTGCGGGGAGGGCGACAAAGTCGCTGACGCCGGCCAGACGAGCGCTATGGAGCGCGACCGGGCCGTCATTTTCGGCTCTCTGGCGAAGCAGCCATTGCCGGCCGGATTCCATGGCGTTCCTGGCCGGGCCAACGCCCCACCATCCCGCGACCCGGCCGTCGGCGAGATCGCCGCAGTATTCCAAAAATTTCGCCTCGAATCGGTAATAGGCCGGCCGATCACCCGCGATGATGGTATAGCGGATTTGGCCGCGGCGGGGCTGGGAATTCAGTTCCAGCAAAAATGTCGAGTCCGGGCGCAGGTCCGCCGACGCCTGGCAGATTCCCTCGGTGATCATCCAGGCGGGGCTCCAATCCGGATCGTGCATCCAGCGCGCGGAATTGACGATGAGCTTCAAAGCCAGCGAGCCTTTCGTCCAGGTGGACCCGGAATTGGGCGGAGCGATCAGGATAAAATGATCGACCCCGCCCGCATACTGGGCGCTCTCGACGTATCGGCGGGCGATCAGGCCGCCCATGCTCTCGGCCACCAAATCCACTTTCAGATCGGGGAACCGCTCGTGCAACGCCAGCATATTGCGCGTGAACAATGCGGCGCTCTCCTCGAGAGGGCGCTCGGACGGATATGCAAACGTCGCGGTTTGAAAGCCGTCGCCACGGAGCAATTCGGCCAGGTCGGCGCAACTGCCGCTACTGCCATCGAGGCCGTGAATCAGCACAACCAGGGTTGCTTGCGAATCGACGACCCGCGGCAGATGCAACCCAAACCGGCGGTTGAGCCGGGCCGTCGCTTCCGGAGCCGTCACCTGGGTAAATCGATCCAATGCGTCGCAGGTTTGGTCCCAATCGCGCGGAAGGTTCCGCGGATCGAACCGGAGCAGCAACGCGTCGTCGGCAACCGTCAAGTGAAAGGCGTCGCCCAGGGCACGGTTCACAGCCCGGACCGCCACCCAGTCGTTGATTCCCCGAATATCGACTTCAACAGGCAAGGTTGGGAGGAAATCGACCACGGTCGGCGGAAGGTGCAGACCCCTTTCGAGGGTATCCTGGAGGTCCGCAGCCGACAGCCGGCCCTCTTTCAACGGGACGGAAACGCTGAATTCCGCCGCCAAGCATGCGCCGGGGACCAATAATACAAACATCCAAGCCATCAAACGTTGGTTCATAGGGTGGCCGAGCTAGCCATGAAAACATAGCATTCAGATGGGCTTTTCACTACAGCCGGGGGTGCAAAATTCGCCAAAATGCCGTCATTTCTGGCTAAAATATGAAAAATGTTACCGCAAAGATGTATCCGGTCGATTATGTAGGGTATATTACCGACCGCGTTCTTGAAAGATTGGGTACTGAAGGCCGCGTTGCGGAACGTGGCGAGGATTGAAAAATGAAGAGCGAGACTTCCAGGCTGGCCAGTCAACGACTTCACGGTTCGGCGATGAGCTACAAGTTCCAGCGCCTCCGCGAGCGAATTCGCCAGGCGGTGGCCAACAGTGAATTGACGGGCAAGCTGCCCGGCGAGCGCGAACTGGCGCGGCGATTCCACGTCAACGCCAAGACCCTGAGCAAGGCGCTCACCGACCTCGCCGCCGAAGGGTTGCTCCATCGCAGCATCGGGCGGGGAACGTTTGTCCGAGGCTCCAGAGACGAGAAGCCCGCGTCCACGCGGCCATGGCTTGTGGTGCTTGACCCCAATACGGATCAAGCCCTGGTGGACAATTTCAAGTCGATCTCGCCCCTATTGGAAACCTGCCTGGACGTTTCCACCATTCGGCCCAGCTATCTGAACCAATTCTCGGCGGTGATCGATCTGGCGGCTGCGACGCCCGAGACGTTCATTCGCAATCTGCTCGTCCGCGGCATTCCGGTGGTGGCGGTGGGACAGGAGCCGCGAACCTATTCCGTCAACGGCGTCATGTTGGATACGATGCTGGGGGCATCGTGCCTGACGCGCGAACTGGTGTTGGGCGGGCATCGGCGTATCTTGGCGATCGAGGAGCGGACGAAGATCACTGTCGCCGAAACGATCCGCCGGACCGCTTCGCGATATTGTCAGGATTATTCCGTCGATGCCTGCTCGGCCGCGGACGCCGCGCAAGCCGTGGAATTTGGCGCAACCGCCTGCATCTGCGATTCCGTCCAAGCCGCCGAGCGTACCATGCAAGCCCTGGAACGCGCCGGCATTTCCGTGCCGCAAAACCTATCGGTGGCCGCGATCGGATACGGCGCCCGGGACTATCCATGCAGCGGATATTTCGTCGATCCGAAACAACAGGCCGCGGCCGTGGCCGAAATCCTCGCGAGCGGCCAACCTGGCCGTCCGACAACGCTGTGGCTGAGCGGCGTTCTGATCGACCGCGGCACCACCGGGCCAATCACCTTTCACGTTGACGAAACGCCGGCGACCATGAGCGCGGGCGTGAAGTCGGCGGTGCTGATCGCACAATAAACCGCACCCCCCAAGCAGAACCGGCCAAAGGTGGGCAATGCCGGCTCCATCGACATGAGAATAGCGAGCGCATCATAAGGTTTGAAAGCGTTGCGATCGCTATTTTTTCGCGGCATCACGCGCTTTGAGAAGTCCAACCCACTCGTTTGCTAGCGAAGGCATTCGCTCGAGAACCTCAGTTCCAACCAGAACTTCATCGACGTATCCCATGTGAAGCATGTCCACAATCCGACACAGATATGATCGGCCACAATCCCACCATGTAAATCGGGCGTCGATTATCAAGTAATGCTTGCAGTCGACCTTCTCCACCTGGCGAAGCTCCTCTAGCTCCATCCCATCCAGAAGCGTTTCATATACGCCATCGGCAACTCGGCTGCCGAAGGTGGTCGTCTAATAGTATTCCTTGATCTCCCAGACCGCGATCGGATTCTTGGCGCTCGGGAAGGCTCCGTCCACACGCCGGGCGAGCGTTCGGAGCGGCGCGCTCACGTGCGTGAAGGTTGTCAATTCGCGCGGGTCGTAATCGCATTCAAGCCCACCGATATTTGCATCGATCAGCATATTTACGATCGCGGTTAGGTAGGCTGGCTTCTTTTTGTCACCCTTCTGTGTGTTCATCGGGACGGAGAGTTTGGATTTGGTGTGCTGTCGCATGCATAGGGCTAGCTACGGTATCCGTGTCGCGGTTATGCTCTTCCTGCGGGAATTGCCGAAAGGGATGGGGCCAGCGCGAGGTTACTACTATGCCGAGAAGAGAAAAGCTGCTAACCGTCACGATCGACGCGTCTCTCGCCACCGCGTACAGGAAAGCCTACCTTCAAGCCTTTGGGGAACCGGACGCGGAGAGTGAATCGCTACAGGAGTTCATCGCTGGTTTTGTCGAGGATAGGCTCACCGAAGAAATCGAGTTCGCGAAGGCCGAAGTCATGGGTAGAGCAGGATGATCGTTGCAATGCCGAGCAATCTTGCCGCGACGTACAAGAGCTCCGCGCAAAGGGCTCGGGTAGTCACGGAGGGTTGGGCAGAGCGTAACCTATTTTGCCCTGCGTGTTCGGCGGAACGTCTTTTGCCCTCGCCTCGCAACACACGCGCGGTGGATTTCGAGTGCGGTGGGTGCAGGCAGACGTTTCAGCTCAAGGGAAAGTCGTCATCTTTCGCGAACAAGGTTATTGACGGTGCCTATAACGCCCTCATGGCTGCGGTGAGCAGTGACACGGTGCCCAACCTGTTCCTGCTGCATTACGACCGGGCCGCGTGGACCGTCGCGAATCTCACGTTGGTTCCATACTTCGCGTTTCCACCTTCAGCGATCGAGCGTCGGAGGCCGCTGTCGCCCAATGCGCGACGCGCAGGCTGGGTGGGGTGCTTCATCGTCCTCTCTCGTATTCCCGCCGACGCGAGGATCGCAGTCGTACGAGGCGGCCAGCCCGTCGAGCCGCAGAGCGTGAGAGAACAGTACCAGCGGCTGCTTCCGCTCAGGCAGATAGCAGCGCCGGAGCGTGGATGGACTCTGGATGTGCTCAACCTGGCGCGCAGTCTCGAAGTACCCGAGTTCACGAACGCCGAAATGTATGCGCGGAGCGACGAGCTTAAGGCGCGTCATCCCGAGAACCGCCATGTTACCGACAAGATCCGTCAACAGATGCAGATACTTCGCGATGCCGGATTTCTTAAGCACGTCGGTCGCGGCCGGTGGTGTATCGCTTAAATCGGCTGGACTACCGGGAAGCATTTGCGCTGGCGAAGGCCGGTGATTTGGTATACTGCGATCCACCCTACACCCATAGCCAAGCGATTCTGTATGGGGCGCAGCGGTTCCGTCTTCGCCAACTGCTTGGCGTAATCGGCGGTGCCAAGGCTAGGGGTATCCGCGTGGTCCTAAGCATCGACGGCACGAAGCGCTCGGGCAACCACGTGTGTGACCTGCCAATCCCGGATGGGCTGTTCGAACGAGAGGTTTTGGTCAACTGCGGGCGCTCGATGCTGCGCCGATTGCAGATGGGCGGGCAAACCCTTGAGGGCGAAGTCGTCGCCGATCGGTTGCTGCTGACTTACTGAACCCACGACAACAGCGGACAAACCAGCGATAGCCCGACGACTATCATTGACGGAGAAAGACCATGCGAAAGCTCAAGCCCGTGACGCCCGGCGAATTTCTGCGCGAGGAATTCCTTGTCCCGATGGGGCTGTCGCAGTATCGCCTTGCGAAGGAGATCGGCGTGCCGGCCCAGCGGATCGGCCAGATCGTGGCCGGCAAGCGTGCCATCACGGCGGATACAGACCTGCGTCTTTGCCGCTTTTTTGGGCTGTCCAACGGCTACTGGCTCAGGGCGCAGGCGGCGTGCGACACCGAGGTGGCGGAACAAGCCCTGAGCAAGACGCTGGCGAAGATCAAGCCCTGGGCGGGCGCCGCCGCATAGACCGGAAACCGCGACAGTTCTATTGCAACCGGAAACGGCGAAATCGCCGCCTTGCTTCCCCGCAATCCCCCCGCTAGACTCCCCGGCTCGGAATTTTCAATTGACGAGGACGGCCAATGCCACGCGTTTGTCATTTTACGGGCAAGAAAACCAGCTTCGGAAACAAGGTCACCCATCGCGGCAAGGCCAAGTACCTGGGCGGCGTCGGCACCAAGATCACCGGGATCACGTCGCGCAAGTTCAGGCCGAACATTCAGAAAGTGCGCGCGGTAATCAATGGCCGGATCGTTCGCATCAAGGTCAGCGCCAAGGCGATCCGCAATGGGATGGTGGTCAAGCCCGTGCGGCGCACTTATGTCAAGCCAACGGCCGGCGCGGCCGCGTGACGGGGGCCGGTTGACATGGCCGAGCAGAAGATCACCCTCGATCAAGTTCGCCACGTGGCCAAGCTGTCTCGTTTGGCGCTGGACGAAGCCCGCCTGGGCAAATTTTCAACGCAACTCGGCTCGATCCTGGAATACGTGGCCAAGATCGGCGAAGTGGACGTCACCGGCGTCGAGCCGATGGCCCACGCCCTGCCGATACACAACGTTTTCCGCCAGGACGTGGTCGAGCCGAGCCTGCCGCTGGAGAAGGTTTTGCAGAACGCGCCGGAGACGGACGGGCCTTTTTTCAAAGTCCCCAAGATCATCGGCGGCGACGAGGACTCCGCCGGTTGATCGTTACCTAGTTGAAGCATGCTGGCATTTGACACCCTTTTGGCTGCGCGCGAGGCGATTCGGACGAAGAAGATTTCTTCGACGGAGTTGACGCGGCAGGCGCTGAGCCGCATCGACCGCCTGGAGCCGCAGATCATGGCGTTCAACAGCATCTATCCCGAGCGCGCTCTTCAACTGGCCAAGGACGTGGACGACGGAAAACGGACAGGCCCGCTGGCGGGGGTTCCGATGGCGCTGAAGGACAACCTGTGCACGAGTTACGGAACGACGACGTGCAGCTCGCGGATGCTGGCCAACTTCAAGGCGCCGTACGACGCGACGGTTTGCAAGAAGCTGGAAGCGGCGGGCGCGGTGATCCTGGGAAAGACCAATCTCGACGAATTTGCCATGGGATCGTCGACGGAAAACAGCGCCTTCAAGACGACGCGGAACCCGTGGGACACGACGCGCGTGCCGGGCGGCAGCAGCGGCGGCTCGGCGGCGGCGCTGGCGGCGGGAATGTGCTGCGCGGCCGTCGGCTCGGACACCGGCGGTTCCATCCGGCAGCCGGCGGCGCTGTGCGGCGTCGTCGGGCTCAAGCCCACCTACGGCCGCGTCAGCCGATATGGACTGGTCGCCTTCGCCTCAAGCCTCGATCAGATCGGACCGTTCGGCTGGAACGTGCCGGACGTGGCGCTGCTGATGAACGTCATCAGCGGGCGCGATCCCAAGGATTCCACCAGCGTGGACAGGCCGGTGCCGGATTATCTCAAGCAACTGGATCAGCCGC